>BNJU01003949.1_pt1 | contig 82349 bp, 75 predicted proteins | sample 8539281 | NCBI WGS metagenome assembly BNJU01 (sample SAMD00202456, study PRJDB9452) | human saliva metagenome | isolation source: human saliva | place: Japan | reverse complement strand
AGTGCAAAGGTATACAAATTTCCGTTCCCACCAAATGTTTTGAAGATTATTTTTCAAAAAAACTTAAAAAATCAGCCAAAGCCTTGATGCAAATCAATCAAAACAGCATCAAACACACCTCTACCACAGCCCAGGAAGCCATAAAAACAAAAATAGCACTACAAAGCCATAAAACAAGAAATACCCCCCTTAAACGCAAAATCGAAAATAAGGGAAGTTTCAATTTTAGCCAAAACAACAAATACCTACAATAGAACAAAACTATATATTAATGCCACCAAAGCTGGCGCACCCTGCTTTAAAATAATAGTCGGACTACTTGTAATACCGCCATAAATAGCCACCAATGCTACATATGACAAAAAACAACGTGTCCAAAACAAATCATTCGTAACCCAAACTGCTATTAAAATCAACACTGCCAATAAAAGGTTATAGACACCTTGATTTTTAAATAACGTAGACACAGATGGGCGACTTAATTCCTCCACATCCATATTAAAAGTACGCGCAGTTATTCTCGATTTAGTAAATATCGTTTCAAGACACATTATATATATGTGCTCGACAGCTACCAATGTAGCTAAAATCATAAAAGTAACATCCATATACAAACCTTATATTATATATAAAGAAAAAATCTGCACCTTGTCAATACAGTATAGACAAGATGCAGATTTATATTTATCAACGTTTTCTATTCTATCAATGCAGTAAATACCACAATACTTCTCCGGGACACTTTCCACAGAAATAAATCATATATACGGAAAATACAACCAAAATCCACATATACCTCCGTGGACATCGCTGGAGAATCAAGAACAGAACGTCATTATTCATAATCAGATTACTTTGTAGCCTTAGCCTCTGGAGCCTCACCAATGAGATCCATAAACTGATCAAGCTTTGGAGTAATGATAATCTGCGTACGACGGTTACGCTGCTTACCCAACTCAGTATCGTTAGTTGCGAGTGGGTTATACTCACCACGACCACCAGCAGTCAAACGCTTAGGATTTACACCGAAGCGATCCTGCAGATACTGCGCAACAGAAGCTGCACGGAGACAAGAGAGATCCCAGTTGTTACGGATATTCTTCATCTTGTCTGTAGTAGTGTTGATAGGCACATTATCAGTGTTACCCTCAATCAGCACATCATAATCCTTATAATCAGTAATAATCTTAGCAATCTTGCTCAATGTCTGCTCAGCACGATCATTCACCTCATAAGAACCGCTCTTATAAAGCATATTGTCAGCCAAAGAGATATAAACAACACCCTTCAGAACCTGTACATCAACCTCCTTCAACTCCTCACGGCTCAAAGAACGGGTAAGATTGTTTGTCAACACCATATTCAAAGAATCGCTCTTAGACTTCACCTCAACCAAGTGACGGATATACTGATTACTCTCGTTAATCTGATCAACAAGTTTAGAAATGTTGATATTGTTTGAATTGGCATTTCTCAAACTGTTATCAAGACTACCCTGCAACGCAGCAGCACTCTCTCTTGCCTGAGCCAACTGATCCTCCAAGCTCTTGATACGTGCGTTATTGGCAGCAATCGTTTCCTTAGCATTCTGATAATCTGCCGTCAACTGATTATTCTCTGTACGACAATTCTCCAAATCCTTCTTGCTGGCACAACTGCTAAATGCAAGTGTACCCAACGCTAAAGCTACGATAAAAAGACTCTTTTTCATATTTACTATTTATTTTGGTTATTATACTACTTGTAATAGATTCATCCTACAAACATTAAAAGAAATCAGTTTATAACTATGCCAAACGTGATATTCCAACTTTTATGAAGACAACGTAAACTGACACAAAAAACTGACCTCATTTCACAGAATGCGGCATATCTATTGCAAAGATATTATAAAGACGTGTAAAACAAAGAGTTGTATAATGAGTTTAGACATTTTTAACCTGAAACTTACAATTAATGGAACTTTTTGATGAAATTATACAGAATAAACAATTGGAAGATAAAATAACCGAGAGACAGGTTTTTCGAGCAAGAAAGAACATAGGAACATAGGAAAAAAATGTTGGTTCTTCCGTTAAATGCGCGGATGCTTTTCGTATTGCTTTAACGGAAGAAGCAAAGATACATATTAAACAAAAATATAGCTAAGACTGTCAACTATCTATTCTTTTATCACCCTCTGACACTGAAAACCTTTTCATTTTAAGACTTTGAAAATCCGTAGACAAGGATTTGAAAAATTATTACATAATTTCAAATGTGACATCTGTAAATAACGACAAAAAGCATATATACGGAGCAGGTTTGTAACCATAAGGAAATCAACAGGTTATAAAGTAGAAAAGTGAAAAGGTGCTTAATTGGACTTCAAAAGGGCGTTAGTTAGCCCTCAAAAGAGCATCTTTTGCAAGTCAATTAGCCGTCTTTTAGAGCATAAAAGAGCATATATTGATTTTGATCTGATTAAAAATAGTTTACAAACATCGGTCAATAAGAGCATAAACTGTTTGTAGGCGACAGATAGATATAGTATCAATTTGCATTTTATCTTGTAGCCTATCCCATTGAAAGACCATCTAATTTGGGATAGTCATACTAAGCAGATGTATAAGTCTTATTCTATTTTCAATCTATACATTTAACGGAAGAACCAATTATTTTCATGAAACGAAATTCAAGACAACAAATACAACTTTAGCAGGATAAGACATACAAAAAGCGAGTCTGATTATTTATAATACCTAAGAAGACTAAAAAACACTGGACAAAAGGGCAGTATATCCAAAGAATATCGTATCTTTGCAAACAGAAGTAACACCAAATTTTATATACAGACTATGATTCTTTTCTTCAGAACTCAGTCCAAAAGCGTGATTGCCACAGAAGTCAATCATGCATTGTCCGACGCAGAAATCAACGAACTTTGTTGGCTCTATGGCGATGCCACCTACTTGCAGAACGAACAGACACTGCAGGGGCTACTATGTGGGACCACGCCGTGAGATGATTACTCCTTGAGTACGAATGCCGTCGAGATTACTCAAAAACATGAGTCTTGACGGCATTTTTGCGTATAGAGGAGTACTTCCTGTAAGCAGCAAAGAGGCGGATTATGACCCGATGTTGCAACGTATGTACGATGGTTTAGACCAGACTATCTTCACTGTCAACCACGAGCCAGAGCCTATCAAGCGTGTGGAGGACTTGAGAAGTTCAACGAAGAAGAAGGTTTGGCACTCTCACCAGAGGAGATGGAATATCTCCACAAGATTGAGAAAGCAGAATGGCCGCCCACTCACCGACTCTGAAATCTTTCGGTTTCGCACAGATTAACTCAGAGCATTGCCGCCATAAGATTTTCGGTGGAGAGTTTGTCATTGATGGCAAGGTGATGGAGAGCAGTCTCTTCAGCCTCATCAAGAAGACTACAAAAGAGAATCCAGGTAAGATTCTTTCAGCCTATAAAGATAACGTAGCTTTGCACAAGGTCCAGAGATAGAGCAGTTTGCACCAGCAAACCAGAGCACATCTGACTATTTTCCGAGTGAAAGCCTATCGAGAGTGTTATCTCTCTGAAAGCTGAGACCCACAACTTCCCAACTACCGTTGAGCCATTCAATGGCGCCGCAACAGGTACGGGTGGTGAGATTCGCGACCGTATGGGCGGTGGTGTTGGTTCATGGCCAATCGCAGGAACAGCAGTCTATATGACCGCTTACCCTCGTCTGACAGAAGATGACGGTACAATTCCAGCCTTACGTGATTGGGAAGACATCCTTCCTGTCCGTCAGTGGCTCTACCAGACTCCAGAGCAGATTCTTATCAAGGCATCTAATGGTGCGAGCGATTTCGGTAATAAGTTTGGTCAGCCATTAATTACTGGTTCACTACTCACATTTGAACATCAAGAGAATGGTGAGAAGTATGCTTACGATAAGGTGATTATGCTTGCAGGTGGCGTTGGTTATGGTACCAAGCGCGACTGTCTGAAGGGTGAACCACAGGCTGGTAACAAGGTAGTTGTCGTTGGTGGCGATAACTACCGTATCGGACTTGGTGGCGGTTCTGTTTCATCAGTTGATACTGGTCGTTATTCAAATGGTATTGAGTTGAATGCCATACAGCGTGCTAACCCAGAGATGCAGAAACGTGCTTATAACCTCGTACGTGCATTGGTAGAAGAAGATAACAACCCAGTTGTTTCTATCCACGACCATGGTTCTGCAGGACACCTAAATTGCTTGAGTGAGCTTGTTGAAGAATGTGGTGGTAAGATTGATATGTCACAGTTGCCTATCGGTGACAAGACTTTGAGTGCCAAGGAAATCATCGCTAACGAGTCACAGGAACGCATGGGCTTGCTCATTGACGAGAAGCACCTCGACCACGTGAAGAAGATTGCTGAGCGTGAGCGTGCTCCAATGTATGTTGTTGGTGAGACAACAGGTGATGCTCACTTCTCATTTGTACAGGGCGATGGTGTAAGCCATTCGACTTAGACGTAGCACAGATGTTCGGTCATTCTCCAAAGACAATCATGAAGGATGAGACCGTTGAGCGCAAATATGAGAATGTTTCTTATAGTATAAATAAGGTGGAGGAATACCTCCAGCGTGTGCTTCAGTTGGAAGCTGTGGCATGTAAGGACTGGTTGACAAACAAGGTTGATCGCTCTGTTACAGGTAAGGTAGCCCGCCAGCAGTGTCAGGGTGAGATTCAGTTGCCACTCTCAGACTGTGGTGTTGTAGCCTTAGACTATCGTGGTCATAAGGGTATTGCAACCGCACTCGGTCACGCTCCGCAGGCAGGACTCGCATCACCAGAGGCAGGCTCAGTTCTTTCAGTAGCCGAGTCATTGACCAACATCGTATGGGCACCATTGGCAGACGGCATGGATAGCTTGAGCCTTTCAGCCAACTGGATGTGGCCTTGTCGCTCACAGAAGGGTGAGGATGCACGTCTTTACAGTGCTGTTAAGGCTTTGTCAGACTTCTGCTGCGCTATCGGTGTGAACGTTCCAACGGGTAAGGATTCACTTTCTCTGACTCAGCAATATCCTAATGGAGATAAGATTATCTCTCCAGGAACCGTCATTGTGACCAGTGGTGGTGAGGTAAGCGATGTTCGTCAGGTGGTTTCTCCAGTACTTGTTAATGATAAGAACACACGCCTCTATCATATCGACTTCAGTTTTGACGAGCAGCGTTTAGGTGGTTCAGCCTTTGCACAGAGCCTCGGCAAGATTGGTAGTGACGTTCCAACCGTGAAAGAACCACAGTACTTCTGCGACTGTTTCGATGCTGTACAGGAGATGATTCGCCGTGGATGGATACTTGCTGGACACGACATTTCAGCAGGTGGTTTGATTACAACATTGCTTGAAATGACCTTTGCTAATGCTGAAGGTGGTTTGCATATCAACCTTCATGATATCAAGGGTGACGATGTAATCAAGAAGCTTTTTGCAGAGAACCCAGGTGTAGTTATTCAGGTTGCTGATGAACATAAGGAAGAAGTCAAAGAATTCTTGACTGAGAACTGTATCGGCTTTGCACGTATCGGTACACCAAGTCCTGACAAACGTACGCTCAGCATCGCTGATGGCGATTGGAAGGCAGAGTTCGATATTGATACTATGCGCGAGACATGGTATAAGACATCTTACCTGCTCGACCGCAAACAAAGTATGAATGGCATGGCTAAGAAGCGTGCTCAGAACTATAAGAAGCAGCCAATCGAGATGAAGTTTAATGCAGACTTCACAGGTACACTTCAGCAGTATGGACTCGATGCAGACCGTTGGAAGACTTCAACACCTAACACCCATCACCAAACACCAAAGGCAGCTATCATTCGTGAGAAGGGAACCAATGGTGAGCGTGAGATGGCTTACGCACTCTATTTGGCTGGCTTCGAGGTGAAAGACGTCATGATGACCGACCTTATCACTGGTCGTGAGACTTTGGAAGAAGTAAATATGATTGTCTTCTGCGGTGGTTTCTCTAACTCTGACGTACTTGGTTCTGCAAAGGGATGGGCTGGTGCTTTCCTCTATAATCCAAAGGCTAAGCAGGCACTCGACCGCTTCTATGCACGCGAAGATACACTTTCATTGGGTATCTGTAACGGTTGTCAGTTGATGGTTGAGTTGAACCTTATCAACCCAGAACACAAGCATCGTGCTCACCTCTGCCACAATACCAGTAAGAAGTTTGAGAGTTCATTCTTGAACTTGACCATTCCACAGAACAATAGTGTAATGTTCGGTTCGTTGAGTGGTAACAAACTTGGTATCTGGGTAGCACACGGCGAGGGTCGTTTCTACCTCCCAGAGGCGGAAGATAAGTACAATGTCATCGCTAAATACAACTACGCTGAATATCCAGGCAACCCTAACGGCTCTGACTACAATGTAGCAGGTATCTGCTCTGCAGACGGCCGTCACCTTGCAATGATGCCACACTTGGAGCGTGCTATCTTCCCATGGCAGCAGGCTTACTATCCACGTGAGCGTCGTCAGGACGAGGTTACACCATGGATTGAGGCATTTGTAAATGCTCGTAAATGGGTTGAAAGCAAACTGTAATGTTTGCCTCTCCCCTATTGAAGGTGTAATAGATTAGCACACCTTTATATATAGACTACACTGAGAAACGCCCTCATCTGAGTAATATTACCTAATAGGTATATGTGAACAGATGAGGGCGTCCGTAGCTCTCAAACATTGATTTCACTATAAATAACAAGACACAGTGGACAAAGATAACATTTCATCAACACCCAACACTCAACACCCATCACCCAAAGGCTTCTATTGGGAAGCTTTCAAAACCTTCTTTAAGATTGGAGCCTTCACACTTGGCGGTGGATATGCTATGATTTCAATTATCCAAAATGAAGTCGTAGTGAAGAGAAAGTGGATTCCCAGAAGACCAGTTTGTTGACCTGATAGCTGTTGCACAAAGCTGTCCGGGTGTCCTTGCTGCAAACATCAGTGTCTTTGTAGGATATAAGATGCGAAAGACACCAGGTGCACTCGTCACTTGTTTAGGTGCTATTCTCCCCTCTTTCCTCATCATTCTTTGTATAGCTCTCTTCTTCCATCAGTTTATGGACATCCCATGGGTGGCAGCAATGTTCCGTGGAATACGCCCTGCAGTGGTTGCCTTGATAGCTGTACCAACCTTCACATTGGCAAAGAGTGCAAAAATATCATTGTCAAACTGTTGGATTCCTATTGTCACCGCCATTGCCATTTGGCTGTTAGGTGTCAATCCTGTTTACGCCATTCTTGCTGCAGGATTAGGTGGATTCCTTTATGGGAAGTTTATTAAACCAACGGAGTGAGATACCTCCCCCAGCCCCTCCGAAGGAGGGGAGAGCCTAACGGGATATAACTTCGCAAGAGAAATAGCAGACGAAAGTTCCGAAGGAAGATAGAGACGAATGGGATAATTTCGGGAAAACAGCACACTAAGAACAGACTAATAACAGAAATAACAACATGATATACTTAGAACTTTTCTACACTTTCTTTATCATCGGACTCTTTGGATTCGGTGGAGGATATGGAATGTTATCACTGATACAAACAGAAAGCAGTTGTGAACCATCATTGGCTTAGCTCTGCAGAGTTTACTAATATCGTTGCTGTATCACAGATGACGCCTGGACCTATTGGTATAAACTCTGCTACCTATTGCGGTTATACAGCTGTACATAATGCAGGCTTTGGCGCAGGTATGGCAGTATTGGGTAGTCTCACCGCCACCATAGCCCTTGTACTTCCATCGTTGATAATAATGATTCTTATCAGTAAGATGTTCCTCAAGTATATGAACACACCTGTTGTACAGTCTGTTTTTTCAGGTTTACGCCCAGTAGTAGTGGGTCTATTAGCAGCTGCCACCTTATTACTATGTAATACTGAGAACTTTTCTGCACCAAGTGTAAACCCTTGGCAGTTTTGGATTAGCTTGTTCCTCTTTGCTGCAACCTTTGTTGGTACGATGTGGTTAAAGATAAATCCTATCCGCATGATATGCTATGCAGGAGTTGCTGGGTTAGTCCTGCTTTATTAAGAAAGTCTCATCTGCAACCATCCTATAATGTGAGAAGGAGTGAGAACACAACATTTGTAAGAGCTATTGCTAAATGTCTTCTTCTATATTACATTATGGTGACAATAAAAACACAGAGGGGCTTGCGGCAAGGGCCCCACGGTCCCTAAGAGCAATTTCAAGTTCCAAGATATACCATCCAATGCGTGCTCAGCGTATGGCGGAACGCCGCAAACGCCGTTTTTCAGAAGCCCCTGCAAACTGACACCAGAAGTACGTACAACCGTCATCAGATATCTGAAGAAGGATTTGTCTCCACAGCAGATAACAGGTAGACTGAGGGCTTTAGGGAAAGCGGACGTCTGTCATGAAACCATCTATGAGATGATACGCAGAGACAAAGCTTCTGGAGGAAAGCTTTATCAACATTGTAGGTTCCAGCTAAAACACATAAATCACTGGCTTAGCAGGAAAAGGGAAGAAAACTACCAGGCGGTGGGAAAAAGCATAACAGAAAAGACCATTAGAGGCTGATGGTAAACGATTTGGAGATTGGGAAATGGATCTCATTGTAGGGACCAAGACGTTCAGCTGCTCCTACAAGGATAGAAAGGAATACAAATTATCTTATCATAAGAAAGCTACCACAACGATATAAGTCTGAACACGTGAGTAAGGCCGCCATAGAAGTTTTGAAACTATATAGAAAAAAATGTTATAACCATTACAACTGACAATGGTTCAGAGTTCGCATAGTATAAGAAGATTAAACAGGAACTACAATGCCAAGTCTATTATGCAAAAACCTTCTGCACCATGATAGAAAGGAACTGTGGGAAATGTTAACATACTTATAAGACAATATATTCCAAAAAGGCTTCAATATAAACAATATTTCTACACGTATTTGGCTTATATACAAAACAAAAATAATAGAAGGCCAAGGGAAAAATTAAAGTTCAAATCGCCAATATTTGTTTTTAACAAAAATTTAATTAAATTCGCACTTGGAACTTGAATCTACCAATGATATAAATATGGTAAAAACTGCTGACATTAGTAAGACTAGGTATGAAGAACTTAGAAAGAATCCTGTCTTCTTTCTAAAGTTTTTTGAAAACATCCACTATGACAATAATGGAAAAGAGATTGACTACTCCAGATGGAATTCCCTCGATCGTGAATTAAATATTAGCTTTGAGGCAGGAGTATTTGCTAACAGAGAATTGGGCTATGCGCTCTGCGTACTTGAAGGAGAAAAGGAAAAGATAGATGAAAAAGGCAACCTATCTTCTGATACTATCACCATCAAGTTCCATTGTGCAGACCCTAATAGCGTGAATGATTGGATTAATATCATCGACTGCTTCGCAATACGCTCCCAAAACAGAGAAGACAAGTACGCATTTATGGAACTACTCTGGGCTTTGGATAAGTTGTTTTGGAAGAAAGAAACGTTAATTTCTGCATGGGCGCAGTATCCCGAAGCTACAGTGCAGTTCTTTGTGAAAGAGTTCACTAAATTTGGACGGGTATTGTCTTACTATAAGCAGGTGGAACTAAAATCTGTAATTTCTCACTATAACGGACGATATGACATCTACTTACCCGATGTTGTCAAGCTGGCTTACAAGTGTATTCTATATAGACCAAGTCAGATACCACCTCAGAGGAAAGCAAAAATAGAACTGTTGAATCTGTTTTCTATTGTTGATGAAATCTTTAATGAAAGTAACCAGCTAGTCATCGTCGAAGAGGATATTGCATCAAATTCAATTATCCAGTTTCATTCTTGGATACATGGGCATCATTCTTTAGATAACTATAATTTGATTCTGAATATCTTTCCCTTACTTTCAGAAGAAATTCGATTACAAATCGTGAAAAAGATATTTCCATGACATAAGAAACAAGCACACATCTTTTTGATGTCGACCTTATCAAAAGGTTTAAAGGATAATAAATTTGAAGACTATATACGTTACCGTTATTGCGTGGAAAATCCAACGGAACCAGTCGTATTAACTGTTCCTCTCCTGTGTGACACACTTATCACGTTACATAACTCCAAGGGTAATTCTTTTCAGACATTTGATGGAATCTTAGACTGTGCTATGACCCGATGCGATACAGCTCACCCTGCTATCGACTTCGGTCTCCAGCGTTTTATTCCAACCTGCAATCGCGGGAGCTGTTTACAATATTAATAATTTTTAAGGGCTTTGTAGATTATGCTATCGTCCGGAAATTGAATGAGTCCCTTATGACAGATGAGCATTTGAAACACGCACTTGTATACTTGATGGATAAGTACGCTCGCAGACAAAGCTATCCCGTCTGCTGTTATGGAGAAGGAACAAAAATTCCTGATGCAATTTTTATGAACTGTGCAAAACGACGAGAATATAAAATAACAGAGAATGGACAAGAACGCTTGAAGTATTATAGTCTCAGATGTTTCAGGTATCAACAATACGACGACAGGTGGGATATTGAGGATGAAAACTTGAAGCATATACAAGGATTCATGAATGAAAGCGAAATGCCACATAGCATGACATATAAAATTTCGCTTGAAATGCTTTCTACGGACAAGCTCAAAACATATATCCTGAGCCTGCCTGACAAATTTACTGTGCTGCAAGATAACGAATTCCTTGTGCATTCGTATAACAGACGGGATCTTGACAAAAACTTCGACCTATATCTCATTCAAGAATTTTCAGATGCCCTGAAAATGAGGATATCCCCGCAGAAAGGTGTAATTGTGGGCCTTCAATTTGACGTGTTTGGGTTTTGGAAGGTAATCAGGCAGTCCTTACCCATCAAGGTTCTAGATGATCAGCAGGGTGATGAATACAAAGCTGCCCTTACAAAATATAAAGAGCAAGAAGCTGAAGAAGTCAGGAACAGATGTTTAGCATCCCTAAGAAGGGAACTAAAAACAGAAATAACCAATGATGCTTTCTTTGAACTTAAGTATGACCGTACCCTGCTTTCAGACACTATAAAGCGCTTCTACTTTAAGGGAACTATTGAGGAAAACGATGAACTGCATCAGCGACAGTTCTTGACTCAGTCTAATCTGACGAGTAACTTCGCGAAATATTGTGCCCCACAATTGTCTGTAGCTACCAATCCAGCCATTAACCTGCCTTATTTCTGGTGTAGAGGAAAAGAGTGCTTTCACAACAACCTCGGTACACAAACTTTAGAGGAAGAAAATAATTGGCAAAATTATACACTCTTCCATCTATCTGAAATAATGGGATTCCCCAAGTTGCATAAAACTGTTGCGGGATATGAACCCGACCCTTCCGTTTGGCAATTCATAGCCATTACGAATAAGGTTATGCAGAAATTCAGACGTCTGAAGTGCAGAGTTTGCGGTCACATGATGTTCACAGAACGCACATCAGGTTTTAATCGTTACAATTATTATGAATGTATTAACCCTACTTGTTCGGAAGTGCGAATCCCAGTATATCTTAACTTCTGTTTCAAGTGTAAAAAAAGGACTTATCGACTCTCGCGACACGAAGCAATGCCCTAATGGATGGTATATATGTCCAACATGCCTTGCTTGTTGTGATAATGAGCAATATGAACGACAGGCACAGCGTTATATATTAACAAAACGCCCCGTTCCTTCAAGAATTCAAAACAAACGTGGATATGGGCATAATGACAAAGGTGAGTACTTCTGCCCTAAATGTGGTAATCCCATTCAAATAATTGATGATGGTCACGGAAACACATTTAGAGGATGCCCTGAATGCAATTTAAATTTTGACGCTAAACCTGATGGTTTCTACAACTAATCTTACCTTACTTCATTCGTAATCCCGCCTAAAAACTACAAGAAATTTATTTACAGAAAAAGAAAATACTAGTAAATAAAGGCAATGAACACGTGTAAAAAGCAAACTGATAATCAACAGGAAATCAAGCACGTGCAAATGTAGTTTTCAAAAGATGTAATTAGGCTTCAAAAGGGCATTACTTAAAGAGCATCTTTTAAAAGCTAAAAGGGCGTTAATTGAAAACCAATTAACGCTCTTTTATTTCCCAATCCTCGAATTTTATTTACAAAACAAAATGAAAGAAAGAACGGAATAACTAAACCGATATGGGTTAAAGCCCTCGTAAAGGCTTATTCAATTAAAAACAATTTCCAATCTTACATAAGATGCAACCAACGAAGAATGTCGTTGAGGTTGGCAAATATCATAAGGAGGATTAGGATGGTTATACCAACATACTCCGCACGTACCATAAACTTCTCTGAAGGTTTACGACGAGTAATCATCTCATAGAGAAGGAATACCACATGACCACCATCCAAAGCAGGGATAGGAAGAATGTTCATGAAGGCAAGCATGATACTCAAGAAGGCTGTCATTGACCAGAACATATACCAATCCCAGAATGGAGGGAAAAGACTACCGATAGCTCCGAAGCCGCCAATACTCTTTGCACCATCTGCTGAAGCAAGGTAACGGAAGTTACCAACATAGCCACGCAGTACATTCCAACCATGCTTTATACCTGCAGGGAAACTCTCAAAGAAGGAGTATTCCTCCTGTACAGGCTTATAATAACTTGCCAATGTTGACTGTAAAACACCCAACTTCAAATCAGGTGTCAACATAAGTTTTAATGTATCGAGCTTTACTGCGCCCTTATGCTGAACCGTCAGCACAACAGAACGAACAGCAAGAGAATCCTTATGCGTATTCTTCACTGCCAAGACATCACTCAAGACACCTGTCTGATAATTCATATCTGTCCATGTCTCAACTGGCTTTCCATTGATAGACTTAATGAGGTCGCCTGCCTTAATACCTGCTTTCGCTGCTGGTGTATCACCCAACACGCTATCCACCTGTGCGGGAATGAAAGGCTCTGCAAACAAAGGACGTGTCTTAATCATTGGCAGCATATCCATATCACCAGGCAGAGTAATACTATGTTTCTTGCCATTACGCAATACGTCTACACGCTTTGCCTGTGCTATCTGACGGAAGAAATCGCCATTCACATTCGCATACTCACGGAAAGGACCTTGGTCTGTTCCCAACATTACGTCATGGTCATGAAATCCCAAAGCCTTTGCATCAGCATTGAAACGCATACCCATACTCATGTCAGACACCTTGAAATAGCTGTTTCCCCATACAAACATCACCATTGAATAAATGAAGAGAGCGAGGATAAAGTTGACCAACACACCACCTATCATAATCAAAAGACGCTGCCAAGCTGGCTTTGTACGGAACTCCCATGGTTGTGGTTCCTGCTTCATCTGGTCGGTATCAAAGCTTTCATCAATCATACCAGAAATCTTGCAGTAGCCACCAAGTGGCAACCAACCCATACCATATTCCGTATCGTCTTTCTTAGGTTTCCAACTGAAAAGTTTACCTTTCCACTTACCGATGCCCACATCGAAGAATACGAAGAACTTCTCAACGCGAACGCCAAAAAGCTTCGCAAAGAACATGTGTCCGCCTTCATGCAGCAGACAAGCAGAGAGATTGCCAGAATGAACTGAAGCAATCTGATCAGAAATGTTTCCATTATTTATCTATTCGTTATTTATTATTCATAATCTCAAGTGCTACACGACGTGCCTCAGCATCCGTCTGCACATATACATCATAGTCTGGGGTTACTATCAAAAGCAACGGTTTGCATTGCTTTCTCAATAATGTCGCCCATTGCCAAGAAACTACAAGCACCCTTACGGAAGCCTTCATTGACAATCTCGTTGGCTGCATTGACAATACAAGGCATATTGCCACCCTTTGTTAATAGCTTCGTATGCCATTGCAAGACACTTAAACTTCTCCACATCAGGCTCAAAAGAACTCTAATGGCTGACGGAAAAGATCTAACCTATCGCCGCCTAACGATAGACGTTGAGGGAATGAAAAAGGCATATTGGATAGGTAATCTCATATCTGGAACACCCAACTGTGCTTTCACACCACCATCACAGAACTGTACCGCACTGTGAACAATAGATTGGGGATGAACCAATACTTGTATTTTATCAGCAGGTACACCAAAGAGCCACTTCGCCTCAATCACCTCGAAACCTTTGTTCATCAAAGATGCAGAGTCAATAGTAATCTTTGCTCCCCATATCCCATGTAGGGATGCTTGAGCGCATCAGCAGCTGTGACATGCTTCAACTGTTCATGGGTAAAGGTACGGAATGGTCCGCCAGAACAAGTGAGAAGAATCTTCTCAATCTCGTTCGCATCCTCACCAACTAAGCTCTGGAAGATAGCACTATGCTCACTGTCTACAGGCAAGATAGGCACGTGATACTGCTGAGCCAACTGAAGAATCAACTCGCCAGCTACGACAAGTGTCTCCTTGTTTGCCAAACATATCTTCTTCTTTGCTTTGATAGCGTGGATTGTTGGAGCAAGACCCGAATAGCCAACCATCGCTGTAAGTACCATATCTATTGATGGTGACTCAACGATGTCCTCCAAAGCTTTGCTACCTGCATACACCTTTACATCAGGCATATCAGCCAACTCTTGCTTCAAAGATTCATAATAAGCCTCATCAGCAATGACAACCGCAGCAGGATTAAAGCGACGAGCCTGCTCAGCAAGTTCCTTCCAACGATGATTAGCAGTGAGTGCATAAGCCTCATAAAGGTCAGGATGCTGACTGATAACATCAAGGGCTTGCGTACCAATGCTACCTGTTGAGCCTAATATACAGATTTGTTGTTTCATTAATTCTTTTAGTTTATACTGCGAATCAGAGGTCAAGCAGTCCTGCTGGAATCCGCATCGTAATCGTCTTTGACGCTATGTCGGTTGCAACGATAAGTTCGTCACTGGCAGGAATGAGTATTTCCTCGCCTTCAGGTGTGCTCACCTCAAAGAGCGTATTGACAGTTGTTTCATCTACAGCAACAATCTTGCCAATCACATTATTCGTTGCTTCATCTATCAAGGAATAACCGACAATCTGCGCCCATGACACATCATCTGTCCCTTCTTCTGCCAACTTACGTGGGAAATAGACAATACATCCTGTCAGTTCGCGTGCTTGTGCATCGCTATTGATGTCACAAAAACTTCATCAGGGCTATCTCGTCAGAACGGAACCGATATTCCTCCATAAAAGAAAGGAACGAGGATTCCGTCAATGTCCAATATCAGGGTAATCGGCATCTACCACATCAAAAAAACGTCATCGGAGAACTGCAACTGCAACTCTCCGTGTACGCCATGCGGCTTCCCGATGCGCCCAATCTTATAGACTTCTTCCTTCTTTATCATCTTTTATCTTATATCAGTAGTACTGATAAAACTACAACTTATTTCAATACTAAATTGTTTTTTCTGTAAAACAGTCGACCCTTTCGCCCAAAACCATCAACCTTTTTTTGAGGAAAAAAAGGTCAACCTTTTGCGAGAAAAACGTCAACCCTTTTGTGAGAATAGGTCAACCCTATTTATCTAAAATTCACAACACACTCTTTCAAAGTGCGGTTTTAGATATGATGGGACTAACAAACCTCTGCTCGCTGAATCTTTGCACCAAGGGCATTGAGGCGTCCTTCGACGTTCTCATATCCTCGGTCAATCTGTGCAATATTATCAATACGACTTGTTCCCTGTGCTGTTAGTGCTGCGATAAGCAGTGCAATACCCGGCACGAATATCAGGACTTGACATACGACCCTGCACGGAGTTTCTTGGCATTATCGTGACCAACAACTACGGCACGGTGGGGATCACAGAGGATTATCTGTGCACCCATGTCAATGAGTTTATCCACAAAGAACAGACGACTCTCAAACATCTTCTGGTGGAAAAAGTACACTACCCTGTGCCTGTGTAGCAACAACGAGCAACACAGAGATCAGGTCTGGTGTCAATCCTGGCCATGGCGCATCACTGATGGTCATGATCGTTCCATCAATGAAAGAGTCTATCACATAGTGGTCCTGACGTGGAATATGAGGTCATCACCATCTTCGATAATCTGTACACCGAGTCGACGGAAGGTATCAAGTATCAATCCCAAGTTAGGGAACTGACACCTCCTTAATACGAACACCATCACCAATCATCGCAGCAATACCAATGAAAGAGCCTACCTCAATCATATCAGGGTAGGATTCTATGGTCAGCAGAATGCAATTCCTTCACACCCTCGATAGTAATCAAGTTGCTGGCAACACCGCTAATCTTTCGCTCCCATTGCATTAAGCATCTTACAGAGTTGCTGGATATAAGGCTCACAAGCAGCGTTGTATATCGTGGTTGTTCCTTCTGCTAACACTGCTGCCATGATAATATTGGCAGTACCCGTAACAGATGCTTCGTCTAATAGCATATAGGTTCCAACAAGTTTATCAGCTTGTATCTCATATACATCACGGTCTTCAACACGCCCAAAGTGTGCACCAAGATTCTTAAATCCAAGGAAAGTGGGTGTCCAAACGACGACGACCAATCTTGTCACCACCTGGCTTAGCTATCGTAGCCTTACCAAAACGGCCCAACAATGGACCAATCATCAAGACACTTCCACGCAGAGAAGAGCACTTCTTCACAAAGTCGCTACTCTCTAAATAATCGAGGTTTACCTCGTCTGCTTGGAAAGAAAACTCATTAGGGGCAAGCTTCTTAACCTTCACCCCAATATCCTGTAAGAGCTTGATAAGATTGTTCACATCAAGAATATCAGGAACATTGCGTATGATAACTTCTTCAGATGTCAATAGTGTTGCGCAAATCACCTCCAAGGCTTCATTCTTTGCACCTTGTGGAGCAATCGTGCCACTCAGCCGATGTCCACCTTCTATGATAAAAGGATTCCATGTGTCGTTATTTTACTTTTTCTTCTTATTACGAGGCTGGGCAAACTCTCTCGCATTAATTTTTCTCAAACTTGAATGTATCAAGATCTAACTGAATCTTACCATCCGTAAAGCGGGCAAGGTCAGACGCTATCTTCTCATCATCACAAGTACCATGTCCCCACTGCATCAGACTACGTTTCATCTGATTAGCAACCGAACGTACGAAAGCATCCCGACGAGTCCCTGGTTCCATTGTCTTCAGCTCTTCAAAAGCTTCAAACAACAATTTTCCATAGTGTCTTACAGGAATATTCGACATCGGATAACTCATTGGTTCTGGCTTAGTAGCTATCTTCAAAGCCTCTGACACATCACAAGGATAGTCAATATCCAACTCAAAAGTTAGCCATCAATGCCAAATGATCCCAGAGCTTTTCCATGTGATCAAAGTTACTACGGTTCTGGGCATTCATCCTATCCATAATGGAAATGATGGTTTCTGCACACCGCTGACGCTCTTCCTTTGTAGGGAGGCCAATGGCATAATCTACCATGTTTTGTATCTCTCGCCCATACTGTGGCAGTATGAGTCGCTCTCGCTGTGTGTTATAATCTAATCCTTCTATATTCATTGAATAGTGAATGTTTACATTTTAAGTGATGACGTCAAGCCTTATTCTAAAGCCTAATCTACAGCAATGGCTTTGCCTGCTTAGCAACAAAGTCCTTGAGATAGAATGGAACGAAATAAGCTACATCCTCAAACTTCTCTTGTGCAATACGCTTCTCTGCCAATGGGAACATATTCTTAGCCAAAGCATCAACACCCTTGATTAGGTGTGCATTAGGATGATTGATAATCTCCATACACTTCTCTGCACCATTACCAAAGAAGTAAACAGGACCACGCTCAAGGTATTCCTTGTAGGTATTCTCGTCTACTACATCTGCCTGAATGCCACGAACCTCTTTCAAGGCACGGTCATATACAGCAGAATAAACCTCCATACGGCGCGCATCAATCATTGGAACGAGAAGTGCGTTCTCCTCTATTTCCTCATGATGAAGCAATACTGGTACTGCCAACAGTTCTAACGTAGGTACTGCCAACAGCTTTACGCCACGTCCATAGCAGATTCCCTTTGCCATAGACACACCGACACGCAGACCAGTATATGAACCTGGACCACCACTAACTGCCACTGCATCCAATGGCAAGTTATTATTATCAATGAAGGCAAGTGCCTCATCAACAAATGTTCCTAACTTTTCTCTATGCTTAGGATCGAGCGTATCTTGCTTATCGAAAATACAAGTTCCATCCTGACTTACTGCAACAGAGCACACATTTGTACTCGTATCAATATTTAATATACAAGACATAAAAATCAATTATGTTCTAAATAACTTGCAAATATACTCTTTTTATTCCACATTTTTTGTACATTTGCAAAAAATTAACGCGAAAAGCTCATGATACTATCAATGACTGGCTATGGCAAAGCTGTTGTAGCCTACAAGGAAAAGAAAATCAATGTTGAGGTGAAATCACTTAATAGTAAGTCACTCGACCTCTCAGCACGCATCGCACCTCTTTACAGAGAAAAGGAAATGGAAATCCGTCGTCTCCTTGCACAGAAGTTGGAGCGCGGTAAAGTTGACTTCTCCCTATGGGTTGAAAAGGAGTCAACTGTTGACGCCACTCCTATCAACGCTGCTCTGGTAGAGAACTATTATAAACAGATTAAGGCAATCTCTGCAGTCTACTGGCATCCCAGAACCAGAGGATTGGTTTACAACGCTTCTCCGCTTACCTGACGTAACAGCAAAAACAGAAGTTGAGGTTTTAGATGACGAGGAATGGGAAGTAGCACAGCAGGCTATCAACGAGGCTATTGAAAAGCTCACCGAATTCCGCAAACAGGAAGGAGCTGCTCTACAAAAGAAGTTTACTGAGAAGATTGACAATATTGCTAACCTTTTTGAAGAGCATCGAACCTTTTTGAAAAAGAGTCGTGTACCAAAAGATTAGAGAAAAAGATTATCGATGGTCTTAAACAGATTCCAGAGGTTGACTACGATAAGAATCGTCTTGAGCAGGAACTGATTTATTATATTGAGAAACTTGATATCAACGAGGAGAAGCAGCGACTGACAAACCACCTCAAATACTTCCATGAAACAATGAAAGAGAGTGGTCATGGTGTTGGCAAAAAACTCGGTTTCATCGCACAAGAAATGGGACGAGAAATCAATACCACTGGCTCTAAGAGCAATCAAGCAGAGATGCAAAACATCGTCGTTAAGATGAAGGACGAGCTGGAGCAGATAAAGGAACAGGTTTTGAATGCGTTGTGAGGGACCTCCCCAACCCCTCCAAAGGAGGGGGTAACAAAAAGAATATAGTCTGCAACGAGTATTAAAACCTATAAACAGATAAGTAGCTGCTATGAAAAAGATAGACAAGGAACATAGCTACTTTGGAAGTTTTCATTATCATACAAATGACGCTTCTACCTATCAGCTACTTTGTCAAAATGCAAAATATAACAGGAAGCATCCTACTAAAGCAGAAGAACTTTTGTGGGAGCACTTGAGAGGGAAACAATTAGGTGTACGTTTTCGTCGACAACATCCTGTCTATGATTATATCCCTGACTTCGTATGTCTTTCATTAAATCTTATAATAGAAGTTGACGGAGATTATCACCTCGCAGAAGAACAACAATTAAGCGATAGAGAACGAGATACTTACCTTCAACATTTTGGCTTTCATATCATAAGATTCTCTAACGAGGAAGTTCTTCAAAATCTCGATAAAGTATTAAACAAAATAAAAACAGCTATGAACAAGCTTTCATCTGAAAACCAATCTGCTAATATCACACCAGCAGCAAAGATACAGGAAGACACTTCTAACATCGCATCGTCTCCTAACACGTCCCACGACTGTCCGTTAGGCACTCCCCTCCTTCGGAGGGGTGGGGGGAGGTTACTCATCCTCTCCGCACCTTCTGGTGCTGGTAAGAGCACCATCGTTCAGTGGTTAATGAAAGAACATCCTGAACTAAAGTTGGCTTTTTCTATTAGTTGTACTACCCGTGCACCACGTGGTACGGAGCAGAATGGTGTAGAATATATCTTCCTTTCACCTGAACAGTTCAAAGAGAAAATTACTAATGGAGAGTTCCTTGAGTATGAAGAGGTTTACGAGGACCGCTTTTATGGCACGTTAAAATCACAGGTAGAGAGCCAGTCTGCAGCAGGCCAGAACGTTATCTTCGATGTTGATGTGAAGGGTGGCTGCAACATCAAGAAGTTCTATGGTGACCGTGCTTTAAGTCTTTTCATCCAACCCCCATCAGTAGAAGAACTACGCCGTCGCCTTGTTGGCAGACAAACAGATAGTGCAGAGGCGATTGAAAACCGCCTTACTAAGGCTTCAGAGGAGCTTACCTTCGCTGAGAAATTCGATAAGATAATCGTAAATGATGACCTTGAGAAAGCAAAGCAAGAGACTTACAAGGCTGTGAAGGAATTTTTAGAGGGATAAGAAGCCTCCCCCAACCCCTCCGAAAGGAGGGGAGCCCTAATAGATTGCAAATAGTAAAAAGAACCATTTCTAATAACGCCTATATTTTCTATAATGAATAGAACATATAGCACTGCTAATACTTATAGGTTCTAAAGCCCATTACACCATTATGAAACCATCATCTCACTTCACTCCTATTAGCACTCCCCTCCCTTCGGAGGGGTTGGGGGAGGCTTTCCCTTCATCGGGGGAGGCTTCCATTGGCATCTTTGGTGGTTCCTTCAACCCCATTCACAACGGACATATAGCCCTTGCCAAAGCCTTTCTTGAAAAAGAAAACTTAGACGAGGTATGGTTTATGGTATCACCACAAAACCCTTTCAAGGTGAACCAGCAGCTTTTAGCTGACCACCTCCGCTTGGACTTAGTACGTAAAGCGACTGCTGATAACCCACATTTTAAGGCTTCGGACTATGAGTTCCGACTTCCGAAACCTTCTTATACTTGGAATACCCTACAGCATCTCAGCCATGACTTCCCCACTCATCGCTTCACACTTCTCGTTGGTGGTGACAATTGGGAAGCCTTCGACCGATGGTATCATGCAGAGGATATCCTCGCCCACTACCCTATCGTGGTCTATCCACGACATAACCAAAGAATCTCAGTAACTTCACTGCCCCATGGTGTCACTATTCTTCAAACACCTTTTATTGATATCAGCAGTACAGATATACGCCAACGAGTAAGCCAAGGAAAAACTATTGACGGTTTGGTACCTACAACAATTATCTCTGATGTTCAACGCTTATATTAAGCTGTTTCACATGAACAATTTGCAACAGTAGATTATCCATATTGTATACTGACAGGCAAATAACCGACTAATAATAGGATGGTTTTACTAATATGCAATAATCTCCTTCACCTACTATCTCTCCCTTTCAGAAGTAATACATTAACTTTTTGTTACTCTGAATGCAGTAGCTGTAATACCTGTTCTCCGTTTATAGAACTTGCACAGCGAACTCAAAGAAACAAACTTATACTCATCGGCTATCATTTTCAAAGACTTATTAGAATAACGCAACTCAAGTTCTATAAGCGTAATCAAAGTCTTATCAATCCACTCTTTTGCTGTAATTCCAGTCTCCTTTTTAATTATCATTCCTAAATAATGGGCGGTCATGCATAATTCAGAAGCATAGAATTCTAATTCATGCTCAATCTTAGCATTCTCATTTACCAATCGAATAAACCGCTCCACCACCTGCTTATTCCTCGACCAGCCACCTCGTGACTCTGTTGTCATCAGTTTATACTGTGATTGAACATAATTCAATACAGAAACGAAAAGGAAGTTTAATGTCTCATCACTTACTGACTGAAGAGATGACAAACTATAAAGCATTTGCGTATATTGCTGCCATACCATTTGTTCTTTCTCATCCAAATGAATAGAGAAACATAAATCTGGAGAAAGAAACAACTCCGGTAATTTTCCACCAAAGACCATACGCATAAAATCTTCTGTCATCGTAAAGCCATCAAAAGTCGTGTCATGCCCGAAAGCATCACCATTAACCGTTGCTCCCCAGTTAATAAACAATAAATCACCAGGTTTACAATGATACTTCTTATATCCAACAGTTGCCTCACACCAGCCCCTCTTAACCATTGCTATTCGTACTACATTTGCTTTTTACATGATAGTTATTATCAAGAAGCAGTTTAAAGAAACTGTTACAATTACGTGTAATAAGAAATTTAGAGCCTACATAGATGTCGCCCTCTACATGTACTCTCTCATTCCTTACAAAAGACAGAATATCTCTGAAGTCCGATACCTTCATTTTCGTTTCACGTTTTTTCTTATTTAGGTAAACCTTAATTCCGCAGCATAAATTCTTGTAAGAACTCCAAGTGTCTGAGAAACAAAGTTCTCAAAACACTTGGATATGTCAGAAATTTCACCTATCTTAGTGCTACCAACAAAAAAAACAAATAAAATATCTGACATGACAAAGGTAGCAATTAAAAACGAGAATATCACTTCTTTCGGTGGAATTTATCACATTATGGACGTTTTCTCAAAGTTGGGCTTTGAAAAACTTACCGAATCTGTATTGGGCAAACGTGGAAGTAGCGGCAAAGCATTCAGCCATGGAAGTATTTTCGGCTCTCTCTTCTTCAGTTACCTTTGTGGTGGAGAATGCCTTGAGGACATCAATGTGCTTATAGGACAGTTCAAGCAGAGATCTGATACGCTATTACCCGGTGCCGACACTGTGGGGCGCGGACTAAAGGAACTTGCCGAGAAAAGTATTGTCTATAAGAGCGAAACCTCCGACAAGTCGTATAGTTTCAACACGGCACAGAAGTTGAATACCTTACTTTACGAATGATACGGAGGATGAGGCTTATAAAGGTGGGTAGTCATGTTGACTTAGACTTTGACCACCAGTTTGTTCCAGCCCACAAGTTCGATGCAAAGTATTCTTACAAGCAGGATTTTGGCTATTTCCCAGGTTGGGCTTCCATTGGGGGAATCATAGTCGGAGGTGAGAATCGTGACGGAAACACCAATGTGAGATTCCATCAAGAAGACACGCTCTGTCGCATTATGGACCGTGTAACCTCAGAACTTGGTGTGGTAATAGAGCGTTTCCGTGCTGATTGTGGGTCGTTCTCAAAGGAAATCATCCAAACCGTAGAGTCGCGCTGCAACACGTTCTATATGCGTGCAGCCAACTGTGGCAGTCGCTATGAGAACTTCCGACAGTTGAAAGAATGGAAAGGCGTTGAGCTTGGCTATGAGAAATGCGATGTCACCTCCATCAGCATAGACAACTTAATAGAAGGAAAGTCATACAGGCTTGTCGTACAGCGTAGTCCTTTGAAAGACAAGGATGGCAGGGAGCAGACGGATATGTTCGGAGTAATATACACATACCGCTGTATCCTCACCAATAACTGGATGTCTACCGAGAAAGACATCATTACATTTTATAATGAGCGTGGAGCAAGCGAAAAGAACTTCGACATACAGAACAATGACTTTGGCTGGTCGCATCTGCCCTTTTCCTTTATGGCTGAGAACATGGTTTTCATGATGGTTACCGCCATGCTGAAGAACTTCTATCTCTATCTCATCCGTAATATCAGTGAGAAGGTCAAGCCATTGAAAAAGACAAGCAGGCTGAAAGCCTTTATCCTACATTTTGTCAGTGTGCCAGCAAAATGGGTGCGCACTGGAAGGCAGAACGTTCTGAACCTATATACAAATAAAAACTACTACTCTGAGGTCTTCCTTGAATAAACATCATTTTTGTGGTTTTTCATACTTCCCCATTGGTTTGGGTGGGGGATTTCATGACTATGCAAGAACCAAGAACCCCAGAAAATCCCCATATCAATGGATAAATCCTAAAATGTCACTTCAATATATAAAAGTACCTCACAAGGAATAATGCTGCGGAATTGAGGGTAAAATTGTTTTGTAAATTTAATAAATATCCTTGACGTATTAGATAAAACGACCAAATTATTTTCTTTATTATAATAATTTTTGTAATATAAACAGCAACTATATTTACAATAAAGCAACTAACTAGGGATAATATTCCATGTGATAAAGTCCATTAATACAAAAAGGCAACCCTCTTTACAAAAAAATGTTAAATACTTATGTCACGTTATTATGTTATTCTATAAACTATTTATCCAATAAGTCCATACATATATGCACAAAGGGTAATCATCATCAAAGAACATACAACGAGTAAACCTAATGCAACACGTTTCAGTACATCTCTCATACGATTGCGCATCATCTCTTTATAGAAATAGGTTCTTGCATCCATCACTTCTGAATGATGTGATAATCGAATCATAGGTTATTCCTCCTCTTCCCAAACTGTGAATTCATAAGTCGGTTTTGCAGCTACCTCATCGTCATCATCAAGGTCACCACCTTGACCAGGACCTGTAGCAGACACACGAGGACTTGTCTGTAAAACTGCTGTATGATCGTCCATCAATCCTTCTGCCCTTAGATCACAACAAAGTATCTCTGGTGTTATATATTCTTTCTTTTCCATTATATTATCTCCTTTTATTTTCTTTTTTTAGTGAAATTGCTAATCATAATACTTCTTTTAGCTGTAGGGGATTCGTAATGATAGTGAACTCACTGCCATCCCCTACAACATAAAAACATCTTAGATTAATCTTACTTCAAAACTACCTTCTTACCATTGTGAATGAACACGCCATGTTGTGGGTTCTCTACTCGCTGGCCCTGTAAGTTATAATAAGCATTATTGTCTACAACATTGTTGTTCTCTACTGTTTCGATAGCATTAACAATGTTATGATCCTCACCATCGTCAAAGACAAACATTACCTTTGCAGAACCTGACAACGTTACCTTTGGACGAGCAACAGCCTTGTGAACAGGGATAGTACGATCAGTTCCTATCTTAAGAGGCTTAAAGATACCCGTTGTTGTCATTGCAAAGATTGGGTCAGAAGTAGATGACTGTTTCTTAGTATCCTTGACCGTCACACCTTCCATGATGTTATTTGAGAGACTATAAGTAACATTGTCCTTCTCACCTATGGCATAGTAGAAATCTGCAGGAGTACTTGCTCCACTACGACTTTCCAACAACACACCAGTCTCAGCAGGTACATAATCATAGTCTGTTACGTGAGTATTACCATAGTTGATACTCTTCATGATGAACTTGGTAGTCTGTACACCTGCAGCATCCGTCTCCGTTGACATACCAGCAGTCTGTGTAATAAAGGCACCAATACGTCCTGCCTCATTGTTTTCACGTGCATAGATACCGAGGTCAGCATCAAACTCACGTGCGAAAGTACCATACCAATGTGCTATTTTAATCTCACCAGGTATCTTATAAGATGTCTGACCTGCATAACGATCCCAACCGGTAGCAGTCTTATAAGCATTCTCAGCTGACTTCTTTACATAGACCTTGAGACTTGGCTCAAACTCCTTCTGAGTATAGTTACCTGAGTTATCAATGTATTCCCACTTCGTTGCACTCATATCCTTTGTAGGAACAGTGGCAGTAAAGTAGATACGCTTAACAGATGAAGAACCATCATTCTTCTTAAAGGCATCGAGACCTACATAATCAAGTGTATTTTTGAAGACAACCTCCTGTATGTTGGTTGTATTGTCATTCATTGCATAGTCGCCCCAAAGACGCACCTGGTATGTCTTACCATTGTCATCTGTTACGGTTGGCTCCACTACATATGTATAGACGTCAGCTTCTGTACCAACAATCATTACGGCCTTCTGTGACAATAGGAAGTATTCTGTTGTACCATTGCCAGTACCATTAGTTTCCTTGAAGAAAGAGATAACTCTGGTGCGGAACTGACTCCATAAAGCATCATTATCAAATGCTGCTTTAGCATCTTTACGTACACTAAGGTCTATCTTAGACTTATCTACATTAGCAGGATTGAATGCTGAAGGAGCAACATCAGTAATAGGAGTTTTACCTAAGAAAGCAATCGTATTCAAATTGCCAACACGGTCGAAGGCAAAGTCTTCAATTTTCGTTACCTTCTCTGGAATTGTTACGTTCTCAAGAGCCTGTACATAATAGAATGCTTGCTTACCGATAGTCTCGATAGTTGGAGGCAACATCGTATAATAGGTGTTGGCCTTTGCTGGAGGGAATGATTTCAATATTTTCTTGTCTTTACTCAATAAGAATCCATCAACACTAGAGTAAACATTGTTATTCTTATCTACCGTGAATTTCTCAAGTTTAGCACATTCTTGGAAACCAGTAGGGTCAATTGATGTCACACTAGCCGGGACTACAATCTCTGTCAAGCTCGAACAAGTATTGAAAGCATCCTTACTAATCGTTGTAACAGTACTTGGAAGTTCTATCTTCTTCAATGCTTGTGCACCTTGGAAAGCACCTTCACCGATAATTGTCATCGTAGCAGGTTGCTTGAAGGTGATAGTTTCCAAGCCAGATGCACCATTGAAGGCACCTCTTTCAAGAACTGTAACCTTCTCTGGAATAACGAAACTCTTCAATTTATCATCACCACTAAAAGCATCTTTCTGAATCTTATTTAATGTAGAAGACCCCTCAAAGGTAAATTCTTCAAGGTCCTTACAACCATTGAAAAGCTTCCCTTATTAATGGATTGTAACTGTGAACCATCAGCAACTGTAATCTTCTTTTAGTTTAGAAAAACCAAAGGCACTCCAGTCTACAGTTTGTAATGATGCTGGTATATTAAGTTCGGTTAGTCCTGAGCCTTGAAAGGCGAATGTACCGATAGACTTAATCCTAGCCGGTGCCTCAAAAGTGATATTCTTTAATTCTGTTGTTGCCTGAAAAGCATCGCCATCAATCACCTCAAGATTCTTATTAAAATTAACCTTTGCAAGCACATTATTATAATAGAAGGCTCTTCTTCGTATCTTTGTAGTTGTAGGTAAAGTTGTATATTCACCACCCTTACCGCCTGGGAATAAGACAAGTTCTGTCTTGTCGGCGTTGTAGATAACACCGTCATCTGAAGTATAATTAGGGTTGAGAAGATCTACATCAAATGCTGTAAGATTTTGATTACCCCCGAAAGCACCTTCCTCGATGGTGTCAACAGATGAGCCTAACCTTACATTCCTCAACTTAGTCTGCTTATCGAAAGCACCTTTCTCAAGTTTCTTAACTTCATTCAGCTCGATAGCTGTAAGACCATTAACCTGTGCAAAGGCAGCTTGCCCAACTATTTCTACACCATCAGGAATCTTATAAACACTTGCGCTAGGTTGCCCTATCACACCTTGATAAGCTGGAAGAGAAGATGCCGCACCTGGCTTCGCATTTGGATAAGCAATCAATTTCTTGCCATCTAAAGACACAAGAACACCGTCAATGGACTTAAAAGCAGTATTACCAGTAGCAACTTCAATGTTAGCCAATTTTGCGGCACTTGAATAACCAGTAAACTCTGCAGAAGAAGGTGACTCCTTTAATGATGCTGGTAAGGTAAGCTTATCAGGTTAGCTACACACTGAAATGCACCTGTACGAACACCATAAATACCTTCAGGTACAGCGTATTCGGTACCAGTCTTTGCTACTGGGTAACTAGCAACCCAATCATTTGAACCTATCTTCTCAATGAGTACTCCATCATTAGAGTAGAAGTGTGTATTACCTGGGGCTACATTAATAGTGGTAAGAGCAGCCATCTGTGAGAAAGCTCCATCCTCAACTGTAGTCACAGAGCTTGGTACCATTATACTCCTAAGATTCTTTCCTTTAAAAGCATTTGCTTCTATCAACACGATAGTGTTAGGCATCGTGACTGACGTTGCATTGGGAATAGTACTATTATTAGCAATAGCCGTTACTTTAAAAGTGTACTGGTTATTAGGGTCCATAACTGTTGCTGGGATATTTACTGTAGAGTTAGTAGACGATACAAACTCTACGTTGTAGATTTTTGGAATGCCATCATGAGCCTCCTCCATCATGGTAACCCTATACGTGTTACCATCTCGACTGAAAGTGTTAGTCACAATCAGTGCATTTGCATTGATCACATACAGTAATGCAAGCAATACGAACAAAAGGAATTTAAATCTCTTCATTTTACGTCTTTAGTTTTAATTATTTGATATATCTTTTCCTTATTGATTCAAAAGGGTTCTTTATCAAAAGCTTAGAGTCCTTCAATGATGACACATAATCATATATCAATCATTACCCAGACACACTGTACAACGGATAACCATCTTATAGTCATTAAAAAGACTCTCATGGGATAGATTTCTGAGTTATTAAGTCGCCTCAGCGAGTTTAAATATTTTTTTGTTTTGACACCTATGTGGAGATATCCTAATTTTAGTATTGCAAAGTTAAAAGCAAACTACTTATAGAAGCCTATCAAATTATTGTTATAAATTTCCTTTTTTTACTCGTTTAAATTTCCTTTCTTTCTTTATTATTGCCGTTTTAGTAAAACACTCCTAACCAAAGTTAAGTTGATCCATAAAATTACGATTATGAATATTATTTACACTTACATATCATCTTATTCTCCCTTACTCACTCTATATACAAATATCATAATACTTAGAATAAAAGTTATTCTCCTCAGATAGGGAGTGATCTTACTTATCTAAATAAGGAAGATAAACGCGACTATTACTCCCAAATTAATTTTAGTTTTAGTTGCTGTCATTTTAACATTTGAACAATTCCTTTTGATTATCAGGATGTTAAACGCACACAAGGGATGACAGATGTGACAGGAAAATAATTCTCATATCAAATAGAGGTAATAAGGAAGTACAACTAACAAGAAGGCTGGGAACGCTTATTAGTCCCCAGCCCTAAGAGCTTACAAATAAAAGAATAACTATCGACAACAAGGAGGATTGAGTGAGAACGTACCTCTCTAAACAATCCTTCACCTTATATTATATCTCATTCTTAAGTTTCTGGAAACGTTTCTGACACCGTTTCTTATAATTGTATTTGAAGATATGCTTTTCTATTTTCCGCATATTATAAGTAAACGAGAAGCAAACCTTATCAAACCACTTTGTCTGCTCGTCCGTATAGATAGAACGAGGAATCCTTACAAAGTAGAGGTCGGCTATTGTGTCAAATGCCGAGAACTGTCGATGATTTCGCTCAAAAAGCCAAACTTCAGAATAGAAGCGATTGGTAGAGATAACCGCTTTATCAAAGTCTGGGAGTGTCCTTATATAAGCCGACTTTGCCCACCAGAAACTACCAGAATACATTGTATAGTTGCGTGGTGGCCATCGATAACAACTATAGGTATCGTATCCTTCATTCAGAACATTCACGGCAACCTTCCACTTATCAAAGATGAAATATTCTAACATCTCTCTCCAAGCCTCTATCTTCTTCTTAAAAGAGCAAAAGAGACGATCGTTAGAAGTTAGCGACTGGTAAGAGATACCCTTCGTATGGAAGTAATAGAAAAGACAATCCTCCTTTTCAGACAGTTGCTTAATAAACTCTAAGGCAGGATACTCATACCGCTTAGGATCGGTGACATTAGATATTATCACGAGCTTATCACTATTGATAATACGCTTCAAACATTCCACATCTGCTTGATTGCCAGCTATACAACTCACGTAGAAAGTCGTTGTCGCATCCAGCAGACCGCTCTTACGCAGGTTATCAATCTGCCTTCTCACCAATGGTTCCCATCCAGTGTCTAACATGACATGATAAACACCATAGATAGGCAGCTCATTCTTAGGGTCGCCCTCCCATCTTCGCAAGTCTTTTCGGTAGTAGACATGAAAAAGACTCTCTCTTATCCGTTGCAGAAAATTACTCATACCAGTTCTTCCTCCATTGAAAGGATGAGTCGACGGAACATCTCTTTTAACCCAAAATGCGTTTTCCATCCTAACGCCTGAATACGCTGTGTGGCAAGTCTGAGCTTTGTTGTTGGCGAATAGCCTAACCCCTCTTGTGGCTGTATCACCACCTTCACACTCTGAGGATTAAACGTCGAGGCAACCAACTCTGCCATCTCACGGATAGAGATATAAGTGTCTTCGTTTGCTACATTGTATGCTTCGCCATCCTTACCACGCAAGAGAATATACAGCATTGCCGTAACGGCATCTATCGTATAGCAATAGCAACGACTGAGCTCGCCTGTCGTATGTAGAATGATATCCTCGTTCTTCATAACACTGCGTGCAAATTGCGCAAAGACACGATTGTCATTACCATTCACACCAGCACCGAAGGTCTGTGCCAAACGTGCCACTTTCACGTGAACACCGTACTCGTCTGCATAATTATGACACAATGCCTCGGCAGCTCTCTTTGCTAACGGATAACTGCTACGAGTTGCCATTGGGTCAAGATACCCCTGCATGTCTTCTGTGAGTGGGCGTCGGTCGTCAGTGACAGTACCATAGACTTCTAACGTTGAGGCTAATACCATCGAAGTTACTCCATGCTGATGAGCGTAAGACAATAGGTTTTGCATACCGCCATAGACAGTATTCATCGTCTCTACAGGGTATTCAACGAAATCTTTTGAAGCTGTAGGGGCAGCAAAATGGAAGAGGTAGTCTATCTTTTTCGTAGGTATGAATGGTTCAACACAAGAGAAGTCATAGGAATAATAGCTGATTTCATCGCTCTCCTCACCAAACATTCTCTCTGCTTTCTGCACGTTCCTTACAACAGCCACCACGTGTAAGTTGATACCTTTTTCTGTGCGTAGAGCCAACAGGCAACGTACCATACATGCACCCAACAAGCCAGTTGCCCCCGTTACAGCTATCGTCTTCCCTTCCAATGCTGCTGAGAAAGGAAACGTATCAGCAAAATAGCTTATATCTTCTTTTAGTATTCTTTCCTTCATTCTCACCCTATAAACTTATAAAATCCCCTATTCCATCGAAACATAACAACACCTTTACAATCCAAATATCTGCTGATCTTCATGCACCTTCACCATCGCACGCAGCACGAAGAAGTCTGTTGGGGTTGTAATCTTAATATTCTCCATTGGTCCGATAATCGTCCCTAACTTATACCCATAGTGGCTCATCATCGTACAAGAATCGATGAAATCGGCTTTTCCTTCCGCCAAGGAGCGTCGATGAGCACTTATTATATCGACCAAACGGAAACTCTGTGGCGCACGAGCAATGAACGAATCGGCACGAGAAGGAATCTCCAAAGCGTCGTCAGCCTGCTTCACGATAAGTGTTTCTGTTGCTGGGATACAAGTGATACAACTCCCTACTTCTTCAACTTTCTTGATGTTATCTGTTATTGTCTCTTCTGTTATCAGCGGACGAACACCATCGTGAATAAGAACGGTTGTCTCTTCATTGCTTACACCCTTACTCTCCGCATATTCCTCCGCAGCACACAGGCCTTTGTAGATAGACTCCTGTCCAGACTTTCCACCGGGTATAATCTTCACTACCTTATTAATCTCAAACTTACGGAGCTGCTTCTCAAGGAAAGGAATCCAGCTTTCAATACATGCTACAACGATAGCATCTATATCTGTGTGGTTGTCAAATAACTCTAATGTATAGATGATTATCGGCTTTCCGTTTAGGTCAAGAAACTGCTTAGGGCGCGACTTCGTGTGCATTCGTAGTCCAGAACCTCCTGCAAAGATTACTGCTATGTTCATAATTATATTTGGATTATTGTTATTATAAGATGACGGTATCGCCGTCTGCTGACACGTACATTACCGTACCGTCTTACTACTTAAAGACAACATCTATCTTGTGTCTATCACGCTTATCCCTTGGCGGCAAGTCCATATAGTTCCCATAGGCGATACGACATAACTCATCAGCATCGGCTGGACCCTTCAAAGGTATGACCTTCAAAGACAATATCTTTATGTGGTATCATGCAACGACGCGGGTTCTGCTCATAAAACCATGCACCGTAAGAGTGCATATAGAGGTCGGGATTACCAAACAGTTTTTCCCTACCAAGCGGAACACTGGAAAGACGATGATATGTAGGAACTTATAAGCTATTTGTGCCAAGAGAGGGTAACGACCGGCTAACTTTGTATTCACATTGACCGATAGTTTGGCTGCCAAACGCTGTAACCAAGGAATCATATTACCCTCATAGGGGAAGATGTCTACATGAAGTCCTCTGAACTTCTGCGCTTCATGCATTCTTCGGTCAGCACTCTGCTGATTATCATGACTTCTGTTCTCGCTCTTTAAATCACGCAGACAAGCCCATTCCTTATAGAAACCAGGGTCCGTGTCGTTGTCTTGTAAGACGAATTGAGGGTGTGGATGCGCCTTTAAATAGTCGCAGAGACGTTTGAAATCCTTGTAGTCTACAACCATATCAATGTCGTCATCCCAAGGAATAAATCCCCCATGGCGCATTGCCCCTAACACATTTCCACCATCAAGCCGGCAGGGTATGCCTATCTTTTTAGCAGTCTCCTGCAGATAAATAGCCATGTCGAGAAGTCGCAACTGTGCTTTTCTTAGCACAGAGCCGTCTGGGTTATATTCCTGTCGGAGGCTTTCTTGTGTCTCTCCTGTGTTGAAAGTTTCAATCATTTTCCGTTAATATACTTGTTGCAAAGATAATAAAAGATTATGACTTCGCCTTCTGTCTCTTTAAAAAACTTATGTTTTGATTTCATGATTCGAACTAATATACTTATATTTGCGGAGGTAATTAGGTGTCACCTTTATTACTGTTTGTGTTGGTGTTTGCCCTCCGCACGAGTGGTGTTTACGCTTAGCACCAATGGTGCTTGCCCTCCGCACCATATGTGCGGAGTAATTACACGCCAATTAAAAACAGTAAATGAGGTTGTTGCTGATAGTATAAAACATAGAAAGAGATTACATTTATATAGGAAATGTTGACTGGAAAGCATAAGATTTATGGGATGATCAGAAAACTCTTAGGTTACCTATTGTTGCTTGAGGTAGTATGGCTGGTAATCAATTGCGTATCATCTTGGAGGTTAGGGAGTCATGCAGACATCATAGTTATCTGCACTTTACCTTGGATATTGTTATTCTTCCTTATTCGCTATATCAAGCGGAGGTGGAAGGAAGATGGTAATGCCGCTATCGGTTGTTTGCATACTCTGTTATGGATGAGCATTCCTCTCATCATTATCGCACAACTACTCTTTGGATGGTTATGGAACTTAAGGAATGATTCAACCAAGATAACGTTTGAAGACGATAAGTATCAGGTAACAATTATTGAGGCACTATTCGCAACACAGATGGATCAGATACAGATTATGGAACACTGTGGTCCATTCTATCATGAAGTTTATTTCAGTGAACTCCATGATGTTGATACAGACAAATTTAAAAGTACAGCTGCTATTGAAGACTTCCTTAAAAAGCAAAAGAGATAAATATAGCCGTAGGATAGTCTCTTTATCATTCCAAAGTATGTAGGATTTGGCTTTTCCAAAGAAAAGCGTTACATTTGCATCCTAAATGGATTCTGCCAATCAGGGTGGGAAAGGAGAAATAACATCTTCCCTTTCTACACTTATGATAAAAAATACTTTCACGAAGGAAACTTTATATAGCAGATGACAGCTAACCTCTTTTTAAGATAGAACATACTCTGAGGAGGAGATAAGAAACAGCCTATCATAGAGATACAAAAGCTAATGGAAAAAGAAACACTCAAGGAGAAAACAGCCAAAGGACTCTTTTGGGGTGCATTGAACAATGGTACAATGCAACTGCTGAATATTGTCATTGGAATCTTATTGGCACGTCTGCTCACGGCAACCGACTATGGATTGATGGGAATGTTAGCTGTTTTTACAGCGATTGCAGGGGCATTGCAGGAAAGTGGATTTACTACTGCACTTGCCAATATGGAGCATCCAACGGATAATGATTATAATTCTGTCTTTTGGTTTAGTGCTATAATGGGTTGGATTTCATATATCGTTCTCTTCTTTTCAGCCCCTCTGATTGCTGCTTTCTTTCATCATTCAGAGCTTATCAATCTATCCCGTTTCGTCTTTGCATCACTGCTTTTTTCTTCATTAGGTACGGCCCCATCGGCTTATCTTTTTAAAAACATGATGGTCAAAGAGACAGCTTTGCTACGTATCACCAGCCTTATTATTTCGGGTGTGGTAGGAATCATCTTAGCATTAAAGGGTTATGCTTATTGGAGTTTGGCTTGGCAGCAGGTGCTTTATATCAGCCTTACAAGTCTGTGGCGCTTCTTTATAATTCCTTGGCGACCCTCTTTTCACATCGACTTTACACCTGTGAAGAAGATGTTTTCCTTTAGTTATAAGATTCTTGTGACGACGATTATCAACACGATTAGTCAGAATATTCTAACCTTTATCTTCGGTCGTTTATACTCAGCAAAGGTGGTGGGTAACTTCTCTCAAAGCCTTCAAGTGGGACACAATGGCAAGCACGTTTTGTATCAGGAACAGTGTCACAAGTAGCGCAACCAGTATTGGTAGAGGTGAATAATGACCTCAAAAGGCAAGTAAATGTGTTTAGAAAAAAATGATGCGTTTTACCGCCTTTTTGGTCTTTTCCCAGCGATGTTCGGATTAGCGATGATATCGCACGAATTTATCATTCTTCTTATATCAGATAAATGGATAGAGAGTATTCCTTTGTTGCGTATTCTTTGTATTAGCGGTGCCTTCCTACCCTTTTATACAATGTATCAAAACCTCATTCTTAGTCGAGGTAAGTCTGCTGTTTACATGTGGTGTACGGTCTTATTAATCGTAGCACAGGTAGGACTCATTATCCTTTGTTACCAACAAGGAATCGTCTTCATGGTGAGTGTCTATACAGCTATTACTATCCTTTGGTTGGGTGTGTGGCAGTTCTTTCGCACATAAAGAGATTGGAATACGCTTCATAGATATCCTTAAAGATATATGTCCTTATCTATTAACATCCGCTGCGGTAATGATTTCAACCTATCTCATTACCTTATGGATACAGAATCTTCTACTTCTATTATTGACGAGAGTCGTCTTGGCTGCCCTACTCTATTATATCGTTATGAAGATGGGAGGTTCGCAAACACTAAAGGAATGCCTCAATTACTTTCATCGTAAGAAAAGGGTAATAGCCTTAATCTTAGTGGTACATGTACAACTGCATGATAGGATAAAGCATAGCACGAAGTAGTTTGACAGGTCCGCCACCTGGTGTATGAAAGAGTTTCTTGTAGTTCTTCGTTAGTAGATATTGTAAACGTAAGAAGGCAAAGACGCCCTGCTTGGTCTCCATTCGCATTACTTCGCGAGCTTCGATGAAATCGTGTATATTTGAATGTAAGCCTTCCATCAACATAAAGCTTACCTTGAAAGATGGGAACAACCTTCTTGCGTATCTCTTTATAATGGTTCAGACTCCACGTTAACTCAGTGAGAGCGTTCCTCCATGAGGGTAGACTACTACTATAATCATTGTAAGTAGTTGCCGCTGCATGGCGTCGGAAATTAACTAACACCTTATTACAATAAACGATACTGTCGTAGGATGCAGCAATAATACTCAACACTGCATCGTAAAGGGTGACCTTATAAATAGGACTTTCGAGGGGTGGTAGGAGATTAATCAATGCACGCTTACATAATAAAGTATGGCCCGGTAGACCTAAGAACATCATACGAAAGATATTCACATTACGTGATCTGTTGTCAAAATAAGCAAAAGAACCATCCGTCGAGAAGGGGCGTGAGTGTCCACTACATAGCAGCTTATCTCCTATACAACGCATCTGTGTCTCTATCTTATCCCTCTCCCAGATATCATCTTGGTCAGAAATGGCAACGTAATCACCTGTTGTACGATGCAATGCAGAAAGGAAGTTCGCATTAACACCATGTGTGCCTTCATTCTTAAAAGTACAAATAACAGCATGTTTTGACGCATACGCTTGTAGAATCTCCCATGTATGATCCGTAGAACCATCATCTTGAATGATAATCTCATGGATAGGATAAGACTGAGCGAGCAGTGAGTCTATCTGCTCCCTCACGTATTTCTCACCATTGTAAGTACAGAGGACTATTGATACAGAGGCTTTGTTTTCCATAACTTTACTATAGTGTGAAGATGACGAGCGCACTGTTATAAACAATGAGATAGAAAGCTATCAAGGCTGTCAATAGGGTGATAGCATGCCTTATCCCTCCTTTCATAGACTTTATCAAGCAACCTATACACAACGGTATGACGTAAGCCCAATGCGCTGTCATTATATATACCTCGTTAATACCAAACCCTAAGCCTATATGAAGTATCATGTCAAGGGCGAAGAATGACAAACACATCCACATCAGCTTACTACATCTACCAGCCCAGATTCCGCCTAAAAAGAGTAAGACGATAAGACCTTCAACAATATAGTTTACGACCCAGTTATAACTAACGAAGACTGGGCGATCGCGAATAACATCACATAACGTGTACTTCTGGTGCAACTGTATAGACTCACCAAAGAGGTTCTCAACAAGTGTCTCACAGCGAGAAGTAGTCACATCTGTCCAGTTCAAGAACGGTTGTTTACTCACTGGCGTACCAGAATGAGCATATTGTGGTGCGCTATACTTTGCCTTCAGCTGTGCCTTTCGGTGTTTTTTCCATAGTAACGCAAACGCTTCTGTCTGTTGTTTACTATCTTTAAGATGCGTAGTATCGCTGAACTCTTTCCACATCTTGGTCTTCTCATCCTGTACAGCTTTCTTTTCGTGTGCCTTTCGTGTATTGACACTATCGGCAACGAACGTTTTGTACTCCCAAAGACCAAAGCTCCAGATTGCTGCAGAAGGCAAGATGACAACAAGAATAAGGTTCTTAGGATGAAAGAAACGCTTTCCCTTTGAGAAAAGATCAGCTAATAACACCTTTAACCCATTATTAAGTGATACGCCAGCAGTAAGGATAAAGAACACTATCGTCTGCCACCTCTTCAATGGTTTACGCTCTACCATCTGCTTACCTGTCACATAAATCACTAAGAGAATAAGAAATAACGACAAGATGAAATGGTCGGGTGAGATAGCTGCTAATAGTACGTATGCAAAGGAGAAGAGTAAAAAAGCAAGTACAGAAGACTCTCGTTGCGAGAGATGAAGGAGCTCTCTTCCTATTCGTATCATTAAAAGGAACGCATAAAGGGAACTGATGAGAAGGACGATAGCAACCAAGAACTGTACACAGTTAATGCCCAATAAGCTCATTAATCCCTGATTAATAAGATAGACCGGATAGTAGAAAAAGCCAATAAAGGGTGTCTATGCACATCGTAGGCTGTTGTCCAGTCGGTAACAACGCAATAAGTGAGTGGGTCGAAACCAGACACATGGAACCAATCGAGGATGTTTTTCCGATAATCCTTTGATATTCTTGAGAACACCGAATAGTAAGGAATAATCACTGTAGCGTGCATAATAAGCTGCCACAGGAGGAATAAACAAACCGAAAGACGCTCGCCTTTTCTTATTTTAATAAACTTCATCCACATAGCTTACGACATTAAGCTTACGACATTAAGTAATAGACTGTTTGTCCTGCATTGTAAATCCAAAGGTAGACGGTTAGCATGATTAACGCCACGCGCATCAATTTTAGCCATTTCATCGACAATCGTTTCAGTAAATAACCATAGGAGATGGGAATAATGAATGCCCATCCTGAAGTCATTATATACACTTCAGTGACGGCAAATCCGAGGATGAGATGCAAGGTGAGGTCACAAGCAAACCAAGCTAAAAGCATTTTAAAGAACCGTTGCTTATAGCTAAACACTATACCTACGATAAATAAGAGGACTACAAAAGCCTCAATGATATAGTTCACGCTCCAGTTGTACTCCACGAAGATAGGTCGTTCCCACGAAACATCCATTAATAACGAACGCTGATGAAGCTGAATAGACTCACCAAAGAAGTTCTCTACAATGGTTGGAATACGTGGCGTAGAGACATCCATCAACTTCGTTATCACCCCGTCTCCTACAGGCTGACCGAGGTGTGTTCGCTGCCATTCATCCCTTTGTTTCTTGTGTTCGAGCACCTTCTGCGGGTTCTTCTTCAGTGTTTCGCTTTCGATATGACGCACAACTGCTTGCTGTGGAACCTCCAAAAGATAATATTGAGACTGTTGAATACCGAGCAACAAAAGCAATGGCAGAACTACTCCGATAGAAATAAACTTACAGGTAAATACCTTCTTTCCATTGGTGAATAAACCTGCTAACAGGGTCTTCACCCCATTTGAAGTTGCCATTCCTGCCGTGAAGAAGGTTAGAACCAACGATTGCCAAGCTGTTAGTAATTGCCCCTTCTTCATCTTCTTTCCCGTGATGTAAAGTGTCAGAGAGAGGAGCATCAGGGAGATAACGAAATGATCGGGCACCATGGTTGGGATGAGTACGTGTCCAAAAGAGAATAACAACAAGGTAAGTAGTCTTGCATCTTTCCGCCTCAACTCCAATACTTCACGGAAAACACGGTACATAAAGAGAACTGCATAGAATGCCGAAAAGACAATGATGACAGCCATGAAATACACAGCAAAGTTGTATCCTACATTTTGTATGAGCCAATCATTGAGCAGATAGAGCGGATAAAGAAAAGTAAGATATAACGGATGACGTGAAGTAACAAAGTGGATACGACCTCCCGAGACCGTTATCCACGACCAGCAATCATAGCCTGACATACGAAAATTCTTGGTAAAGACGCTCCAAAATCCACCATGTGCTTCCATGGTGTAGAGATGATAGTGACTTGCTATCACCATCGCATTGAACGTAACAAAGACTGCTAACATGGCAAAAGCCAGCCAGCGTTCTTCTTTCTTCACCTTGAAAATATTGAATATGTGCATTGAGTAGCTTTGATTATTTGGTACAAAGGTACGAATTAAAGCACATTTAACAAAGGAAATAAGGAGAAGAACTCGTTTTGCACGTAGCTATCTGCCTACTATTTCGACTTCTTTTCATGATAATAAAAGTTCTTCCCTTAAACACGTAGATTGTTAACAGAATGAGTTTAATCCACATATATGGTATGATTACCTCCCAATTAGATAGTTTTAGAATGAGGGATAAACTACATGATAAACGTCATTAAGTACGAAGTCTCTCTGTATTCACAACCAACTTATTTTCTTATTAATTGAGGTTTGTAAATTATTTTCGTGTAATTCAAAACCAATACATGCTCTCTGGCTTCTAAAAGACGCCCAATTGACTTGCAAAAGGTGCCCTTTAAGGCTCTTACTAACGCCCTTTTGAAATCCAATTAAGCACCTTTTACTTTGCTAATTTATAACTAATTGATTTCCTTATGGTTACAAACCCACCTCGTATATGTGTTTTTGCCGTTATTTATTGGTGTTTTATTTAAAATTATGTAATGATTTTTCAAACACCTATCTGCAGCATTTCGAAATCTTGAAATGAAAAGATTTTCAATGAAAGAGGATGAAAATAGGATAGATAATTGACTGTCTTAGCTATATGTCTGTTTATAGAGGAACTTCTTTTCGTGAACAAAAACAATTCTTTTCATGAAAACAAGCTGCATCTGGGGCTTAATAAGGAGTAACACCTTACTTCCTATGTAAGAAAAAGCGCACTAAAAGGAAGTTGATTGGAACACAAATAGCGAACATAGGAATCAATGCTATCTGCTTGCTGAGACCTAAAAGAAGGAAGACTTTCAGGCAGAAACTTTGCAAAAGGAAGTTGATGATATGCGAAAAGATGAAGCCTACGCCTCGTTTGGTAGTCGACTTTACACGGAAGGTGTAACGTGTGGAAGCGATATAGTTGAATGTAAAGCTAACAAGGTAAGCAATGGTATTTGCAATGAGGGGCTGTAGCCTGCATATTAATAGCAAATATGTGCCGTATTGTATGGCTGCAGCTGATGAGCCAACGATGATAAAACGTACGATTTCACCGAGCTTTTTCTTGTCTTTTATTTCATTCTTCAGCATTCTATTTCTTATTTCTGAAAGGTTTGTAAAAGCCTTTGTCTGCAAAACCAAGTAGTTCTTTGTCACCTCTACTGTCACCAAAGGCGATTAATTCGTAGGCTTCACGATGTGGATAAAGTGCTGTGAGGCGATTCACCTTTTCCTGTCCATAGCAGTTTTTAGTGGTAAATTGTCCTGTTAGACGACCTCCCTTTGTTTCTATTTGCGTCCCTAATACCTGTATCTTTTTGTCGATTTCATCGAAAAAAGGTCGTACCCAGTTGTCAATGCTTGCGCTAATAATAAGTACAGTGGCTTGTTCTTCTTCGATAGCCTGTCTTACTTTCTCTATCCCTGCAGGGCGAAGTAGGTGTTTGTTTTGCTCTGCAAAGTGTGTACAAAGTGCGTTGAAATCGTCAATATTCATCCCTTTGAAGAAGTAAGAAAAAACCTGCTGCTTTGCCTTCCAGTTAGGATAAAGATGCAGTTTCATCAGTAGGAGGAGGGGTGAAAAGAGTAGAAAACCACGAAACATTTGTCCGCTTCCTTTTGCAAAGCGGATAAATTCAAGGAGAGTGTCCTTAGTAGTCAGTGTGCCATCGAAGTCGAAAGCATATATCTTTCTCATGTCCTATTGGATATTCTTAAATACGTAGATAATGAAAAGGAAGGCGAGTCCGAAGGCTAAGACGATGAGCTGCATAAAACGGTCGTGTATCATCACCTTTGTTGGGTCACCACTCTTCTTGTCGACAACTGATATTTGGATATAACGAAGTAGTCCTAAGAGTACAAAAACACTGGTCAGATAAAGGTGATCCGTGTGGAAATTTGCAATGGTTTCAGGACTTACTGTGTACATAATGTAGCACACGAGGGTGACACTCGCTGTAATCGTAATGGCTTGATTGATAAACGTAAGATTATAACGAATCGTATTCTGGCGAGGTGCATGGCCAGTCTCGTTCATCTTCACAACATCGTCACGGCGTTTTGCAAAGGACAAGAAGAGCATTAACAAGAATGTCATCAGAACTATCCACTTACTAAGATGTATGTCTGTTGCATATCCTCCGGCAAGGATACGAAGTACAAATCCGAAAGCAACAACACACACGTCAATGATTGCATAACGCTTCAAACGGAGACAATAACCTATATTTAACAGCCAATAGAAGATTATTACACTGGCTGTTTCAACCTGACGTGCATGCAATAAAAAGGTCGAAGTCATCGATAGAACAAACATCAACCCCATCAGAATATAACCCTGAATGATACTAATAGCCCCCGATGCCATTGGACGATGACACTTCACAGGGTGTTGACGATCATCATGAACATCTACAATGTCGTTCAGACAATAGATTGACGAGGCTGTCAGACTAAAAGACAGCGCAGTGATTAATCCTGCATAAACCGCCTCCCATTGCAGTAAAGCACCTCCAAAGAAGACCGGAAGGAAGACGATAAGATTCTTAATCCATTGATGTGGACGTATTAACAGTATAAGGTTCTTCATTTTATTCTATTCTCTATGGGCGTTATAATCCCTTTAATTATAGTTTGTAAGAGCCATGCAAATATCAGACTGATGACAGTCGTCGCAACAAACTTGTACCAATAAGACCAATCAGTCTGCTCAAGATAATCGAGTACGAAGTGGGAATGTATCAAATAAAGTTCCAAACTCAATGCACCAAATACTTTTAGTATTTTGTTGATATACTTTGGTGTAAGACGAAGGACTTGATTGAAGAGGATAATCGATGTAAACGTAAGGGGGATATAAAGCATACGTTCAAGGAATAAGGGGAACTGTCCGTGCTTCTCTTGTTCAAGAAACAGACAGGAGGATAGGGCGATAACGAATGTTATCATTATCATCCAAATAGCCGACCCGCCCACGATTTCTTTCCGTTTCACCGCCTCCGCAATGTTAATACCTATAAAGAAGATGGGCGCACGGCTCCAAAATATCTCTAAATGACCTACTGCTTCATGCAGTGGGGTAATATATTCCACCACAACACACCACATTATCATGATGACAGGAGTCCAACGATAGATAGGATTCTTGGCGATAAGCATCATATAAAATGGACTCACAAGATAGAAAACCATGATAGCAGGGATATACCAGAACGTTAGTTCATTGTGCATCCAGAAGTCCCAGTTAATCGTTATATCCCCGATGAGATCGATGATATTCATACTGTGCCCACTATGCCCTGTGAGATTGACGTTAAGGAAATCGGGTATATAGTAGAGACAAGCCATGAAAAGCCAAGTAGGATAGACACGTAAGAAACGTCGAAGATAAAACTTTCGTAGTGAAGGGTGCTTTGTCCAAGAGAACCACAAGCCCATACCGCTCAAGAAGAGGAAGAAGTCTACACCGATGTTGCCCATTCTCTTCAAGCCAAAGAAGGTATCTTCACGTGGCAATCCCACATGAAAAAGAATAACGAAGATGATGGCCAATCCCATCAACTCTCCTCGGTAACGGCTTATATCAGCTAATTCAATGTTTCTTATCTTCATTTATTGCGATGAAATCGTGTGTTTATAAGACTCCTTTACTTTAACTTTGGACTCGGTATCTTCTTCATTAACTCTTTGAACAACCATGCTAAACAAAGCGAAGAGATAACGTAAAGGAGAAGTCCCGTCCAATATTCTCCCCCTCGAGAGATTGGAATAAATATCTTTCTTGTGATAGGATGACAGACGAAAAGGGCTGCTGAGATGCTGCCAACCCACGAGAGAACATTCATAACAGAGAAGTACTTATTGCCAACTACACCTTCTATCCAACTGAGTAATCGCACAAAGGTAATAGAGGCAACACATATTACAAGTGGTACAAAATACCATGTTATGTAGTTGAAGCTCATCAGTAGTATGGCAAATAACGAAAGGACAAAGGCAACAAGGTTTGTAGCAGTCGTCCAGACGTGTGCGTATCTCGCATAAAGTACACCAAAGCCGAATGGCAGCATCCCACCGATAAAGTTATATCTCCAGCGGTTCAGAGCCTCACTCTCTGGTTCACAGGATAACTGTATGGCAAAACAAAGCACTATCAACACAACATTCCATGCCCAATGTCGGCGATAAAGGAAAAGTCGATACACGATATACAACTGTATCATAAGCCCAAAGAACCAGTAAGGACCAGGCCAAATAATATCGTCAGGATTGGGAAGAAGATTATTAAAAAGTCCCATTTGACCGATAATATCCATCACATGATAATCGTGTGGAGCGTCTGTAATAGCGTCTATCATCGTAAAAGCCACAAAGCCAACTATCATCATACGGAAAAGTTTTACCCAATGATATTTGATAAAACCAAAGACAGGAAGACTTGACTGTGCCTGCAGCATACTTGTTGGCACTGTTGGCTGTTGCTTTTCGTACTTCATCGTCAAGCCGTATGCTGATAAGAAGAGGAACACTGGTACTCCATAATGCCCGAAGAACGAAAGGATATGGAAGAACAACAATTCGTTCCACGATCCCTGTAACACTTGATAGAGTTTGTCAACATTACGTTGGAAATACTGATATTCGTTCTCCTTTACCACTGGACGCAACCAATGGCAGTAGTTATGTAGGAAGATTCCGATAATGGCAAGCCCTCTCAACGCATCACACTCTACCCGTGTAAGCAACGCTTCCCGGCATTCTTTCCTCTGTTCTGGTACGGATTGTTCTGTATATGTATTCCTTTCCTTATTAAACATCCTAACTTTAATAATTGATTTTGTACGTTTTAATCGTTTCTTTATACTGCTCTAATTCCCCTCTATGCGTCCAGCAGCCACCTTGGAAGCTATCTTCTATTTTGATATAGACTTCTGCTTCGGTAAGAGATGCTTCTCCGAAGGACGAGTAAGCTTATCGTAATCCGTTGTATTCTTTAGTATTCTCGGTCTCATTTCATTGTATTGCGGACTGAGGATATTATACTCTGCATGGTAGTCTTTCGTATGAATACCTGCCAAATAGAGCAGCATGTGCGGTAGTGCATCCGTCATAAAACGACGGTTTTTAGCACCGATTATTTCTTTGTAAATGTCGGGATGCTTAGCAGCATACTTATAAGAGCAGAAAATCCAGAAAGGAATTTCAAACTCATAATGCGCTAAGTCGTAATCAATAGCAGCCGAGTGATTGCGGCAGATGAATCCACGATTACCCTCATAGCATTCCTCTCCATGATCAGGCATATAGATAATGATAGCCTCCTTGTCCTCAAAACGACTAATAATAGCATCTACAATGGAGTCATTATATAAGATAGCATTGTCGTAATCAGCCAATACATTTCGCTGTTTTCCATCAAGGTCGGCACGTTTCTTCTCATAATCTTCTGCCTTAAAGTGGCGACGGTCGCTTGGGAAACGTTGGTTATATTTGACGTGCTGTCCAAGGAGATGGAAGATGATAAGATTATGATCGGTGTTGTGTTGTTGCTGATTTTTATCGTAATCATCGAGCAATCCTCGATCAAATCGGTATAATTGTTGATTGCGTGAATCGAACATCGCCTCTGAAAGTTCTGGATGATTAAGGAAGAATCCACCACTAAAATCATACACAGCCTGCTTTGCCTTAGGCAAGAACTGATTAGTGATAAAGGTCACATGATAGCCTGCCTTACGGAAGAGTGAAGGGAAAAGTGGGTAATCGCACCACTCCCCTTTCTCTCCAACAACGTGTAGAGAAAAGACGTTCTTAAACACGAAACTGGTCAGATTCCATGGTGCTACGACATCACTGAACGGTACAAGTAATCCCGACTTCTCTCGTTTAATCTGACGTGGGGTCGTCGGCATGAAGTAGCCATACTGTTGTGAATGTAGCTTTCCATAGCTTTCACCGATGATAAGGACGATATTTGGCGATTTAAACGAACAACTATCCACACTCATCTTGTCTTTAGCTTCGATGAGACGGTCAACTTGTTGCGATGCTAACTCATTAGAGAAATACTGAAAGCAAGGCGATAAACAGGCAGATAGAACTGTGCACAGTCTGACGTTGTTAGCTCATGTTCTACAGAGCCAATGGTGTCTAAAGAGAATATTTGTACCATTTCTTTCTTGTTGTGCGCAGATGATTCAATCGCCCAACCAAGAAATACGAGACAAACGCCCCCAAGAATGTGGTAACTATGGTTAATGATTTGTTTCGCCACTGTTACCTTATAGCTAATAGTTGGTGACAGTTTTACCTTCTTCAGAAATGTTGTTAGAATATGAATAAGCATCACAAGCAGTAGTAATCCTACACTTGAGAAGATAAGGTCAGACGTAAAATAACTACTGAAAAATTCGCTTGCCTCACGTTCATCAGTCTCACCAACAAGTAGGAGCATTGACGGATTCAACGTTGATTGGAACTTTACCCAACAGAAGAGGTCAGTAAGACTCGTGCAGTAAGCGATGATATACAAAAAGGCACGAATCCATCGGCGAATCTTTAGAGGGAATAGTGTAAGAATGATGCAGATAACATATAGGTCGAGAAACAACTCTAACCACAGGTTACTATATACAGTAGCATCGGGGTTGTTGGCTGGCAACTCCGCATATGATACTAATATACCGATAAGGTACATGAAGAAAAAGAATGAGGCGTTGTCCTTAATGGGCTGATACGCCTTATTCAGTAAACTGACAGCATACTTAATAAATTTCATGTAAACGTATATATTTGCTTGCAAAGTTAACACTATTTTAGTACAAGGCAAAGTTTAAGTACAAAAATAATACGGTGTTAGCAACTAAGTCTTGTTTCGTATGAGTTTTATAGGTCCTTCCATTAAATGTGTGGATGCTTCCCCGTATAGGTTTAAACCAACTATCATTAGCCCACAATAGGTATAATCTTGGGTTCTACAATTAAATATATAGATTGAAAATAGAATATTACAAGGGAGGATAAACTACAAGATAAAATGCAATTTGAAACTATTTCATTCTGTCTTCTACAAGCAACCTATTACAACATCAACGCTATTTGTAAACTATTTTCATGCAATTCAAAACCAAAACATGCTCTTTTGGCTTCTAAAAGACGCTTAATTGACTTGCAAAAGGCGCCCTTTAAGACCCTTACTAACGCCCTTTTGAAGTCCAATTAAGCACCTTTTTCGATACTACTTTATAACTAACTGAATTACTGATGGTTACAATATCGCTTTCCATATGTATTTTTGTACTTATTTATAGATCGTTTGCTCGAATTTATGTAATGATTTTTCAAAGCGTTATCTATAACTTTTCGAGTATTAAAAAGAAAAAAAGTCTCTGCTCGGAGGATGAGAAAAGAATAGATAGTGGACAGTCCTAACTATGTCTTTGTTCCGTTAACGCTATACAAAAAAGCATCCACAGATTCAACGGAAGAACTTAATTCTTACTATAGTATGCCTTCCGATTTGGGTTAAAAACAAAAGAAATAAGTATTATTCTTGGTTAATATTCGTCATTATCATACATTATGATTATCTTTACACCCAAAACTAAATACTTAGAACATGGAATATGATCTTCTATCCTTTTTTAGTATCATCTTATTTTCAATAGCATTATTGGGCTTCTTCTATCTTATCTCTAAGCTTAACCAAATAAGTAATACGCTAAACAACGTCAGTTTTGAGATTTCCACACTGAAACTTATCATTGAAAAGATGCAGCGTGAGAAACAGAAACAAACTGAAACTGCAACAGAAACAAAGCCAAAAGAGTCTCTTGAACAACCTAAGGAGCAGGTCGTAGAAACTCCGAAGGAAGTTCAGAATGAGTCCGTTAGCCCTAATCCTAACTGGTGGCAACAACCTATAACGGACGAAACACCAACAACCGATAAGGCTGAAGAAACAGAAAATACGGCTGAAGACGAACAGCCAGAGCCACAGGAAACACCAGAAACTATAGAAGTTCCTATTGTACACAATGAGGATATCAGACCTTCTACTGTAGAAATTCCTATTCAAGAGACAAAGGATAAGACTCCAGAAGTTGAGGAAGAAACCCCAGAAACCATTGAAGAACCTGTAGAAGAAGAGAAGGAAGAGCCTGCAATGGCTATGGAGGAAGAGGAGGAAATAGAAGAATATGCCACTTCTGAGACCAACTTTGAGAAATATATCGGTGAGAACCTCTTTGGAAAGATTGGTATTCTCATCTTTATCATTGGTATCGGTTTCTTCGTTAAATATGCTATTGACCAGAACTGGATCAATGAGACTGCACGTACATTGATGGGCTATGCAGTCGGCGCAGGTATGTTGGTACTGGCTGAGCGATTACACAAACGCTACCATACTTTCAGTTCACTGTTAGCAGGTGGTGCCTTTGGTATCTACTATTTGATTACAGCCATCGCCTTCCATTACTATGCCCTATTCTCTCATACAATAGCATTCGTGATCTTATGCGCCACAACTATCTTCATGTCGGCAGTCTCCGTCCTATACGATAGGAAGGAATTGGCAGTCACAGCACTCGTTGGCGGCTTTATTGCACCTTTCATTATTAGTACGGACTCAAGTAGTATCATTAGCCTACAGATTTATATTACCATATTGAACATTGGTATGTTCTGCCTTGCAATGTATAAGAAATGGGCAATACTACCTATGGTTTCCTTCGCTTTCACCTATATAATATTATGGGGAACAACTGCATTAGGATCATTTTCTGATAGTGAGTCTGTCACAACTTATCCTACCCTATTTGCTTTTGCGACATTATTCTACGTCATCTTCCTATTGCCTGTTGTCTTTATTCTGCGCACACAGTATGGTGAAAACACCCGACTTGGACTATTGGGTATCATCACAGCTAATAGCTTCATGTATCTTATTTATGGCGATTTCCTCTTACAACACTTCGAGGCATCATCTGATACGACAGCTTACTTAGCTTTCTTCATAGCTGCTGTCAACCTGGCAATACACCTTTATTTGCGATTCCGCGTCGAAGGACAAGACACACTGCGCAACCTTATGTTAGGACTTGCGGTCACATTCGCCTCTATGGGTATTCCAATTCTGTTCAGCGTAGCCAATGTTCTTATGGTATGGGCAGCTGAGTCAGTACTTCTTTTGTGGCTCTTCACAAAGGAGAAAAACAGAATCTACGAATTGGCTTCAGCAGTATTATTACTCTTAACATTGGGAGCATTGGCATACTACAGAACAACTGACACCTTCATCCATGATACAGGAGATAGTTTATTCTTCAATGGTGCCTTCTTTGTGACTACATTTGTAAGTATAGCCTACTATGTTGTAGCTGTCATTATGCAATTTAATAAGGAACTATTCAGTGATACGAAGCGTCTAATCGCATACACTCCATGCAATGCTATAGCCTATGCGTTGGGCTTCAGCATCCTGTTCCTTGCTTTCAGAGACAACTTCCACTTCCATCTTGAGAAACCAATATCAGAGTATGCGTCTCTACTTACAGCAAACATAATGCTCTTAGGAGGAGCACTTATCCTGCGCAAACGCTTCGAAATAAGTGAAAAACAAGTTAGCATACGAGATAAGCCTCTATCTTGCAGGAATCTTATTTGCTATGACTGTATGGAATTACACTGATCCAGAAGGACTCTTACTGAGATGGTTAATGGCACTCGTAACAATCGCTTATATGGCATATTGTATGCGTGGGCAACTCCTTGTAACCTCTAATCAGCGAAACTTACATATAGAATACTCCATTATATCAACACTGATGTGGCTTACCCTGACGCGTTTATTGCTGATTACTTTCAATGAAGTAAACTTCAGTACCGCCTTCTCTTTGTCGTTAGGTATTGCAGCCTTCATCTTGATGTGTATCGGTATGCGTTACCACAGTAAGGAGATTCGTATTGTTAGCTTGGCAGAATTCGGTATTGTCATTGGCAAACTCATTCTCAATGACGTATGGGCAATGCCTGCTCTTGGTAAGATTATTGTCTTCATCAGCCTTGGAGCCATTCTCCTTATCCTCTCATTCCTCTATCAGAAGCTTAAAGACGCTCTCTTCAATGAGAAAGAACAAGAACAGGAGTAAGCCTCAACATCAGACATTAACATAACAACAATCGCCCTCATCTGTCCAAACTTCATTTTTATCTTGGACTGATGAGGGCGATTGCTATTATACGGTATCAGCTTTATCCCTTGTCAAAAGAGCAGCAATATTTGTAAAAAAAAGACTTTACTATTTAAATATTAAGCAACACTATATTGTTCATAAGTAATTCTTATTGCACTGCGGACAGTGCAATTTATACAGAATATTGCACTGTCCATAGTGCAATCTCAATTATACATACCATTAAAATACTCATAAATAGGACTATTTAGTGAAGCTTTTTCCACATATTAGTTAACTATTAACCTCTTATTATCTTTATTATAATAGCCTTTAAACACCTTTCTTCCCATCTTCAACCCATGTGCGAGTACTCCGCACATGCCGTGCTGGTGGTTCGCACCAATGGTGTTTGCCGTCCGCACCATTGGTGCGGAGTACTAAACACATTATAACAGCTTACCGAAATATATTCAACTTATTGATAGAAGCAAGCTATACTACCAAAACAAACTAACCAATATGCGGTTAAAAAAAAATTCACATACAAGAGAATACTATTACAGTAACAGATAGTCACAACACATAAAGCTGTCCTTTTATAAGTTTAAAGACTTCGAAAATTACCGACAGAGCATGTTAAAAGAATAAAAAAAACACATCACTAATGTAGTTCTTCAGTAAAAAAAACGACTAATAGAATAACATTGGTCTTTTTTATTTACCTTTGTAATAAGATAATTTCCAAGACAAATAACGTCTTAATAACACCTTTAAGGTGAGAAGAAGTAACATTAAATGGCAGAAAAGTATATATTTAACACATAAAACAATAAGCACATGAAAGCAAAAATCTTACTTTTTGCAGCCTCATTCATAGCTACATCAGCTATGGCACAGGGACTGAAGTCGGGCGTAGACCGCAACAACATGGACTTTAACGTGAAGCCCGGTGAGAACTTCTATGAGTATGCTGCAGGTAACTGGTTGAAGAGCCATCCGCTTGACAAGGAGCATCCAATGAACGGTGCCTTTGTTGATTTGGAAGAATTGAACAAGAAACGCATCCGTGAAATGGTTGAGGACTATGCTAAAGAAGCCACAAACAAAAGGCACTGTTGCACAGAAGATTGCTTCTATCTACAACCTTTACATGGATAGTGTACGCCGCAACCGTGAGGGATATACCCCTATTAAGCCTGTATTGGCTAAGATTAGGGCTGCTAAGAATCGTAAGGAACTCATCAAACTGATGTATGACCTCGACGTGAAAGGCTATGGCACCTTCCCTGTTGGCTTTGGTATGACAGTAGATGCAATGAACTCTGACCGTTATATCATAGGTATCTCACAAGGTGGTATTGGTCTTGATCCTGAATATTATACAAAGCCTAACGATCAACAGAAGGCTGTTATAGCAGCATATAAGAGTCTGAACAACGATTTGTTCAAGATGACTGGCAACGATGCTGCAACTGCTAAGAAGAAGATGGAGACTGCTTTCTCTATTGAGAACCAGATTGCAAAGGTTAGCTATGACCAAGTAAAGTCACGCGATCCACAAGCTAACTATCACCCAATGACTTGGGAGCAACTCTTGAAAAACTATCCTGGTGTCGATTGGAACTATCTTTTGAAGGCTTCCGGCTATCCAAATAACGGTGGAAAGGTTGATGTTGGACAGCCAGAGCCTGTACATGAAGTTGAGAAGATACTTGCTACAGCTCCGTTAGACGCATTGAAGGCCTACATGGAACTTGCTGTTATCTCAAGTTCTGCAGGTATGTTGTCTGATAACTTCTCTGATCGTAACTTTGAATATACCAAGGTGGCATACGGTGTTCAGCAGCAACAGCCACGTTGGAAGCGTGCTTTGTCTTTCGTACAGGGTATCATGGGTGAGGCTGTAGGTAAGCTCTACGTACAGAAATACTTCCCTGAGAGCAGCAAGCAACGTATGATTACGTTGGTAAAGAATCTTCAAGATGCTTTTGCACAGCGCATTGAAGAGAACACATGGATGACTGCTGCAACAAAGAAAAAAGCCATAGAGAAGTTGCAAGCATTTGATATTAAGATTGGTTATCCTGATAAATGGCAGAATATGGATAGCGTTTTCGTGATTGATGACAATAAGTCATTGATTGAAAACGTGAAAGCTGTACAGGAAGCAGCAATGAAGTACCGTATTGCTAAACGCTGGGGTAAGCCTGTTGACAAGAAGGAATGGCACATGACTCCACAGACGGTTAATGCTTACTATGACCCAACAACCAACAGTATTAACTTCCCTGCAGCTATTCTCCAGCCTCCTTTCTTCGATCCAACAGTGGATGATGCAGCTAATTATGGTGCTATCGGTGCTGTCATTGGTCATGAGATGAGCCACGGATTTGACGACCAAGGTTGTCAATTTGATAAGGATGGTAATATGAAGAACTGGTGGACAGAAGAGGATAAGAAGAACTATGACGCTCGTACAAAGGTTCTTGTAGACTGGTTCAACAAGCAGGAAGTAATCCCTGGCTTGTATGTTAACGGTGAGAAGACACTCGGTGAAAACATCGGTGATAACGGAGGTTTGAACATTGCCTTCCGTGCACTTGAAAACAGTATGAAAACAAAACCATTGAGCGATATGGACGGATTCACACCTGCACAGCGTTTCTTCCTCGCTTGGGGACGTGTTTGGGCAGCAACGTTGCTCCTCAGTTTGTTGCTTATATTGTCAATTCTGATGTTCACTCACCAAGTATCAGCCGTGTGAATGCAGCCCTTCCTATGATTGATAATTGGTACAAGGCTTTCGACATCAAAGAAGGTGACAAACTCTTCGTGCCACAACAGAGTCGTGCTCATATTTGGTAAGAGAATATTTTGATAATGTACATATCATTTGATATGCCTTATAAGCTCTGTAGTGTCACCATCTATTAAGCAATGACCACGGAGTTTTATACCTAATATAAAGGGAGTGTGTCCAACAAAAAGGATGCACTCCCTTCTTACTTTTGGACGTTTCTTTTTTAAAGTTCTACCTTCTCGCATCAAAGTAGTTTTTGTTAAACAAAAATCAAAAGTCTTCCTGTCGACAAAACTAAAACCAAAATACAAGGAATAAATAACCACAAGCAACCTTTTTGAGCACATAGAAGGATGAAAAAAAGAGAAAAAAACAAAAATGATATTTCATAGTCATTCTTTTTATCAGATTAAGCATAAAAAAACGCTGATTTCATCGTAAATTAGAACTAAATATTTTACGAATAGAATAATCTTTAAGCCCTAAAAAAATCAAACACATTAGCCTCTATTATAGGTGTAACAACAAAGTATTTTGTCATAATTTAACAAGTACAACGAGAAACATGATACTTTCCTTAATTCTCATATTATTGATAAGAAATAGTATTATTTATCTATTAATTCAATAAAATATTGTATATTTGCACCCAACAATAATTTTAATTGTAGATAAAAATAGTAAAAAAGTTTTTTTGCATAACAGCGCAATTTATATGCATTACTGAGCATAAAAGAGTATCACAGGAACATAATAAACAGATTAAGATTCAAGATTTCAAGCAGCAGTAGGTAAGCTTACAAAAACAACATTCTTTTCATTAAAGACGGAATAAGAAACAAAGACATCGTTCTGCAAGAAACAAATAGATGTACAGACAAACATAATAAGTCTTACCTAAATTCAGCTGCTAAAATGTAATAAAAAAGGAAACATACATACTGAATCTTTTCAGATTAGCATAAATAAAAATAACTACCAAAATCCTATTTTCAATGGGATATTTTTAGTTACCAGTGGGATTTCATCGTGAGATGAGATCCCACACCTTTTTATATATAGTGGTATAAGATGATTCCTCTATTGTGCAAGTTCCCTCTTATACCCCACCTCACTATCATCTGAAAAACAGTTTTATATAATCTTTATCCTCTATAACTGTAATCATTTCATTTCTTTTCAGTATCTTTGCGTTCAGATAAATCATCAATTAAAAACAAAAAGAATATGAACGTAGGAGATAAAGCACCAGAGATTCTGGGAACTGACCAGGACGGAAAAGAAATTAAGTTGAGCGATTATAAAGGACAGAAGATTGTTCTTTATTTCTACCCTAAGGATTCAACATCAGGCTGTACAGCACAGGCATGCAACCTTCGTGATAACTACAAGGAGTTAAGAGATAAGGGATATGTCATTATCGGAGCAAGCATACAGGACGAGAAGTCACACAAGAAGTTTATCGAGAAGAACAAACTTCCTTTCCCACTGATTGCCGATACCGACTTAAAACTCGTTGAGACATTCGGTGTTTATGGTGAAAAAAAGATGTATGGCCGCACCTACATGGGTACATTCCGCACTACTTTCATCATCAACGAAGATGGTATCATTGAGCGCATCCTCGGTCCAAAGCAAATTAAGACTAAGGATCACGCTGCTCAAATCCTTGCTGAAGACTAAGTCTTGCAATGTAAGGCATAGTTACAGAAAGTCGATAACACGCTCATAATAATAAGAGAACGCCGATAAAAAAAGAATCAAAAAAACGCTCCCTACTAAAAGAGATGTGATAAAAAAGAAACGAAACAACTATGTCTAAAGTTCAAGACGCAAGCAGTAAGAAAACAAAGACGATAAGCAAAGATAGCAAAAGTCTAAGGAATACAAAGCAACCTCACCATTCACTTCGCTCTTCACTTGGAGAGGAAGGGATGGTGAGGTCTTTTTCTAAGGGTATAGAAACGAAGTCATTACGAAAAAGACTCCTTACCCTTGCTAACAAATATGAAACTTCGTCCTTTCTCAATGGCGACCCATCATGGTTTATGCACCAGGTGATTGGCAAAAGAAATCAAGAAACCATCGCTTTTATTGCTGCTTGCCTAAGTTATGGTTCACGACAAGTTTTCCTGCCTCGCATACAATATCTGCTCGATTGCTCACGTAGCGAACCCTACGAATGGATAAAAACAGGAAGATACACACTCGACATTCCTAATGACAATCAATGTTTCTATCGCTTGTATACCAATGCTATGATGTGCGACCTCTTCCATGCACTACGAAAGATGTATGAGGAGTATGACGACATGGAAATTATATTCGCAGCTATGCAAACCTCCAAAAGGGAAGTAAAAAGACTGATGCAATTACCGCTATTGAAGCTATTTGTGACCATTTTTTAAAACATGAAGCAGTCGGAATCGTACCCAAAAACACGAATTCAAGCTGTAAACGTGTATGTATGTTCCTACGCTGGATGGTTCGAACCGACTCTACAGTAGACCTTGGACTATGGTCAGATCTTATCGACCAACGTTCGCTCATCATCCCTCTTGACACCCATGTCATACAGCAATCTCTGCAATTAGGACTCATTACAAGTAAGACTACTTCTATGTCGGTTGCTCGAAAACTAACCGATAAACTGTTAGAGATCTTTCCTGATGACCCTCTAAAAGCTGATTTTGCCCTCTTTGGATATGGAGTGAATCAGAAATAGAACAATTATCCCTGTTTGATAACAGACTCAAAGGATAAAGTAAAGTTCTTCCGAAATATGGAGTGCTAAACTAAAAGTCTTATATAATAGACACACGGAGTCACGGAGGGGACGGAGGTAAACGCTATATCACGGAGGTGCCAATGGCACAAAGAGCGACGGAGGCGTAGCGTACAGATTCTTAATAACTTTTGGAATAAATGCTTTGGGCATAAAGTTACTAAAAAAGTGTGCAAACAAGCTCCATCGCTCTATGCACCGACGGTGCCTCCGTGACTTCCATTGCTTTGTTTTAATAATCCTCCGTCCTCTCCGTGCCTCCGTGTGACTTTTCGTCAGAAACCTAACCTTAAGTGGCAAACCTTATCACTCCAAAACCCTGAAACCCTAAAGTAAGAACTCGTATTCTTTATTACCTTTGTAATAAAAATTCAAAGATTCAGAAATTAAAGAGGCTTAATTGGACGCAAACTAAGGCTTAATAGCCTTGCAAAAGGTGCCCTTTTGAGGTCTAACTAACGCCCTTTTGAACCCTTATTAAGCACCTTTTAAAAAGCGATTCCATATAACGCTGATTATAAGATAGTTACAAAAGCTGAAGTAATGGGCATTTTTTCTTGAATATCAGACTTCCATTACATTCTTTTTATAAAGTTATTTCATATCCTCTGAATACAAAAAAACTGGTTTTTCGAAAAAGGAAAGAAAGGGAGTATAAACAAGCGAAAGACGGTACTTAAAAAACAAAGAAAAAAACAAAAAAATCCCGACTACGTTATAAACGCAGACGGGACCTTGTTACTACTCTCAAATTTCTAAATTACTTTCTTAATTAGGCAGTGATGTGATTATTCAAGTTAACTGCCTTTTGCTACTAATGCTGCAACTACTACAGCTGATAATACTACTGAAATCATAATCTTTTTTTACCTTTAATGGGGAACCTTTTTTTCCCCTGTTCATTAATATGTTATCCTTTAATTACGAGTGCAAAGTTAGGCAAAAACAAAACATCCAACAAAAGAAACAAACAATAAACTTAGGAATCTACCTTTTAATTAGCCTGTATCAAGTCGATTGACGTAAATCAAAGAAATATCACTTGCTTTTCTCAATTATTTAAACTAACTTTGCCAGCCGCAAGCAAAAAGGCACAAAAAGAATGGAGAAAAACCAAGAATTACGCAATGCGTGGGACTTTGTAGAACACACTGGAATAAGTATTTTCCTCACAGGAAAGGCTGGAACTGGTAAAACAACCTTCCTTCGCACACTCAAAGAGCGCAGCAATAAACGAAACATTATTGTTGCTCCTACTGGCGTGGCTGCTATCAATGCGGGCGGTATGACGATTCATTCTTTCTTCCAGTTGCCCCTCTCGCCTTTCGTACCCAATACTAACATCAAGAATCGATTTGATTATAGCAAAGAGAAACGCAAGATTATGCGTACTCTCGACTTGCTTATCATTGACGAGATTAGTATGGTACGAGCTGATGTTCTTGATGCAATTGACTCCGTTTTACGTCGTTTTCGTGAGCCAGATAAGCCCTTTGGTGGTGTACAACTCCTGATGATAGGCGACTTACAACAGCTTACTCCCGTTGTAACTCCTGAAGAAGAGGAACTATTACGACAGTATTATGACACTCCTTATTTCTTTGGTTCAAAAGCATTACGCAGCATTAGCTATGTAACTATTGAGCTAAACCACGTCTATCGACAGCAAGATGAAACGTTCATCACCTTACTTAATAATATAAGAGAGGGGAAAGCTTCTGCAGATGGCCTCCAGCGCCTCAACGAAAGATATGATCCAACGTTCCAACCAAAGGAGGGTAGTGATTATATTCGATTGACAACACATAACAGAATGGCGGAAAGCTATAACGAAGACCAACTTCGTAAACTTCCCGCAAAAGCTTATACCTTTAGCGCAGAAACGGATGGTAACTTCCCTGAATACAACTATCCAACGGACTTCAACCTTACGCTGAAGACGGGTGCACAGGTGATGTTCATACGTAATGATAACAATGGACGTTACTATAATGGGCGTATTGGACACATCACCCATGTTGATAACGAGAAGATATACGTTCTTTGCCCTGGAGAGGATGAGGAATTTGAGGTTGAAGTTGAGACATGGGAGAACACTAAATACACCCTAAATGAGAAAACAAAACAAATAGAAGCAGAGGTGCAGGGTACTTTTAGGCAGTATCCACTACGTCTGGCGTGGGCAATTACCATACATAAAAGCCAAGGACTTACCTTTGAACATGCTATTATAGATGCGCAAGCATCCTTTGCTTCGGGACAGGTTTATGTTGCATTAAGTCGTTGTAAGACCTTAGAAGGTTTGGTTTTGGCATCTCCGATTGGTAATACTGCGATTATAAATGATAACCGTGTAAGTGAGTATATCTCACATCAAACAGAAGAAGCTGAAAAGAGTATCTCCGCTTTACCTGCCTTGAAAGAAGAATACCACCGCCAATTACTTATCGAGTTATTCAACTTCAACGAGATTAAAACCTACGAGACGGCTCTCTTTAGGGTATTAACAGAGTTCTTCTTCAAGTTTACAAAGATAAATGCACTGCATAAGATGGCGCTTACTGACTTAGAGTCACGCATCATCCAAGTATCGATGAAATGGGAGAATCTTATCAAAAAGATGACAACCGAGCAGCTTCACAAAGAGGATTTCAAGGAGAGAATAAAGAAAGGAGCGCTCTACTTCCATAGTGAGTTGACCGAAATCTTCAGTAGAATGATAGAGTTGACCAAGGAAGTACAGACAAATAACAAAATAGGTGCTAAACGTTTTGACAACGCTTACACTGAACTTAAACAGACTTATCTGGCAAAGCATGATTTGTTAGAAAGCATAATGGAAGATGGTTTCTCGATTACTACCTACCTCACAGCAAAGCAAGAGGCTATTCTCAACAGTATTTCCGATGGAAACGAGAAAAAGAAGAAAGAGAAAAAGAAGATAAAGACAAACCTAAAGAGAAGAAAATAAGCACTTCTGAACAGACATATAACCTCTTCAAAACTGGAAAAAGCGTTGAAGAGATTGCCAAAGAGCGAGGATTGACACAAGGTACAATCCAAGGACATCTCGTATCTTACATCCTAAATGGAGACATAAAGCTTGAAGAAGTGATTGATGAAAAAGAAAAATAAATATCATCAAACGAAAAAAATTAAAGCTGTTGGAACAGAGAGCGGAATGAACCCTATTAAGGAGTTATGCCCTTCAGATATAACCTATAATGACATACGATTAATTATGAAAACAATGGTAACTTAAAGACTAAACAAAACCTTTACAATCTTATAAAAAGAGGGATTACCATGCTTTTCAAGGTAATCAAACTATCAAAAAACGTCAAAAAAGAAGACCTAACAAAATAAAACAACCTCTGAGACGTTGTCATACAACATAAAATCCCAGCATAGACCGTACTAAAAAGGAAAGAGTGAGGTTTTCTGAGATTATTTTATTATCTTTGTATTAGACAACAACACAAATATATCATGATACTAAGTTATGCAACCTCATTGGCAGCTATAATTGCTACGGCTATATGCTTTGCCATCATTGCATCGATGTATTGGAAGTCACCAAGTGGTCCACTCACTTTTAAGCGTAGAATAATTATATTGGACTATGGGCTTCTTCTTCTATATCTTTGCTGTCATTTTATACGGAGTGAGAACGATGAAACCGAAATATTATGTGTTCCATCGATATTATCATTATACCTTCTCTGGGAGTCTTTCCTTATCACATGCACGACATTCAGCAATGGAAAGATTTACAAGAATACGTATGCTCTGTTATTCTATAACCTCCTACCGCTATCACTACTTGTCCCACAGATGATATATGCAGCGAACGGAGACATTCATCATTACCAGAATTACAGTCAACTACAGGCTGATCTCCAGCAAACGATGCCAATACAAGCATTAATGCGTATTATCTTTTCAGCAGGTATCCTCTTCTGCAAGCTATTGATGATTATAGAGATTGTAACACAACAGATTAAATATAAGCATCAAATTATCGATGAAAACGGAGACCTTAGAGGTATAGCACGACGCAACAAACTCTATTTAGGGACGGGAATACTCCTCATAATGATAACGATAGGACAGCTTGTTCCGTCTACAATTTACCATGCCTTATTAAAGATTTGTATCATATTTACTGTCATAGCAATCACACGTTTTTACGTGAATCTACATAAACACATTATGATTTTGGAGTCAAACAACTATAACAAAGGCAATTCAATTAAAGAAAAAATAGACAAGTGGCTTCATCAGGACCCATTCCCATTGGCTGATACAGAGCTTACAATGGAGAAGACGGCAGCATCTATAGGAATACAGACCGTAGCCCTCTCTTACTATATCTATGAGTTTGCGGGTAAGACATTCCTATCTTGGCAAAGCGAATGTCGTATGATTCATTGCCGTGAGTTACTCAAAAACGATGACAAAAACATCTCAGAAATCGCATACGAATGTGGTTATAGCGACCTTGCGGCTATGAGTAAAGCCTTCAAAAAGAGGTTCGGAGTAGCTCCAACCATTTATAGGAAGAGGCTTAGCGACACTAAAAGACCTCAAAACACAGAATCGCTTGAAGATGAAGTTTAATCGATGAAATGGGCGAAAAATGACGTTTAAAAAGGGTATAAAAGGTAGTTATAATAAAAAATAAGTCTTATAACAAATATAATTTATTTGCACAGACATCTTTTTTCCCACAAAATAACTATCTTTGTATGTCAATTAAAGATATTTCTTGAGTAGCAATCAAATTACGTTTAAATAGTTATTAGTAAGTTAATAGTCAAATTAAACTAATTAGGATGGTCCTCGTGAGAAGATTGCCTAATGATTTTTTGAGTCAAATAATTTTTTGAGTTATTTAGTTAAGTGGCTGAGTGTATGTCTGCGTGAGCAGATATACACTTTTTTCTTTTCTATAGTTTGAGCTGACAAATCGCGTGGTTTCGTAAGAACTTCACACATAAACAATTCTTTAGAAGCCTACCTCATAATTCACAATGAGGCAAACACACCTCTTCCCTACCACCTTTACTCATTGTATTATAGATCGACCCATGTCGCGTTCTTGGTAAACACCAACTGTGCGGAGCATGAGCACCAACCGTGCGAAGCACTAACACCATTCGTGCGGAGGGTTAAATACCTTATAATATACGACTAAGATGAAAGCCGTTTGCTGTTATCAAAGAGCTATATAGTCCAAAACAAAATGGCATTATTGGATTAAGAGGCATCCTTTATCAAAGACAATAGGAATGAAAAGAGCATAACTATCAGCTTTATAGTACAATTTTGATTAAAAATTATTAGGCTGTAATAATAGAGAATAATATCCTTAAATACTTTTGCCAGATAATCTGAAAAATAACTAATTTTGCAGATAGAACTTTCATTATAAGACAAAAGATATGGCAAATTTAAGATTTGAGCTGTTGAAGAAGCATTCAAAAACGCCCTTAGAAGTCAAGACACCTACAGAACGTCCAGAACAGTTCTACGGTAAGTACGTCTTTAATCGTGCAAGAATGTACAAGTATCTCCCTGTTGATGTGTACCAAAAAGCTGATAGATGTCATTGACAACGGTTCACGATTAGAACTGTTCCATCGCAGATGCAGTAGCGCAAGGCATGAAGAAATGGGCAGAGGAGCATGGAGCAACTCACTATACTCACTGGTTCCAACCGCTAACAGAAGGTACAGCAGAGAAACATGATGCCTTTGTCGAGCATGATGGTAAAGAAGGAATGATTGAAGAGTTCTCTGGGAAAGCTACTCGTTCAGCAGGAACCTGATGCCAGTTCTTTCCCTAATGGAGGAATCCGCAATACCTTTGAAGCACGTGGCTATTCAGCCTGGGACCCAACAAGTCCTGTATTCATCATCGAAGACACACTTTGTATTCCTACAATATTTATATCTTATACTGGAGAAGCACTCGACTACAAAGCACCATTATTAAAATCACTCCATGCTGTTAATGTTGCAGCAACTAAGGTTTGCCAATACTTTTATCAAGACGTAAAGCAGGTTCACACTAACCTTGGATGGGAACAAGAATACTTCCTTGTAGATGAAGACTTGTACTTTGCTCGCCCTGACCTTATGCTTACAGGACGTACGCTGATGGGGCATGACTCTGCAAAGAACCAGCAAATGGACGACCATTACTTCGGTACCATTCCTGAACGAGTACAAGCTTTCATGAAGGATCTTGAGATACAAGCACTCGAATTGGGTATTCCTTGCAAGACACGTCACAATGAGGTAGCACCTGGTCAGTTTGAGTTGGCTCCCTATCTTTGAGGAATGTAACCTTGCTGTAGACCATAATATGCTACTGATGTCACTCATGAAGAAGGTTGCACACAAGCATAGTTTCCGCGTTCTTCTACATGAGAAACCTTTCGATGGAGTCAATGGTTCTGGTAAGCATAACAACTGGAGCCTAAACACTGACACTGGTATTCTCCTCCATGCAGCAGGTAAGACACTTAACGATAACCTTCGTTTCGTAGTCTTCATCGTAGAAACCTTGATGGCAGTCTACAAGCACAATGGTCTTCTGAAAGCATCAGTTATGAGCGCAACCAACGACCATCGTCTTGGAGCTAACGAAGCACCACCTGCTATTATCTCCTCATTCCTCGGAAAACAGATTAGTGATCTCCTTGAACATATAGAAAAAGGCTGACAAGGAGAATATCTTTAGCCTTACTGGAAAGACTGGTTTACAGATGGACATTCCTGAGATTCCAGAGTTACTTATCGATAACACCGACCGTAACCGCACATCTCCTTTTGCCTTTACAGGTAACCGCTTTGAATTCCGTGCAGTAGGTTCTGAAGCAAACTGTGCATCTGCAATGATCGTACTGAACACTGCTGTAGCAGAAGCTTTAGAGCGTTTCAGCGAGCGTGTTGACGCCTTGGTTGAGAAAGGTGAAGACCTAACATCGGCAATCCTTGATATCATTCGTGAAGACATTAAGACTTGTAAGCCTATCCACTTCGATGGAAATGGATATTCTGATAGCTGGAAAGAAGAAGCCAAGAAGCGTGGACTTGATTGCGAATCAAGTTGTCCTAAGTGCTTCGACCGCTACCTCGACGAAGATTCTATCAAGATGTTCGGGAGTCGATGAACGTGATGAAACGTAACGAGTTGGAGGCACGTAACGAGGTAAAATGGGAGACTTACACCAAGAAGATACAAATCGAAGCACGTGTAATGGGCGATTTGGCGATGAATCATATCATCCCTGTGGCAACACATTACCAGAGTCAGTTAGCAAAGAATGTGCAGAATATGGTCAATATCTTCGGAGATGTAGAGGGAAAACAGCTCAGCGAACGTAACATAAAGATTATACGTGAGATTGCTGAACGCACTAATATCATCGAGACAGGTGTTGAAGAACTTGTCAATGCACGTAAACAAGCCAACAAAATAGAAAGTCAACGCGAAAAAGCAATCGCTTATCATGACACTATCGCACCAAAGATGGAAGCCATCCGATATCAGATTGATAAATTAGAGTTAGTGGTCAGCGATGAACTTTGGACACTTCCGAAGTATCGCGAACTGCTCTTTATCAGATAAAAGATTGCGATTTCATCGACGACAAATACTTTCTTCGCATCTTTACTTAACACAGTAAGGGGCGAAGAAAGTAACAAAAGAAAGGCAGGTAATCCCAAACATCAACGGATTACCTGCCTTTCTCTATCGTTCTAATAAACATATTACTGTTGTTCTTTCTCTTTATAGATAACATTATTAGCACCACTTGTGAACTTCAGTGCCTCTGGATGCTCATCTACAAAGCTTTCAATATGACGAACACGCTTCTCTTCAAAGATCTCATCAACCGCTATAAGGATGCCTGTTTCCTCAACATCGCCAAAGCCATAGTTGATAGCTGTACCGAAGAGTTTCATCGTTGGAGAAAGATTCATATAAGCATTCACTAAAGGGAGGGATGTTATGCAACTCACGTATCTCTATTTAATATTCTATAGTCCTCCTTAAAACCATTTCCTTGAAAAGAGCATCCAACTCAGTGGTTGGAGTGTCAATTTTCAACAGTTTAATCGGTATAATAAGGTCATCCTTATCATCAAAAATACTTCTTCAAAAAGTAAAGAATCATATCCCTACCACGACGGATATAAGAAGGATACATGGTCATCTTTCCGAAGAAATACTTACATTCAGGGTACAACACTGTCAACGCTCCAAGTCCATCCCAAAGATTATCCAGCGCAAAGATACTCTTAGAATTCTTACGAACATTCTGGTAATCCAATGAAACAAAAGAACGTCCAAGTTCAACTGTATAAAGGAGCATACTCCTTCATGAACTTATCAGAGAAATGGAACATGTGACTTGTTGCAACCTTTGGCTGTCCGTTTTTATCTATTTCCCACTCGCTACCAAAGATATAACGATATCCACCGATAATCTCTTCCGCTTCAGGGTTCCAAACAATCAACTGTCTACAACAATTCTCCATCGTGTCGAACTCATCGACATCCATCGATTTGCCCGATCACCCCAGCCGAACGGAAAGCAATTTCGCGCAGACGTCCACTTTCCTTCATCACGTTTGAGCTGTCTCAGCTGTCACAATATAAATTTTCATTGTGACTTTTGTTCGTCGAACGAAGCATCCGTTCAGGAGTCAACTCGCTCTTGAGTAACTCCTTGCTAATGGGTTGGATGATTTCTTCTTCCATATATTCTATCTATCTTTTTCTTTCTCTAAATCTAGTCGCTTGATTGAACCCTTTATTCTGTCATTTAATAAGGCTAAATTTTAGAGCTCATAAACCATGTCTTCAAATATTTCGCCCATTCCATCGATGTGCGACTCTTATCAAACGTCTGCCAAGGGATTGGCTTTCCCTATTGCAACACGGGAACGTTTTTACCAACATTTCTGTACATCTCATCGACAAGGAATAGCATCGCTATATTCACCTTCTTAACGTATTTATCACTGAAATGTGCTATACGATAGAATCGATCGGAATTACGTCCGCCAAAGAAGATGGGAACTACATCACGCTGATACTCCACACCTCTTGGTGATAAACGTCTTCTTCCACTCTAAGTCATGAATCTTCCCATTAATCTTGACGACTATTCAGTCCAGCAGGGACATCAAGATATGATTATCACTCAGGCCAGACGCCAACCATGCGAGGGAAAATCACGACTCTGCTTTCCAGTTTTGTTGATGCCAATACTTGCTGGTTTTAAGCCCGGAAGATTGAGTAATAAGTCATTAACCAAATAGCGAAATCTGCCATCATAGTGCTTTACCGATAATAGATCCCAATGCTACACCATCCTGACCACCAAGAGGATGATTTGAAACAAAGGTATAAAGCTTACCATCATCCTTATCAGGAAGATTCTCTAAACCTTCGATTTGCAGCGTCATGTCAAGATATCTAACACACTTCCGTGAGCCATTCTATACCTGACATACCACGACTATCCCATAGAAACTGATTAACCTCATCTTCATGAAGGATTCTTTTTAGCCAATTGACAGCAAAAGAAGAACGAATTTGTAGCCTTCGCCCATCTTATCTCTTAGAATCTTGTCTATGTCTATCGTCTTCTCTATTTCTGCACCCATGTACTCAATTCTCTCCTAACAAAATGCAAAAATAACGAAACCATTTGGAATAGCTTGCGTTTTTTGCAAAAAATATATGTTTAAACAGAAAAAAATCATGTCAACAACAGCGTTGATTACTCTCATTTAAAACCAAATGCTCCATTTTACCCCACTATTTTTCGGATCCTCCACTTCATATAATGAGTCCCACAAAACCAACTTTGATACGCCAAAAGACCGAAAGAAAAGGCAACTCAGAAGGAAATCAAAGTAAAAAGAGACTACAAAGCTCGTACTTAAAAACGTATTTTGTAATAATATTTCACAACATCAATTTCAATATATGCTCTTTTAGCATCTTAAAAACGCCCAATAAGCTTGCAAAAGGTGCTCTTTAAGACCCTAACTAACGCCCTTTTGAAGTCCAATTAAGCACCTTTCACAAACCACTTTTACACCTTTTGATTCTCTGACTTTACAAAGCTATCCAGAATAGTACTTTTTAGACCTAAATTAGCATTTAAACCCTCATAATTGTAAATATAGTTTCAAAAACACCACACAACTCACTCAACACGCTACACATAGCAAAAATCAAGCACCACAGAGCTGTAATTGACAAGAGACAGAAACGTCAACCAAAAGTAGTTATATATTCTAAAAATAGAGGTCGTTAACAAAATATTGTGGAGCATAGTGGGGATATGTAGGGGAAAAATGTGTAACTTGAAATGCCCAAATACAGCTTTTATAGTAGACATGAGATTCTTAGCAATATCAGAGCAAAAACAGACGCAAAGGAAGAGACTTTCCTGCCTGCAGTCTTCCGCAAGGTGCTCTAACGCATCAGACGAAGAACGTTGGTATTGCGCAAAGATATCATTCGAGCCACGCTTAGTTCTCTACCCCCGAGTCTCGTATGGAACGAACGAATGGACGCTACTCCGCAAAGCGTTTGAGTCAAGCTGGAGCCGTCGCGACCAGATGATTTTATCGCCAGTATGTGCTAGATGTTGAGATGATTATATTGGACGGAAACGGTCGTTTCCTCATTCCTAAACGATATCTAAAAATGGCGAATGTCGACCAGCAGATTAGGTTTACAGGAATGGACGATTGCATTTGAGATCCCGGGCGAACGGTGAAAATAACGAGCCATTCATGTCGGCTGAAAGAATTCAGGCCATGGAAGAAACCATGGGCATGGAAGGGGCATCTCGCTGATACCCCTTCACAAGACAACGATTAGTCAACCACAAAAGAACATCAGCATGATTAAGACTGCAGAATGTTACTCCATATCCAGTACTCCTCAACGAAAAGCATTGAAGGATTGAACCTACATGCCAACGGAGGTCTACGTGGATGTAACTTTCTGGAGGCGGAGGTCATAACTGAGAGATTCTTTCCGCTTAGCAGAGGCAGTCATCTTAGAGCTCTTGACCAAGATGCTGATGCGAGCAGAACTATTGACAACATGGGCTTAAGCGATTGAACAGGTAGACCAGCTTCACCTTTGTTCGCTCAACTTCCAGATACCTAAAGAACTGGATGCGGTATTATGGCGTAGAATGCATAGACGGACTGCGCGACCTTGGTGTTAGCCAGCCATCACTACGATGATGAGATCACGTGGTTTCCTCTTTCCGCCTCGAGCCCACTCGACATGAGAATGAACAAAGCGAGCGAATAACAGCTGCCGACATTCTCAGCGACTACGATGAAGAACGATTGGCAGACGCACTCTACCTCTGCGGAGAACTGGAAGCGAGTCGCGCGCATCGCCTCAGCCATTGTCCAAGGCAAGAGGACAGAAAACATGATAAAACAACAGAACGACTTTACTGACAACCATCGAGACCTTTCTTTCAGCGGGCGCGAAAAAGAAAGACATGGCTAAAAATGTTCAAGCCCTTCGTATCGAAGTAAAACCACGAGATGGATGCCTTGAAGGAAATAGCTTATAGCAGCAACCGAATCGCCTGCCTTCCACTGGCGGTAGACTATCGGTTGTACTCTACCACTCCTAGAGGATAGAATGGTAAAAAGAACATTATGCAGTCGGAAATATAGAGGGTAAAGTGACAAGACTTCTTCGGACGAATAGAAACGCCATTCCGATTAGTCAATAATAAGTTATCACAGCAAGTAACGACGAACAAAGAACGCAACCCACGAGCCAGGGAAGTGCAAATGCCAAGAATAGCAGAAAAGAAAAGCAAATGATAGACGAGGACGACAAGAAGAACTCCAGCATGACAGACATCCTCTCACGGAAAGATCGAGACTACACCACTGAAGAGAGCATAACGCCATCAGAGCCACTCGTTAAGGCAGAGACTATAGAAATCAACAAGCAGACTGCAACAACGAGGAGCTAACACCACTAATGGAGGAGGAAGAAAAAGAATAGAAGAAGAGGTCGAAGTAGAAAAGATTAAAGCAGCCATTGAGGAGCTAGCACGCGAAGATGAGCAACCACAATCATCAAACTTCACACTAAGAAAGATTCTTGAGGTGCATCACTCTCTACACGACTCCTACGTAACAACATCTGGTTGATTATCACCGCTGTGATTTTCACTATCGCCACATATCAAATCGATACAGTGTACAGAAGGGACCTCATTAGAGTTGATAAGTTGCAAAAAGAGTTAGAGGACGCTAGGTATCGTGCGCTTTCAAGTAGTAGTCAACTCACAGAGAAGACACGGAGAGCTATATGCTGAGATATTGAAAACAAAGAGAAGGACGAGTGTACTGAAAATGTCTGACTGTCCACATATATTATAGATGTGCGAGAAATAGGATGTGAGTAAGTTTGATAATCAGTGCAAGCCCCGCTACAGCGTTATAGCGATCGTCATGTCAGCTTGTAGATGGCTAGAATCTGTTATTAGTGTAAGACTATCTACACTATGACTGTAGGTGGGAACACACTGCTGGCAGGTTGCTGCTTCTCAAAAGAAAGACAGCGTCACAGTAAAACCTACCAGAGGTACATCCTAAGCTGTAATGGGCAACTTATGGCAGTTCATTACCTGAATTTAAGGTTTACATGGACTCTCAACGCACTCAAAGCAGCGAGCGACACAGCAGTTCGTCGATAGCATCAACTATACAGTAAAGGGATTGACTAACATCTTTCCCGAAATCAGCAATACTACTTCAAAAAGTACCTCACCTCGAAGGCTGCCACAGAGAGGTAAGCATTGGGCCATAGTGGAACGAGCGCATGAGACTATAACACATTCTAAAAGAGATACAGGCCTCCTATTTTCCACCTTTCTACAAGAGTGGATCCACTGGGATGAGTTCAATGCACGTCGCTCGTCCGTTTGGCTCACTTTCGTCAACTACGATAGGTGATATGTTCGGCCAAAAAGATACGCTGCTCGCTGGATTAGAGCTTTCATACGACCTATTCGCGGTACAAATGGTAGTCATCCACCGTCGTGAGCCCTAGTAACAAGTTCCTGATATCACGGACACACACCACTGGCTGATGGCTGACATCATCAACACATGACGTCAGCATGCCAGGGAGACTTAGCAGAGCGTGCCTGATGGACGAGCTGGACCCTAACGTAAATGGTAATGTGTTACTATGATGATGGGTGCCAACTCGTGACGTAAAGGCTATTGTCAACTTAGATAAATGTGAGTGATGGCGAATATAGAGATAAGAATCATGCCGTAAGTGACTTGCTCGAGCCCTGGTTCTGTCTTTTAGGACAGCCTCTATTATGACCATCCTTGATGATGGACTCGTTGACACTAGTGTACACACGTTCCAGACTGGACCAGGGTGTATAGAATATGTACGGACGAGACATGAAGGACCACAACCGACGCGTGGAGGATATGGAACGCTGACGCTGCCGCAGGACTTTGAACTACAGTTCAAACATCGGTGTCAGTCGTATCATTGACATGCACTACCACAAGAACCCAGAGAAATTCGTTCAAGGTATCTACGACTTAGGTCTTGCAACCGATTTCCATGTCCCTATTGTAGGCTATTCACCAGCACGAATCGGCATGCCACATAAGAATGAGTCGGTCAGTATGACAACTGGAGTGCCATGCTTGCCATGGATGAGTGTTGCCAGAGGACACAGATACCACCAATATCGACTCTACCTTCTATAATGCGATTGCCAATGGTGAGTAGCTAATGCAGCCACGATTTGTAAAATAGATTAAAAATATGAAGTCATCTAGTAACAATCCAAAGGTATTAAAGAGCGTACGTAAAGGAAAGTACCATCAAGAATATTACACGCATTCTGACGGAAGTTGTCTCTGAAGGCTTGGGTAAGAAGGCTGGCTCTGACAAATTCCTCGTTGCAGGTAAGACTGGTACTGCCCAGATGTCAAAGGGAGCCTTGGGTTATAGACAGGTGGAACAAACTGTCTCCTCAGCTTTGCGAGGTACTTTTCTCCACTGCCGACAGCCACGTTACAGTTGTATTGTCTGCATACACGAAGACAGGTCTTCCAGCATCTGGAGGTGGCATGAGGGTGTTGTATTCCACCACGATTGCGGAAGGCATTGATAGGACTAAAGTCTCGAGCTGAATGTACTGATGCACGATGCTTCATCTGTATCAATCCTCACCAGTAAAGACAGGTAAACTCTGCTTGCAACAGACTATGCGTTGAATTCTCTCGGCTTCCAAATAACGAGATAGTTGGAACGGTGCTTACCCATTTGGTAATCCTATAGAGGAACAACCACCATAAAAGGAAAAGTCATTGACCTTCCAAAGAGCAAACTCTAAAAGCCAACATAGTCCCTGACGTCCATGCATGGGTGCTCATCTGACGCTGTTTGCTGATGGAGAAACATGGGTATTAAAGTAATACTTACTGTAGAGGCCGCGTTATTAAACAAAGTGCAGCACCAGGCGAAAAGATGGTTAAGAAGGACATGAAATGTGGAATTAAGAATGGGATAAACATTCACTTCACAAAGACAGAACACTTCGATTAAGCAATAATCAAGAATAAGAAAAGAAGAAAGATATGAAGTTAGCGGAATTACTCCAAAAACGTTAAGGTTATTGCCAGCAAAGGCAATATTGACGTTGAGATTAAAGGAAGTGAACATTGATAGTCGTAAGATAGAGAACGGCCACTTGTTCATCGCAATGAAAGGAACAGTTGTAGACGGACATAAATTCATTAGCAAGCTATTGAGTTAGGAGCCGTAGCAATCCTACTTGAAGATATGCCTGAGGAACTGAATGAAAAGGTAACATACGTTCAGGTAGCATCAACTGAGGAAGAAGCAGGAAAAGGTTGCCACAGTCGTTCTATGGAGAACCATCACGCAAACTAAAAGTTGGTTGGTGTAACTGGAACGAATGATAAGACAGCCATTGCACCTATATTATAGAATGTTCCGTGAGTTCGGTCATAAGGTAGCTACTCTCTACCGTCTGTAACTATATTAATGATGAGGAAAGTCTCCTGCAAGTCTCATACTCAGACCCAATAGAACTTAACTGTTCACTTTGCAGAAGATGGTTGAGGCAGGCTGCGAATATGCGTTCATGGAGTGTTCAGCCATGCTATCCATCAGCATCGTGTAGGTGGTTTAGAGAGTAGGAGGCATCTTCACCAACCTTACACGTGACCACCTCGACTACCATAGACTTTTCGAGAACTATCGCAATGCCAAGAAGATGTTCTTCGATCGGATTACCTAAGACCGCTTTTGCCATTACCAATGACCGATGACAAGAACGTGGAATGATTATGGTTCAAAAACACAAAGGCAACAGTCAAGATCTATTCTATCAAACGAATGGCAGACTTTGCAGATTCTTGAATGCCACTTTTGAAGGTATGTACCTGTGAGTTTTGACAGCAAAAGAGGTTGGCGTACAGTTCATTGGTAAGTTCAATGTGAGCAATCTGTTTGCGGATATGGTGCTGCCATCATGTTGAGTAAGAGCTCAGAGGATGTCCTAATAGCTATGAGCACACTCAAGAGTGTTAACGGACGATTAGAACTCTATCCAATCACCAGAGCTACACTGCTGTTAAGTGACTATGCCCATACACCAGACGCATTGGAGAATGTCCTCAGTGCTATTCACGATGTACTTGATGGTAAGGGGCGGACATGTCTCATTATCTGTCTGTGGTGCAGGCGGACATCGTGACAAGGGAAAAGCGTCCATTACGGCTCAAGAGGCTGTTAAACGAAAAGTGACACTCGTCATCCCTACAAGTGACAACCACGCGACGAAGAGCCACAGGCTATTATCGATGATATGCTTGCAGGATCTTGACACTATACAGCGCAAGAAGGTTCTCACGATTACTCGATCGTAAGGAAGCAATTCGCCGCAGGGCCATGATGGCACAGAAAAGGTGACGCTATTCTTGTTGCAGGTAAGGACATGAGAACTACCAAGAGATAAATGGTGTAGCATCATTTGATGACCACGAGGTTATCCGTGAAAATCTTCGGTAGTAAGTAATTCTAAAATAGAGACCCTATCGTCTATCGTAAGAACAACATAAAAAGAGAAAATAAAAATGTTATACTATATCTCCGTTGGCTTGACCAGTTCGGTATCAGTGGTTCACACTTTGGCTACATCGGTTTCCGTTCTATCTTGCAATGATATTAGCACTGATTGTCCTGCATGGTTCGGAGAACTGCCTATTAAATACCTCAAGAAGCAGATTACATGAGGTACAACGGATGCACAGATTGACCCATTTGGTGTCAAAAGATTGGTGTACCATCAATGGGTGGTATTATCATCATCGTTGCACTTTGATTCCTGTCGTCTTGTTAGGTAGATTACGTAATATCTATCTCTCTTGATGATTGTCACGACCATTATCGTTGCTTCTCGGTGGTATGGACGATTTCATTAAAAGGTCAGCACGACAAGGCAAAAGTCTGAAGGGTAAATATAAACACGGACAAGTAACCATCGGACCATCGTTGGCTTAACCTTTTGGGCCTTTCCTGACGTCAAAAGTTAACATGAACCTTTTGAGGTTGCAAATCAAAATGCAAGGAAGTCGTCATCAAACATGAGCAAAGCTGAAAAGACATTGAAGACGACCATCTCCATTTGTCAAGCTCACATAATCTGGATTATTCAGAGATGGTAGGCTTTTGAGTGATATGCAGAATGCAGGTGGCTGGATTCTCTTCGTGCTTTATGACTATCTTTATTTGTTACTGCCGTTTCTAACGGTGCAAACCTTAACGACGGAATGGATGGTATGTGCGCAGGAAACTCCGCCATCCTAGGTGTCGTATTGGGTATATTAGCCTACGTAAGTAGCCATATACAATACGCAGCCTACCTCAACATTATGTACATTCCAGGCTCGGAAGAGTTAGTAGTGTTCTTCATGGCATTCATTGGAGCATTGATAGGCTTCCTTTGGTACAATGCTTATCCTGCACAAGTGTTCATGGGTGACACGGGAAGTCTTACCATCGGCGGTATCATAGCAGTAGGCGAATCATCATTCACAAGGAGTTGATGCTCCCTATTCTCTGTGGCGTATTCTTTGTTGGAGAGTTTAAGGGCTATCGTACAGGTTTGGTACTACAAGTTAGGAAAGCGTAAAGGTGTTAAACAGCGTATCTTTAAGCGCACACCAATACATGACAACTTCCGTACACAAGATAGCCAACTCGATCCAGAGTGTAAGTATCTCTTGAAAAAACCACATAGTGCAGTGCATGAGAGTAAGATTACACTACGCTTCATCATCGTGACTATCATCCTCGCTGCACTGACTATCATCACACTGAAGATAAGATAAGCACGAGGCGTGCGAGGCGATAGCAGATATGTGCGCGCAAGTCTCGCATGCTGGTGTTCACATGAACACTGGCCGCCGACCACTACCCAAGAGTCGAGTGAAACCGTTTGCTCGAAGAGGTGAGCTAGCCAGCAAACCACATTGCACAAGCAAGAGTAAGCGAAAGGGAAGAGATATATAGAAAGAATAGTAATACTCTGGTGCCGGTGAGTGAAAGCGGTGCGCGAGCTATGTTAGCAAAGAAAGAAGAGCCTTTGATGTCTTTTGTTTCTGACATGTCAGCCATTAAGGACAAGAGCAGAAGATGCTTGATGACCGTGGTATAGAATGGGAAGAGGGACAACACACAGAAGAGAAGATTCTCAATGCTGATGAAATCATCAAGGTCCTGCTATTCCTAAAAGAAGTCATCATTGTTTAGAAACTTATCGACTAGACAATGTATACATATCATTAGTGAAATAGAATTTGCTGGTCGATACACAACTCTAAGATGATATATACTGGAAGTAATGGAAAGACCACAACAACGAGCCTCATCATCATATCTTCAAAGATGCATTACGACGCTGGTTTCACTGGTAACATTGGTAACAGTCATACTGCAAGCAGCAGAAGACCCACATGAGCATTATATCATTGAGTTGAGCAGCTTCCAGTTGGACAATATGTATGACTTCCTGCCAATATTGCCATCCTTCTCAATATCACCCCGACCACTTGGACCGCTATGACTACAAGTTTGAGAACTACGCAGACGCCAAGATGCGCATCAGTTTCAGAATCAAACCAGGAGGATAGCTCTATTTACTGGAACGATGACCCTGTCATCAAGAAGGAACTCGAGAAGGTTTTGATGTACATGCCATGTACTATCATCCATTCTCTGAATTAAAGGAGAAGGGCAGTATCGGTTTGACATTGAAGAAGTGACAGTATACGATTGAGCAGCCTGGGCCATTCAACATGGAGCAGGAAGACCTTTCGCTCACAGAGACGTCACAACATCTACAACTCTTTAGCAGCAGGTATTAGTTTCTGATATCAGCGGTATCAAGAAAGAAAACATCATCGCGAAGTCTGAGCGACTTCCTGGCGTTGAACATAGATTGAAAAGGTATGTAAGGTTGCTGGGCGTACAATACATCAACGACTCCAGGCTACCAATGTTGATGCTTGTTGGTATGCACTCGAGATGCGCACAATACAACAATTGATTATTGGTGGCAGGCGATAAGGAAATGACTATAACAGCATTAAGGACTTAGTTAAGCAGAAGTGTGCTGGCATTGTTTACCTTGGCGCTGACAACAAGAAGCTACATGACAACTTCGACGACCTCGGTCTTCCTATCCGCGACACCCATTCCATGAAGGATTGCGTTGCAGCTGTGCAGAGTTAGCAAGCCTGGTGACAGTTCTCCTAAGCCCATGCTGTACGAGCTTTCGATCTGTCAAGAATATGGAAGACCGTGCAGAGCAGTTCAAGAGCTGATGTAAGAGCATTATAGGAAGGCTAATAAGGCTAATCGGGCTAATTAGCCTAATAATTCCCATAAGGACAATGAAGAATAAATCTCTCACATATTCAAAGGAGACAAGGTTATTTGGATGGTCTTCTTCTTCTATCATCAGTATCATTGAGGTATATTCAGCCTCAAGTTCACTGTCGTACACAGGAGGTAACTACTGGAGCCCTATCATCTACCATTGCAGCATCCTTGTTGTTGGCATTGCTTTGATGGTGGTTGTATTAAATATTAAATGCCGTTACTTCAAACTTATCACACTGATTGTACTGCATGTCCATACCATGCTTATATGGGTGCTCGTAGCAGGACAAAGTACGAATGGAGCAAGCCGATGGATTAGTTTTGCAGGTATACATTTCCAACCTTCCGAATTAGGCAAGGGTGCTTTGGTATTAGCCATTGCACAGATACTTAGTGCAATGCAAACCGAACATGGAGCATCGAAAAAGCCTTTTAAATATATCATGTGGCTATCCGGTGGTATTATTCTCCTGATTCTTGGTGAGAATCTTTCCACAGCTATGCTCATTGGTTTGACCGTAGTATTGATGATGTTTGTGGGAAGAGTTCCTTTTAATCAGTTAGGTCGTTTGATCGGTTTCATCGTCTTATTTGGAGTTTTCGTCCTATCTATGGTGATGCTTGTGGGTGATGACAAGAAAGCTGAGGACGAATTATCTGCCAAACAAAACCTTACAGAACAGACGGTAGCTGTACAGCAAGAGGAATCACCCGGATTCTTTGGTAAAATTCTTCACCGTGCTGACACATGGAAGGCACGTGTCAAGAAATTTTAGTAACGAATATGTTGCACCAAAAGATTACGACTTAGATAAAGATGCGCAGGTGGCACATGCTAACATAGCCATCGCTTCATCAGATGTCGTTGGTAAAGGACCAGGAAACTCTAATGAAAGAGACTTTCTTTCGCAAGCCTTCTCCGACTTTATCTATGCGATTATCATTGAAGAAGGAGGTATCGAAGGAGCCATCTTTGTGGCACTCCTATATATTATCCTTCTGTTCAGAACTGGAATTATAGCCAACCGGTGTGAAAATTTCTTTTCCCTGCTTTTCTCGCTATGGGTATCGCTGCCTCTTGGTTACATACGTTGTTCAACATGTCAGTAGCTGTGGATCGGCACCAGTTACTGGACAGCCACTCCCTCTTATCAGTAAGGGTGGTACTTCAACTATCATTAATTGCGTCTACATAGGCGTAATACTCAGTGTAAGCCGTTCGGCAAAGAAAAAGAAAGAAGAAAAGAAACCTTCTGAGAAAGTTTCACATGCAATAGTCTAATCTGTAGAGAAGACTAAAAAGAATGTGAAAGTTGAAAGAAGATAAAAAAAATGATTACCTTTGTAGGTTATAAAAAGAAGATGCAAATGGACGAAGAATTAAGAATTATCATCAGCGGTGGCGGCACTGGGAGGACATATTTTCCTGCAGTATCTATTGCTAATGCCATTACTAAAAACATCCAGAGGCGAAGATTCTCTTTTGTGGGTGCTGATGGACGTATGGAGATGCAACGTGTTCCTGCTGCTGGTTATGAGACAGTGCTCACCTATCAAAGGTTTCGACCATGCTAACAAGCTAAAGAACATTGAAGTACTTTGCAACTTTGGAAGAGTCTTCGCATGGCTCGCCAGATAATAAAGACTTTTAAGCCACAGGTTGCTGTGGGTGTTGAGTGGTTATGCCAGTGGTGCAACGCTCATGAGTGTGCAAAGATGGGCATCCCATGTCTTATCCAAGAGCAGAATTTTATGCCAGTGTTACCAACAAACTATTGTCTAAGCGTGTAAGAAGATTTGAAGTTGCTTACGAAGGTATGGCCTAAGTTTCTTCCCTGCTGATAAAGATTATCATGACGCAACCCTGTTCGTCAGAACGCTCCCCTCACCCCACTCTCTGTTGAAGAGAGTCACGTGAGAGTTTCGGTCTTGACCCTCACAAGAAAAACGATTCTCCTCGTTGGTGGTAGCCTTGAGCAAGAACTATCAATCGCTCAGTCATGTGAAACACCCTGATCCTCATCAAGCAACTCAGACGTCTCAATTCATATGGCAACGCAAGTTCTATCATCAACAGATATTGATTCAATGAAGGGTAAGGAACTTCCGAACCTAAAAGATAACGGACTTTATCAGTGACATGGTGCTGCATATAAGGCTGCTGACCTTAGATCAGTCAGCTGGCTAAGTTCTTATCAGTGAATTCCAGCTTATCGAAAGCCTGTTATCTCTGCGTACCAAGTCCAAACGTGGCAAGATCATCAGACAAAAGAATGCGATGGCATTGGTCAATAAAGATGCTGCACTCTGCGTAAAGGACGCTGATGCACCTGACACTTTGATAAAACTTGCACTCGATACCATCACGAATGATGAGAAGTTGGCAAGTCTTAGTGAGAATGTTAAGAAGATGGGGTGAAGAACCTCGCAGAGATTAGTTGCTGACGAGGTTATCAAACTCATTAAGGGGATAAAGCTATCTTCCAATAGATAGGGTTGAAAGAAACTATCGTGAACGTTGTCTATCCTCAAACAAAAGAAAGAAAAGAATATATAACACATGGAACTCAAAGATATTAAATCAGTTTACTTCGTAGGTGCAGGTGTGCATCGGCATGAGTGCTATTGTTCGTTATTTCTTCATAAAGGATTGAAAGTAGCGGGTTACGATAAAACTCCATCTGAACTTACCCACACTTTGGAGAAAAGAAGGAATGGACATTCATTATGAGGAGAATGTTCAACTCATCCCCTGCAGCGTGCAAAGAACCGGCATCAACGTTGCATCTACACACCCGCATCCTTCAACCACGCTGAGCTGGTTTACTCGTGAGATGGCTTGAGATTCAGAAACGTGCGCAGGTTCTCGCACACTCACCTCCACACATAAGGGTCTTTGCTTTGTTGGGAACACATGGAAGACAACGACTTCCAGCATGTGTACACCTTATGCACCAAAGTCGTTTGACTGTGACTTTCCTGGTGGTATTTTCAGAACCATAGCACTACCATTACATATCTCTGACCATAGCGACTTTAGTTTTGTGATTGAGGCAGACGAGTTCGACTGTCTTTTTCCATTGGTTGCGGTCCTTGGATGAGCGTTATCACCTCAACAGACCCTCACCACTTGGACATTTATGGTACAAAAGAGGCTTACCTTGAGAGTTTCCGTCACTATACAGAACTCATCCAAAAGGGAGGTGCACTCATCATCCGCAAAGGATTAGAGATGAAACCAAACGTACAAGAAGGTGTTAGAATCTAGAATACAGCCGTGACGACTATCCACTGTGAACATACGAATTGCAAACGGAACCATCACCTTTTGACTCCTGTCTCTCATTGAAAAATATAAAGGGATATTGAGCTTGGACAACCATACCTATCAACATTGAAAACGGTATCTCTGCAATGGCATATGGCTCAACCCAATGGCTGTACGGCAGAAGAATTGCGCAATGGAATGAAGACATATGGTGGTGTTGATCGTCGTTTCGACTTCAAGATAAAGGATAGTCGCCACGTCTTCCTCTCAGACTATGCGCATCATCCAAAGGAGATTCTGCAGAGTGCAAAGAGTCTTAAGGAACTCTATGCTGACGCGAAGGTTACTGCAATCTTCCAACCACACCTCTACACTCGAACACGCGACTTTATAAGGAGTCTGCAGAGCACTCAGTCATTTCGATGAAGTGTATTGACAGAATTTATCCTGCTCGAAGAACCGATCCCTGGGTGTAACAAGCGAACTCATCTATGACAACCTCAGTCCTAATGTTAAGAAACAGATGATTAAAAGGACGATGTTCTCGACTTTCGTAAAGTCAAGAGACTTTTGACGTTTTGGTTGTTTTGGGTGCCGCAATCTCGACAATTACGTCCCAGAGACTGCAAAGATACTCAACGAGAAATAGAAGAAAAGAAAGCAAAACTCTAAAACAAAAGAGAGAGAGATATGCACATTAAGTGGAAAAGATACCATTATCACTGCTGGACATTATACTGGCTATTTATCTCATCGTCGCAGTTACCTCATGGAACGCCTGATGAGGCAAACAGTTATCAGCACCAAAGTGAATATCAACACATCCGACTCTAACAATGCGCTTTACCGCAACAGAAAATCAAAACAAATATTGGAAGGCAATTTTCTATCCCTCAATAGAAGATAACGACATCAATCCGCGCAACATTGAGGAGGGTATTAAGTGGGACCATTCATCAATACAGCCCAATGCTACAAAACAAAAGATGGACACGTCAACATCTATATACTCAACGTATGCCGATTATCCGCATTAAGAGTAGCAATGGAGCTGATTACTATCTTGATGATAATGGGGGAATACTTCCGAACTCTGAGTACACCAGCGACTTGATCATTGCAACTGGCAATATAGATAATAACTTTGCACGCCTTTATATTGCTCCCCTTGCGCAGCATCAGTACTGGAACCACCATGGCTGAGTCCAAATAGAGCAGATTAATGTCCTACCAGACAGAGGCATCGAGTTAGTACCACGTGTCGGTAATCATATCATCTTCATGGGTACTTGCCTAAAAACAATGGTTCCTTGGAAGCGCAAACATGATATAAATATCTTCGTTAAAAAGAAGTTGTCACGCTTAGAGAAGTTCTATCGATATGGTCTTTCACAAGCTGGTTGGAACAAATACTCTTACATCGACATAGAATTCGACAACCAAATCATCTGTAAGAAACGTGATGAGAAAGCCGAAAAAGAAGAAGAGGACGCATTGCTAAAGAAGGCTCCAGTCTGAAAAGAGAAGGCTACAACGTGTACAGAGGAGGAAAGAGATGTCGGCCTGTAAGGAAGTGAAATGGCAACGAAAGATGCCTCAGCAGGACTTACGGAATAAAAAGCTATCAATTTAGAGAATATAAAATAAGGAACATAATACTTAACGAATATGGTAGAGTATATAGTAGCCATTGAATTAGGCTCATCAAAGATTACAGGAATCGCTGGCAAAAAGAATCTTGACGGCAGTATCTCGTGCTTGCTGTTGTAGCGAAGACGCTACACAGTGTGATTCGCAAGGGAGCTCGTTTACAACATCGACAAGACCGGACAGTGCCCCACTGGCATCATCAACATCAAGAAAACAACTGAAGTGTGAGATTTCTCAGGTCTATACTAGGCGTGGAGACAGTCTAGAGCTGTTCGCCCGCAACGTTATCGTAAAATCATCGCTCACTGATACCATCATTACCTCCAGATATGATTAATGAGTTAATGGATGCCAACCGCAATATGACTTATCCTGACCAGAGATTTTGATGCTGCCACACGGGTATGCGTTGACAACCGTTTGTTCTTGACCCTGTCGGTATCAAAAGCCACTCGCCTTGAGGGTAACCTGTAATAATATCCTTTGGCGCAAGGGCTTTCTATGATAACCTCAACAACTGCTTTTGCAAGAAGTCTGGTATCTCTATTGCCAGAGATGCACCTTGCACCTTTGGCTCTGGCTGATGCCGTGATTGAGCGAGGCTGAGAAACGTGGAGGTTGTGTATTGTGGCTGACTTCGGTGCTGATACAACAACCGTTTCTGCATACTATGCAAGAACATTCTCTCCGTCACTTGGCAGTGCGTTCCGGTGCGAACGTGCCAATATTACAGAGCGACATCGCCAGCCTACAGATGGAAAGAAAAGGATGCTTCAGAGCGATAAAGCGCTTAAGCTATGGTTCTGCTTTTCACTCGAAAATAACGAAATTGACAATACGAAATACTTATCACCACGAACGTACCGTAGAAGCCATGGGATTCATTGAAATCGCTGGAGGCGCGGCGAAATCGTTGAGAGTGTGCGGTGTGGTACCATCCGACCATGCGACAAACCGTGGCGGTATCATTCTCACTGGTGGCGTATGAACTGAGCATTGAACGCTCGTATTCCTTGGCCACACATCGACAAGTTCGCAAACAAACTTTCGTCACACATACCATCCCAGTAGCGTTGATATCCGCAGGAATGGTGACATGAACACACTCGGTTTGCTTATCGGGTGAGACGAACTGTGCTGGGCCAGACACAGCCTGCACAGGCAATCTCATCAACGAAGACATTGCGCAAACTCTTATGATCGACAGCAGCGACCTTTATGCGCCATCCTCTACAACAAGACAGGGACAAGCGTATTGTTCCAACACCTGAAGAGGAAGAAGACAGGGCTGAAGCCTGAACGTCGTAAGCGTGAAGAGAGAGCGTGTTGCGTGAGGAAGAGGAGCAAGAGAGCGCGAACTCGAAGAGGAGAGCTGTCGCAATAGCTTCTGGAACAATTCACTCAAGGTGAAAGATTTCGGGAAAAATCACTTATGAGTGAGGATGAAGAGAATCAACAGCCTACGCAAAAAGAACATAGAGTAAAACATAGACAACATATACTGTTATGGCAGACAACAATAGCAAAATGGATATATTAGACTTCGGTGACGGCGATGAAGCTGAGTAGCATCATCAGGCGTCATTGTGTCGGTGGTGGTGGTGGCAACGCCGCAAAACCACATGTACAGAGAAAAAGGTATCCACGATGTGACCTGCAAATACTGCAACACGGATGCACGAAGCACCCAACGACTCCTCCTGTCTCAGTTCATCTGCGAACTGGGTAAGGGAAGCGATTAGGTGCTGGAAACCGTCCTGAGCGTGCACGTCAGGGTTGCTGAAGAGACCAGCGAGGATATCAAGCGTATGCTCAACGACGGTACGAAGATGGCATTTATCACCGCGCTGGTGGTGGTAGTGCGGTACTGGTGCAGCACCTCGTCATCGCACGCGTCAGCAAAGGAATGGGGCATTCTCACCGTAGGTATCGTTACCATTCCATTCCGTTTCGAGGGAGCTAAGAAGATAGACCAGGCATTGGATGGCGTTGAAGAGATGGCAAAGCACGTCGATGCGCTACTCGTTATCAACAACGAACGTCTCCGCGAGATTTATCCAGAGTTGAGCTTGCTCAATGGTTTTCCGGGCATGACGAGCACCCTGAGCGTCGCTGCTGCAGAGTATTGCAGATTATCACCGTTCATGGTATTATGAACCTCGACTTCAACGATGCTAAGACAGTCCTCAAAGATGGTGGTAGCTATCATATCAACCGGTTAGCAGTGAGGGTAAGGTCGTAAAGCAAGCGATTGAGGATGCACTTAACTCACCATTGCTCAACGACAACGATGTCTATAAGTCCAAGAAGATTCTGCTCTCTATCAACTTCAACACTGACGACAAGGACAACCCTGGTCTGACAATGGAGGAAATGGGCGATGTGACAGAGTTCATGAACCACTTCAGCGCAGACTTCGAGTTGAAATGGGGACTGCTATTGACCCTGAACTCGACAAGAAGGTTATAAGGTTACTATCCTGCAATGCAGCTCCGGTATCGAGGATGTTGACGGTATAGGGATAGTCATATCAGACAGAACACAAGAGGATGCAGCACGTCAGGCAGAGGAAGAGGAGAAGGCTGCAGAGCGTCGTGATCGTCGTGATCGTTTCTATAAGGACAACAACAGCTCACAATGCAAGCACCGTCCACATCTATCGCTTTACTGTGGATGAACTCGACAACGAGAGATGTTATCCTTGCTGTAGAGAACACCCAACCTATAAGCGTACTAAACAGATGATTAAGGACATCAAGCGCATCAGTAATCGAGGCAAGATAATGAAGATAACGAAAACAAAAGAAGGCGCTGTCGAAGGTAGTTAATAGCTTCTGTATAATAGTTATATCAAAAATGAAGTGCTGGACTCCGAAAGAGTTCCAGCCTTTTTGATTCATCAACCTCTTCATTATAAGAAGAATAACCCCTTCCCTTTTGGGGAAAAAGGCAGCTCTTCTGTAAATCGCATTACCCTTATATGCGTTCTTATTAAGCCTCCACCACATAGTTAGGCGTCCGCACATAACGTGCTAAGCCTTGCACCTCGTAGGAGATGGTAAGTACTTCTCCTATTTTATAGTATTTTTCTTTCTTACAAAGGCTAATTCCAGAAACATAATAGACCGTTGGGAGTGGCTCTTTTAGATACAGTTCCACATCATTGCTTACAACTATCCAGAAAGGGGTCATAGTCTGAAAGTGAGAAAAGAACGCTTAAAAGATCTCCCTTAAAGCTAAAATAAATATGATCTACTCTAAAGAGTTGAAAAAGCCATCTAATGGTACTTTATAAAATCTTTTTCTGGGCAGATAATACGACCTTAATACCAGAGTGAGCCCAACTACTGTCCAACAAATACATGCATTATTAACTATAGCATCAAAAGCCCTTCGATGCTATCAACTTATCATATAGGACTGCCACAACCGTAACAACAATAAAGAGTCCAATATCATAATATGCCACCACCAGAAATCTCTGATAGATAACATAACATACCCATTATCAATAGCAACGAAAGGAAATTACGTAACACCTACTCGCCTTACTAAATAAAAGCTTCATTCTACCTTATTTACAATGTTATATCTATGGATTGTATCGTAGACTCGCCACAAATACACTCCTCACATAGTTCTAAATATTAATCAAGCCAAGACAAACACCTAAGACAAACATGTTCCTCGAGATGCGCACTTCATCAACAACAACC
>BNJU01001037.1_pt1 | contig 82521 bp, 99 predicted proteins | sample 8539281 | NCBI WGS metagenome assembly BNJU01 (sample SAMD00202456, study PRJDB9452) | human saliva metagenome | isolation source: human saliva | place: Japan | reverse complement strand
AAAACAGCACAAATAAATCCTAACCTCCTTTAAAATGAAAAACAAGTTAGAAAGGAGGTCCAATGAACTTTAAAAAAATCATATGAGAAAGTAAAATGGATAGTATGGAAATGTGAGAAGGAATTTTATATTCACCTTTGGGATCATGCAGACTGGGAACAAGAAGGAAGATTAGTGCTGTATGAGTTACAAATAAGTAATCCTGAAGTAGAAGAAAAATGAAGAAATCTTATTAACCTACTTCAAAAACAAAGTTTCAGCAATCACATAAAGGATAAAGTTAGAAAACAAGAAAGTGATAAGAGGAAGTTAAATAAAGTACCCTATACAGAGATTGGGGAGATTAGCCATCGACTTCGATCAAAAGAACTCTTTTTGGATGAACTAGTCCTATTAAGAGGAGCCCTAAAGGAGTTCAGAGAAAACCCTAACCGATCAAGAAAAAAGAAGAATATGATAAACTACTGATGAATCAACGTTTTTCAGGAAAAGCAAAGATGAAAAAGAAGGCTCCAAGAATACTTGAAAGATTTCAGGATCATCATTTATGAAAAAGGATGTAACAAAGCATCCTTTTTTTCATAAAAATAAAAATTTTAAAAAAATAGAAAAAGCTGTTGACAAGTTATTGCGGTCGTGATATACTAATATAGTTGTCGCGCGAGAGCGACAAAGACCTTTGAAAACTGAACAAGACGAACCAATGTGCAGGGCGCTATAACTAAGGTTATAGTAACTGAACAATAAAAAAACAATAAATCTGTCAGTGACAGAATGAGTTTAAGACAAACAATTATTTTAATGAGAGTTTGATCCTGGCTCAGGATGAACGCTGGCGGCGTGCCTAATACATGCAAGTAGAACGCTGAAGCTTGGTGCTTGCACCGAGCGGATGAGTTGCGAACGGGTGAGTAACGCGTAGGTAACCTGCCTGGTAGCGGGGGATAACTATTGGAAACGATAGCTAATACCGCATAACAGTAGATGTTGCATGATATCTGCTTGAAAGGGGCAATTGCTCCACTACCAGATGGACCTGCGTTGTATTAGCTAGTTGGTGAGGTAACGGCTCACCAAGGCGACGATACATAGCCGACCTGAGAGGGTGATCGGCCACACTGGGACTGAGACACGGCCCAGACTCCTACGGGAGGCAGCAGTAGGGAATCTTCGGCAATGGGGGGAACCCTGACCGAGCAACGCCGCGTGAGTGAAGAAGGTTTTCGGATCGTAAAGCTCTGTTGTAAGAGAAGAACGAGTGTGAGAGTGGAAAGTTCACACTGTGACGGTATCTTACCAGAAAGGGACGGCTAACTACGTGCCAGCAGTACGCGGTAATACGTAGGTCCCTGAGCGTTATCCGGATTTATTGGGCGTAAAGCGAGCGCAGGCGGTTAGATAAGTCTGAAGTTAAAGGCTGTGGCTTAACCATAGTACGCTTTGGAAACTGTTTAACTTGAGTGCAGAAGGGGAGAGTGGAATTCCATGTGTAGCGGTGAAATGCGTAGATATATGGAGGAACACCGGTGGCGAAAGCGGCTCTCTGGTCTGTAACTGACGCTGAGGCTCGAAAGCGTGGGGAGCAAACAGGATTAGATACCCTGGTAGTCCACGCCGTAAACGATGAGTGCTAGGTGTTGGGTCCTTTCCGGGACTCAGTCTGCATGACTAACGCATTAAGCACTCCGCCTGGGGAGTACGACCGCAAGGTTGAAACTCAAAGGAATTGACGGGGGCCCGCACAAGCGGTGGAGCATGTGGTTTAATTCGAAGCAACGCGAAGAACCTTACCAGGTCTTGACATCCCTCTGACCGCTCTAGAGATAGAGTTTTCCTTCGGGACAGAGGTGACAGGTGGTGCATGGTTGTCGTCAGCTCGTGTCGTGAGATGTTGGGTTAAGTCCCGCAACGAGCGCAACCCCTATTGTTAGTTGCCATCATTCAGTTGGGCACTCTAGCGAGACTGCCGGTAATAAACCGGAGGAAGGTGGGGATGACGTCAAATCATCATGCCCCTTATGACCTGGGCTACACACGTGCTACAATGGCTGGTACAACGAGTCGCAAGTCGGTGACGGCAAGCTAATCTCTTAAAGCCAGTCTCAGTTCGGATTGTAGGCTGCAACTCGCCTACATGAAGTCGGAATCGCTAGTAATCGCGGATCAGCACGCTGCGGTGAATACGTTCCCGGGCCTTGTACACACCGCCCGTCACACCACGAGAGTTTGTAACACCCGAAGTCGGTGAGGTAACCTTTTAGGAGCCAGCCGCCTAAGGTGGGATAGATGATTGGGGTGAAGTCGTAACAAGGTAGCCGTATCGGAAGGTGCGGCTGGATCACCTCCTTTCTAAGGATAAGGAAACCTGCACGTTCGTCTTGTTTAGTTTTGAGAGGTCTTGTGGGGCCTTAGCTCAGCTGGGAGAGCGCCTGCTTTTGCACGCAGGAGGTCAGCGGTTCGATCCTGCTAGGCTCCATTGGTGAGAGATCACCAAGGATGAACATTGAAAATTGAATATCTATATCAAATAGTAACAAGAAAAATAAACCGAAAAACGCTGTGAATATTTAATGAGTTTTCTAATTTTTGAAAAAAATTAGGTTAATAAGGTTAAGTTAATAAGGGCGCACGGTGGATGCCTTGGCACTAGGGAGCCGAAGAAGGACGTGACAAACGACGAAATGCCTCGGGGAGCTGTAAGTAAGCTTAGATCCGGGGGTGTCCGAATGGGGGAACCCAGCAGGTGATACCTGTTACCCATATCTGTTAAGGATATGAGGAGGAAGACGCAGTGAACTGAAACATCTAAGTAGCTGCAGGAAGAGAAAGCAAAAGCGATTGCCTTAGTAGCGGCAGGAGCGAAACGGCAGGAGGGGCAAACCGAAGAGTTTACTCTTCGGGGTTGTAGGACTGCAATGTGGACTTAAAGATTATAGAAGAACTACCTGGGAAGGTAGGGCCAAAGAGAGTAACAGCCTCGTATTTAAAAATAGTCTTTATACCTAGCAGTATCCTGAGTACGGCGAGACACGTGGAATCTCGTCGGAATCTGGGAGGACCATCTCCCAACCCTAAATACTCCCTAGTGACCGATAGTGAACCAGTACCGTGAGGGAAAGGTGAAAAGCACCCCGGGAGGGGAGTGAAATAGAACCTGAAACCGTGTGCCTACAACAAGTTCGAGCCCGTTAATGGGTGAGAGCGTGCCTTTTGTAGAATGAACCGGCGAGTTACGATATGATGCGAGGTTAAGTTGAAGAGACGGAGCCGCAGGGAAACCGAGTCTGAATAGGGCGCTTTAGTATTATGTCGTAGACCCGAAACCATGTGACCTACCCATGAGCAGGTTGAAGGTGCGGTAAAACGCACTGGAGGACCGAACCAGGGCACGTTGAAAAGTGCTTGGATGACTTGTGGGTAGCGGAGAAATTCCAAACGAACTTGGAGATAGCTGGTTCTCTCCGAAATAGCTTTAGGGCTAGCGTCGACATTAAGATTCTTGGAGGTAGAGCACTGTTTGGGTGAGGGGTCCATCCCGGATTACCAATCTCAGATAAACTCGAATGCCAATGAATTATGGTCGGCAGTCAGACTGCGAGTGCTAAGATCCGTAGTCGAAAGGGAAACAGCCCAGACCACCAGCTAAGGTCCCAAAATAATTGTTAAGTGGAAAAGGATGTGGGGTTGCACAGACAACTAGGATGTTAGCTTAGAAGCAGCTATTCATTCAAAGAGTGCGTAATAGCTCACTAGTCGAGTGACCCTGCGCCGAAAATGTACCGGGGCTAAAACAATTTACCGAAGCTGTGGATACCTATTATAGGTATGGTAGGAGAGCGTTCTATGTGTGAAGAAGGTATACCGTGAGGAGTGCTGGAACGCATAGAAGTGAGAATGCCGGTATGAGTAGCGAAAGACAGGTGAGAATCCTGTCCACCGTAAGACTAAGGTTTCCAGGGGAAGGCTCGTCCGCCCTGGGTTAGTCGGGACCTAAGGAGAGACCGAAAGGTGTATCCGATGGACAACAGGTTGATATTCCTGTACTAGAGTATGTAGTGATGGAGGGACGCAGTAGGCTAACTAAAGCGTGCGATTGGAAGTGCACGTCTAAGCAGTGAGGTGTGAATTGAGTTAAATGCTTAGTTCTATAACATTGAGCTGTGATGGGGAGCGAAGTTTAGTAGCGAAGTTAGTGATGTCACACTGCCAAGAAAAGCTTCTAGCGTTAAACATACTCTACCCGTACCGCAAACCGACACAGGTAGTCGAGGCGAGTAGCCTCAGGTGAGCGAGAGAACTCTCGTTAAGGAACTCGGCAAAATGACCCCGTAACTTCGGGAGAAGGGGTGCTGACTTAGGTCAGCCGCAGTGAATAGGCCCAAGCAACTGTTTATCAAAAACACAGCTCTCTGCTAAATCGTAAGATGATGTATAGGGGGTGACGCCTGCCCGGTGCTGGAAGGTTAAGAGGAGTGCTTAGCGTAAGCGAAGGTATGAATTGAAGCCCCAGTAAACGGCGGCCGTAACTATAACGGTCCTAAGGTAGCGAAATTCCTTGTCAGGGTAAGTTCCGACCCGCACGAAAGGCGTAATGATTTGGGCACTGTCTCAACGAGAGACTCGGTGAAATTTTAGTACCTGTGAAGATGCAGGTTACCCGCGACAGGACGGAAAGACCCCATGGAGCTTTACTGCAGTTTGATATTGAGTGTCTGTGCCACATGTACAGGATAGGTAGGAGCCATAGAGATCGGGACGCCAGTTTCGATGGAGGCGCTGTTGGGATACTACCCTTGTGTTATGGCCACTCTAACCCGGATAGGTGATCCCTATCGGAGACAGTGTCTGACGGGCAGTTTGACTGGGGCGGTCGCCTCCTAAAAGGTAACGGAGGCGCCCAAAGGTTCCCTCAGAATGGTTGGAAATCATTCGCAGAGTGTAAAGGTATAAGGGAGCTTGACTGCGAGAGCTACAACTCGAGCAGGGACGAAAGTCGGGCTTAGTGATCCGGTGGTTCCGTATGGAAGGGCCATCGCTCAACGGATAAAAGCTACCCTGGGGATAACAGGCTTATCTCCCCCAAGAGTTCACATCGACGGGGAGGTTTGGCACCTCGATGTCGGCTCGTCGCATCCTGGGGCTGTAGTCGGTCCCAAGGGTTGGGCTGTTCGCCCATTAAAGCGGCACGCGAGCTGGGTTCAGAACGTCGTGAGACAGTTCGGTCCCTATCCGTCGCGGGCGTAGGAAATTTGAGAGGATCTGCTCCTAGTACGAGAGGACCAGAGTGGACTTACCGCTGGTGTACCAGTTGTCTCGCCAGAGGCATCGCTGGGTAGCTATGTAGGGAAGGGATAAACGCTGAAAGCATCTAAGTGTGAAACCCACCTCAAGATGAGATTTCCCATAACAATATGTTAGTAAGAGCCCTGAGAGAAGATCAGGTAGATAGGTTAGGAGTGGAAGTTGTGTGAGCAATGGAGCGGACTAATACTAATAGCTCGAGGACTTATCCAAAAAGTAACTGAGGATATTTACAGCTGGTTAGATTTTTGTTAGAATATAGGTATTCAATTTTGAATGTTCATCATTCAGAGTTAAGTGACGATAGCCTAGGAGATACACCTGTACCCATGCCGAACACAGAAGTTAAGCCCTAGAACGCCGGAAGTAGTTGGGGGTTGCCCCCTGTGAGATATGGTAGTCGCTTAGCAAGGTTGAGTCTAGAGGAATCTAGGCTCATTTGGAAGTTTAGCTTAGTTGGAATTGAGAGGAAATCGAAATTCCAATCGGCGGATAAGAGAAACGCAGTTTCTCATCGTTGGCTGAGTTAAACGACCATATGGGAGTTTAGCTCAGCTGGGAGAGCATCTGCCTTACAAGCAGAGGGTCAGCGGTTCGATCCCGTTAACTCCCATAGGTCCCGTAGTGTAGCGGTTATCACGTCGCCCTGTCACGGCGAAGATCGCGGGTTCGATTCCCGTCGGGACCGTAGGAACTTAGTTTCTAGAAGATAATGATACGACTCGTTAGCTCAGTTGGTAGAGCAATTGACTTTTAATCAATGGGTCACTGGTTCGAGCCCAGTACGGGTCATTATAGCGGGTTTGGCGGAATTGGCAGACGCACCAGATTTAGGATCTGGCGCTTTACGGCGTGGGGGTTCAAGTCCCTTAACCCGCATAAAAGAATAATAATGAGCCGGCTTAGCTCAGTTGGTAGAGCATCTGATTTGTAATCAGAGGGTCGCGTGTTCAAGTCATGTAGCCGGCATTTTTTTATATAAAGAAACAGATGCGAACGTAGTTCAGTGGTAGAACACCACCTTGCCAAGGTGGGGGTCGCGGGTTCGAATCCCGTCGTTCGCTTGAGGAGGCCGGGGTGGCGGAACTGGCAGACGCACAGGACTTAAAATCCTGCGATTGGTAACGATCGTACCGGTTCGATTCCGGTCCTCGGCATAGACTTAGGTTGGAGAAGAAGCACCCTTAGCTCAACTGGATAGAGTACCTGACTACGAATCAGGCGGTTAGAGGTTCGACTCCTCTAGGGTGCATGGTCGCAAGACTATGTAAGAATTGAATAAGAACGAGCACCCTTAGCTCAACTGGATAGAGTACCTGACTACGAATCAGGCGGTTAGAGGTTCGACTCCTCTAGGGTGCATAAAGCGTAAGCTTTAGTTCGGGAAGTAGCTCAGCTTGGTAGAGTACTTGGTTTGGGACCAAGGTGTCGCAGGTTCGAATCCTGTCTTCCCGATTTATGGCGGTGTAGCTCAGCTGGCTAGAGCGTCCGGTTCATACCCGGGAGGTCGGGGGTTCGATCCCCTTCGCCGCTATACTATTGATCTTGTCGGACCTTTAGCTCAGCTGGTTAGAGCTCTCGGCTCATAACCGAGTGGTCGTAGGTTCAAGTCCTACAAGGTCCATAATTAGCTGGAGGATTACCCAAGTCCGGCTGAAGGGGAACGGTCTTGAAAACCGTCAGGCGTGTAAAAGCGTGCGTGGGTTCGAATCCCACATCCTCCTTAATATTAACGCGGGATGGAGCAGCTCGGTAGCTCGTCGGGCTCATAACCCGAAGGTCGTAGGTTCAAATCCTGCTCCCGCAATATTTGGCTCGGTAGCTCAGTTGGTAGAGCAATGGATTGAAGCTCCATGTGTCGGCGGTTCGATTCCGTCTCGCGCCATATTCTTTAATAATTAGCGGGTGTAGTTTAGTGGTAAAACTACAGCCTTCCAAGCTGTTGTCGCGAGTTCGATTCTCGTCACCCGCTTTGAACATTTGTTCATTACCAAGTTTTTAACTTGGGCGCGTAGCTCAGGTGGTTAGAGCGCACGCCTGATAAGCGTGAGGTCGGTGGTTCGAGTCCACTCGTGCCCATTTTGGAGAATTACTCAAGAGGCTGAAGAGGACGGTTTGCTAAATCGTTAGGTCGGGTAACTGGCGCGGGGGTTCGAATCCCCCATTCTCCGTAGAGAATCAAGTTAGCTTTCTAGCTAACTTTTTTGTTACTTTAATACATCAATAGAAATAAAAATGTAACAAAGGCGTAACATAAATCTTTCATTTTCTGTTATACTAGTTAGTGTCTTATATGAAGGAGTCTTTTATTATATGAAGAAAAAATTATTAACGACTATTTTACTTAGTACAGTTGCTTTATCACAAGTAGGTACAGTTATTTCTGTAGGAGCTGATTCTACTGATGATAAAATCGCTGCACAAGATAGTAAGATTGCTGATTTGAGTTCGAAAGAACAAAGTGCACAAGCAGAAGTTGATCAAATTCAATCTCAAGTTTCTGAAATCAAAAAACAACAAGAAACTCTTAAAGCTGAAAATGATCGTTTGAATGAAGAGTCTGCTCGCCTCTCTGCTGAGATTGAAGAGCTTTCTAAGAACATTGTTGCTCGTCAAGAATCATTGGCGAACCAAGCACGTAGTGCTCAAACAACAGGAACTGCTACAAGTTACATTAACGCTATTGTAAGTTCTGGTTCTTTGACTGAAGCTATTTCTCGTGTTTCTGCAATGAATGAAATTGCTAGCGCCAACAACAAAATGCTTGAAGAGCAAAAACGCGATAAAGAAGCAATTGACACTAAGCAAAAAGAAAACAATGAAGCAATCAACACTGTTATTGCGAACCAACAAAAATTAGATGAAGATGCGCAAGCGTTGACAACTAAAGAAGCTGAGTTGAAAGTTGCACAATTGAATTTGGCAGCTGAAAAATCAACTGCAGAAAATGAAAAGAATGCTTTGCTTGCTGAGAAAGCAGCAGCTGAGAAAGCGGAAGCTGAAGCAGCAGCAGCTGAAGCAGCTTACCGTGCACAACAAGAAGAGCAACGTAAGGCTGTAGAAGCATCTGCTAATACTAACTTGCAAGCACAAGTGCAAGCTGCAACTCAAACACCAGCTGCAACTCAAACACCAGCAGCTGAAGCAGCACAACCTCAAGCAACTGTTGCAACTCCTGCTACAGCACCAGCAGTTCAAACTCAAACTGTTGCTACACCTGCTGCAACTAGTCGTCCAACATACAGCACATCTGCAAGTTCATACCCAGTAGGTGAATGTACTTGGGGTGCGAAAGTATTGGCACCTTGGGCTGGTGATTTCTGGGGTAATGGAGCACAGTGGGCTGCAAGTGCCGCAGCAGCTGGATTCCGTACTGGTAGCCAACCACAAGTTGGGGCTATTGCATGTTGGAATGACGGTGGGTATGGACACGTGGCTGTGGTTACAGCTGTTCAATCTACTACAAGTATCCAAGTATCTGAATCTAACTACTTAGGTAACCGTAGTATTGGGAACTACCGTGGATGGTTTAACCCTGTGAATGCACAAGGATCAGTTACTTATATCTATCCAAACTAAGAATTCAAAACACCCACTTTTAGTGGGTGTTTTTTACTATAGTTACTATTTTAATTTTTGGGAGATTATGGATTGAAAAATCATCTAAAAAGCGTTACAATGGGTAAAGAGAAGATTTGTACAATTTGTACATTGTGGTTAAATTTATGTGGAGGAAATCATGTCGTTTTTCGGATTTAATGCTGTTTGCTTTTATCTTCTAACCAAGATTTGGCTGAACGTGTCTCTAAAGAGATGGGACTGCCACTTGGTAAGTCGACCGTACGTCAATTTTCAGATGGGGAGATCCAGGTCAATATTGAGGAGTCTATTCGTGGTAAAGAGGTTTATATTCTTCAATCTACGAGCTCTCCTGTAAATGATAATTTAATGGAAATTTTGATTATGGTAGATGCTTTAAAACGTGCCAGTGCTCAAACCATTAATGTAGTGATGCCCTATTATGGGTATGCTCGTCAAGACCGTAAAGCTCGTGCTCGTGAGCCGATTACTTCCAAATTGGTTGCCAATATGTTAGAGATTGCTGGTGTGGATCGTCTCTTAACCATTGATTTGCATGCGGCTCAGATTCAAGGGTTCTTTGATATTCCGGTGGATCATTTGATGGGAGCTCCATTGATTGCAGACTACTTTGAACGTCGTGGCATGGTTGGTTCCGACTATGTGGTAGTCAGTCCGGACCACGGTGGTGTGACTCGTGCTCGTAAGCTAGCTGAATTTTTGAAAACTCCAATTGCTATCATTGATAAACGTCGGAGTGTTGATAAAATGAACACCAGTGAAGTCATGAACATCATTGGGAATGTCGAAGGGAAAACTTGTATCCTGATCGATGATATGATCGATACTGCAGGAACAATTTGCCACGCTGCAGATGCACTTGCTGAAGCAGGAGCAGTAGAAGTCTATGCTAGTTGTACGCATCCGGTATTGTCTGGTCCAGCTATGGACAATATTCAGAAATCAGCCATTAAGAAGTTGGTAGTATTGGACACCATTTACTTACCTGAAGAGCGCTTAATTGATAAAATTGAACAAATCTCCATCGCAAAACTATTGGCAGAAGCGATTATCCGCATTCATGAAAAACGTCCTTTGTCTCCTCTATTTGAAACTGGAAATGCAAAAGAAATCTTAAAAATGTAAAGAAGAGGTTGTAAAGAGCCTCTTTTTTGAAGAAAGGAAAGATATGTTTTTCAACTGGTTAAAAAAAGAAAGTAAGATAAAAAATCAGAGGGAAGAGTTGCTGAAGGAAGCACAAAAAAATGAGGATAGAATGGATCCTTGTCTACCCAAAAAGACCTTGCCAAAGAGCTCTGCAGTCAAATAAAACAAGGAAAAACGTTTACGAGATCAAAGGATTCTATTTTAGCAGTCAAATAGTCAACTTACCTGTAAAAAAATATAAAATTCCTTAAAATTAATTAAAAAAAGAGGTCAGATTTTTATTGACAAATAAATTATATCGTAGTAAACTAATAGTAGTTACGAAGTAACGAACTATTTTTAAAAATGAAAAAAAGGAGATAAAAACAATGAAAAAAAGTTTTATTATCATCAGTAGCGACGCTTGCAGTATTTGTCTGCATGAAGACCTGTATTTGCACAAGGTGAAAACCCAAATGCATCTAACCAATTGATCCAAAAGAAATATGTTTCTGAACGTGACGTTGCTGATGAAGCAAATGCACAAGTGGCAGACATGACGCTGAAATTCGTGCAGAAGTTGCAACACAACCTTCTGTGGTAGCAGCTCAAGCAACTCTTAATGCGACTAAAGATTACACTGGTCATGACCATGATGTAAAACTTGCTCGCGCTCAAGAAGACTTTGATCGTGTTTACAACGAAGCTTACAATACTGTTCGCAACCGTTACATCCAAGTTCTTCAACAAAAATATCGTGAAGCAGCTCAACGCCAAGGTAACTACTGGAACGATCCAACTGGTGTAGAAGATAACAAACCTAACCCTACTCGTATTGCAGAAGACATCAAAGCTCAAACTGGTAAAGATGTTACTGTTACTACAGATGAAAAAGGTAACGTTGTAGTTAAAGACGAAAAAGGTAACGTTATTGGTACTGTTGATAAAAACGGTAACCTAGTTAAAGCTGATGCTAAAGCTGGTAAAGCTCTTCCAAAAACAAGCGCAGTTAAATAATTTGATTATTAATTAGCTCGAAACGAATATCACTGAGTCCTAGGGCTCAGTGATATTTTTTAGAGAAAAAATCGTCACAAGGAGATCAATGAAATGAAAAGAGCTGAGAAAAAAGCTTCAAATAAATTGACTGGGATCATGCTTGCTCTTGCTGCAGTTGTCGTGATTGTTGCTGGCTTTATTTTCTTCAATCCATTTGGGGGAGGGAAATCTTCTAGCACAGCTAAAAAGACAACTAGTACAAGCTCAACCAAACAAGCAGCTAAATATGAACCAAGTCAAGAAGAAAAAGAGTATTTAGCCAACCGCTTTGCTCAATTAACTTCTGTCAATCCAGAAGCGATTGCCTATGTTTATGCTCCAGGAACTGAGTTAGATGAGCCTGTTGTTCAAACAGGGGACAATGCTACTTATTTGGATAAAACTTTTGATGGTGGAAACGAACCTCTTATGGGAACTGTTTTCATGGATACTGATAATAAAAAGGACTTTAGTGATCGCTTGACCTGGCTCTTTGGTCACGCACGTGGTAGTAAGGTTGAAGATCATCGGATGTTTAACGATGTTAACTTCTATGATAACCAAGAGTACTTTAATCAGCACCCTTACGTAGTTATTGAAACACCTGAGCGCAAGTATTATTATGAAGCAATGGGCTTGGTCATTGTTCCTGAAACAACAGCTTTCTATCGTACCAGCTTTTCAGATGATGAAGAGTTCACTACCCAGTTGAGAAATATCTATGAGGCTGCGCGGACAAAAAATCCAAATATTAAAATCAATGCTTCTGATAAGTACCTAGTCTTGTCTACTTGTCGTGAAGAAGATGAAACGATCCGTTCCAATCTCTATCTTCGTCAAATTCCGGATTCGGAAATGAAGGATTTCTTGGCGAAACATGGTGATCAGTTGAATTATGTTGCAACACGTGGTCAAGAATAGAAAAGATTTGGTAAAATTTATTCAATGAGAGGATTTAGCATGTGCTAGGTCCTTTTTTTGATGAGAAAGGCCATTATTGTATCATTTTAGTTGGGACTAGCCCCTTTTTTGCGATGCTTTTCCATTTATAGTATAATGGTGATAGAACTTTTTTTGGAGGTGGCTATGGATTTAACAAAACGGTTTAATCAAAATTTGAATCGAATCGAGATTTCTTTGATTCGTCAGTTTGACCAGCCATTTCTTCTATTCCAGGTGTTTTACGCTTAACCTTGGGGGAACCAGATTTCACAACACCAGATCATATAAAGGAAGCAGCAAAAGCAGCTATCGATGCTAACCAGAGTCATTATACGGGGATGAGTGGCTTGCTAGCTCTACGTGAAGCTGCTAGTCAGTTTGTAGCTGAAAAATATAATTTACAGTATCGACCAGAGGACGAAATTTTGGTCACTATTGGAGCAACGGAGGCGCTTTCTGCGACCTTGACCGCTATATTGGAACCTGGAGATCTAGTATTATTACCAGCACCTGCTTATCCTGGTTACGAACCCATTATTAAACTGATGGGGGCTAGTGTCGTCGAAATCGATACGACTGATAATCGCTTTGTCCTCAGCCCAGAGGTTTTAGAAAAGGCTTTAGAAGAGCAAGGGGATCGCGTCAAGGCGGTCATTCTCAACTATCCAGCTAATCCAACAGGTGTCACCTACTCTAATGAGCAGATGCAGGATTTGGCTAGAGTCTTGAAGAAATATGAAGTTTTTGTCGTTTGTGATGAGGTCTATTCAGAATTAACCTACACAGGTCAGCCTCACGTTTCCTTGGGATCCTATCTTCGGGATCAAGCCATTATTATCAATGGCTTATCTAAGTCTCATGCTATGACAGGCTGGAGACTCGGTTTTATCTTTGCGCCGGCTCCCTTGATAGCTCAATTAATCAAGAGTCATCAGTACTTGGTGACTGCAGCGGGGACCATGAACCAGTATGCAGCCATTGAAGCCTTAACGGTTGGAAAAGATGACGCAGAGCCGATGAAACGGGAATACATAGAGCGTCGAGATTATATCATCAAAGAAATGTCTGCCATGGGCTTTGACATCATCCGCCCAGATGGGGCCTTCTATATCTTTGCTAAGATCCCACAAGGGTATCATCAAGATTCGTTCGATTTTTTGAAGCTCCTAGCCCAAGAAAAGGCCGTTGCCTTTATTCCAGGAATGGCTTTTGGCCCATATGGCGAAGGGTATGTACGCTTGTCTTATGCAGCCAGTATGGAAGTGATCCAAGAAGCGATGAGTCGGTTGAAGGAGTTTATGAAAGAACATGCTGGAGAGCATTGAGAGTCGTGGCATTGTCCTCTACCATCGGGATTACCGAGAGGACGATAAGCTGGTTAAAATCTTTACGGAGCAAGCTGGCAAGCTCATGTTTTTCGTGAAACATGCCAATCGTTCTCGGTTGAATTCTATGATCCAACCGTTGACTTTAGCGGATATGTATCTGAAAATCAATGATGACGGACTCAGCTACATCGAAGATATTCATGAGGTTCAAAGTTTCCAAGGGATAAATCAAGATCTTTTTGTCTTTCCTACGCAACTTATATACTGGCCTTGGCAGATGCTAGTATACAGGATCGTCAACCTGATCCAGCTTTATTTGCTTTTTTAGAGCAGACCTTGCAATTGATGGATCGGGGCTTGGATTATGAAATCTTGACCAATATTTTTGAAATGCAGATTTTATCCCGATTTGGTGTCGCCTTAAACGTCCATGAGTGTTGTGTCTGTCATCGAGTGGGGCTGCCTTTTGATTTTTCATTCCGATTTGGGGGTGTCCTTTGCCCAGATCATTATGATCGTGACGAAAGACGAGCCCACTGGGATCCAAATGCCCTCTATTTGTTGGATCGTTTTCAAGCTGTGAAATTTAGTGAGTTAGAGACGATTTCCATCCATGATGAAATGAAGAAAGAATTGAGAAAGTGTCTAGACCAACTCTATGATGAATATGTAGGTATTCATCTCAAAGCTAAGAAATTTATTGATTCCCTGGGAAGCTGGGGAGAGATCTTAAAAGATCAGTCTGGAGGTAAGAAATGAAAAAAATTGCAGTTGATGCAATGGGTGGAGATCATGCTCCACAGGCCTTAGTAGAAGGGGTCAATCAAGCCATACAAGAATTTAAGGATATTGAAGTCATTTTGTACGGAGATAAGGCTAAAATTAAGCAATACCTGACAGCAACTGAACGGGTATCCATCGTCCATACGGATGAGAAAATCAACTCAGATGATGAGCCAACTCGTGCCATTCGTCGGAAAAAGCAAGCCAGCATGGTCTTAGCAGCGCATGCAGTTAAGAATGGAGAAGCGGATGCTATGCTTTCTGCAGGAAATACAGGAGCACTTTTGGCTTCTGGTTACTTCATCGTCGGTCGGATTAAGGTCATCGATCGTCCAGGTTTGATGTCGACTCTTCCTACCCTTGATGGGAAGGGCTATGATATGCTGGATCTGGGGGCAAATGCTGAAAATACGCCAACACACTTGCACCAATATGCGATTATGGGAGCCTATTATGCAGAGAATGTTCGTGGCATTAAGCGACCTCGTATCGGTCTCTTAAATAACGGAACAGAGGAAAGCAAGGGGGATCCCCTCCGCAAGGAGACCTATCAATTATTAGCAGCAGATCCTGCCCTCAACTTTGTAGGAAATGTAGAAGCGCGTGATTTGATGGATGGAGTTGCTGACGTCATTGTGACAGATGGATTTACAGGAAATGCTGTCCTTAAGACCATGGAAGGAACTGCTTTGGGCCTCTTTAAACAGTTGAAAACGGTCCTTAGTGGTGGTGGCTTGAAGGCTAAGATTGGAGCCTTTCTCTTGAAGAATGATCTACGAGGTTTGAAAAAGACCTTGGATTATTCAGATGTTGGAGGTGCGGTCTTGTTTGGTTTACAAGCCCCTGTCGTGAAAACCCATGGTTCTAGTGATGCCAAGGCAGTCTATAGCACGATCCGCCAGATCCGGACCATGTTGGAAACAGATGTTATTCGTAAGTCTGTGGTTGAATTATCAGAATTGGAGGAAGAGAAATGAGTCGTCATCAAGAAATTTTTAAACTAGTTGAAGGATTGATCAAAGATCATAAGGGATCTGAGTATGAGGTTACTTTGGATTTGGATTTACGAAAGGACTTGGAAGTAGATTCAGTTGATCTCATGGAATACATTATTTATTTGGAAGAAGCCTACCAAATTGATATCCCAGACAAGGATATTGATGCCATGGCAACCGTTGGAGATATGGTAGACTACGTTTTGAAGAAAACAAGCAAATAAAGTTCGGTTTTTACGAACAAATAAGCATCTAAAAATAAGAGGTTGAATCTTTTTGATTCAATCTCTTATTATTTTTAGTGTTACAAGCGAACAAGATACGGATTTAACTTGAAAAAACTACCTCTCTGTGATACACTGAAAGGGATAAAAGATGAAAGGCGAACAAGAAGATGTCCGATCAATTAATTTATACGGGGAAAGCAAAAGATATTTATAGTACAGAAGACGAACATGTGATTAAGTCCGTTTATAAGGACCAGGCCACTATGCTGAATGGGGCTCGTAAAGAGACCATCGAAGGAAAAGGTGTGCTGAATAATCAGATTTCGTCTCTTATTTTTGAAAAATTGAATGCTGCTGGGGTAGCGACGCACTTTATCGAACGTATTTCTGATACCGAACAACTCAACAAGAAAGTGACCATCATTCCTTTGGAAGTTGTTCTTCGTAATGTGACGGCGGGTTCTTTCTCCAAACGGTTTGGTGTGGAAGAAGGGGTAGACCTAGAAACTCCAATTGTTGAATTTTACTACAAAAACGATGAGTTGGATGATCCATTTATCAATGACGAGCATGTGAAGTTCTTGGATATTGCCAATGATGAACAAATCGCTTATATCAAGGAAGAAACGCGTCGTATCAATGAATTGCTGAAAGATTGGTTTGCGCAAATTGGTCTTCGCTTGATTGACTTTAAATTGGAATTTGGTTTTGATAAGGATGGCAAGATCATCTTGGCAGACGAATTCTCACCAGATAACTGTCGCCTTTGGGATGCGGAAGGGCACCATATGGACAAGGATGTTTTCCGTAGGGACTTGGGAAGTTTGACAGATGTGTACAAGGTTGTGTTGGAGAAATTGCAGGGCTTGAAGTGATCTTTTTGAAACGGAAAACCTTCGTCTTCAATAACTTATTTGAATAGAAATAAAGGAAATAAAATGGATAAACGTATTTTCGTTGAGAAAAAAGCTGATTTTCGTGTGAAATCTCACTCTTTAGTAAAAGAATTACAGCATAATCTTCAGTTGAAAACTTTGAAGGATCTTCGGATTGTGCAAGTTTACGATGTCTTTAATTTGGCAGAGGACTTGTTTGCGCGTGCGGAAAAACATATCTTTTCTGAGCAGGTGACCGATACTGTTTTGGATGAAGCTGAGGTTAAGGCTGATCTTGAGAAGTATGCTTTCTTTGCGATCGAAAGCTTGCCTGGTCAATTTGACCAACGTGCGGCATCTTCACAGGAAGCTTTGCTGTTGCTTGGTAGCTCAAATGATGTAACAGTGAATACAGCACAATTGTACTTGGTCAACAAGGATATTGATGCGAATGAGTTGGAAGCTGTTAAAAACTATCTCTTGAACCCAGTGGACTCTCGTTTCAAAGACATCACTGTTGGCATTGCTAAACAGGATTTCTCTGAGTCTGACAAGACCATTCCAAGTTTGGATTTCTTTGAAACTTATACAGCAGAAGAGTTTGCACAGTATAAGGCTGAGCAAGGCTTGGCCATGGAAGTGGATGACCTTCTCTTCATTCAAGACCATTTCAAGTCTATTGGTCGTGTGCCAACTGAGACGGAGCTTAAGGTCTTGGATACTTATTGGTCTGATCACTGCCGTCACACAACTTTTGAGACGGAGTTGAAGAATATCGACTTCTCAGCTTCTAAATTCCAAAAACAATTGCAAGCGACTTATGACAAATATATCGCCATGCGTGATGAGTTGGGACGTACGGATAAACCTCAGACCTTGATGGATATGGCGACTATTTTTGGTCGTTATGAGCGTGCCAATGGTCGTTTGGATGATATGGAAGTGTCTGATGAAATCAATGCCTGCTCTGTTGAAATTGAAGTGGATGTCAATGGTGTCAAAGAACCATGGCTTCTCATGTTCAAGAACGAAACCCATAACCACCCAACGGAAATCGAACCATTTGGTGGAGCGGCAACTTGTATTGGTGGGGCCATTCGTGACCCATTGTCAGGGCGTTCATACGTTTACCAAGCCATGCGTATCTCAGGTGCTGGTGATATCACGGCTCCAATTTCAGCGACTCGCGCTGGTAAATTGCCACAACAAGTGATTTCTAAAACAGCGGCTCATGGTTATTCTTCATATGGTAACCAAATTGGTCTTGCAACAACTTATGTTCGTGAGTACTTCCACCCAGGTTTCGTTGCTAAGCGTATGGAGCTAGGTGCCGTTGTCGGTGCAGCTCCCAAGGGAAATGTGGTTCGTGAAAAACCTGAAGCAGGTGACGTGATTATCTTGCTCGGTGGGAAGACTGGACGTGACGGTGTCGGTGGTGCGACAGGTTCTTCTAAAGTTCAAACGGTTGAATCTGTTGAAACAGCTGGTGCTGAGGTTCAAAAAGGGAACGCTATCGAAGAACGGAAGATTCAACGTCTTTTCCGTAATGGAGAAGTGACCCGTCTGATCAAGAAATCAAATGACTTTGGTGCTGGTGGTGTCTGTGTGGCGATCGGTGAATTAGCAGATGGTCTTGAAATTGATCTGGATAAAGTGCCATTGAAATACCAAGGTTTGAACGGTACCGAAATTGCCATCTCTGAATCTCAAGAACGGATGGCCGTTGTAGTTCGTCCAGAAGATGTAGACGCCTTCGTTGCAGCATGTAACAAAGGAAAAATATTGATGCGGTTGTCGTTGCAACAGTAACGGAGAAACCAAATCTTGTTATGCACTGGAATGGCGAAACGATCGTTGATTTGGAACGTCGTTTCCTTGATACAAATGGTGTACGTGTGGTTGTAGATGCTAAGGTGGTTGACAAGGATGTCAAGCTTCCAGAAGAACGCCAAACATCTGCCGAAACTCTTGAAGCTGATACTCTTGAAGTCTTGGCTGACCTTAACCATGCCAGTCAAAAAGGGTTGCAAACTATCTTTGATAGCTCAGTTGGTCGTTCAACAGTCAATCACCCACTTGGTGGTCGCTACCAAATCACACCAACGGAAGCTTCTGTACAGAAATTGCCAGTCCAACATGGCGTGACAACAACTGCTTCTGTTATGGCGCAAGGGTTCAACCCTTATGTAGCAGAATGGTCTCCATATCATGGTGCTGCTTATGCGGTTATCGAAGCAACTGCCCGTTTGGTTGCTGCTGGTGCAAACTGGTCTAAGGCTCGCTTCTCTTATCAAGAGTACTTCGAGCGCATGGACAAACAGGCAGAGCGTTTTGGTCAGCCAGTAGCAGCTCTTCTTGGATCCATTGAAGCTCAGATTCAACTTGGGTTGCCATCTATCGGTGGGAAGGACTCTATGTCTGGTACCTTTGAAGAATTAACAGTACCACCAACCTTGGTTGCCTTTGGGGTGACAACAGCAGATAGCCGTAAGGTTCTTTCTCCAGAATTTAAAGCTGCTGGTGAAAATATCTATTACATCCCAGGTCAAGCTTTGGCCCAAGAAATTGATTTTGATCTTATCAAGTCTAACTTTGCTCAGTTTGAAGCTATTCAAGCAACCCACAAAGTGACAGCGACATCAGCTGTCAAATATGGAGGTGTCCTTGAAGCTCTTGCACTTGCAACATTTGGGAACCATATCGGTGCTACTGTTCAATTAGCTGACCTTGACAGCAGCTTGACAGCTCAATTGGGTGGATTCGTCTTCACGTCTCCTGAAGAGATTGCAGGTGTTGCCAAGATTGGACAAACAGTTGCAGACTTTACACTGCTTGTCAACGGTGTAATGCTCGATGGACACAAACTTGACAGTGCATTCCAAGGTAAGTTGGAAGAAGTTTACCCAACTGAATTTGCACAAGCAACTGAGTTGGAAGAAGTACCTGCTGTAGCATCAGATGTTGTGATTAAAGCTAAAGAAATAGTTGAGAAACCAGTGGTTTACATTCCGGTGTTCCCAGGTACCAACTCGGAGTATGACTCCGCTAAGGCCTTTGAAAAAGAAGGGGCCAAAGTCAACTTGGTACCATTTGTCACACTGAATGAAGAAGTGATTGTCAAGTCTGTTGACACCATGGTTGACAACATTGAAAAAGCAAACATTATCTTCTTTGCCGGTGGCTTCTCAGCTGCGGATGAACCAGATGGATCTGCTAAATTTATCGTTAACATCTTGCTCAATGAAAAAGTACGTGCAGCCATCGATCACTTCATCGAAGGTGGTGGTTTGATCATCGGTATCTGTAATGGATTCCAAGCTCTTGTTAAATCAGGTCTTCTTCCATACGGTAACTTTGAAGATGCAAGCAGTATGAGTCCAACTCTCTTCTACAATGATGCCAACCAACACGTGGCTAAGATGGTGGAAACACGTATTGCCAATACGAACTCACCATGGCTTGCTGGAGTGCAAGTTGGGGACATCCATGCCATCCCAGTATCACACGGTGAAGGGAAGTTTGTCGTGACAGCTGAGGAATTCGCAGAGCTTCGTGACAATGGTCAAATCTTTAGCCAATACGTTGACTTCGAAGGTAAGCCAAGCATGGATTCTAAATACAATCCTAACGGATCTGTCCATGCGATCGAAGGGATTACCAGCAAGAACGGTCAAATCATTGGGAAGATGGGTCACTCAGAACGTTTTGAAGACGGTCTCTTCCAAAATATTCCAGGAAATAAAGACCAGCATCTCTTTGCATCAGCGGTTCAATATTTTACTGGAAAATAAAAGGTATACAACATGACATACGAAGTAAAATCTCTTAATGAAGAGTGTGGAGTCTTTGGGATTTGGGGACATCCAGATGCTGCGAAACTCACTTATTTTGGGCTTCACAGTCTCCAACACCGGGGACAAGAAGGAGCAGGAATCCTGGCCAATGACCAAGGAACCCTGAGACGCCATCGAGACACAGGCCTTCTTTCAGAAGTCTTTCGGAATCCATTAAATCTGGAAAAATTAACAGGATCTTCTGCTATTGGGCATGTTCGCTATGCGACAGCGGGGGAAGCGTCTGTGGATAACATCCAACCCTTCCTCTTCCGCTTTCACGATACGCAGTTTGGTCTGGCCCATAATGGGAATTTGACCAATGCCCAATCTCTCAAATCTGAATTAGAAAAAAATGGAGCCATCTTTAGCTCAACCTCTGACTCAGAAATACTGGCCCACTTGATTCGACGGAGTCATAACCCGTCCTTTATGGGGAAAATCAAGGAAGCGCTCAATACAGTCAAAGGTGGTTTTGCTTATCTGATGCTGTTTGAAGATAAGCTGATTGCGGCGCTGGACCCAAACGGCTTCCGTCCTCTTTCTATCGGGAAAATGGCTAATGGAGCCTTGGTTGTTTCTTCTGAAACCTGTGCTTTTGAGGTTATCGGGGCAGAATGGATCCGAGATGTACATCCGGGTGAGCTTGTTATCTTCGATGAAAACGGCATTACCTATGATCGCTATACGGATGATACCCAACTGGCGATTTGTTCCATGGAGTATATCTATTTTGCTCGTCCTGACTCCAATATCCAAGGGGTCAACGTCCATACGGCTCGCAAGCGGATGGGAGCTCAGTTGGCACGAGAATTTAAGAACCAGGCAGATATTGTGGTGGGGGTTCCTAACTCCTCTCTCAGTGCTGCCATGGGCTTTGCGGAAGAATCTGGCCTGCCAAATGAAATGGGCTTGATCAAGAATCAGTATGTCCAACGGACCTTTATCCAACCGACTCAGGAATTGCGGGAACAAGGAGTGCGAATGAAGCTCTCTGCCGTATCTGGGGTCGTGAAAGGCAAACGGGTTGTCATGATTGATGATTCTATCGTGCGTGGAACGACGTCTCGTCGGATTGTGAAATTGTTGAAAGAAGCAGGGGGCTACAGAAGTCCATGTGGCAATTGCTAGCCCAGCTCTGGCTTATCCATGTTTCTATGGAATTGATATTCAGAGTCGCGAAGAGCTAATCGCAGCCAACCATACAGTAGAGGAAACCTGTGAGATTATCGGTGCGGATAGTTTGACTTATTTATCTGTTGATGGCTTGATTGATTCTATTGGCATTGATACCGATGCACCAAACGGTGGTCTTTGTGTAGCCTACTTTGATGGGAAATACCCAACGCCTTTGTATGACTACGAAGAACGCTATGTAGAAAGTTTGAAAGAACACACTTCTTTCTATTAAGAACAGTGCAAAAGAAAAGGAATGAATAAAATGACGAATAAAAATGCTTATGCGCAGTCTGGTGTGGATGTTGAAGCGGGTTATGAAGTTGTTGAACGGATCAAAAAACACGTAGCACGTACAGAGCGTGCAGGTGTTATGGGAGCTCTTGGTGGTTTCGGTGGCATGTTTGACCTTTCAAAAACAGGTGTCAAAGAGCCTGTTTTGATCTCAGGGACGGACGGTGTTGGTACCAAACTCATGCTGGCTATCAAGTACGACAAGCACGATACCATTGGTCAAGACTGTGTAGCTATGTGTGTTAATGATATCATTGCTGCAGGTGCAGAACCCCTCTACTTCCTAGACTATGTGGCGACTGGGAAGAATGAGCCAGCTAAATTGGAACAAGTGGTTGCTGGTGTAGCCGAAGGTTGTGTGCAAGCTGGTGCAGCCCTCATCGGTGGTGAAACGGCTGAAATGCCTGGTATGTACGGTGAAGACGACTATGACTTGGCTGGTTTTGCTGTTGGTGTTGCAGAAAAATCTCAAATCATCGATGGTTCAAAAGTAGCAGAGGGAGACGTCCTTCTCGGACTTGCTTCAAGCGGTATCCACTCAAATGGCTACTCCCTTGTCCGTCGTGTCTTTGCTGATTACACAGGGGAAGAAGTATTGCCTGAGTTGGAAGGTAAGAAACTGAAAGACGTTCTTTTGGAACCCACTCGCATCTATGTCAAAGCTGTTTTGCCTCTTATCAAAGAAGAATTGGTCAATGGGATTGCCCACATCACAGGTGGTGGTTTTATCGAAAATGTACCACGTATGTTTTCAGATGACTTGGCGGCTGAAATTGACGAAAGTAAAGTGCCTGTCCTTCCAATTTTCGAAGCTCTTGAAATATGGTGAAATCAAACATGAAGAGATGTTTGAAATCTTCAATATGGGTGTGGGTCTCATGCTTGCGGTCAAACCAGAACATGTTGAACGTGTCAAAGAACTTCTTGACGAACCTGTGTATGAAATCGGTCGGATTATCAAGAAGACAGATGCAAGTGTGGTGATTAAATAATGGCTAAAAAAATTGCTGTTTTTGCTTCTGGAAATGGTTCAAACTTTCAGGTCATTGCAGAGCAATTTCCAGTTGAATTTGTCTTTTCAGATCACCGGGATGCCTATGTACTTGAGCGTGCAGAAAATCTTGGAGTTCCTTCCTATGCCTTCGAACTCAAGGAGTTTGAGAGCAAAGCAGACTACGAAGGAGCCATTGTCGAGCTCTTGGATGAGCACGAGATTGACCTAGTTTGTTTGGCGGGTTATATGAAAATCGTCGGTCCAACCTTGCTAGCGGCTTATGAAGGCCGTATCATCAATATTCACCCGGCTTATCTGCCAGAATTTCCAGGCGCTCATGGTATTGAAGATGCTTGGAATGCAGGTGTCGACCAGTCTGGCGTGACCATTCACTTGGTGGATTCTGGCGTGGATACCGGTAAGGTCATCAAACAAGCCCGTGTGCCACGCCTAGCAGATGATACCCTTGACATTTTTGAAACTCGCATCCACGAAACGGAGTACAAGTTGTATCCAGAAGTGTTAGAACGTTTGGGCGTGGAGAGGAAAGAATGAATATTGACCAATACTATATGTATTTAAAAAATAAGTTATCTAACAGACCAATCCTACTGGATAATACTGATGATTTTCTTTTTGTTTTAGTAAATACAGTGAAAGCTATGATAGAAAAATACTGATAAAAAGTCAGCTTTCAGAGTTAGATAAAAATTTTTAGATGGTGTCACAAGTCAAGAATTAAAACTTGCCTATGATTTCTGTCAAGGGAGATTCGGTCAAGCAGGTTTTTCTTATCGTAGGCACCCGAATTATTTTTATTTATCCAGTTTAATTGCGACTTTTCCAGAATTTGAGTTGTCTAAATCAGACAGAGATTACCTCAAAGGAATCATAAACTTTGATAACTACCTTTTATATGAGTTAGGTTAATCTTTAATCACCTCAAACCCTATTCATTCAAAAGGAGAAAAAATGATTGAGCTGAAATTAGTAGATGAAAGCAGTTTTCAGGCAGTGCTGGATTTGAAAATATCTGAAGCTGATGAACGAGCACGTTTCGTAGCTCCAAATGTGCGTTCTTTAGCTGATGCATGGCTCTACCGAGAGAATGGTGATGTGTTTCCCATGGCAATCTATTGGGATGAGCAAGTGGTTGGCTTTCTCCTGCTGGAAATAGACAAGGATGAAGCGGAATACTTTATCTGGCGGATAATGATTGGCCAGCAGTACCAAGGAAAAGGTTATGGACGAAAAGCTTTGGAAGTTCTGGTCAAAGAGGCTCAGATGGATAGAGCTTGCAATCATATTATCGCAGATTATGTAGTTGGAAATGAAAAAATGAAGTACCTGCTGACTAGTTTGGGTTTTCAGGAAACAGGATTTATAGAAGAAAATAACGAAGTCGCTATGCGCTTGGATCTAAAGAAAGAGGAATAGAATGACTAAACGCGCACTAATTAGTGTTTCAGATAAAGCGGGCATTGTTGAATTTGCCCAAGAACTCAAGAAACTCGGTTGGGACATCATCTCAACAGGTGGGACAAAAATTGCCCTTGATAATGCCGGTGTTGATACCATTGCCATTGACGATGTGACTGGTTTTCCAGAAATGATGGACGGCCGTGTGAAGACTCTCCATCCAAATATCCACGGTGGTCTTCTCGCTCGTCGTGACCTCGATAGTCACCTTGATGCTGCTAAGGATAATCAGATCGAACTGATAGACCTTGTTGTGGTCAATCTTTACCCATTCAAGGAAACCATCCTAAAACCAGACGTGACTTACGCTGACGCGGTGGAAAACATCGATATCGGTGGGCCATCTATGCTTCGTTCAGCAGCAAAAACCACGCTAGCGTAACAGTTGTGGTAGACCCTGCTGACTATGCTGTTGTGCTTGACGAATTGGCAGCAAACGGTGAAACAACTTACGAAACTCGCCAAGGTTTGGCAGCCAAGGTTTTCCGTCACACAGCGGCCTACGATGCCTTGATTGCAGAATACTTCACAGCTCAAGTGGGTGAAGAAAAACCTGAAAAACTCACTCTGACCTATGATCTTAAGCAAGCAATGCGTTACGGGGAGAACCCTCAACAAGACGCAGACTTCTACCAAAAAGCCTTGCCAACGGATTACTCCATTGCATCAGCGAAACAGCTCAACGGTAAGGAATTGTCCTTCAACAATATCCGTGATGCGGATGCTGCGATTCGTATCATTCGCGATTTCAAAGACCGTCCAACCGTTGTGGCGTTGAAACACATGAACCCATGTGGAATCGGTCAGGCTGAGGATATCGAAACAGCTTGGGATTACGCTTATGAGTCTGACCCAGTATCAATTTTCGGTGGTATCGTCGTTCTCAACCGTGAGGTAGATGCTGCGACAGCTGAGAAGATGCATGGTGTTTTCCTTGAAATCATCATCGCGCCAAGCTACACAGACGAAGCACTTGAAATTTTGACTAATAAAAAGAAAAACTTGCGAATCCTTGTCTTGCCATTTGACGCTCAAGATGCTAGCGAAGTGGAATCAGAATACACAGGTGTTGTCGGTGGACTTCTCGTGCAAAACCAAGACGTGGTCAAAGAAAGCCCAACTGACTGGCAAGTGGTGACCAAACGCCAGCCAACGGAGACAGAAGCGACTGCCCTTGAATTTGCATGGAAAGCCATTAAGTATGTCAAATCAAACGGAATCATCGTGACTAATGACCACATGACACTTGGCGTTGGCCCAGGTCAAACCAACCGCGTGGCTTCCGTCCGTATTGCCATTGACCAAGCGAAAGACCGTCTTGACGGCGCTGTTCTTGCTTCCGATGCCTTCTTCCCATTTGCAGATAACGTGGAAGAAATCGCCAAAGCAGGAATCAAAGCGATCATCCAGCCAGGAGGCTCGGTCCGTGACCAAGAATCTATTGAAGCAGCTGATAAATACGGTTTAACCATGATCTTTACAGGTGTTCGTCACTTCAGACATTATATATAAATAATTCCATCAGTAATGATGGAATTTTTGCTATAATATACATAAAAATAATAAGAGGGATTAAAGGAATCATTATGGCTGAGTTGGTTTATACCTATATAGAAAAAAATGGATATTGGTATTAAAAAAATAGTGAGATCGTTTTTTTCAGATAAGCATAAATTTAAACTGAAAGATAGGAATTTGTTTTATATAGAAGATAAAAACAGAAGATTCTTTGGTGAAAAAAATATCTAACTTGTCATTAATTGTTGGAAAAAAATGGCATAGGTAAAAAGTAGTATATTAGACTTAATTTCTTTTTCAAATAAAAAAATATCAATTTACGAAGAGGAAGAAATAGTTACTTTAATATTTTTCATCTTAGAGATAATATTTTTATAGAGGGTAGTCCAAGTTTAATTAATAAAATAAGTAATATGAGGTCGAATACAGGATTATTTATGACCATAGGGAACAATAAGTTTGTGTCTTATGATAGTAAAGTAGATGTCAAATTGCAAATATCCTTAGTAAGATCTAGTCCAATTGTAAATTGGTTTAACAGAGATTCTTATAAAGATGTTAACTCGGATAAAAGTACTATAATCAGGAATGAAAAGCATGTGGAATCTGCTGAAAAATGTGTTTAGATTTATAGTAGAGGCAAAAAAATAACAATGTTACAAAGCAAAAAAATTTTTTTAAAAAAGTTAATCAGAAACAATCTTACTCATCCAATAGTCCTGCAATACTAGATGAGCTTTATGGTAATAATCGAATTATGAACATTGATGCTGAATTACCAGAACGGTTGAAAAGAAGTTTAAGATTGAAAGTAGGAGAAAAATTCGATTAGCTTCAATAGTCGAATGGTTCAAAAATTATTATTTTTAGAAAACATAAAGGGTATTATTTTGTCGTCCAGATTTTTAGAAAAAGTATTTATTGAATTTGATAGAATTCTTAGAAAAAAAGATGGAGAGCAAAGAGATAGAATTTTTTTCTATTATAAAAAGAGTCGACAGGGGAATATTTTAATAGATTGAGGGCCGTAGATTTATTTCACTTGCAGGAAGACTATTACTCTGAACAATTTTTAAAAAGATAAAAATAGCATTTTTAGAAAAATAAAGTAAATGATTTAAGAGACTGGAGTGAGAGGAAAAAAATTTTTTTGAGGGAAAAAAAGTAAAAGAGATACTCCGTTTATTAAGCGTGATGATTTAACAGATATTGTTTCTAACTTAAAGAATTTGGAGGAATACGGGTATTTTCAAAGGTAACTCTTATAAAAATTGAAGTATCTAGTTCTTCTTTGAGGAACAAAGATATAAATTTTAATTTTATTGAATTACTTATGGTAGAATTTTTCGGATTTATTCTCCGTTCAATTTGAAAAATCTAAGCGATGGAGAGATTGTCTATTTTAACACGTTTTTCTTCAATATTCATGGAAATACGGAGAGCAAGTAAAGATGGGAATGATTGTGTGCTAATATTAGATGAACTCTGATTTGAACCTTCATCCAGAGTGGTGTAGAAGGTTTATTGATGATTGTATCACTCTTGTTAATAACTATTCAGATGTGAATGTCCAATTTATTATAGCGACGCATTCTCCATATATGATCTCAGATGTTCCAAAAATATAATGTTTTTTTCTCTGGAAGAGAAAGAAGATGATAGTAATAAAAAGAGCAGAAAAAAATCTTTTTGCTGCAAATATTATTGATATACTGTCAGATACTTTCTTTTTGGATTACTCAATCGGAGAATTTGCTAGAAAAAAATATTAAAACGTGACAAAGAGGCTTTATCTATATATTGATGATCCAGTTTTGAAGACGTTAATTGAAAGAAGTGTAGAAGATAGTGATTAAATTAGAATTACCTCAGCAACCACAATTAAAAAGCAATTGATGTATGTTTTGAAAAATTACTACAAGAGTTTATTAGAAAAAAATTAGCTAAGGATGGAAATACGCATAGAATAATTCCAGAAATTTTGAAATTATGTGGTAATATGGCCAATTTTAAATTATTGATAACTGATGAATGGTTTAATATAAAAAAACAAACCAGACAATTTATTGTTTGAATATTATTTAGTATGTAGATTTTTATTTGGAGTTAACAAAAAATGAGATCTTCGGATGATGAGAGATATAGAATAAATTGGATTTCGAAAAATTTTTGAAATGTATTTCTCATTATCCTAAAAATGAATGAATTGATTGATAGTGATTTTTTTATACGACATAACCTCTGATTACTATGATTTTCAAAATGAAAAAAATAAGAAAGTATTTAATAATTTCGATGAAATAAATAATAAATTAAGAGATTTTTTTAAATTATGATAACTTTAGAGATCGTTTTAGAGTAACACTATGGAGACTATACGGATGTGAAGTTTGCCCTTATTGTAATTTGATACCTATTACAAACAATGAGGATTTTTCAACAGCAGATATAGAGCATTTTTATCCCAAATCAATTTTTTTCTTTGTTTTGCGTATCAAAAATTTAATTTAGTTCCATCCTGTAAAGACTGTAATCGACAATTTAAAAGGCTCAAAAATACTTCCATTACAATCCTCGTTATGAGGGGCTTGATGAATATTTTAAATTTGATTTTTTTCTGTTAATGCTTCTTTTGAGCAGACGATTGATAATTACTTATCACATTCTAGTGAAATTAAGGAAAATGATATAAATTTAGCAATAAAGTTATGCAATGAAGATAAATATGTAGAAGAAAGATTATCAACTTTAAAAATTAATAGTCGCTACGATTCTGTCCAGAATCGTACAGATATATGTAAATTCATAAAAGATGCAGAAAGCAGTAGGTATTTGTGGTTAAAAAACAATAGAAAATGGAGCTATTTTTAGAAGATAAGGATAAAGAAAAGATCTTAAATCAGATTTCCCCGTTCTTAAGTAGAGAAATATATCGAAGTCGGAAATTTATGAATATAGAAAAGGGGAAATTTAAAAGCAGATATAAATAGTATGTTTCAAGATTATATAGAGGGCTTTTATATCCTTAGTAGTTCTTGTTTTTGCGGATAACGTGGAAGAAATCGCCAAAGCAGGAATTAAGGCCATCATCCAGTCAGGAGGCTCCGTCCGTGACCAAGAGTCCATCAAAGGAGCGGACAAATATGGCTTGACCATGATCTTTACAGGCGTAAGACATTTTATAAATTAATCCTTTGATAGTTGCCAAGAGATTTTGTTGATATAAAATTATAATTCATGAAGCAGTGCTCATCATAAATTTGTAAATTATATTTTTCATTAATTTGAAGCGAGCATATCCAATGGTGTATGCTCGCTTTCTGGAGAGGAATTGAAGAATTAATAAACTGTATGTAAAAAAGTTATACCTGTAAGTTAAAAAAATCATAATTTCAGAATTTACGTAGTAAATAAAGTATAATTGAATGTGTTAGAGGTAGATGTTTCTGATATAATAAATATTAGTAGAATACGATTAAGGGGGAGATTGACGTGGAAATTATATTTAATAAATAGATTTTTCTAGAAACACTATAAAAAAACCCTCGTACAAAATAAAAAAAGACCCAGTTTTTGAGTGTGTATCGCAGTATCATAAATTAGGTAATAATTTGTCTATAATTCAAAAACACTTATATGAAACTCTCTCAATCGTATAGAAATGAATATTTTTATAAAAAAATACGTTATTAAATAAATTATTATTAGGGGTTTACATAGTATAAATACTACTACTGCTTTGACTGAAAATACCTGTTGGAAATGCAAAACCAGATTTTATTTTAATAAATGGAAAAAGCTGTGGTATATGAAATCAAAACTGAATTTGACAATTTTGACAGGTTAGAAAATCAAATCACAGAATACTATAGAGCATTTAATCACGTTGCAATTGTTACTCATGAAAAATGTAAATTTAGCTTTGGAGAAGATTAAGTTGTTAAAAACCTGTAGGTCTTTATGTGCTCCAAAGAAACAGCAAAATTAAAAACAATAATTAAACCAGAGAAGTACAATGCGGATTTAGATGAGAAATAATTTTTAAAAATACTTCGTAAGGGGGAATATGAAAATATTATTGAGAAACATTTTAATTCGTTACCAGATGTGTCTCAATTTGAGTATTATGATGTTTGTAAATCATTAACCAAAAAAATATTCCATTGGATCAGTTTTTATTCTGATTTTTCTTATGGAATTGAAGAAGAGGAATTCAATAGATAAAGATTTATTTGCAGATGTTCCTTATGAACTTAAATTTTTTTGGTGTATTTCATGAATTTTTAAACCTAAGGATTTTTAAGGCATTAAAAGCAGTTTTTTTAAAATGAATAAAGGAGTATTTATATGTATTTTTCCGTATTTGAGAGGAAGACAGTATGAGTTAATTGCTCTTAGAGAATTGTTAGAAAAATAATAAATTAGGAAGCGCTGTAATTCCAATTATTGAACCGGTAAGATTATCTCCTACACTGGTAAGTACTTTGGAGGGTTTTTAAAGATAAGAGGCAAAAATGTTCTATTGTAATGAATCCAGGTGTAGGATCTTTTTGGAGGAATATAGCGATTTTTTTCGAAAAGCAATCTTGCTACTCGATTGGATAGTTTGATTGATGAAAAATGAGAATTTATATTATGTTTCGTTGATGAGTAAGGATTATAGTTTAGAAGATAATTTTAAGTCTATTGAGGATGTTGGCAAACAAATAACAGTATGTAAGAAGCCTGACGATTTACAAGGATATAATAAATATTATAGGGATCAAAAGACGGCGTATAATTTTTATTTCAGAAGTAGGAAGACTAAAAGAGAAGTTCAGGGAAATAAAGTCAAGATTAGTGACAATTTTGTTAAATTATCAAGAAATACAGATTATTCCGACAAAGATGATGAATTCTTCTCAGATGATCATAAATATTTTATAGAAGATGAGTATAAGGGATTTTCCGACTATTCCATTGTAGGAGAGGAGTATAGTGAATCAGGTTTTGCTCCTTATGCTGTCGCTATCCACATCGTTTATTTTGATTCTGATAACAATCTAAGAATTCACCATTTTGTATCAGAAACAAACCAAGATCCAACAAACCCAGCTGGTAAGTTTAAGGAAGCACTTGAAAAATTAATTACATTTGTCAATGAGGGCCTAGTGGAAAGAACGCTGGCGATAAATGAATTTGAAAAATTGTATAAAACGGGTTCTTATCCAGGTCTTGGCACAGTAAAGAAATTATCCATTATGCATCATATTGAATTGGTTAGTAAGTATCTTGATCGGAGCAGTGGAGACAGTGAATGAAAATTTGTAAAGATTGTTTTGCAGATGAGATTCTTAAAAACGAAGTTAATATAGCTGAAAGGCAAGCTAGCTGTGATATTTGTTCAAATAAAAATGTTTGTGTTTATGATACACAGTGTGACGACTATTTAATTCCATTTTTAAGTTCTCTCATTTCTATTTTTTTCTCCAGTAGATAAAAATAGAAAAATTTCCCAGTTGGACAAGAAACGCTTCTAAAAAACAGAAATAGCTACAAATTGGAATATATTTACCACTAAAGAGGAGTTCAAGATTCACCAAATGCTTTTCTGAGATTTGTAAAAATCTATTCGAAGAAAGTCCTGAATTGTTAACACACCCTGTTGGAGTAAAGCAGATGTATGACCCAATCTATTTAAAAGATCATTCATTGTTTAGTAAGAGTTGGGAAGATTTTGTTGACGACATTAAATATAACAATCGTTTTCATTCTAATCAAATTAATAAATGCATTCTAAGAAAGTATTGTGAAGCTATTCAAAAGACTTATTCAGAAGGAGAACAGTTCTATAGGTGTAGGATTTCAAAAGACGGGAAACAATTTGAATCAGAAGGAATAGGGGCACCGCCTAAAGGTAAATCAGCTGATGGAAGGGCTAATCCAAAAGGAGTTGTAATGCTTTATTTAAGCGATTCAGAAAAGACAACAATACATGAAACAAGAACTGGTTTATACGATTATGTATGTATTGGCACTTTTAAGTTGAAGACTCCAATAACAGTCATTGATTTTAAAAAAATAATTGAAATTAGCCCTTTTTCAAGATGGAATTATTGATGATCTTGCTGAATTAGCAATTAATAAAAAAATCTAGAAAAGATTGATTCTGAGATGGGGCGAGTAATGAGAAATTCTGATGATATTCTAGATTATATCCCTACTCAATATATAGCTGATTTTGTGAAATCTCTAACCAAACCAATTTCTGGAGAATTAATTTATCAAGGAATTGAATTCCGTAGCGTTATGAATCCTGAAGGATTCAATTTAGCTATATTTACGCCGGATTATTTCGAAAATAACTAATATAAGGATGAAACAAATAAAACATATTTCTTATGGCTGGTAGATTAAAAAGCTGTATATTTTAGAGATATTCTATGTTTAACGAGGTTGGACAAATTTCTTTGAAATTATAAAAATGATACCATGTGTTTTATCGTGAAAAGATAAATAAAGGCACTCATCGATGGATGAGTGCCTTTTCTGCTGGTTAGGAATTCCTTAATTTGGATAGATATAGCTGACCGTTCCCCAGACAACATTCGTGGGGTCAAACCAGCCACGGAAATTGTTGATGGTCCGATTTCCATTATAATTAGCTTCCTTCACTTGAATCTTTTGTTCATGTTCAACCTCTGTCACGACTGCAACGTGGCCATAGCCTCCATTATCCCAGCAGGCGATAGCGCCGACCTCAGGGGTAGTTCCTGTCCGGAAGCCTGCAGCGCGAGCACTAGTAGCCCACATGCCACCGTTTCCCCACCAGTTTTGTGACCAAGGAGCCAGCTCTTTTGCTGCCCAGGTACATTCGCCAACGGGATAGTAATTATCCGGCTGGGTGACCAGTGGAGCAGCTTTAGCCCGCTCGACCTGAAATGTCGTGGCGAGCAGGCCTTTTAAGTGTCCCTTGTCTTTCTGGTAGACATGGAGATGAAAGGTTCCTTTTCCCTTTATGTTTTTCAGCATTGAAGGACAATTGGTAGCGACCAGGTGCCGTTCTTTTTGCGGGATACCAGATCAAGTCGTCTTGGCCATCTTGTTCAGACCAGATGGGAAAGAGGACCTCCTCCACATCTTCAAAGAGCTGGAGTTGGATCTCAAATAGCTGTGTAGTGCTAGGTCGGACTGTGATCTTGGGTTGGGAAGATGCGAGGTCTTTTTTCTCAACGATTGTCTGTAGAGGAAACAGTCCTTCAATGTTTCCGTTAGAATGGATGCCGTAGACATGGATATGATAAAGTCCTGCTTGATCCAAATGATTGGTCAGAGGTACTTGCAAATCAAAGCCATTTTCCCCTCGTTGAACAGGATACCAAATGAGGTCGTCCTGGCCGTTTTGCTCGGACCAAATGGGGACGCTAACGCTTTGGAAGCGGTCTGGAATGGTCCCGAGGTGGACAACTAATTGTCCCTTTTCCTTGTAGATGTAATTGACGTTTTGCTCTGCTCTTGCAACTTGTGAAGCCCTTGCCCAGAAAAGGCAAGCTGCCAAGAGTAGTTTCTTAATTCTCTGCATAAAACTCCTTTTTTTTAAAAAAATAGTAGAGGTCTCAATTATAATATTCGTAAAAAGGAGCAGAAATTTTAAAAAAATAATGAAAAAAAGTTTGTTTTCTAATGAAAAATCATCGGATATTCCTTGAAATATTAGAATAAAACGAACGATTGTGATATAATTTAATAAAATAATTCGCAAAAGAGGTTCAAGATGAAACTTTTGGTTGTTGGATCTGGTGGTCGTGAACATGCGATTGCCAAGAAGTTGTTGGAGTCTAAAGACGTTGAGCAGGTTTTTGTGGCTCCTGGTAATGACGGGATGCGATTAGATGGTCTGGATTTGATCAATATCGGAATTTCCGAACATTCTAAGCTGATTGACTTCGCAAAAGTCAACGATATTGCTTGGACCTTTGTCGGTCCAGACGATGCGCTTGCAGCTGGGATTGTGGATGATTTCAATGCAGCTGGCCTCGAGGCTTTTGGTCCGACCAAGGCTGCGGCTGAGCTGGAGTGGTCTAAGGATTTTGCTAAGGAAATCATGGTCAAATATGATGTTCCAACAGCGGCCTATGGCACATTTTCAGATTTCGAGGAAGCCAAGGCCTACATCGAAGAAAAAGGCGCTCCAATCGTCGTCAAGGCAGATGGTTTGGCCCTTGGGAAAGGTGTCGTCGTTGCGGAGACAGTTGAGCAAGCCGTTGAAGCGGCTCACGAGATGCTGTTGGACAATAAATTCGGTGATTCAGGTGCGCGTGTGGTCATCGAGGAATTCCTTGATGGAGAAGAGTTCTCTCTCTTTGCCTTTGTCAATGGGGACAAGTTCTACATTATGCCAACGGCTCAGGACCACAAACGTGCTTATGATGGCGACAAGGGTCCTAACACTGGTGGGATGGGGGCCTATGCACCAGTTCCTCACTTGCCACAAAGCGTGGTTGACACAGCGATTGACACCATTGTCAAGCCAGTTCTTGAAGGCATGATCAAAGAAGGGCGTCCGTATCTTGGTGTCCTTTACGCGGGGCTTATCTTGACAGCTGATGGACCGAAAGTTATCGAGTTCAACGCTCGTTTTGGTGATCCTGAAACGCAAATTATCTTGCCTCGTTTGACATCTGACTTTGCACAAAACATCACTGACATTTTGGATGGCAAAGAGCCGGCCATCACTTGGACGGACAAGGGGGTGACACTGGGCGTGGTTGTAGCATCCAACGGCTACCCACTCGCTTATGAGAAGGGTGTCAAGCTTCCAGCCAAGACAGATGGTGATATCATCACTTACTATGCCGGTGCCGAATTCGCTGAAAATGGACAAGAGCTTCTCTCAAACGGCGGACGCGTCTACATGCTGGTTACCACAGCAGACACCGTCAAAGACAGCCAAAACATTATCTACAACGAACTCAACAAACAAAACACAAAAGGCCTGTTCTACCGTAAGGATATCGGTAGCAAGGCGAATAAATAAAACTCTTTGAAAATCTTCGATTGACTGTGTTAAATCTCCTTGATGAACTTTAGTTCTATCTTCGTCGCTTTGCCTTGTCACTCTATGATTTTCTTCGAGTTTTCGAATATCAATGCTATATTAGGCGACGAAGTCGCCAAACACGATGATGGTCGCCGTGGTGAAAAGACCAGAACAGATCCTGTTCTGGTCGGGGGAAACTTTGAGACCTTAGGCTCAAAGTTTAGGAATGAAACCGAAGGTTTGCTTCCGTCCCCACCACCTAAGAACATTATCAAAAAAAGAAAAAGGAAAAATTATGACTAAACCAGTAATTTCCATCATCATGGGCTCAAAATCCGACTGGGCAACCATGCAAAAAGCTGCTGAAGTCCTCGACAACTTCGGCGTCGCTTACGAAAAGAAAGTTGTTTCCGCACACCGTACACCGGACCTCATGTTCAAACATGCCGAAGAAGCACGTAGCCGTGGCATCAAGGTCATCATCGCGGGTGCAGGTGGCGCAGCTCACTTGCCAGGGATGGTCGCAGCTAAAACAACCCTTCCAGTTATCGGGGTACCAGTCAAGTCTCGTGCTCTTAGCGGTGTGGATTCTCTCTATTCCATCGTTCAGATGCCAGGTGGAGTACCAGTCGCAACCATGGCAATCGGTGAAGCCGGTGCGACTAACGCGGCCCTCTTTGCCCTTCGTCTCCTTTCAGTAGAGGACCAGGCTATTGCGACAGCTTTGGCGGATTTCGCTGAAGAACAAGGAAAAATCGCAGAGGAGTCTACAAATGAGCTCAACTAAAACCATTGGCATCATCGGTGGTGGTCAGCTCGGTCAGATGATGGCGATCTCAGCTATCTACATGGGACACAAGGTTATCGCGTTGGACCCAGCAGCTGATTGCCCAGCCTCTCGCGTGGCAGAAATCATCGTAGCCCCATACGACGACGTGGATGCTCTTCGTCAGTTGGCAGAGCGTTGTGATATTCTCACTTATGAATTTGAAAATGTGGATGCTGACGGTTTGGACGCCGTTATCAAGGATGGTCAGCTTCCACAAGGGACAGACCTACTCCGCATCTCCCAAAACCGTATTTTTGAGAAGGACTTTCTTTCTAACAAGGCCCAAGTCACTGTAGCACCTTACAAGGTCGTGACCTCAAGCCAAGACTTGGCAGATATCGACCTGTCTAAAAACTATGTCCTCAAGACGGCGACCGGTGGCTACGATGGCCATGGTCAGAAGGTCATTCGTTCAGAAGCAGATTTGGAAGAGGCCTATGCTTTAGCTGATTCAGCAGACTGCGTTTTAGAAGAGTTCGTCAACTTTGACCTTGAAATTTCGGTCATCGTGTCAGGTAACGGCAAGGACGTGACAGTCTTTCCCGTTCAGGAAAATATCCACCGCAACAACATTCTTTCAAAAACCATTGTGCCCGCTCGCATTTCTGAAAATCTAGCTGAAAAAGCCAAGGCCATGGCAGTGCGAATTGCAGAACAACTCAACCTTTCTGGAACCCTTTGCGTGGAAATGTTTGCGACAGCTGATGACATTATCGTCAACGAAATCGCGCCTCGCCCACATAATTCAGGTCACTACTCAATTGAAGCCTGTGACTTTTCACAGTTTGACACGCATATCTTGGGTGTTCTCGGAGCACCACTTCCTGCTATTCACCTCCATGCACCAGCTGTTATGCTCAATGTTCTCGGCCAACACGTCGAGGCTGCTGAAACATATGTGACAGAAAATCCAAGCGCTCACCTCCACTTATATGGTAAACTAGAAGCAAAGCACAACCGCAAAATGGGACATGTGACTTTGTTTAGTATTGAACCAGATAAGGTTGAGGAGTTTGGGGAGTAAGACAGGACCCCAGCAATAAGGTCCGTCGTCTTACCCCTGCAAGGTTGACTAGGCTTGTCGCAGGTGAAAAATCGACAAGAGAAGCCAGACAACTACTGCTGGAAAGGAATTGATTTTTAAGTGAAAATAGCGATTCTAGGACTTGGAGTCATCGGGACCACTTATGCCTACGCCTTTCAAAAAGCAGGCCATCAAGTAGAGCACGTACTGAGAGATAGTAAGAAAAGCACTGCTCCGAAGGAATTGTCGGTTGATCTACTAGATGGTCGCTATCATTCCAAGGGTGAGAACAAACACGATACCTATGAGGTTCGTGTGGCAGAAGCTGATTCGGAATATGATTTTATTTTTCTGAGTGTGCGTCATGGGCTTGTCAAAGAAGCTGTGGAGACCTTGCTAAAAAATAATATCAAAGGCACCCTTGTTTTCTTCTGTAATTTTTGGGATACTCGAAAAGAGGTCCAAGAGTGGGCAGGAGATTATGACTATATTTTAGCTTTTCCAACAGCTGGAGGTCACATGCGGGAGGACCATTTGGATGGTGTCTTGTTCGACCATTTAATGCTAGAAGGTGAGCAAAAAGCACAGATTTCTAACTATGCTGATCTGACAACTTTACTGACTTCTGCAGATTTGAAGTGGGAAGTGCCTCATGATATGGTCGAGTGGATTTGGATTCACATGGCGATTAACGCAGGTGTTACTTCGACAGCCGCACGTTCGGGAAATCTGGAAAATCCAGAAGAATTGGCTTTGAACTTGATGAATAGTTCTTCGGAATTATCATTAGCCATCAAGGCCATTCGAGAGGCTTTGAAAGTTGTAGAAGCGCGTGGCGTGAATTTGAAGCTTTATAAAGCCGAGCTCTTGCCATACAAAATCCCTGCTTGGATAGCCGGAAAAGCCATGAAAATCATGTTTGCGAAAAATGAGCTGACTCGAAAAATTATGACCTTACACAATGATAAACAGGATATCTTCTATTGTTGTCAAAGTGTCTATCAGACTGGTCAGGAGTTAGGTGTGAAGATGCCTATTCTGGAAGCAAATATGAAGGGAATTTCGATTTAGGAGGTTTTATGATTCAACTCATCGTCAACGCATTTGTTGAAAAAGATAAGACTGGAGCAGTCGTCGAAGTCTTGTATGCTAGTAGTGATCATGAAAAAGTGAAAGCTAAGTATGAAGAGCTAGTTACACAATATCCTGAAAACTATTTAGCCATCTATGATCTACCGTTAGATACGGATTTGAATACACTGGATCATTATCCATCAGTGTGGATTGGGAAAGAAGAATTTTAATAAAACGACTTTTGTTCGTTAAACGGATGTTTCACGCCGTGGGGAAAGCGTAAGCGACGGAAATCTTGAGACTAGAGGCTCAAGATTTAGTCATGAGATTCCGGAGGAAGCTGCTGACGTCCGCCCCACATAAGTGAAACATCAAAAGAAAGGAAAATTAAACATGATTGATAGATATAGTCGCCCAGAAATGGCGAACATTTGGACTGAAGAAAATAAATACCGTGCTTGGCTTGAGGTGGAAATCTTGGCTGACGAGGCATGGGCTGAATTGGGAGAAATCCCTAAGGAAGATGTGGCTTTGATTCGCGAAAAAGCGGACTTTGACATCGACCGTATTTTGGAAATCGAGCAGGAGACTCGTCACGATGTGGTTGCCTTTACACGTGCGGTTTCTGAAACGCTTGGTGAAGAGCGTAAGTGGGTTCACTATGGGTTGACTTCTACTGACGTGGTGGATACGGCCTATGGTTACCTCTACAAACAAGCCAACGATATCATCCGTAAGGATCTTGAAAACTTCCTTAACATCATCGCTGACAAAGCGAAAGAACACAAGTTCACTATCATGATGGGTCGTACCCACGGGGTGCACGCTGAGCCGACAACTTTTGGTCTTTGAAATTGGCTACTTGGTACAGCGAAATGAAACGTAACATCGAGCGTTTCGAGCATGCGGCTGCTGGAGTGGAAGCTGGTAAGATTTCTGGTGCGGTTGGTAACTTTGCCAACATCCCACCATTCGTTGAAAAATACGTCTGCGACAAACTTGGTATCCGTGCTCAAGAAATCTCTACACAGGTCCTTCCTCGTGACCTTCACGCTGAGTACTTTGCAGTTCTCGCTAGCATCGCAACTTCTATCGAGCGTATGGCGACTGAAATCCGTGGTCTTCAAAAATCTGAACAACGTGAAGTGGAAGAGTTCTTTGCCAAAGGTCAAAAAGGGATCTTCAGCAATGCCTCACAAACGCAACCCTATCGGTTCTGAAAACATGACAGGTCTTGCGCGTGTGATCCGTGGTCACATGGTAACAGCTTATGAAAACGTGTCCCTATGGCATGAACGTGATATCTCTCACTCATCAGCTGAGCGGATCATCGCACCAGATACAACCATCTTGATCGACTACATGCTCAACCGTTTCGGAAACATCGTTAAGAACTTGACAGTCTTCCCTGAAAACATGATCCGCAACATGAACTCTACATTTGGTTTGATCTTCAGCCAACGTGCCATGTTGACTTTGATTGAAAAAGGCATGACACGTGAGCAAGCTTACGACCTTGTTCAACCGAAGACTGCCCAATCATGGGATAACCAAGTCGATTTCAAACCACTTCTTGAAGCAGATCCAGAAGTGACATCACGTCTTACTCAAGAAGAAATCGATGAAATCTTCAACCCAACTTACTACACTAAACGGGTGGATGAAATCTTCGAACGCATCGGTTTAGGTGACTAAGCCCCTCATAAATTTGATAAAAAAAGAGGCTGGGACAAAAGTCCTAGCCTCTTAATTGTTTTTGGATTGTCGAGCAAGACGCAGTGGTTGAGTGGGCTCTACTACGCTGATTTCATCAGCTTTTACAGCCCTACTCAACTGTGCGGAGGTGGGACGACGAAATCGAATTCTAACGAATTACCGATTTCTGTCCCACTCTCTTTTTCTTTGCCGATATTAGGTGCTCTAGACACGGAATTTATCATAATAAATTTTGACTGATTAAACTATTTATAGGAAGTCTATCACTAATTATAGATTATTCGTTTTACATGTTTTAGGAACTATTTTTTCATGCTATAATTTGTATCATAAAAGTCTGAGGCCAGACCCCAGACTTTGAATGATCAATGATCACGATCACAAGAGATAAATTTGATTTTATAGTAGTCGCCGCGTTTATAGGTTTCGCTATATTCGAGAATTTGGCCGGTCGTCTCCAATTTTGTCGTCTTCACTTGATGAACGGTTGGGAAGTTTTCATCGATATTCAACACAGAAGCGATTTTGCTTGGTGTTGGAAATACAATATCATTGATTTCTTCAAAGTGTTCATCATTCATATGGATATGATAATCTTCTTTAAAGCGATCATAAATCGAACTATAGTAATCTAAGCTCGGATAATTTGGGTTAATATATTGCTCTGGGACATAAGTCTGGTGGTAGATATAAGTATCTTCACCAATATGACGGGTCCGATCAATCTTGTAATAGAATTGAGTTGGAGCAAGTCCTAGTTTATCCAAGATGTTCAGTGCGTTGCCACGCTTGATAGAGAGAACTTTTACGGTCGCTTTTTGGATAGGGAAGGTTTCAACGTCTGAAAACTCAACCAGCTTGTGTTTTCTAGCGCGCGAAACAAAGGTTCCTTTTCCTTGTTGGCGGACGATGTATCCATCACTAGCCAAATCGTTCAAAGCACGAACAACAGTAATCGAGCTAACATTATAAATCTTAATCAACTCGGCTTCTGTGTAAAATTTATCTCCATTTTCAAATTTACCTGAGATAATTTGTTGCTTCAAATCATCTTTGATGTGTTGGTATTTTGGGATTGCCATGTACTTCACCTCTTTTTTCGATATCTCTTGTTAATATTATTTTAACATATTTTTTTGAAAGTGGTTGACATTTTTTCGTTAATATATTATATTAATAAATGAAAAGGGTTTCTTAGAAGGAGGTTCTCAGTATGGGGGCATTTGAAATCCGTGAAGATTTTTATTTAAATGATCAACCTTTTAAGATTTTATCTGGTGCAATTCATTATTTTCGGATCGATCGTGAGGATTGGTATCATTCCTTATATAACCTAAAAGCTCTAGGTTTTAATACTGTTGAAACCTATGTTCCATGGAATGCTCATGAGCCACAAAGAGGCCACTTTCACTTTGAAGGGAATTTGGACCTGGAGCACTTTATCCAAGTAGCTCAAGAGTTGGATCTGTATGTGATCCTCCGTCCATCACCGTTTATTTGTTCGGAGTGGGAATTTGGGGGCTTGCCAGCCTGGTTAATCGAAGAAGACCTTCGGATTCGTTCATCAGATCCGGCCTTTCTCGAGGAAGTGGCTCGCTATTACGACGAGGTCTTGCCTCGTGTGGCCAAGTACCAATTGGATCGTGGGGGCAATATCCTCATGATGCAGGTGGAGAACGAATACGGCTCTTATGGCGAAGACAAAGCCTATCTTCGGGCGATCAGAGCTCTAATGATCGAGCGGGACATTACCTGTCCACTCTTTACTTCTGATGGACCTTGGAGGGCGACTCTTCGAGCAGGGACTTTGATTGAGGATGGACTCTTTGTAACCGGTAATTTTGGTTCGCGAGCAAATTACAATTTCTCTCAGATGAAAGAGTTCTTTGCGGAGCATGACAAAAAGTGGCCACTCATGTGTATGGAATTTTGGGATGGCTGGTTCAATCGTTGGAAAGAACCCATCATCAAGCGAGATCCAGAAGAGTTGGCAGAAGCAGTCCATGAGGTCTTACAAGAAGGCTCTATCAATCTCTACATGTTTCATGGTGGGACCAACTTCGGATTTATGAACGGTTGTTCAGCACGAGGAACCGTCGATCTACCGCAGGTGACATCCTACGACTATGACGCTCTCTTAGATGAGCAGGGCAACCCGACTCCTAAGTACGATGCAGTCAAAAAGATGATGAAGACCTACTATCCAGAGTATCCACAGTCAGAACCACTTGTGAAGTCGAGTTTATCTGAACGAACATTGGAGTTGACCCAAAAGACTAGTTTGTTCGGCAATTTAAACGAGATTGCTCAAGTCACAGAAAGTCTTTACCCACAGACCATGGAAGAAATCGACCACCCATTAGGCTATCTGCTCTATGAGACAGAAGTGGAAATGGATGCGGAAGAAGAGCGCTTGCGTATCATCGATGCGCGTGATCGGGTGCAGGTTTATGCCAATGATCAGTTGATTGCCACTCAATACCAAGAAGAAATCGGTCAAGATCTTTTTTTAAACGGAAAAAAGAAAACGATTACAAATCTAAAACTCTTGATCGAAAACATGGGAAGAGTCAATTATGGGCACAAACTCTTAGCGGACACCCAACGAAAAGGAATCCGAACAGGGGTTTGTATCGATCTTCATTTCAAGCTTCATTGGAAACAATATGCGCTTGATTTTAGCCAGCTGGATCGCTTGGATTTTTCGAAAGAATGGCAAGAAGGTCAACCAGCTTTTTATCAATTTGCTTTTCATCTAGATCAGGTTGAGGATACCTTCCTTGATATGACTGGATTTGGAAAAGGGATCGTTCTAGTAAATGGCCACCATATCGGTCGTTTCTGGGAAGTCGGTCCAACACTCTCCCTCTACATCCCTCATGGTTTTCTCAAAGATGGGGAAAATGAGATCCTCGTCTTTGAGACAGAGGGCACTTGGAAGGAGACCTTAAAACTTGTTTCACAACCTACATTCAAAGAAGTAAAGGGGGAAAACTTATGACTATTGTAGGATGCCGTATCGATGGACGTTTGATCCACGGGCAGGTGGCCAATCTTTGGACTACCAAACTGAATATTTCACGTATCATGGTGATCGATGATGAAGTCGCTCAAAATGATATCGAAAAAAGTGGCTTGAAATTAGCGACACCACCTGGTGTTAAGCTTAGTATCTTGCCAGTCGCAAAGGCTGCAGAAAATATCTTGGCTGGAAAATATGACAGCCAACGTCTCTTCATCGTAGCCCGCAAGCCAGACCGCTTCCTCGGTTTGGTAGAAGCAGGTGTACCACTTGAAACCTTAAACGTAGGGAACATGTCTCAATCAGACGAGACTCGTCCGATTACTCGTTCGATCAACGTAGTGGATGCCGATGTGGAAGCTTTCCACAAGCTAGCTGAAAAAGGAGTTAAGTTAACTGCTCAAATGGTTCCAAATGATCCAGTTGAAGACTTCTTGAAGTTGCTCAAATAGTTTATAAATAAAAAAGAAAAATTTTAGGAGGAAATTGTCATGATACAATGGTGGCAAATTTTACTACTTACTTTGTACTCAGCTTATCAAATCTGTGATGAGTTGACGATTGTTTCATCAGCAGGATCACCAGTCTTTGCTGGTTTCATTACAGGACTTGTCATGGGAGATTTAAAGACAGGTCTCTTTATCGGAGCTTCTCTTCAATTGACAGTACTCGGTGTTGGTACTTTCGGTGGGGCTTCTCGTATTGACGCGACTTCTGGTGCCGTTCTTGCGACTGCCTTCTCAGTAGCACAAGGGATTGATGCAGAGCTTGCTATTGCTACAATCGCTGTGCCGGTAGCAACTTTGTTGACCTACTTTGATATTCTTGGTCGTATGACTACAACTTACTTCGCTCACCGTGTAGATGCTGCAATCGACCGCTTTGACTACAAAGGTATCGAACGCAACTACCTTCTTGGAGCGATTCCTTGGGCTCTTTCTCGAGCTCTCCCAGTTTTCTTCGCTCTTGCTTTTGGTGGAGCTTTCGTAGAAACTGTTGTTACAGGTCTTGCTAATGTACAATGGTTGGCAAACGGTCTGAAACTTGCGGGTCAAATGCTTCCAGGTCTTGGATTTGCGATCTTGCTTCGTTACCTTCCTGTTCGTCGTAACCTTCACTACTTAGCACTTGGCTTTGGCTTAACAGCAATGTTGACAGTGCTTTATAGCAATGTTCAAAGTGTTGGTAACGCCGTTTCAGCAATGCTTGGAACAGATGCTTTTGCAAAACTTCCAAAAGAACAAATGGTTGCCTTCACAAACAACTTCAAATCTGTATCTATGATTGGTATTGCCATTATCGGTATCTTCCTTGCAGTACAACACTTCAAAAACAGCCAACGTACAGTTGTAGCTGCTCCAGTAACTGAATCAGAAAGCGGGGAAATTGAAGATGACGAATTCTAAGAACTACAAACTCACTAAAGAGGATTTTAAACAAATCAACAAACGTAGCCTCTTCACCTTCCAATTGGGTTGGAACTACGAACGGATGCAGGCTTCTGGTTACCTTTATATGCTTCTTTACCCACAGTTGCGTAAAATGTATGGTGATGGCACTCCAGAATTGAAAGAAATGATGAAATTGCATACGCAATTCTTCAATACTTCACCATTCTTCCACACTATTATCACTGGTTTTGATTTGGCCTTGGAAGAAAAAGATGGTGTGAAATCGAAAGATGCGGTTAACGGGATCAAGACAGGTCTCATGGGACCATTTGCCCCTCTTGGAGACTCAATCTTTGGATCATTGGTGCCAGCTATTATGGGTTCAATCGCAGCAACTTTGGCTGTTGCAGGAAACCCAGCCGGTATCTTCTTGTGGATCGCTGTGGCAGTTGCTTATGACATTTTCCGTTGGAAACAATTGGAATTTGCCTATAAAGAAGGGGTTAACCTCATCAACAACATGCAAAGTACCTTGACAGCTTTGATCGATGCAGCTGCCGTTCTGGGTATCTTCATGGTTGGTGCCTTGATTGCCAGCATGATTGGTGTTGAAGTTTCTTGGACTCCACACATTGGGGACAAAGCGATTGAAATTCAAGATATGCTCAACCTTATCTTCCCACGTTTGGTACCAGCTATCATCACAGGTGTAATCTACTGGTTGCTTGGACGTAAGGGTATGAACTCTACAAAAGCTATCTTGCTCATCATCCTTGCAGCAATCGCATTCTCAGCATTTGGCCACTTCTTCTTTGGAATGGCATAATGGAGTAAGGTATGGCAAAACACCTAGTATTGGTCAGTCATGGTCGCTTCTGTGAAGAGCTCAAGGCCAGCACAGAAATGATTATGGGACCACAAGACAACATTCATGCCGTGGCCCTCTTGCCAGAGGAAGGTCCTGAGGAGTTTACAGCCAAGTTTGAAGCCTGTGTTGCAGACTTTGAGGACTACATCGTCTTTGCGGATCTTTTGGGAGGCACTCCTTGTAATACGGTTAGCCGTCTGATTCTTGAAGGGCGCGCCATTGACCTCTATGCAGGGATGAACTTGCCAATGGTAATTGAATTTATTAATAACAGCCTGGTCGGAGGAGAAGAAGCTTATCCAGCGCGTGCACAAGAAAGCATCGTGAAGGTTAATGATCTCTTATCCAACTTTGATGACGACGAGGATGAGTAAAATACGATAGCGAAAACCGCTTGAACATTCGGAATGGGGCTGGGACAATTGTCTCGGCCTCTTACCGCTTATAAGGCGGGTAGAAAAGAGGAGAAGCATGCTAGATTATACAAAAGAAGAACTGCTGGAACTGGGGGCTGAAATTACGACACGCGAAATTTACCAGCAACCGGAAGTTTGGAAAGAGACCTATCGTCTCTATCAAGAGAAAGCAAAAGAAATCCAAGAGTTTTTGGAGGCTATTGGGAAGCGTCATGGCTACATCAAGGTCATCTTGACAGGGGCAGGGACCTCAGCCTATGTGGGGGATACTTTGGTTCCGTATTTGCAGGAAGTGCACGATGAACGTCACTGGAATTTCCAATCCATTGCGACGACAGATATCGTGGCGCATCCACAAACCTATCTCAAAAAAGAAGTACCAACTGTCTTGGTTTCCTTTGCACGAAGTGGCAACTCCCCAGAAAGTGTCGCAACCGTGCAGCTGGCCCAAGACTTGGTCAATGAACTCTATCAAATCACCATTACCTGTGCGGAAGAAGGGAAGCTGGCTCAGCAGGCTCACGGAGATGAGCGCAATCTCTTGCTCTTACAGCCGAAAGAAACCAACGACGCCGGCTTTGCCATGACCTCCAGCTTTACCTCTATGCTCTTGACAGCCCTCTTGGTCTTTGATCCAAGTGAGGAAGAAATCAAGGCAAAACGAGTAGAAGAATTGATTCACCTGTCAGAACAGGTCTTGGAAAAAGATCGCGAGGTTAAGGAAGTTGTAGACTTAGACTTCGAACGCGTCATCTATCTGGGGGCAGGATCTTTCTTTGGGCTCGCTCATGAAGCTCAGCTCAAGATTTTGGAATTGACTGCCGGTAAAATCGCGACCATGTACGAGAGTCCTGTCGGCTTCCGTCACGGACCGAAATCCCTTATCAATGACCAAACTCTCGTCTTGGTATTTGGCTCCATTGATCCTTATACGCGTCAGTATGATCTAGATTTGGTTGGAGAAGTAGCAGGGGATCAGATTGCCCGTCAGGTCGTCCTCTTGACGGACCAAGCTGCAGGCATTGAGCATGTACGAGAAATTTTGGTAGCATCTTCAGCCGATTCACTGGATATCTACCGTGCCTTCCCATACATTATCTATGGTCAATTGATTTCTCTCTTGACTTCGCTCAAGGTTCAAAATCGTCCAGACACGCCATCACCAACCGGTACCGTCAATCGGGTTGTACAAGGAGTGGTGATTCACCCTTTTCACTAGAATGAATGATCTTGGAGGAGACAACTTGTGAAACACTATCAAAAATATCTATTTGGTCAACTGGACGGCCAAGACGTAGAAGCTTATCGCCTCGAAAATGACTTAGTTATCAATTGTCTGTCATGACCTATGGGGCGACGATCTTAGAGTATGTGACACCAGACAAGCATGATCAATTCGCTAATATTGTATTGGGCTTTGACAATTTTGATGCCTATGTCGGCAATAGCCCCAAGTATGGAGCCAGCATTGGTCCAGTTGCTGGTCGGATCGCAGGGGCCAGTTTTGAGCTCAATGGTCAAACCTATCACTTAGAAGCCAATAATGGCGCCAACTGCAACCACAGTGGACCGACTGGCTGGGACAGCGCCTTGTTTAGCGTGGAATCCGTGACAGACCAAGAAATCACCCTGTACACAGAGCGTGCGGATGGTACCGGCGGTTTCCCTGGAAATCTCAAGATCTGGGTGACCTATGGCTTGACGGAAGCAGGGGAGTTGGAAATCAGCTATCGAGTAGAAACGGACCAAGATACTCTAGTTAATCCGACCAACCACAGCTATTTCAACCTATCAGGAAACTTCACTCAGCCGATTAATGACCATGTCTTTCAGATCAACCATCAAGGGCTTTACCCTATCCATCCCGATGGTGTCCCTCTTCACACTGTGGACAAAGAAAGTCCGGTTGTTCAGCATCTCTACCAAGCTATGCTCTTAGAGGATCTCTTTAAGGATTCTGATCCGCAAATCCGCCTGGTAGAAGGCTTGGACCATCCATTTGCTCTTCCAGAAGGGCATGAGAATGCAGGCTTCTTCTATCATCAGCCGTCTGGACGCTTTTTGACCTTCAAGTCAGAAGCTCCCGCCTTGGTGGTGTATTCTGCTAACTTTGTGGATGAAACGGTTTATCTGGAAGGAAAACCAATGGTTCAACACAATGGCTTGGCTCTAGAATTCCAAACCGTACCAGATGCCATTCATAGCGACCAAGCTGAAAAGGTTATCTTGAGAGCGGGTCAAGTCTTCACCAGCAAGACCAGCTACCATGCCATTGCTAAGAAATAGATAAGAAAGAGAGGGTGACAAACAAGGATGTGAAATCTTTGCTTGGAACCTCCTCTTTTTTGAAAAAAATTTTTAAAAAAATGACTATAAAGGAAACTTTAAGCTTCCCTGTCGTATACTAATACCATCATCAAAGACCTCCTAACTTTGAATGATAAAACTCCTAAAACTTTTTTTCATAATAATCTCCTATAAGAGCCACCAAAAACCGGTGGCTTTTTTTCTGGGAGTGAGACAGAACAATTTTTTTAAAAATTGTTCGTTGTCTCACTCGCACAGTTGATTAGGTAATCTTTGGAGCTATAAGAGCGAACAAAGATACCAATCAACCACTGCGTTATGTAATTATTACTAAACCTATTTCATCTAACCAAGCCTGATAGGGACGTAGACGAGCTTAGGTGCATTGATGCAGTTCGAACGGAGTGAGAAACTACGTTCATTCTTTAAAAAAAAGATAGCAAGTTTAGTATTCTAAAGAGGAAACAAGTCGTTTCAGAATCGATTCAACACCCGACAATCAATAATTAGTGATATATTGAATAGAATATGATTTTTAAAATCATCAGAGGCATCATTTTTTGCTATAATAGACTGTATGAGTAGAATTTTAGACAATGAAATCATGGGCGATGAAGAGGCTGTTGAACGGACGCTGCGCCCGCAATTTTTACATGAATATATCGGTCAAGATAAGGTCAAGGACCAGCTGAAAAATCTTTTATCGAGGCAGCCAAGCTTCGGGATGAAGCGCTGGATCATGTCCTTCTTTTTGGCCCTCCGGGACTAGGGGAAAGACCACGATGGCTTTTGTCATTGCCAATGAACTGGGCGTCAATCTCAAAGCAGACTTCGGTCCTGTCATTGAAAAAGGCTGGTGACTTTGGTAGCTATCCTCAATGATCTAGAGCCGAGCGATGTCCTCTTTATCGATGAGATCCACCGTCTTCCCTATGTCAGTCGAAGAAGTGCTATACAGCGCCATGGAAGATTTTTACATCGACATTATGATTGGTGCTGGCGAGACCAGCCGGAGTGTCCACCTGGATCTTCCTCCTTTCACTCTGATTGGGGCGACGACTCGAGCTGGGATGTTGTCCAATCCCTTGCGCGCTCGCTTTGGGATTACCGGCCACATGGAATACTACGAGCAAGATGATCTGACAGAGATTGTCGAGCGGACCGCCGAGATCTTTGAGATGGAAATTACCCACGAGGCTGCCGAAGAGCTTTCTCTTCGTAGTCGGGGGACTCCTCGGATTGCCAACCGTTTGCTGAAGCGGGTGCGCGATTTTGCCCAGATTATGGGCGATGGCTTGATTGATGACACCATTACCGACAAGGCCCTCTCTATGCTGGATGTGGACCATGAAGGACTGGACTATGTCGATCAAAAGATCCTGCGCACCATGATTGAGATGTACGGCGGTGGCCCGGTTGGCCTTGGAACTTTATCGGTCAATATTGCCGAAGAGCGAGAGACCGTAGAAGATATGTATGAGCCTTACTTGATTCAAAAAGGCTTTATCATGCGGACCCGGACAGGGCGCGTGGCGACCCGCAAGGCTTATGAACACCTGGGTTATCCCTATAATGGAGACTAGAAGAAGATGCTGACGGAAGAAGCGATAGTAGAGCAAATCCAAGCCGATCCGGAGATGATGACTGTCTTGGCCATTATTCGAGATCTCAACCTGGCAGACGCTTGGTTAGCAGCGGGTGCGGTGCGCAATTTTCATCTGGAACCAGCTCTCTGGAAGACCAGGGTTTGATGCGACGACAGATCTGGATCTGGTCTTTTATGACCCTACGATCAGTTATGAGGAGACTCTGCAGATCGAGCAGGAATTAAAGAAGACCTATCCCCAGTACGCTTGGGAAGTGAAAAATCAAGTCTATATGCACCAGCATAGTCCGGGGACGGCTCCTTATCGCAGTGCTTGTGACGCGGTTTCTAAATACCCCGAGCAGTGTACGGCACTTGCAGTTCGCTTAAGGAAAGAGGGTCAGCTAGAGCTCTTTCTCCCTTATGGGACAAAGGATATCGAAGACCTCATCGTTCAGCCAACTCCACATTTTTTAGCTAGTCCCGAGCGTTTGGCGGTTTATACAGAGCGGATGCGGAAGAAAGATTGGAAACGAAAATGGCCAGCCCTTCAGATCATCCTGCCTGAATAAAAAAAGAAAGTCAGCCCACCTCAACGGTGGACAGGCTTTTTTCGTCTTGCCTCAAAATTATAATTTTAGCAGATTATATTTTTCTTACATTCTGTTATAATAGAAAGGAGGTGCTGTCATGAAAAAAATCGTATTTGTGTGTTTAGGAAATATTTGTCGGAGCCCCATGGCGGAGTTTGTCATGAAGGATTTGACCAACCAGTATGAGATTGAAAGTCGTGCTACTTCTAACTGGGAGCACGGGAACCCTATTCACCAAGGGACTCAAAAGATTTTTCGCAGTCATGGCGTGCCCTATGATGCGTCTAAAACATCCCTTCAAATCAGTGACCAAGATTTTCATACCTTTGATCTGATCTTAGGAATGGATGAGAACAATGTAGCTGACCTCAAACGAATGGCACCTCCTGGAACAGAGCACAAGATTCATCTCTTTGCAGGAGAAAGTGTTCCAGATCCATGGTACACAGGAGATTTCGAAGAGACCTATCGCCGTGTTCTAGCTGGTTGTCAAGAGTGGTTGGATCGATTAGAAGATTAGTTTCGGACTGGCTCCTGAAATGAGTAACCGGCTGAAGATAAAAAGAATGAACAGAGTATGGAAAAAATAAAAGAATTATTTGAGACCTATAAGGTCTATGTTACGAGAGAGAATATTGAACGATTGTCCTTGGGGATTATTGTTCTGTCTGCTTTGTGGGTATTTTTCTTTTCCTCCATTCCTTTCGGAGGTGTGTTGACCCTCGATAAGGGAGCTATTCGCTACGACGGAAGTGTCGTCCGAGGCAAGATGAATGGCCAAGGGACGGTGACCTTTGAGAATGGGGACACCTACAAGGGCAATTTTGTAAATGGGACCTTTAGTGGTTATGGAACCTTTACAGCCAAGGCTGGCTGGAAATATGAAGGTGAATTTGTCAATGGCCAACCAGAAGGCCAGGGAACCTTGACGACAGAACAAAATGTCGTTTATAAGGGAACGTTTAAACAAGGAATTTATCAAAATGCGAATTAAATGGTTTTCATTGGTACGGATAACGGGACTTCTTCTCGTTCTTCTCTACCATTTCTTCCAAAGAGTTTTTCCTGGTGGATTTATTGGAGTAGATATCTTCTTTACTTTCTCAGGATTTTTGATCACGGCTCTTCTGATCGATGAGTTTGCCCGTCATCAAAAAATTGATCTCAAGGGCTTCCTTAGACGACGCTTCTACCGGATTGTCCCACCTTTAGTCTTTATGGTCTTGCTGGTCATGCCTTTTACCTTCTTGGTCAGACGAGACTTTATTGCTGGGATTGGGACGCAGATTGCAGCCGTCTTTGGATTTGTGACCAACTTCTATGAGATGTTAAGTGGCGGAAGTTACGAAAGTCAGTTCATCCCCCATCTTTTCATTCATACTTGGAGTTTGGCTCTTGAAGTTCATTACTATGTCCTCTGGGCGCTCTTGGCTTGGTTTTTGGGTAAAAAAGCTAAATCAGTTGGCCAATATAGAGGCTATATCTTCCTATCTTCGACAGGTCTCTTTTTGGTGACCTTCCTGACCTTCTTTGTCGGAGCGCTGGTCACCAAGAATTTGTCCAATGTCTACTTTTCTAGTATCGCTCACGTCTTTCCTTTCTTTGTGGGGAGTGCTTTAGCGACAGTGACAGGGATTACAACGACCAGCCCAAATCTTACTCAATTAGTGAAGAAGCTATCTCTACAGAAGACGTTAGCGATTTTAGCGGGTGCTTTTCTAGTTTTATTGGTCTTGACCTTTATCCTTCCCTTTGATAGTGTTTGGACCTATTTATTTGGCTTTTTAGTAGCAACTCTTGCTGCATCTGTGATGATTGTGATGACGCGTGTCCTTCATGAAAAGACACCAGATCAAAAAGAACCAGCAGTGATTACCTTTATTGCAGATACAAGTTATGGGGTTTATCTCTTCCACTGGCCATTTTACATCATCTTTTCTCAATTAATGACCAATGGATGGGCTTCTCTATTAACAGCGCTTGTATCCTTTAGTCTTGCTGCCTTGAGTTTCTATATTATTGAACCAACCTTGGCTGGACGTGAACCGAAGATTTTTGGGATCTCGATGGATCTCAGAAGTTTCACGAAACCACTCTTTTACAGCGCGATTCCCTTGACCTTGCTCATGTTTGGGATTGCACTCTTTGCGCCACGCGTCGGAGCCTTTGATGAAAACCTGATTACCGAAGGGCTTCGTCAATCCGACAGCAAGATGCAGATCACGCGTGCCCAAGTTGACAATGCTTCAGCGACTTCCTACAATGTATCAGATGGCGTGACCATGATCGGAGATTCTGTAAACCTCCGGGCATCAGATTATCTGAAACAAGTTCTGCCAGATATCCAACTAGATGCTTTGGTGAGTCGCAATCTGGACTCAGGCTTAAGGTATATGAAACGGATATTGCCAATAGAGTCTTGCTCAAGAACGTGGTGATCGCACTTGGAACTAACTCTTCTAATAATTATCAAGAATTGTTGGATAAGTTTGTTCAAGAACTACCAAAAGGACATCGCTTAATCTTTGTGACCCCATATGATGGACGTGAAGCAAATGATAGCAAGAGCGTCACCGTTCAGACTCGAAAGTATGAGCTAGAGTTAGCTAAAAAATACGATTATGTCTATGTAGCGGACTGGCATCAAAGTTGCTGTCGAAAATCCAGCTATCTGGGCTGGAACGGATAGTGTCCACTTTGGTTTAGAATCAGATGGCTCCATCGATGTTGGGGGAAATCTATACGCTAACGTCGTAAAAGAAGCAGTTGATCAAGCAAATCGGGGGCCGGTTAAACCGTAAAAATTTACTATATGATTTAAGCAATTTTCACTTGAAGAAAAATTGCTTTTTTTAGTAAAATTAAGAAAAACGCTTACAAAAAAATTGCGTGAAAAATATTTGTTTGTGAAATTGAAGTGCTTTCTCAAAAAAATTCCTTCAATTTTTTTCTTGAAAAATACTCCTGTATAGAAGGAGAAGGAGGATTCATGATAAAAAAGTTAAAAAAATCTTTGTGAAACTATTTACAAATTTTTCTAAAATAGAGTACAATAATATTGTGAAAAAATTAACAAATCGAAATTTCTTACACTATTCTTGAAAAGTTTCTGAAAACATGAAAAAGTTCCGGAAAAGGATAAGGGTTTCAAACATTGGAGGAAAGCATCAAATGGCTGATAAAAAAACTCACTCACCTGAAGAAAAGAAACTCGCTGCTGAAAAACACGTAGACGAGTTGGTGCAAAAAGCGCTCGTTGCGCTTGAAGAAATGCGCAAATTGGATCAGGAGCAAGTAGACTACATTGTGGCGAAAGCATCTGTAGCTGCTCTTGACGCTCACGGTGAGCTCGCTCTTCATGCCTATGAAGAAACTGGTCGTGGAGTCTTTGAAGACAAGGCGACTAAGAACTTGTTCGCTTGTGAGCACGTTGTAAACAACATGCGTCACACCAAGACAGTTGGTGTCATTTCAGAAGATGACGTCACTGGTTTGACCCTTATTGCTGAGCCAGTCGGAGTTGTCTGCGGGATCACCCCTACAACAAACCCAACTTCAACAGCAATCTTTAAAGCATTGATTTCCTTGAAGACACGGAACCCTATCGTCTTTGCTTTCCACCCATCAGCGCAAGAATCATCTGCTCATGCGGCACAAATCGTCCGCGATGCAGCGATTAAAGCAGGAGCTCCTGAAAACTGTGTGCAATGGATCACGCAACCATCTATGGAAGCAACCAGTGCCCTTATGAACCACGAAGGGATTGCGACTATCCTTGCAACAGGTGGGAATGCCATGGTGAAAAGCAGCCTACTCATGCGGGTAAAACCAGCTCTTGGGGTCGGTGCCGGAAACGTTCCCTGCTTATGTTGAAAAATCAGCTAACATCCGCCAAGCAGCACACGATATCGTCATGTCTAAATCATTTGACAATGGTATGGTCTGTGCGTCTGAACAAGCGGTCATCATCGATAAAGAAATCTACGATGAGTTTGTTGAAGAATTCAAATCTTACCACACTTACTTTGTTAACAAAAAAGAAAAAGCCCTTCTTGAAGAGTTCTGCTTTCGGTGTAAAAGCTAACAGCAAAAACTGTGCGGGTGCGAAATTGAATGCGGACATCGTTGGGAAACCAGCAGCATGGATCGCTGAACAAGCTGGCTTCTCAGTCCCAGAAGGAACCAATATCCTTGCGGCAGAATGTAAAGAAGTTGGTGAAAAAGAGCCGTTGACTCGTGAAAAATTGTCACCAGTCATCGCTGTCTTGAAATCTGAAAGCCGTGAAGACGGAATTAACAAAGCACGCCAAATGGTTGAATTCAACGGTCTTGGTCACTCAGCTGCCATCCATACAGCTGACGAAGAATTGACCAAAGAATTTGGTAAAGCAGTCAAAGCCATTCGTGTGATCTGCAACTCTCCTTCGACTTTCGGTGGTATCGGGGATGTTTACAATGCCTTCTTGCCATCATTGACACTTGGATGTGGTTCTTACGGACGTAACTCTGTTGGGGACAACGTTAGTGCCATCAACCTCTTGAATATCAAAAAAGTCGGACGCCGGAGAAATAACATGCAATGGATGAAACTTCCTTCAAAAACATACTTTGAACGTGATTCAATTGAATACCTACAAAAATGTCGTGACGTTGAACGTGTCATGATCGTTACAGACCACGCTATGGTAGAGCTTGGTTTCCTTGATCGTATCATCGAACAGCTTGACCTTCGTCGCAACAAGGTAGTTTACCAAATCTTTGCAGACGTTGAACCAGATCCAGATATCACAACCGTTGAACGTGGTACAGAGATCATGCGTGCCTTCAAACCAGATACCATCGTCGCTCTCGGTGGTGGATCTCCAATGGATGCGGCTAAAGTAATGTGGCTCTTCTACGAACAACCAGAAGTGGACTTCCGTGACCTTGTACAAAAAATTCATGGATATCCGTAAACGTGCCTTCAAAGTTCCCATTGCTTGGTAAGAAGACTAAATTTCATCGCGATCCCAACAACATCTGGTACAGGATCTGAAGTAACACCATTTGCCGTTATCTCTGATAAAGCAAACAACCGTAAATACCCAATCGCAGACTACTCATTGACTCCAACAGTTGCCATCGTAGACCCTGCCTTGGTATTGACAGTTCCAGGATCTGTTGCAGCAGACACTGGTATGGACGTCTTGACTCACGCGACAGAAGCTTACGTATCACAAATGGCTAGCGACTACACAGATGGTCTTGCTCTTCAAGCCATCAAACTTGTCTTTGAAAAACTTGGAAAGCTCAGTGAAGAATGCGGACTTCCACTCACGCGAGAAAAGATGCATAACGCGTCAACTATCGCAGGTATGGCCTTCGCCAATGCCTTCCTCGGTATTTCTCACTCAATGGCCCACAAGATCGGTGCGCAATTCCACACAATTCACGGACGGACCAATGCGATCTTGCTTCCATACGTTATCCGCTACAACGGTACACGCCCAGCTAAGACAGCAACATGGCCTAAGTACAACTACTACCGTGCAGATGAGAAGTATCAAGACATCGCTCGTATGCTAGGACTTCCATGCTCTACACCAGAAGAAGCAGTTGAAGCTTATGCAAAAGCTGTTTACGAACTCGGTGAACGCTGTAGGTATCGAAATGAACTTCAAAGCACAAGGAATCGATGAAAAAGAATGGAAGAAACATTCTCGTGAATTGGCCTTCCTTGCTTACGAAGATCAATGTTCACCAGCTAACCCACGTCTTCCAATGGTAGACCATATGCAAGAAATCATCGAAGATGCATACTATGGTTACAAAGAACGTCCAGGACGTCGTAAATAAGACGCTAGAGAACAACTGATGTTTATCAGCTATCCCTCGCTCAAAAGAGCGAGGGGATTTTTCTTTATTTTAACGCTAGAAATTGGTTTTTGTGATCTGAAAATTATCTTTTAAAAGAAATCTAATAAATATGTTGCAAGCGCTTACTTTGTATGTTATAATATTCACAAAGTAAAAACTGTAATAAAATGGTTTGATAAAACCAACAAAAAGGAGTCGCTTATGAAAGCAGCAACATATGTATCCGCAGGAAATCTTCAGTTGATTGATCAACCAAAACCAGTGATCAAGAAACCAACTGATGCGATTGTTCGTTTAGTGAAAACGACCATTTGTGGAACAGACCTCCATATTTTGGGTGGTGATGTTCCAGCTTGTAAAGAAGGGACCATCCTGGGTCACGAAGGAATTGGGATTGTCGAAGAAGTCGGCGATGCGGTTACGAACTTTAAGGTAGGAGACAAGGTTATCATCTCTTGCGTAACAGCTTGTAACACTTGCTACTACTGTAAACGTGGTTTGCCTTCCCACTGTGAAGATGGGGGCTGGATCCTTGGCCACTTGATCAACGGTACCCAAGCAGAGTATGTCCATATCCCTCACGCAGACGGCAGTCTTTATCATGCACCAGCTTCTGTAGATGACGAAGCCCTGGTTATGCTCTCTGATATTCTGCCTACTTCCTATGAAATTGGTGTTCTCCCTTCTCACGTGAAACCTGGAGACAACGTTTGTATCGTTGGTGCAGGGCCAATCGGTTTGGCAGCTCTCTTAACCGTACAATTCTTCTCACCAGCAACCATTATCATGGTAGACTTGTCAGAATCACGTCTCGAAGCTTCTAAGAAGTTTGGGAGCTACTCATACCATCTGTTCAAGTGATATTGATGAAATCAAGGCCTTTATCAATGAAGTGACCGATGGTCGTGGTGTTGATATCTCTATGGAATGTGGGGCTATCCAGCTACCTTTCGATGTCTGCCAAAAATATTATCTCGGTCGGCGGTCATATTGCCAACGTCGGAGTGCATGGTAAACCAGTTAGCTTCAATCTTGATGACCTTTGGATCAAGAACATCACGCTCAATACTGGTTTGGTCAATGCCAATACAACTGAAATGCTTCTTAATGTCTTGAAATCTGGTAAGATTGATGCGACGAAGTTAGTGACCCACCACTTCAAACTTTCAGAAGCAGAAAAGGCATACGAAATCTTCAAACATGCTGGCGAAAACAATGCCTTGAAAGTCATTATTGATAATGACCTCAGCTAAGAAGGGCTCAATCGTTTGATGTTGAATAGGACAGGAACATGAAATATTCTGTCCTTTTTTTAACAGATGTAGTAGTTGTTCTTGTCACATCATTTACTTGCTACTCTAATAAAACGTACTAGAAATATTAGAAATATAACATAAATAGAAAGGTGTGATCTTATGAAAATGTTTCCATTATCATCGTGAGTTCTGGTTGGACTTCATTTCTGGCTCTTGGTCTTACTTTTAGTGGCTGTAGCTATGATGACACAGGATCCGCTTTCGGTTGTTAGCCTTGCTTATCTTGCTTTTGTAGGGATTTTGATTCTTCTTCAGGTCTTTCAACCGCAGGTGTCCATTCGCCAGCATCCAGTAGGTAGCTACCATTTCAATTGGGACTTTTTATCGTGACACCAGACTGTATATTGATCTCTTTTTATTGGCTGGTCTCTTAGAAGGTCCGTTCACTTCAACGGATATAGTTTATTGGATCTTGCTTGGGGCATTCGTCGGCTCTATTGGCTTTGTGTTTGTCGTAAAGGAAAAACCGATTCAAAAAAACGGCCTAGTGCATCGAAAGTTCTAGAAGACATTTATTTGGGATCTCTCCTCGATGATGAAGAGGAGAATAGAAAAAGGGCTTGCTTTGTTCAAACGAAAAAAACATCCTAGCTTTTTTTTGAAAAAAAGCTGGGATTTTTTTGTACTGTTTAGTGAGATGATAAAGAAGTGTTACTGTTTGCCTCGTTTGCGAGCGTATTCGTCAAAGGCACCAGCGAAGGTTCCCATGAGTAGGGGAGTTGCGATCAGTCCGACAGTGATCCAGACGGATCCACCATCTACATGGCTGAGTTCCTGCTCGGACAAGCTTCTAAAACGTGTTTCTTCGAGTTTCATGCTTGCTCCTTTCTAGTGCATGATGCCATTGATGATACTACGGCCAAAAATCACGTCCGGAATTGTATAAAATATTCCATGTTTGAACGATGAATTTTGCCGAGTCAAAGACAGAGGCTCCTCCATCAATGGTGGCCAGTTCAGCTTCCGTTAGGCAAGTATAATGGATGCTTGTATCCATAGGTGTCCTCCTTAATGTAAGATCGTGTAGAGTAAATCAATTGCCTCGTTGAGAATGGTGAAAGTGACCATGAAGGCAATAGCAAATTTAGGAAAGTACCCTTCTACCTGTTTGGGTGCTTTTTTATCAAGAATGCAGTATCCTGTCAAAAGGATGAGGGTGATAAAGGGCAGAGAAATCATAGAAATGCCTCCTTTTAGAAGAATTTCTTTTTGATATCTTTGCCAATTGTATAGCATAGAGCGACGAGGGCGACGCAGACTCCTGCTGAAACTACTGCTCCGCCGCTAACATCGACTAGTTCATCTTCCGTCAAGGTTACAAAGTTTTGTGTGAATTCTGTTGTCATTTAGTTTTCCTTTTTATGTTTTTACTTGTTTTAGGGCAGTATCGACTGCCAAATAGATTGTAGCTGCAATGGCTAAATTAATCTGCGGTTGAAATGCAATCAGATGTGCATCGTGCAAACATCGTTAATCCGATGATGATCGCGAAAAAGAATGGTGTGTACATGTCGTTTCATAAGCCTTATCCTAAAATGAAGCCAAGGGCTAGACCAGTGATGATGCATCCTCCGTAGATGATAAAAGGTGCTACCCCACCGTTGACCTGAGTTAACTCTTCATCCGTCAGAGTAGTGAATTGATTGTCAATCAGTTGATTTGTTTGTGTCATAAACTATCTCCTTTTCTAATGTATTGTCTGTTATTACTTTCTTTGGCAACTACTTAAAGCCAAAAGTCCAAGAGGAATCAAGATGAAAGGGAGGAAACCTCCAGTACATTCTTCTAGTTCAGCGTCGTTTAGTTTTGAAAACTTTTTATCAATTGTTGTCATGATATTTCCTTTCTGTTAGAGCACATTGGCTAGTGTTTTTCCTAGCTCGTAGCCTACTTGATAGATGCCATACATCAAAACGGGTGCTAGAATGCTAGCGAGTATGATGAGTGCCATTTTTTATTTTTCCTTGTTTTCATGATTTTTCCTTACAGGATGATCAGTGATAAGAATAGTAATAGAATAAAAAATTGTGTATTCTTTTTCATGTTCGGTATTCCCTTTCCTTATTTATTTACGGAAGAAGTAATACAAAAACCATGGGATGATAATGGGAGTATAGTACATCTGTTGTCCTCCTTTCTTTTTGTTTGGTCACTTATACTATTCGTATAAAAAAATCTGGAAATGGAAAAAAATTTTCTAAAAAAAGTTTTAGAATGTTTGCATCTCTGAAACTAGTTTCAGAGGAAAAGGGATGATAGTTTAAAAATATGAAACTATAATCAAAATAGCTCTACAATATTGTAAGCGCTTTAAAAATGCTATATAATAATTTTATAAGTACTCGAGTTGTCGTAATAAACAAAGGAGATGGAATGTATGTCCAAGATCACAAAAGAAGAATTGATTCAACAGATCAAAGACGGCATTATCGTTTCTTGTCAGGCGCTTCCTCATGAACCTCTCTACACAGAGGCAGGAGGTGTGATTCCCCTCTTGGTCAAAGCAGCTGAGCAAGGAGGGGCGGTTGGAATCCGAGCGAATAGTGTCCGCGATATCAAAGAAATCAAGGAAGTGACAAAGCTTCCGATTATCGGGATCATCAAGAGAGATTATCCTCCTGAAGAACCATTCATTACTGCTACTATGAAAGAAGTAGATGAATTGGCCGTATTAGATATCGCAGTGATTGCCCTGGATTGTACCAAACGTCCGCGTCATGACGGTCTATCGATTGTCGACTTTATCCAGCAAGTGAAGGAGAAATATCCTGATCAACTCTTGATGGCAGATATCAGCACCTTTGAAGAAGGCTTAACAGCTGTCGAAGCAGGGGTTGATTTTGTCGGAACGACCTTATCTGGGTACACAGATTATAGCCCGAAAGTAGACGGACCTGACATTGACTTGATTCGCCAACTCTGCCAAGCGGGTGTCGATGTGATTGCTGAAGGTAAGATTCATTATCCTGCACAAGCCAAAGAAATTCATGACCTGGGTGTCAGAGGAGTTGTAGTAGGGGGAGCTATCACACGACCTAAAGAAATTACAGAACGCTTCGTCGCAGCATTAAAATAGAAAAAGAACAGCAAAAAGAGACAAGGAGGAAGCTAGGAAGAGAGAAGTCACCCAGTATAAAAGAAAATATTTAATGACCACTGTCCTCGGTGAGGATACACTAAGTAAGAGAAATCTTACCGCAAACGTGAGGAGAAATCACATGAAAATGAAAAAAGTACTGTACTCGTTGGTAGCTGGTGCAGCGGTGCTAGCACTTGCAGCTTGTGGATCTGGAGGAGGATCTAAGTCTGAATCTTCAAGTGACAATTCTGGTAAAACAGAAATCACTTGGTGGGCCTTCCCAGTCTTTACACAAGAAAAAGCTGAAGATGGCGTAGGAACTTACGAAAAATCAATTATCGAAGCTTTCGAAAAAGCTAATCCAGATATCAAAGTTAAACTAGAAACCATCGACTTCAAATCTGGTCCTGAAAAGATCACTACTGCCATCGAAGCTGGAACTGCTCCAGACGTTCTCTTTGACGCACCAGGGCGGATTATTCAATACGGTAAAAATGGTAAATTGGCTGACTTGAACGACCTCTTTACTGAAGATTTTGTAAAAGATGTCAACAACGACAATATCATCCAAGCTAGCAAGGCCGGCGACACTGCTTACATGTACCCAATCAGTTCAGCACCATTCTACATGGCGATGAACAAGAAGATGTTGGAAGATGCAGGAGTTCTAGACCTTGTCAAAGAAGGCTGGACAACAGACGACTTTGAAAAAGTCTTGAAAGCTTTGAAAGACAAAGGTTACACACCAGGATCACTCTTCAGTAACGGTCAAGGTGGAGACCAAGGTACTCGTGCCTTTATCGCTAACCTTTACGGTGGTTCTGTAACAGATGAAAAAGTAACCAAGTATACAACAGATGATCCAAAATTTGTCAAAGGTTTGGAAAAAGCATCTAAATGGATTGAAGATGGTTTGATGATGAATGGTTCTCAATTCGACGGTGGAGCAGACATCCAAAACTTCGCTAACGGTCAAACTTCTTACACTATCTTGTGGGCACCTTCACAAAACGGTATCCAAGCTAAATTGTTGGATGCAAGTAAAGTTGAAGTAGTCGAAGTACCATTCCCATCTGATAGCGGTAAACCAAAATTGGAATACCTTGTCAATGGTTTTGCAGTCTTTAACAACAAGGATGAAAAGAAAGTAGCAGCAGCTAAGAAATTTGTTCAATTCATCGCGGATGACAAAGAATGGGGTCCTAAGAACGTTGTTCGTACAGGTGCCTTCCCAGTTCGTAGTTCATTTGGTAAATTGTATGATGACAAACGGATGGAAACCATCAGTACTTGGACTCAATACTACTCACCATACTACAACACAATCGACGGCTTTGCAGAAATGCGTACACTTTGGTTCCCAATGTTGCAATCTGTTTCAAACGGGGATGAAAAAGCAGAACCAGCTTTGAAGACCTTTACTGAAAAAGCAAACGAAACGATCAAGAAAAAATAGATCATCTATGAAACTCAAATGATCCTTTCATAGAAATAAGAAAGCATAGGCCCCCTCGATTTCTTATCTCCATGTGTAGATTGAAAGAGGGGCCTTTCGTGTTTTCACTCTCCTAATTATCTATATGTAGGAAGGGCAGTGCCATCCGTTCCACATAAAGGAATCAAGGAAAAAAATAGAAAAAAAGAACATCAGGAGGTGCCTTATTGTGAAGGTAAACAAAATCCGAATGAGGGAGACGCTGGTTTCCTACGCATTCTTAGCACCCATTTTAATCTTCTTTATTGTCTTTGTATTAGCACCAATGATTATGGGGTTTGTCACTAGTTTCTTCAACTACTCGATGACCTCCTTCAAATTTGTTGGTCTTGAAAATTACTCCCGCATGTTTGCGGATAAGGTCTTTATCAAGTCCTTGATCAATACTGTCATCATCGTTATCGGATCCGTTCCAATCGTAGTATTGTTCTCCTTGTTTGTGGCTTCTCAGACCTATCATCAAAATGCGATTGCGCGTTCCTTCTATCGTTTCGTCTTCTTCCTTCCAGTTGTTACAGGGAGTGTAGCGGTAACGGTTGTGTGGAAATGGATCTACGATCCACTATCTGGTATTTTGAACTTCGTCCTTAAATCTGGTCATGTTATCCAACAAAATATTTCTTGGTTGGGAGATAAGAACTGGGCTTTGATGGCCATTATTGTCATCTTATTGACAACCTCTGTTGGTCAACCGATCATCCTCTACATCGCAGCTATGGGAAATATTGATAACTCTCTCGTAGAAGCAGCGCGTGTGGATGGTGCGACAGAACTTCAAGTTTTCTGGAAGATCAAATGGCCAAGCTTATTGCCAACAACTTTGTACATTGCGATCATTACGACCATTAACTCTTTCCAATGTTTCGCCTTGATCCAATTGTTGACATCCGGTGGTCCTAACTACTCAACGAGTACCCTCATGTACTACTTATATGAAAAAGCCTTTAAGCTCTCTGAATACGGTTATGCCAACACCATGGGTGTCTTCCTGGCAGTGATGATTGCCATTATTAGTTTTGCGCAATTCAAGATCCTCGGAAACGACGTAGAATACTAAAGAAAGGAGTCTCAGATGAAATCAACACAAAAAGAAACCAATCACTGCCTTTACAGTGATTTCTACCATCATTTTGCTCCTTTTGACAGTCTTTGTTCATTTTCCCATTCTATTGGATTTTTGACAGGGGCCTTTAAGTCTCAACCAGATACCATTATGATCCCACCTCAGTGGTGGCCAAAGACACCAACTATGGAAAAACTTCCAACAGTTGATGGTTCAAAACCCAGCCCTGCAATGGTTGTGGAACAGTGTCTTTATTTCCCTTGCTACCATGCTTTTGGTATGTATGACGTCTTCTTTGGCGGGCTATGTCTTGGCTAAGAAACGTTTCTATGGGCAACGAATTCTCTTTGCTATCTTTATCGCAGCCATGGCCCTTCCAAAACAAGTTGTCTTGGTTCCATTGGTGCGCATTATCAACTTTATGGGAATCCACGACACCCTTGCAGCGGTTATCTTACCGCTGGTCGGATGGCCATTCGGGGTCTTCTTGATGAAGCAATTTAGTGAAAACATCCCAACAGAACTCTTAGAATCTGCTAAGATCGATGGTTGTGGAGAGTTACGGACTTTCTGGAGCGTTGCCTTCCCAATTGTCAAGCCGGGATTTGCAGCCCTTGCCATCTTTACCTTCATCAACACCTGGAACGACTACTTTATGCAATTGGTAATGCTGACCTCTCGGCAAAACCTGACCATTTCACTAGGGGTAGCAACCATGCAGGCTGAAATGGCCACCAACTATGGCTTGATCATGGCTGGAGCAGCCTTGGCTGCGGTGCCAATCGTTACGGTCTTCCTGGTCTTCCAAAAATCCTTCACTCAAGGGATTACCATGGGAGCGGTCAAAGGATAAGTCGTCCGTTTGGACAAACGATAGTTGTGTGCAGATACTTTTTTCTAGGCTGAGAGGTGTAGGGTTCTTGCAGGCTCTACATCTCATCGGTGCCCTAGAAGGGGCTAGGGAAGAAATCACTTGTTTTCTTTTCTTGTCGCTAAGAAGTATCGAAAGGATGAGTATATGATATTTGATGATTTAAAAAACATCACCTTTTACAAAGGGATCCATCCCAATCTAGATCAGGCCATTGATTTTCTCCATGAGCATCGGAAGGATTCTTTTTGAATTAGGGGAGATACGACATTGATGGGAGATAAGGTCTTTCTCGTCGTTCAAGAAAAACATCCCTCAATAAAGAAGAAAAGCAATCGCTTTGAGCATCACAAAAAAATATGCCGATTTGCATCTTTTTGGTAGAAGGGACATGAGTTTTCGAGTTATGGATCTCGTGTGACAGGTGAGGCGCTCGCATTTGATGAAGCATCGGACATCGGTTTTGTCCATTGCCAGGAGTCTTATCCACTTCATCTAGGGTTATCATAATTTTGCGATTTTTCTTTCCCAGGGGAACCTCATCAGCCCAAATGGTTATGCGGGTCAAGAAGAAGTCGTTCGAAAAACAGTTTAGTGAAAAATTTTAATCGATTAAGAGAGTCAGAAAGGAGACGGTATGTCACAAAGAGAAACAGGATTGATCAAAAACAGTTTTTAATACTGACAATCTGGTGATGCGAATCAGCGAGAAAATAGCGGACTTAGTCACAGTCAATCTTCTTTTTGTGTTGAGCTGTCTGCCGATTGTCACCATCGGGATCGCAAAGATTAGTTTGTATCAAACGGTTTTTGCGATCAAACATCAGCGTCGCCTACCAGTCATTCGGACCTACATCAGCGCCTTTCGCGAAAATTGGAAGTTGGGTCTTCAGCTCGGAGGAATTGAGTTGCTCGTTTCAGGGATCTGTCTCTTTGACTTGCTCCTCTTTTGGAACCAGACAGCTTTGCCGATGCAGGTGTTAAAAGCTGTGTGTCTAGGACTCTTCATCTTCCTAGTTCTGGTCATGCTAGCGGCCTATCCAATTGCGGCGCGTTACCGATTGACTTGGGTAGAGTGTCTTCAAAAAGCTCTGATTGTATCCGGTTTGTATTTCCCATGGTTTTTCGTTATGGGGACTTTCTTGTTGCTAGTAGCTATGGTTTTTGTGACTTCTGTCTTAAGCTTTCTACTAGGGCTCATGGTCTTCTTCTTGATTGGTTTTTCTAGCCTGACCTTCCTACAGGTTGGATTGATGGAAAAAGATATTTGCTCGTTTTAAAGAATAAAAAAAGAAAAAAATAGGATTTAGTAAACATTCGTGAAAGGAGAAAAGAATGTCAGATTTAAAAAAATATGAAGGAGTCATCCCGGCTTTTTTTATGCCTGCTATGATGACCAAGGAGAAATTAGCCCGGAGCGGGTACGTGCGCTGGTAGAATATTTTTATCGCGAAAGGTGTGCAGGGCTTGTATGTCAACGGATCTTCCGGCGAATGTATCTACCAGAGCGTAGCCGATCGCAAGCTGGTCTTAGAAGAAGTCATGGCAGTGGCTAAAGGGAAATTGACCATCATCGCTCACGTAGCCTGCAACAATACCAAGGACAGCGTGGAATTGGCACGACATGCAGAAGAGCTAGGGAGTAGATGCCATTACGACCATTCCGCCAATTTATTTCCGCTTGCCAGAATACAGCGTGGCCCACTACTGGAATGAAATCAGCGCAGCAGCACCAAACACAGACTTTGTCATCTACAATATCCCGCAATTGGCAGGGGTAGCTTTGACACCGAGTCTGTATACAGAAATGTTGAAAAATCCACGGGTGATTGGGGTGAAAAACTCTTCGATGCCTGTGCAGGATATTCAAACCTTTGCTTCTTTAGGTGGTGATGACCATATCGTCTTTAATGGTCCGGATGAGACAATTCTTAGGGTGGCCGTCTGATGGGAGCAGGAGCTGGTATTGGGGGCACCTATGGTGCTATGCCGGAGCTCTTCTTGAAACTCAATCAGCTGATTGCTGAGAAAGACTTGGAAACTGCGCGTGCCTTGCAATTTGCCATCAATGGCATTATCGGAGTCTTGACGTCTGCTCACGGAAACATGTATGGCGTCATTAAAGAAGTCTTGCGAATCAATGAAGGTCTAGAACTGGGATCTGTTCGGAGTCCATTAAGTCCAGTAACTGAAGCAGACCAGGAAGTGGTTCAAAAAGCAGCTAGCTTAATCCGTGAAGTCAAGGAACGTTTCCTTTAAAAAAGAGTGTAAATCGGAAAGGAGAGGTGTATGGCCTATTACCTAGCGATTGATATCAGTGGGACCAATATCAAATATGGTCTGATTGATGAAGCAGAGAATTTGATTGAGTCGCATGAAATGCCGACAGAAGCTGAAAAAAAGGGGGACCTGGGGATTCTAGGGAAAACCAAAGCTTTAGTAGAATCTTACCTCGAAGAAAATACCATCCTTGGAGTCTGTATTTCGTCAGCTGGGATGGTTGACCCCGATAAGGGGGAAATCTTTTATGCAGGCCCTCAGATTCCCAATTATGCAGGAACTCAGTTCAAAAAAGAAATTGAAGAGACCTATCAAATCCCCTGCGAAATTGAAAATGACGTCAACTGTGCTGGTTTAGCAGAAGTCATGTCAGGGAATGGCCAGGGTGCTCAAGTTGCCGTCTGTTTAACGGTCGGTACTGGCATTGGTGGCTGTCTCTTGATCAATGGGGAGATTTTCCATGGCTTTTAGCAATTCTGCCTGCGAGGTAGGTTACCTTCATCTTCAAGATGGCGCCTTCCAAGATTTGGCCTCGACGACAGCTTTGGTTGAATATGTTGCCAAGCAGCATGGGGATCCTGTTGAACAATGGAGTGGTCGTCGCATATTCAAGGAAGCGACCCAAGGAAATACCATCTGTATGGCGGGAATCGATCGCATGGTCGATTACCTAGGCAAGGGGCTTGCCAATATCTGTTATGTTGTCAATCCTCAAGTGGTCATCCTTGGTGGTGGGGTCATGGGACAGGAAGCTATATTGAAACCAAAAATTTCAGCCGCCCTCAAAGACTCCCTCGTTCCAAGCCTAGCAGACAAAGACGCAATTGGAGTTTGCGCATCATCAAAATACGGCAGGGATGATAGGAGCTTACTACCATTTCAAAGCAACAACAAGCCAGACGGAATTAATCAAAAGACAGGCTGGGACAAAAGTCCTAGCCTCTTATTTGACTTTTTTGCATTGTCGAGCTAAGACGTAGTGTTGAGTGTTCTCACCACTGCTGATTACATCAGCTTTTCACAGCCCTACTAATCAGGGCTGGAGTAGGGACGACGAAATCTGAATTCAACGAATTACCGATTTCGTCCCACTCTCATTTTTGTGGAAAAGAAAAACCAGAATGCAGAGGAAAAGGATCCTCAGCTCCTGGTGATATTTAGGGAGACTAACGTCTACGTGAATCGTAGCCATTGAGTTTTTTGTTTTCCCAATAGCTATTGAAAATTCTTTCTTTACGCTCCCGATCCATTTCGAGAAAGTGAGCATAGATTAAATCAATCGTGGTTAAGAAGGGAAGGGTTGCCGTAATACGGTCGATATAGGTGCTTCCAGGTAGGGGAGCAACTGGTAAAATTTCCGTAAAGTCATCTTTGATAGCGTCTGGTTGAGCAGTGAGAAGAACGGTTTTTGCTCCCATTTCTTGAGCATCCAGGAGGCTGTGGATAATCGAGCGTGTAGTTCCCGATAGAGAGAAGGCAATGACTAGGCAGGATTTATCCAAGATACTGGTCGTCCATGCAAAGCCGTCTTGATCGGTTAGGGCCTCGCAAACAACGCCCAGTCGGAGGAAGCGAAGTTTCATCTCGGAGGCGACTAGACCGGAGCTTCCTTTTCCAAAGAAGTAGACCCGATCTGCTTGAGTGATTAAGTTGGCGACTTCTTTGATTTGGTCATCTTTTGCTAGGGTTTCTGTAACCTGAAGGACCTGCTGGTAGCGACGCAAGACATCCTGGGTTAGTTCGTCGTGTGGGGATTGTTGCTTTTGAGATTTGGTTTCTTCGTTAAAGTGATAAATAAATTCACGGTAGCCTGTGAAGCCACACTTTTTGGGAAAAAAACGGGTCAAAGCGACTTTTTGATACATGCAAAAGTTCCGTCACTCTAGACGAGGAAAGAGAGTGTTGCTGCGCTTCAGGAGATAAAAAATAGCGGGCAATGTCTAACTCTAGCTCCGTCATTTCTTCTTGATGGCTCTTAATAATGCTTCGGAGATCACGATCTTGTTTCACAGCAGTCCTCCTTTCAACCGAGGTTACACCTGGAGAAAATCCTATAATATATTTCACAGTATAACATAAAAAAAGCTGTGATATACAAGGAATACGACCAGCGAACGACTGAAAGAAGGAACAGAATCCGCATCTTTTTTGAATCACCTTTGTTAAAAAAATAACCTCTGGAAACAAAGGAAAGACGCTGAAAAAAGTTGATGAAATATGTTATAATTTACACAAGAATTTGTTCCTTCTCATAAAGGAAGAGGTAAGGAGGTGGAGTGATGGCCAACGCAACTCTCGAAATGATGCAAGAGATTGAAATGGCGGCGGAAGCCGTTGTCGCAAGTTACGAGGATCAGGTCCAAGATTTGCGCCAACAGCTAGGTGATCACCTACAGGAGGTAGCAGCATCCTATGACAAAGAGACTGCTAAGCTGGTCGCAGAGCAGGGAAGAGTCCTCGAAAGCAACGATTGCTAGCTTGGAAGCTGACCTGGCAGTGACCAGTCAACGCAATGACGAAAAGGTGCAGCAAGCCATGACAGATAAGCGTGCAGCTTTGGTAGACGAAATTGTAGAAAAGGTGGTAGCAACCTATGGCAATTAGTCCAATGCAACACCTTTCTCTGGTTTTGCCCACAAATCTAATGGACGAGCTTCTCTTGTCGCTCCAGTCAGAGGAATCTGTCCAAATCTATGATTTGAGCGAGCAAGAGGATTGGCAAGTTGCCTTTCAGACGAGTGATGGGTCCAAAGGATCAGCTCTAAGAATGGATGAACTAAGACGTCGAGAAGAGCAGTTAGAAAAGGCCATACAGGCCCTGGAGCCTTTTATTCCTCAGAAGAAGGGATTAGAAAAAAACTAAAAGAAGCTCCCTTGTCCTTGTCTTTTTCACGATTTAGAGTCTCATGGGGTCATCCGTGATGAGCAACGTCTTTTACAATACGTACAAAAAAACAATTGGCTGTCTTAGCAAAAGGCTCAGGGATCGCATCCAGCAAGCCCAAGAAGAAATCGCCTCTTTAGAAAAAAATGGGACTGCCTTGACGACAACACCTGACCAGCTCAAGCGTTTCCGTTATGTTCGTGGCTTAATCGGTACCATTCCGAATAGTGAACAGGATCAGGCGCGACAAGCCTTACTGGCTCATCCAGATGTAGAAGTTGATGTGGTCTTCAGCTCGGAAACGGAGCATGGGGTAGTAGTCTTGTATAAGTCTGGGGATTTAACAGACCTTCAAGATACGCTGACTAGTTCGCATTTCAAAGAGTTTGACTACCAAGGAGAGACCCTACCAAAAGAACGTTTGGAGCAACTCAAGAGAGAGAGATTAAAGAACAAGGTGCTGTCGAAGCAGCTACGTTGGAAACGCTCAGTCAAGCCAAGGAAGACCTTAATCAACTCAAGTACCAACTCGATTATGTCTTGAGTCTAGGGGCCCGGGAAGAGGCCAAAGGCTCTCTTGCCAGTACAGCTCATCTAGTCGCATTAGAAGGGTGGATTGAAACTGCTCAACTCGATGCTTTAAAAGCCAAACTTCAAAAGGAGTTTGGGAACCAAGTCGTCTTGCAGACACGTGAAGTCGCTCAAGAAGAATGGGACCAGGTACCAATCAAACTGAAAAACAATGCCTTGGTGGAGCCCTTCGAGTTAGTGACAGAAATGTATGCCTTGCCTAAGTATTACGAGAAAGATCCGACACCAATCGTCTCTCTCTTCTACTTTGTTTTCTTCGGCATGATGGTAGCAGATATCGGCTATGGTCTCTTGTTGACGTTGGCAACTGGTTTTGCTCTAAAGGCCTTCCAGCTTCAGCCGAGCGCAGCAAAAAACCTTCGCTTTTTCTGCCTTTTAGGAATCTCGGTAGCCCTTTGGGGAGTCGTCTACGGTTCCTTCTTCGGCTTTGAGATGCCCTTTACTTTGATCAGTACGACGACCAATGCCATGACCATCTTGATATTATCAGTTATCTTTGGTTTCATCACCGTTCTGGTCGGCCTCTTCCTAGGTGGGATGAAAAATGTCCGCCTGAAAGACTACACCGAAGCCTACAATGCAGGCTTTGCCTGGGTCTTGATTTTATTGGGCTTGATGCTCTTAGCGGTCGGAAACATCCTACCAGGCTTATCCTACCTAGTCCCCATTGGCCAGTGGCTAGCCATTCTCAATGCGATTGGTATTTTGGTCGTGTCCATTGTCAGTGCTAAGAAATTATCAGGAATTGCAGCTGGTCTCTTTAATCTCTACAACGTTAGTGGCTATGTCGGAGACTTGGTCAGCTTTACCCGGCTGATGGCGCTTGGTTTATCAGGGGCTAGCATCGGTTCAGCCTTTAACCTGATTGTCAATCTCTTACAACCCTGGGACGATTCACCGTCGGCCTTGTCCTCTTTGTCCTCCTTCATGCCATCAACATGTTCCTGTCCTTTTTATCAGGCTATGTGCATGGAGCACGTTTGATCTTTGTCGAATTCTTTGGCAAGTTCTACGAGGGTGGTGGCAAGCCCTTCCGACCTTTAAAAACCGTCGGAACGCTATGTCAAAAACAAAAAAATAATTCAGTAAATCAATCATAAAAAAATTTTATAGGAGTATATTCATGGAATCTTTAGCTTCATATTTCTCAACCCATGGGGGTGCCTTCTTTGCAGCCCTTGGTGTAGCCATTGCAGTGGCTCTTAGTGGAATGGGTTCAGCCCTCGGTGTTGGTAAGACTGGTCAGGCATGCCGCACTCTTGAAAAGAACAACCAGAAAAAAATTTGCCCAAGCCTTGATCTTTGCAATTGTTGCCAGGTACACAAGGTTTGTACGGTTTCGTTATCGGGATCTTGATCTGGTTGCAAATTAAACCAGATATGGCTCTTGAAACAGGAGTTGCTTACTTCTTCACAGCCCTTCCAGTAGCGATCGTCGGCTATTTCTCAGCGAAACATCAAGGAAATGTCGCAACTGCTGGGATGCAAATCTTGGCAAAACGCCCTGAAGACATGATGAAAGGGGTTATCCTTGCGGCCATGGTTGAAACCTATGCCATCTTGGCCTTCGTTGTGTCCTTCCTTTTGACTCTTCGCGTCGGCTAATCTAGACACACCTCAGTCAAAGAAGAGGAATGTTCTCTTCGTCTATTATCGGTGGCGAAGAACTCCAAAGGAGGAAATAAAAACAATGACGGATTATTCCCAATTAAAGGATTCCATCCTTGAACAGGCCCATGAAAAAAAGGTCGGAAATTAGTGGCGGAAGCAACGGCTAAGGTTCAAGCAGAGTCCCAGTTGCAGGAAGCTCGTTTGGTAGAAGAAAAGTTACACCAACGGGCGGTTCAATTGCAGACTATTGAGCGCCGCTTGCAACGTGAAAGCCAACAAATTGAAAATAAAAAGCGCCAATCGACATTGGTTACCAAGCAACGTGTCTTAAAAGAGTTGTTTGCGGATGCCTACCAGAAAATGGCTACTTGGTCACGCCAAGAAGAACTCGCATTTCTGCATCGCGTTCTTCCTCGCTATGCAGATCGAGCAATGGTCTTAACGTTTGGTGCTGTGACGGCAGAAAAATTGACAGATCAAGATCGTCAGGATTTGATAGAGGCCTATCCACAGCTTCAATTAGCGAAAGAAACGCTTACCCAAGAGGCTGGTTTTGTCCTTTCCTTTGGCAAAGTGGATGCCAGCTACCTCTACCGTGATTTGGTTGATGCTGTGCGGGAGGAGCAGAGCTTCCATATGGCAGCCAGCATTTTTAAAGAAGAGAAAAACTAGGAGGGGCTATGAGTGAACGGACGTATTCTCAAGTAAATACCGGGATTAGTGTACGTGAAGCTAGTTTTTTGAGCCCGGCTCAGTTTGATGCCCTTCTGAATAGCTCCGATGCAGAAGCGCGTGCTAATCTCTTGCAAGGGACGGCCTATGCCTTGGAGGCAGATCAACTGCGTCAAGTCCAAGTGGTCGAGCAAGCCTTGATGAAGCACCTTCTAGCAGAGTACGATTGGGCTTATCAGGTGGCTCCGAACCCTGCGGTAGTCGACCTCTTCGCCCTCAAGTACACCTATCACAATCTCAAGGTCTTCTTGAAAGAGCGAGCAACGGGGCGGGATTTGAACTTCCTATTATTGGATGCAGGTCCCTATTCCTTAGCGGTTCTTGAACAAGTAGCCAAGACCTTTTCTTCAGAGAACTGCCCAGAGTTTATGGCTCAAGAAGTCGCAGCAACCTGGCAGGAATATGTCGACTATCAGGATATTCGGGTTCTGGAGATCGGCATGGATTTGGCTTACTTTGATCATCTCAAACGCTTGGCGAAAGATCTGGACCATCCACTTTTAAAATCCTTGGTCACCTTGACCATTGATTGTTACAATGTCATCACAGTTGAGCGGGCCCTCAGTTTGAAAAAGCCGAACAGCTTTATGAAGCAACTTTTGTCTGATGCAGGGAGCCTCTCAGCAAGAGAAGTCATTCAGTGTGTCGAGCAGGGCAACCTCATCAGTTGGTTCCAACAAGTCAATCCCTTGCCTTATAATGTGGAATTGACACAGTACGAAGAGCAGATGCGAGCAGGCAGAGTAACTGCTGAGACAGTGGAATATCTGGAGCATGTGCTTAAGTACCGAATTTTGGAACAAGCTTCCTTTGAGACAGACGGGCCCTTGCCTTTAGCTCGCTATCTCTTTGGAAAAGAGCTGGAGGTGAAGAACCTTCGTTTGGTCTTGACGGGTCTGGATAATCAACTCCCGATTGACAAAATAAAAGAAAGGATGAGACCAATCTATGGCCAGTAAAACGCAAAAAATTGCCGTTGTGGGAAACCGTGATGCCATCCTTCCTTTTCAAATGATTGGCTTTCAGACCTTTCCCGTAGCAGAGGCTCAGGAAACCATCAATACCTTACGTCACTTGAGCCAAGAAGATTTTGGCATCATCTATCTGACGGAAGATATGGCTCAGGAAATCCCAGATACCATTGCCTACTATGATCGCCAAGTAACCCCAGCCGTCATCTTGATCCCTACTCATAAGGGAACGACTGGATTGGGGCGGCAGCGAATTCGGGACAATGTCGAAAAAGCAGTCGGACAGGATATTTTATGAGAACAAATGAATTTGGCCAAGCGATTGGCGATGCCATGCCTGATTTTACACCGGGGGGTCTGCCAGCTATTGAGCGGATCGAAGGTCGCTATACCGTGATCGAGCGCCTCTCAAAAGAAAAACATGGAGCAGATCTTTATCAGGTCTACGGGCCGGACTCTCCAGCAGCGATGTGGACCTTTCTGTTCAAAGGCCCTGCCCACAATAAAGAGGAGTGGGACCGCTTATTGGATGATCTCATGACAGATCAAGGTCGCTTTTACTATGCGATTGTAGACAAAGATTCAGGCAAGGCTTTGGGGACTTTCTCTCTCATGCGGATCGATCAAGCTAATCGGGTGATCGAAGTCGGAGCAGTGACCTACTCACCAGCGCTCCAAAGACACGCATGGCTACGGAAGCCCAGTATCTCTTGGCGCGCTATGTGTTTGAAGATTTAGGCTACCGCCGCTATGAGTGGAAATGCGATGCCTTAAACCAAGCATCTCGCAAAGCAGCTGAGCGCTTAGGGTTCACCTATGAAGGCTGTTTCCGTCAGGCTGTTGTTTATAAAGGTCGTACCCGTGATACAGACTGGTTGTCTATCATTGACCAAGAATGGCCAGCTATCAAACAGCGCTTCGAAGCCTGGTTGGATCCAAGCAATTTCGATGCCAATGGCCAACAAAAGCAATCTCTAAGAGAGATAGCACAAAAAGTAAAAACAAAAGAAACAAAAGGATTCCCAGGAGGAATACATGACTCAAGGAAAAATTATTAAAGTTTCCGGTCCCTTGGTGGTCGCATCAGGGATGCAGGAGGCCAATATCCAAGACATTTGCCGGGTCGGCGATCTTGGTTTGATTGGCGAAATTATTGAGATGCGGCGGGATGAAGCCTCTATCCAAGTATATGAAGAAACGTCAGGAGTAGGACCAGGTGAACCAGTGGTAACAACCGGAGCTCCCCTTTCTGTCGAGTTGGGACCAGGTTTGATTTCTCAGATGTTTGACGGGATCCAACGTCCCTTGGAACGCTTCCAGAAGTTACAGCCAGTGACTTCCTTATACGTGGAGTTCAAGTTCCAAATCTAGACCGTGACACCAAATGGACCTTCGAGCCAAGTGTGGCAGAAGGAACAGAGGTAGTTGCCGGAGACATCGTCGGTACGGTTCAAGAGACCAATATGGTGGAGCACCGTATCATGGTACCGTTTGGTGTGAGTGGACGTGTGACCAAGATCGCGACAGGTTCTTACACAGTGGAAGAGTCAGTTTATGAGATCGAGCAGGCAGATGGTAGCCTCTTTACTGGGACCCTGATGCAAAAAAATGGCCGGTTCGTCGAGGCCGTCCCTTTGCACAAAAAAACTGATTCCAGTAGAGCCTTTGGTCACCGGTCAACGGGTCATCGATACCTTCTTCCCAGTGACTAAGGGTGGAGCTGCAGCTGTTCCTGGTCCTTTCGGAGCTGGAAAAAAACAGTTGTGCAACACCAGGTGGCCAAGTTTGCCAATGTAGACATCGTAATTTACGTTGGTTGTGGGGAACGCGGAAATGAAATGACGGATGTTCTGAATGAGTTTCCAGAATTGATCGATCCAACGACTGGTCAATCCATCATGCAACGGACGGTTCTGATCGCTAATACTTCGAACATGCCGGTAGCGGCGCGTGAAGCTTCCATCTACACAGGGATTACTATTGCCGAATACTTCCGTGATATGGGCTATTCCGTTGCCATCATGGCGGACTCTACTTCGCGTTGGGCAGAAGCTCTCCGTGAAATGTCTGGTCGTCTAGAAGAAATGCCAGGGGATGAAGGCTACCCAGCCTATCTTGGTAGCCGGATTGCTGAATATTACGAGCGCGCAGGTCGGGTTAAGACACTTGGAACCACTGCGCGTGAAGGTTCGATTACCGCCATCGGTGCCGTTTCCCCTCCAGGTGGAGACATTTCAGAGCCGGTGACCCAAAAATACCTTGCGGATTGTCAAGGTTTTCTGGGGACTAGATGCTCAGTTGGCCCTAACATGCCATTTCCCAGCCATCAACTGGTTGAGTTCTTATTCCCTTTACCAAGATGAAGTGGGCCAATATATCGATCAGCATGAGCAGATTAGCTGGGCAGAAAAAGTGACCCGCGCCATGAACCTGTTGCAAAAAGAGAGTGAATTGCAGGAGATTGTGCGTTTGGTTGGTCTGGATTCCCTGTCTGAGAAAGACCGCTTGACCATGAATGCGGCCAAGATGATCCGCGAAGACTACCTGCAACAAAATGCCTTTGATGAGGTCGATACCTATACTTCCTTCAGCAAGCAGGTGGCCTTGTTGACCAACATTTTGACCTTTGACCAAGAAAGTCAAAAAGCACTAGAATTAGGAGCTTACTTCACAGAAATCATGGAAGGAACTGTAGACCTTCGGGACCGCATTGCCCGGAGCAAGTTCATCCATGAGGACCAGTTGGCAACCATTCAAGCCCTGAAAGAAGAAATCATAGAAACCCTACACCAAATCGTCGCAAAAGGAGGAGTAGACAATGAGCGTGATTAAAGAATACCGTACTGTCAGCGAAGTTGTTGGCCCCTTGATGATTGTCGATCAGGTTGAAGGGGTTCACTACAATGAACTGGTAGAAATCAAGCTTCATGATGGAACGACCCGTCAGGGACAAGTCCTCGAAGTCCAAGAAGACAAGGCCATGGTCCAGCTCTTTGAAGGATCTAGCGGGATCAACTTGGAAAAAGCCAAAGTCCGCTTTACCGGACGTCCCCTAGAACTCCCAGTGTCTGAAGACATGGTGGGACGCATCTTTAACGGGATGGGCAAACCCATCGATGGTGGTCCAGAAATTATCCCAGAGAAATACTTGGACATTGATGGACAAGCCATCAACCCTGTTTCGCGGGACTATCCGGATGAATTTATCCAGACAGGGATCTCAGCTATTGACCATTTGAACACCCTAGTTAGGGGGCAAAAGCTTCCGGTATTCTCTGGATCAGGGCTTCCTCATAAAGAATTGGCTGCTCAGATTGCTCGTCAAGCGACGGTGCTTAATTCGGAAGAAAACTTCGCCGTGGTCTTTGCGGCCATGGGGATTACCTTCGAAGAAGCCGAATTCTTTATGAACGACCTGCGGGAAACAGGTGCGATTGATCGCTCTGTCCTCTTTATCAACCTAGCTAATGACCCAGCTATCGAGCGGATTGCCACTCCTCGGATCGCCTTGACAGCTGCCGAGTACTTGGCCTATGAAAAAGACATGCACGTCTTGGTTATCATGACCGACATGACCAACTACTGTGAGGCCCTTCGGGAAGTATCTGCTGCCCGCCGTGAGGTTCCAGGACGTCGGGGCTATCCAGGTTACCTTTATACTAACCTCTCAACCCTCTACGAACGTGCAGGACGCTTGGTTGGAAAGAAGGGATCTGTGACCCAAATTCCGATCCTCTCTATGCCAGAAGATGACATCACCCACCCCATCCCTGACTTGACAGGCTACATCACAGAAGGTCAGATTATCTTGTCCCGCGATCTCTACAATAGTGGTTATCGCCCACCGATCAATGTTCTTCCCTCCCTTTCCCGTTTGAAGGACAAGGGTTCTGGTGAAGGTAAGACTCGGAAAGACCATGCGGCGACCATGAACCAGCTCTTTGCGGCCTATGCCCAAGGAAAACAAGCCAAAGAATTAGCTGTGGTGCTCGGAGAATCCGCCTTGTCCGATACAGATAAGCTCTATGTTAGGTTTACCGATCGCTTTGAGAAGGAGTACATCAACCAAGGCTTTACCACCAATCGGACCATTCAAGAAAGTCTGGATCTAGGTTGGGAATTGTTGGCTATCTTGCCACGGACAGAGCTCAAGCGGATCAAGGATGACATGATTGACGAATACCTCCCAAAAACTTCTCAGGAAGCACAAGCCTAGAGTAGAAAGGAGGAAGTCAGATGGCACGATTAAATGTCAAACCCACTCGGATGGAGTTAAACACCCTCAAAGAGCGTCTGAAGACAGCAACTAGAGGGCATAAACTTCTCAAGGACAAACGAGACGAGCTCATGCGACGCTTCATCGAATCGGTCCGTGAAAATGACCGCCTCCGTCAGAAGGTTGAGCGACTCTCATTGGCAATATGCAAGAATTTGTCCTGGCCAAATGTCTGGAAAAATGACCTCATGGTCCAGGAAATCTTTGCAGTTCCGACGCGGGAAGTCAGCCTGCATATCGAGACGGAGAACATCATGAGTGTGCGCGTGCCCAAGATGCATGCCCACATTGATAATCCGTATGGAGACGATGAGGGAGACGTGGTATACAGCTACGTGGCTTCCAATAGTCAGATGGACAACACCATTCAAGAAATGGAAGAACTCCTTCCAGACCTGTTGCGCTTAGCAGAGATTGAAAAAACTTGTCAGCTAATGGCCGATGAGATTGAAAAAACGCGCCGTCGGGTCAATGGATTGGAATATGCGACCATCCCAGATCTCAAAGAAACCATCTACTATATCGAAATGAAACTCGAAGAAGCCGAACGCGCCAACCTGGTCCGAATGATGAAGGTCAAATAAGATACAAAGCCGTTAAAACAGCACCCCAAGTGATGTCTATAAGACACGAACTTGGGGTGTTTTTTAGCTTTTATTCAACTGAAAAATCTTTCAAAATTCCCTCGTTCATGGCTTTCAAAGGCTTCTGATACAATGAATTTGTTTGATTGTCCAAATAGTACTAACTGTCATTAATTGTTAAGAGATTGTAACAAGAAAGGACTAATGTTACAAATTAGGGTCAGTTAGATTAAAAGAAAAGAAGAGCCATTTTAAAGACAAAAAATGTGGTAGAATATTAAATGTATCTGTCTGGAGATAAACCTCCGATAATAAGAAAACGAGGAAAGAACGTATGAAGAAAGTAAATAAAAAGGCTTTGATTGCTTCGACTGTTGCTATGGCGGTCTTGCCATTTACAACTGGTAAAGCAGAATCAAATGGGGATTGGGTTGCCCGTTCTGTAGATGAAATTCGTGCAGATATTTCAACTTCAGAAAACAAACAAACCTACACCATCAAATATGGAGATACCCTAAGCACGATTGCGGAAGCTTTGAATGTTGACGTAACTGTTTGGCAAACTTGAACCAAATCAGCAACATTGATTTGATTTTCCCGGGAACTGTTTTGACAACAACTGTCAATGATCAAAACCAAGTAACAGGTGTAGAAATCCAAACTCCTACAGCAGGCAATGCTGACGCAACTGTGACAACTTCTGCTGATTTGACAAACAACCAAATCAAAGTGGACAACCAAACTGTTGCAGTGGGTGATTTGACAAAACCAGTAGCAGATGAAAGCAACCAAGCTGTAGAACTCCCTCAAGCACCTGCAGTTGTAGCGACAGTGGCAGAGCAAGTATCAGAAAGCTTGTCAACTCCAGAAGCACCAGCTGAAACACCTGCACCAGCGACTCCAGTAGCAGAGGAAGCCCCAGCACCAGTTGTTGAAGAAGCACCTACGCAACCTGCTGTAGCGCCAGCTGAAGTAGCGGCTCCTGTAGAAGCACCAGTTGTTGAGGAAGCCCCAGCGACTCCAGTAGCTGAACCAGCTCCAGTCGTAGAAGTTCCAGCAGAACCAGAAGTTACTGCGGTTGCTTCAACACCACAATATGGTGCACCAGCACCAGTTGTTGATACGACAGCTTCAACTCCTTCAACAGCAACTCCAACTTCAAATGAAGGTCTTCAACCTCAAACAATTAAATTCAAAGAACAAGTGATTAATGAACTTGGCTTGACTGATATCGGTGGTTACCGTCCTGGTGACCCAGAAGATCACGGTAAAGGTCTTGCAATCGACGTTATGGTTCCAGAAAGTTCAGCGATTGGTGACCAAGTAGCTCAATATGCAATCGATCACATGCAAGAAAATGGAATTTCTTACATCATCTGGAAACAACGTTTCTATGCTCCAGTAAATAACATTTATGGACCAGCAAACACTTGGAATGAAATGCCAGACCGTGGTAGCGTAACAGAAAATCACTACGACCACGTACACGTATCATTTTACGAATAATTAGGACATAGCAAAGAATCAGGATATTCCTGATTCTTTTTTTGTATAAAAAATAGATCCCATTGCTCAATGGGACCTAGTGGATTAAAGGATGATATCAGATTTTTCAACTTGATAGAGAGCCATACTCATAAACAAAGCAACAACAAGAAGAATAAGAATCCCGGGTGTCCAAGAGTGGAAGACTTGTTGGCTTGAACCAAATAAGATAGGTCCAAGTGCAGCAAAGACGTATCCTCCCGTTTGAGCCAGTCCAGAGAGCTGAGCAGTTTTCTCAGGAGAGCTAGACTTCATGGAGAAGGTAACCATGAGGTAAGGGAATAAGATACTCGTAAAACTTCCAATCAAGATATTCAGGATCAACCAGTAAATGAAGTTGTCTGTCTTTAGTAACAGCATAGCAATTCCAGTAAAACCAGCTAAAACAGTTATTATCAGCATGATGCGACGGTTTCGTTCAGAAAGGCTGGTGGTGAGACTTGGAATAGTCATAGAGAAAGGAAGACTCATCAGGGTGAATACAGATGCTAAAATTCCTGCATTGGCTTGACTGATGCCGGCTTGGGTCGCCATAGTAGGAAGCCAGGTCATCGTGGTATAGAACAAGAGAGATTGTAGACCACAGAAGAGCATGATGGCCCAGACCTTACCATTCTTATACCAGCTAGTCTTATTTTCATTAGAAGAGGAGCTTTTTTTCAAATAATGATTATGACGAGCATTGGGGAGCCAGGTCACAAGAGCGACCGCACAGACAACGGTCAGCACCCAGACTAGGCCTTGCCAAGAGGTGGCTTGAGTGATAGGAACAGCGACAGAAGAAGCTACCGCAGTAGACAAGCCCATTGCAGTGATATAAAGGGTTGTTAAGAAGCCAAGACGTTTGGCTCATTGGCTTGGATCAAGCTTGGTAGAAGGACATTGATAAAGGCAATAGCAGCACCAATCAAAAGAGTTCCCACATAGAGGAGAGGCAGATTGATGGTACGCAGAGCAGATCCAATCGTCATCAGGATCAAGACTCCGAGAAAAAGTCGCTCAATCCCAAAGCGTCTCGCCCAGCTAGTAGCAAAAGGAGAGAAAATAGCGAAGGTTAGGAGGGGCAGACTCGTCAAGAGGCCGAGAGAACTGACCTCGACACCAAAGCTAGTAGCAATATCTGATAAGACAGTGGAGAGGGTCGTAAATGGGGCCCGCAAGACCACTCCTAGTAAAAGGATCCCTGGAATGAGAAAACGTGAATGGTTTTGTTTCATAATGTACCTCCTTGTTCGAAAATGAACAGCATCCGTATCATTATAGCACAAGAACTTGGAGGAGGCAAAAGGAATTATCGGGGGAAAAAGCCCGTAAAATAGCTATTTCGCCTACAAATATAGGAAATAATAGAAAGATAGAGCTGAAAAAATTTTTGAAGGTTTTAAAACTTTCTTCACACATCCTTTGTATAGGAGTCTAATTATCTCCGCTCAAACTGCGTCAATGTACCTAAGCTCGCCGATGCTCGTAAAAAAATAAGGAACGTAGTTCTCACTGTCGTTCGAACTGCATCAATGTACCTAAGCTCACTAACGTTCGTTAAGGTACATAGAAAAAGCCACCGGATTTGGTGGCCTTTATGGGAGATTATTATGAAAAAAAGTTTAGGATTTTCTATCAAACAAAAGTTAGGAGGTCTTCATTTGATGGTATTAGTATAAATCGGAAAAACTTAAAGAAAAACTTAAGATAAGTTCCTGTAATTTTTAAATCAGTCTTAAGACGGATGGTTTGATTTGTAGCTGTCATTCGATCTCATTCTAGGTGAACTTGCATTATTGTCAGAATTGTGAGAAAATAGTCTTCATTAAAGGAGGGAAAGGATAGCGAGATGAGAGAGGATATCAAGATTAACGACCGTGCCCTGGCACTGGAGAAACAATTGATTGAGAAGTTAGAGCTTGTGTTTGATACCGATGTTGAATTGGACGTCTACAACCTCGGTTTGATTTATGAGTTGGATCTGGATGAGGAAGGGACTTGCAAGGTAGTCATGACCTTTACCGATACCGCTTGTGACTGTGCGGAAAGTTTGCCTATCGAAATCGTCGCCCGCCTAAAAGAAATTGACGGTATCGAAGACGTCAAAGTAGAAGTAACCTGGTCGCCAGCCTGGAAAATTACCCGGATCAGCCGGTATGGGCGTATTGCCCTTGGCCTTCCACCGCGATAAATCAATAAAACTCACTTTACAAATTCGTAAAGTGAGTTTTTTCATATCTTATTGTTTACCAGACTGTTCCATATTCCAGAAGTCGGTTACAGCACCACGTGATGCTGATGAAACGATGTGGGCATATTTACCCAAAACCCCACGGCTATATAGTGGTGGCAAGGTTGTTTCAGCTTTCCGTTTGGCCAACTCTTCGTCTGAGACATGCATGGTGATTTCTTTGGTATCTTGGTCAACTGTTACCAAATCCCCTGTATGGAGGTAGGCGATTGGGCCACCGACCTGAGCTTCAGGCGCGATATGTCCAACAACGAGACCGTACGTACCACCAGAGAAGCGTCCGTCTGTCAAGAGGGCCACCTTATCTCCTTGGCCTTTCCCAACGATCATGGATGACAAGGACAGCATTTCCGGCATACCAGGACCACCCTTAGGTCCTACGAAACGAACAACAACAACGTCGCCATCTACGATTTCATCCGAAAGAACCGCTTCAATGGCAGCTTCTTCCGAGTCAAAGACCTTAGCAGGACCAGTGATGTTACGAACTTTCACACCTGATACTTTGGCAACCGCCCCTTCTGGAGCCAAGTTCCCTTTCAAGATGATCAATGGACCATCCGCACGTTTTGGATTTTCAAGTGGCATGATGACTTTTTGACCTGGTGTCAAATCAGCAAAGGCTTCTAAGTTTTCAGCCACCGTTTTACCAGTACATGTGATACGATCCCCATGAAGGAAACCATTCTTAAGAAGGTATTTCATGACAGCTGGCACACCACCGACATTGTAAAGGTCTTGGAAGACGTATTGACCAGAAGGTTTCAAGTCTGCCAAATGAGGCACACGCTCTTGGAAATCATTGAAATCTTCAAGTGTCAAATCAACGTTAGCTGCGTGAGCGATCGCAGCAAGTGAAGGGTCGCATTTGTTGAACCACCAAGTGCCATGGTCACTGTAATCGCATCTTCAAAGGCTTCACGAGTCAAGATATCAGATGGCTTCAGTCCCATTTCAAGCATTTTGACAACTGCACGACCTGCTTCTTCGATATCGGCTTTTTTATCAGCTGATTCAGCAGGGTGAGAAGAGGAACCTGGCAAGCTCATTCCAAGAACCTCGATCGCTGTCGCCATGGTGTTGGCCGTATACATACCCCCACAGCCACCAGGGCCAGGGCAGGCATTACATTCCAGTTGCTTCACTTCTTCAGCAGTCATATCACCATGGTTCCATTTCCCGATCCCTTCGAAAACAGAAACCAAGTCGATATCCTTGCCGTTCAGATTACCAGGGGCAATGGTCCCACCGTAGGCAAAAAAATAGCTGGAATATCCATATTGGCAATGGCAATCATCGAACCAGGCATGTTCTTATCACAGCCACCGATGGCTACAAAGGCATCCACGTTGTGACCGCCCATAGCCGCTTCGATAGAGTCCGCAATGATATCACGAGAAGTCAAGGAGAAGCGCATCCCAGGCGTTCCCATAGCAATCCCATCCGCAACCGTAATGGTTCCGAATTGAACCGGCCAAGCTCCCGCATCTTTCACACCTTCTTTGGCCAATTTTTCCAAAAATCATGGAGGTGCATGTTACAAGGTGTGTTTTCAGCCCAAGTAGAGATTACCCCTACGATTGGTTTTTCAAAGTTTTCATCTGTCATCCCAGTTGCCCGAAGCATGGCCCGGTTAGGGGATTTGACCATACTGTCGTAGACACTACTGCGATGGCGTGTATCTAATTCTGTCATCTAATTCCCTCTCATCGTATTTTTTTATTATTATAGCACAATTTACGGCCCAACGACAGAAGAAAAATTCTTGAATTTTCAGACAAT
>BNJU01003229.1_pt1 | contig 82581 bp, 151 predicted proteins | sample 8539281 | NCBI WGS metagenome assembly BNJU01 (sample SAMD00202456, study PRJDB9452) | human saliva metagenome | isolation source: human saliva | place: Japan | reverse complement strand
CCGTCCCACCAGCACCATGCGCACCACCTCCATGGCTTCGGACGTTGTCACTCCTGAGGCCGCCGCGGAACTCCGAGGTGATGCCGAGCCGCTCCAGCATGGAACTGATCTGGGGTCCGCCGCCGTGACGACCACCGGTTTCAGGCCGACGCGGCGCAGGAACACGATGTCCTCGGCGAAGGCGCGTTTGAGGTCGTCGTCGATCGTGGCGTTTCCGCCGTATTTGACGACGACGGTCTCGCCCGCGAATTGGCCGACTCCACGGCAGGGCCTCGATGAGGTGCCACTCTGGCCTAGGAGCAGGTCGTGGTCGGGGGTGGGTACCTGGGTGTCATGAGGAGTACTCGCGTTCCTCCTTCACGTACTCGTACGTGAGGTCGGTGGTGAGGATGGTGGCAGCGGCCTCGCCCGCGTGCAGGTCGATCAGGACGTGACCTTGCGACCGGACAGGTCGACCAGTTCGCGGGTTCGCCGATACCGCCGCCTCCGGCAGACCTGACCTGCTGAAGGAAACGTCCAGCCGGTCGGCTTCGAACACGGCGTCGGTGACGCCGATGGCTGACAGCAGCGCCCCCAGTCTGGGTCGCACCGAAGATCGCGCACTTGAACAGGTTGCTGCGCGCCACCACGGCCCACCGTCTCCGCGTCACGCTCGGATGCGGCGCCGACGACCGATGGCGATCTCGTGCCCGGCGCCCTGCGTCAGGCGATCAGCTGACGTGCGAGGTCCTGGCAGAGTCTCGCTCAGCGCAGCGGTGAACCCCGCGCTTCGGCGATGCCGCATGGCCCCGGATGCGAGCAGCAGCACGGTGTCGTTGCGGGACATGCGGCCGTCCGCGTCGGCCCGGTCGAAAGCCGACGCGGCTCGGCCTCGCGGGCGCCGCGTCCAGGACCGGGGCTCCAGGTCGGCGTCGGTGGTCAGCACCACGAGCATCGTCAGAGTCCGGGCGCGAGCATCCTGGCTCCCCTGGCCATGCCTCCGATGCTCCAGCCCTCGCCGTGGTGGACGGCCTGTTTCGCTGACGGTGTCGGTGGTCGCGATCGCGGTCGCGGCATCCTCTCTCGTCCTGGACAGCTGCGCACAGGCCTGTTCGATGCCGGAGGTAACTTCCCGGCATGGGCAACCGGACGCCGATCAGCCCGGTGGAGCAGACGGCGACGTCCCCGCAGCAACGCCGAGTCCGGCGGCCGTTTTCTCGGCCATGGCCCGGGCGTCGGCGAATCCCGCCGGCGGTGCAGGCATTCGCCCTGCCGGAGTTCAGGACCACCGCGCACAGCCGGCCAACGGCGACAGCTCCGCCGGGACCAGTCGACGGGCGCTGCAACACGGTTGCGGGTGAACACCCCGGCCGCAGCGCGAACCGTGGTCCGAGGTTGAGACGACGGCAGGTCGAGGCGATCGCCGCCCTTGATCCCGGCGGCGATTCCAGTGGCGGCGAATCCTGTAGGGGTCGTGACGCTCACGGTGCCACTCCGATCGTGCTCAGGCCGGTGGTCTCGTCGAGGCCGAGGGCGATGTTCGCGGACTGGACTGCGCCGCCGGCGGTGCCCTTGGTGAGGCTTGTCGATGGCCGAGACCACGATCACCCGGTCCGCTGCCTCATCGACGGCGACCTGCACCGTGACCCGGTTGGTTGAGGACACCCGCGGTCGCGGGCCAGGTTCCTCGGGCAGCAGGTCGACGAATGGTTCGTCCTGCGTAGGCCGCCTGCAGCATCTCCGCACTCGTCTGCCGCGACGTCACCGACCCTGGGGGCGGAGCAGGTCGCGAGGATGCCCTGGGCATCGGCACCATACGGGGGTGAACGAGACACCGACCCGTTCACCTGTCACCGAGGAGAGATTCTGATGATCTCGGAATGTGCCGGTGCACCCCGCCGACCCCGTAGACCGAGGCGCTACCCATGACCTCCGAGCCGAGGAGATGCGGTGTGGCGTCTCTCCCGCCCGGATGTCCCGGAGGCGGCGACGATGACGATCCCGCAGGGTCGATCAGCCCTGCCTGAACGGCAGAACAGAGCGAGCGTGGCCGCCGTCGGGCAGCCGGGCACCGCTATCCGTCCGGTGTCGCGCAGGGCGTCCCGACAGCCGCGCTCGGGCAGGCCAGAGCCAGGTGCCCGCGTGCTCGCTTCCGTAGAAACGCCTCACTCGCCCGGGGTCGCGCAGCCCGAAATCGGCCCGGCATCGATGACCAGCGTCTCCGCTCCGAGCTGCCTGGCGATCCCGGCGCTCGCCCCGTGAGGGCAGGGCCAGGAAGACGACGTCGTGGTCGGCGTAGGTTCTCGGCGGTGGTGGCGACTATTTCCCGGTCGGCGAGGGCGCCAGGTGGGGCTGGTGGTCTCGCAGCCGGTCGCCCACTGATGAGTTGCCCGCCAGGGCACCAATCCAGCCTCGGGTGTTGCAGGGCAGTCGCAGCACCTCGCCTCCCGCGTATCCCGTGCATCCGGCGACGGCAACCTTGAAACTCATAGGCGGCACGTATGCCATAGGAAAGAATAAGTATTCCAACTTTTCGCCCAGTCGACTGGGTTGACCGCGCGGGATCGTCTCGATCCCGCAGTTGCATGTTATGAGGAGAAAATGCTGATGAGCGAGCCGTCGTACCGGTACACCGCGAAGCTGGCCGGTGAGATCGAGGCGCACTGGCAGGATCGCTGGGAGACCGAGGGCACGTTCACGCCTGAATCCTGCCGGGCCCTCGGGCCGAGCCTGAGAAGATCGATTCCCTCGAGCGAGAAGCTCTTCGTCCTGACATGTTTCACCTGAGTGGCGCGGCCTGCATGTCGGGCATCCCTCGGCTGCATCGCCACCGACACCTTCGCGCGTTTCAACCGCATGAAGGTCGCAAACGTGCTGCATGCCTCGGCTATGACGCCTTCGGCCCGCCTGCTGAGCAGTATGCGGTGCAGTCGGGGCAGCATCGGGTCACCACGAGCACAACATCATCATCACGCCGCCAGCTACGGCGCCTGGGCCTGGCCCACGATCCCGCCGCAGCGTGGCGACCATCGATGTCGAGTTCTACCGCTGGACCCAGTGGATCTTCCTGCAGATCTTCAACGCCTGGTTCGACGAGAAAGCGAACAAGGCCCGCCACATCGACGAGCTGCTCGAGGAGTTCACATCGGGAAGCGCCCACCCCTCAGGACAACCGTGGGAGCTGTCAGCGCAGGAGCAGCCGCCAATCATCGACCGCACCGGCTGGCTTACCTCGTCCGATGCTGCCCGTGAACTGGTGCCCGCCTGCAGCACAGTGCTGGCCAACGAGGAGGTCACCAAATGAGGACGCCTGAGATTGGCAACTTCCCGGTGTTCAAACGCAACATGAGCCAGTGATGCTGCGCATCACCGCCTACGCGGAACGCCTCCTGGCGGACCTGGACAAGCTGGACTGGCCCGACAAGGTCAAGGCCATGCAGCGCAACTGGATCGGTCGCCCTGAGGGCGGGCCTGTTCTTCATCGAGGCCGCCAGCGGCGAGCAGATCGAGGTGTTCACCATCCCGCCCGACACCTTGTTCGGCGCCACCTTCATGGTGTTGGCACCTGAACACCACCCGCCGACGGCGCTGCTCCGAGTGGCCCTGAGGCACCGACCCTGCCCGACCGGAGGCCACGCCTCCCCGCCGAGGCGGTCGCGCCTACCGCGCTGAGGCGGAACGCAAAACCGATGCGGACCACCGCATCGAGGACAAGGAGAAGACGGCCTGTTCACCGGGCGCTTCGCCGTCAACCCCGTCAACGGCCAGCGCATCCCGATCTTCATCGCCGATTACGTCACCCTGGGCTACGGCACGGAGCGGCCGCGGCGGTCCCTCAGGTGACCAGGCGACTGGGAGTTCGCCAGTCTCACAACCTGCCGATCGTCGAAACCGTGATCCCCGAATCCGACCATGACGGCACTTCAGCGTGGACGGGTGACGGTGAGTGATCAACCCGCCAACCTGAGATCTCCCTGAACGGCATGACTCGTCGCCGACGCCAAGACCGCCATCACCGAGTGCCGGAGGCCAAGGGACTGGACAGAGGCCACCGTGAACTACCGGCTGCGGATCATGGCTGTCAGCCGCCAGCGCTACTGGGGCGAGCCCTTCCGATCGTCTATGACGAGTCAGCCTGCCCGCATCGCGCTGCCCGAAGAGATGCTGCCCATCGGCTCCCGTCGAGGTCACCGACTTCCCCGAAGGCCCTGGATCCGGAGGACCGGAACTCCGATCCGGTACCGTTGCGCTGGCCCGCGCCACTGACTGGGCCAGCGTCAAGTGGACTCCGCGACGGCACGAAGGGTCTACGTCGCGAGCTGAACGTGATGCCCCAGTGGGCTGGCTCCTGTTGGTACGAGATGCGCTACCTGACCCTGCCAACCACGACCGCTTGTCGGCGAGGCAGTGATACGTGGATGGGCGACCTCCGGTGAGGGTGATGTCGGCGGGTGGACCTGTACGTCGGTGGGTCGAACACGCCGTGCTGCACCTGCTCTACGCACGGTTCTGGCACAAGGTGCTGTTCGATCTGGGACATCGTCTCATCGCCGAGCCGTTCCGCCGTTTGTTCAACCAGGCTACATCCAGGCTTCACGCCTCACCGCGACTCCTGCGTGCCAGACCGTGCCCGCCGCCGGACGGAGGCAATATCTGGGGAGGGCAGAAAGCACCTGACCTGGCGGACCAGCCTGTCAAACGCGAGTACGGGAAGATGGGCAGAAAGTCGTTGAAGAACGTCGCTCCCGGACGAGATGTGCGAGGCCTCACGGCGCCGTACACCTTCCGCCTCTACGAAATGGGCATGGGCCCGCTGACCCAGTCGAAGCGTGGGAGACCCGCGCGTGGTCGGGTCGCAGCGATTCGCAGCGAGCTGTGGCGCAACGTCGTCGACGAGGAGACGGGCGATCTGGTCACCCGTGACACCGATATCGACGACGACACCCTCCATGCCCTGCACAAAACCATCGACGCCGTCACTGAGACCACGAGGGCTGTCGTTCAACACCGCCATCGCGCGGCTCACGGAGTACAACACCGTCCCTGACCGGCCTCACGTGGTGCCCAGGGCGCGGTGAACTGCTGGTGCTGATGGTCGCCCCTGGCCCCGCACATCGCGGAGGAGCTGCGGCACCGGCCAGCACGAGCAGCGTCAGAGGCCCACGAGCCCTTCCCTCGTCGCGGATCCGAGCTGGTGACCGAGGACACCATCACTGCCGTCGTGCAGGTTCGTGGCAAACTGCGCGCCCAGCTGGAGGTGCCCACCTCGATCACCGAGGATGAGCTGCGCGAACTGGCCCTGGCCCATCCACGCATCGTCAAGGAGATCCCCAACGGCGTGCGCAAGGTGATCGTCAAGGCCCCGAAGCTTGTCAACGTGGTCCCGCCTGAGGCCACGGGGAGTCACGGAACCTGTGCGGTTCCATGCCCTATGGTTGGGAACCAGCGTCATTGCGTGGTCACGCGTGGATCTACAACACGAGATCCCACGAACCAGCGAGCTCCACACCGTGGCTGAAATCTGCCCTGGAGGCTTCCGCGTCAAAGCGTTCGAGGACCCCAGGGCGACCAGCTGGGTGCGGGTCTGTTCCGACATGACATGGCCCAGGATGAAGTGCAGGAAAGCGGTCGCCGTGGCCGCCGGTTCGGAACAGTTCCGCTCAGCCAGCAGGCCGCGGGCCGCAGCGGTCGCGTCCACGGTGCCCATGCCCAGCGCTTCGTCGAGGCAACCAGCCAGCGCCGTCGCGGTGGTCAGCAGCGCCCCGCAGGTTGTGGGGACCAACCTCACCACTCCCTGTTGCCCAGAGTCAGGAATGGCGACGGGGCAGTATCACGTCGGCGATCGGCCAGCGGTGATCTGTTTGTTCGGCATGTGATAGCACAACGCCCCGGCCTTTGACGCTGAGTTCGCTCACGATGCGCCGCATGGAGAGTCCCCTGAGCCCCCAGGGAGTCCAGGATCCGCAGTCGCTTCGACTATCCGCCCTCTGGTCAGCACCGCGTGAATGGTACAGCCGGTATTCGAATCACGCGATGACCTCCCGAGTCGATGGGTTGGGTGTTTCCGAACGAGGTACCGATGAAACGCGCAGACCCATCAGGCGATCTCGATGGTCATTCACTTTCGTCGCGATGATCGTGATAGGACTCTGGGCCTATCAACGCACCGACGACATGCATGACTACATGCTGGCCGGGAGAAACCTCGATCCTCTCCACAGCCCGTCAGCGGCGCCTCGACATGTCCGGCTGGCTGCTCATGGGCCCTTCCCGGGCGCCTTCTACCTGTCGGGGCATGTCGACGATGTGGGCTTTCCGATAGGCTGACCGTGCGCCTGGCATTGAACTGGAAATACACCGCACCGCGGCTTCCGAACCACACGAGGTGGCGAACAACTCACTGACCATCCCCACTTTTCCCTCAGCGCCTGATTGCACGACAGCTCCGCCGATCCAGATCGGCGCGGGCGTGATCATCCTGGTGTTCTTCACCTTCTACGTCTCCAGCGGCATGGTGGCGGGCGGGTAGGTCTTCGAGGCCTCTCGTGGACGGACTACCGCCTGGGCATGATCCTGGTGGCGGGGCATCACAGTGCTCTACACCTTGTCGGCGGTTTCCTCGCGGTCCGCCTACACCGACGTGGTCGAGAAATTCTCAGCGATGGTGACCGCCCTGGTAGCGGTCCCGGTGGCCGGCCTTCTCAATCTCAGCGGTATCGAACCTCATATCGATCATCAACGAGCTCGACACAGCCAAAACGAACACATGGGTTCCATGGCGCCCACCTCGCTGATGAGCATCGTCTCGCCGCCGCTTGGGGACTCCGGATGTTCGCGCAGCCACATCGTGCGGTTCGGGCCCTGGAGACCCCACAGCAGGCGAGGCGGGACGACGCATCGGCACGATGGATGGCGCTGGCCTGCTAGGCGCCGCAGCCACCGCGCTGATCGGAATCGCCACCCTACCGCCGCGACACCGGGCAGCTGCCCAGATCCCGAGACCGTGTTCATCGCGCTGGTCAGTTGCTGTTCCACCCGTTCGTCGCTGGTTTCATGCTAGCGGCGATCCTGCCGCGATCATGTCCACACATCAGCTCCCAGCTGGTCTCCTCCTCCGCCCTCGTGGAGGATCTCGTCACGCCTTCAACCGCAGGGAGCTGGCGAGAAAACGCTCCGTCCTGGGCCGCTGGCGGTGATGCTGGTCTCCGTGGTCGCAGCCATCGTGGCGTGGCGGGCCATCACAGCATTCTCAACCTGGTCTCGTTCGCTGGGCGGTTTCCGCCTCCTTTGGGCCCGTGGTGCTGTAGCCCTCTTCTGGCGACGGCTAACCCGCTGGGGGCGCTGGCGGGCATGACGACCGGTAGCTGTGGCGGCGGTTCAAGGAACCTGTCGGGGGCATCTTCGACCTCTACGAGTTGCTTCCCGGGTTCTGTGGCAAACCTGACGACCATCGCGTTTCCTGACCCACTGAGGTGGCTCCGGGCGTGAAAGCTGAGTTCACATCAGTGCGGTGGCTCGCGACTCAACTTCAGGAAAGGGCGAGCTGGCCACCACAGCTGAGAACTGACCGAGGAGCCCCGCGAGAACCCAGCGGAGGACCGCGGGCCGGGCCCGCTTCTAGCGGGAACTCGGCGGACCGCCTGTGGTTCCCTCCGGCAGCTCGATCCGAGATCCGGGCCAGGGAGTTCCTCCAGCAGAACACGCAGTCCAGGGTCGCCAGCTCGCGTCCCGCAGACGCGTGGACCCTTCCGTAGACGAGGTTCTCGGGCGTTCTCCCGGGCCGGCGTCGGGATCGGGAACACCGCAGGTCACGGTTGGCGCGTCCAGTCCACCACGAGACGCTGCCCGGCCTCGATGTTCGCTCCCGCCAGTTCGGTCTCGCGGGTGGTGATCCGCCGATTGGAGACTGAAAGGGCCGTCAGGATGCGCAGGAACTCTGTCGATGGCCGGTTAGTCTCCCGGCGTCGCCCAGCCGTACATGCGCAGATCCGCCAACGCGGGCAAGCCGCCAATTGATGGATGATCACCCCGATGCACAGGGCGAGCGATCCGAGGTCGCCTCCAGTCCAGTTCCGCAAGATCGAGACCAGCTCGCTGGAGACCCTGCCCCTGCACCTGCTGCCGCAACAGCTGGTCGGTGACATCCCGCGGTTCATCGAGATGCTCCAGGCGAGGCCGGAGAACGCCGACGATGATCTCGTCGAAGTGTTCCGCGACCGCGCGGGTGCGTTCGATCTCACCGGAACGGGTCGCGGCTGCATTGTCGGCGACCCATCGACAAGTCCCTCCTCCAGGTCCGTCTCAGCCCAGCCAGGTAAGCATCGCCTGACGCGCGCGTACCCAGCGCCACGACCACGTCGGTCACCCGCCGCGAAGTCCTGCACGAAGCCGCAAGCGGGCCACGCCCGCAGGCGCGAGCCCAGTTCCGGCGAGCGCCTCGGCGTGAAGAAACCCGGTCGATCACGGCGCGGAAAGGCGGCGTGCTCCTCACCGTCGAGACCGTCTGCCCAACCTGTGCAGAGAAACCGGGATTCCCACTGAGAAGGTCCGAATCGGTCACGACCGCGACCACACCTCCGTGCACGACCCAATCACCTCAGGTGTCCCAAGGTCCTCGCGCCGAACCGGGCATCTCCAGCGACTGCGAGGTGGTCATCTTCCTCTTCACGTCGGGTCAGGTTCGTTGCGTGGCGCTGCAAACCGCTCGATCATACCGCGACCGCCGCACGATGAGCCGCCGCCGCTCGGCGTCGGTCAGTGTCCGGTCGCCCCGAATCGCAGTCCGAAGGCCAGGGACTTCCTCCCTCAGGCACTTGATTCCATGACGTCAAACAGGCAGACGCTTCAGCAGCTCACCCGCCCCTCAACGAGAGCCTTCCGCACGCCTCCGCAGTAAGTGTTCGTCAACAACAAAGGACGTCCTCCTTGGCGAGTGGGGAAACCCGTGGCAACCTGACGTGGGGACTTCGCCGGCCTCCAGCAGACCCCTTAGCTCGAGTTCCACTGCGCAGGTCCGGGAGGGCAACCCGAACGCCCGGACCACTTCGGGGTGCAGTTCACCGGCGTACCCGATTGTTCGTTCCGCGAGTAGGAGCTCGGCACAGCGACCGGGATGCCAGGGCGCGGCTTCCGCGTTGTGGCGTTCTCGAGCGGCGTGCCTGCGGCCCGGGCCACGGCTTCGGCGAGCGCGGACGTGGCGCCAGTCGGCGGCCACTGCCGGGTGTCCTAAGCCGGCTGGTCGCCACGCCCTGTCAACACGGGCCAGCAGCTCGGGCTGCCCGGAAGGGCGGCCCAGGGCGGCGATTCCTCGTCACTGACGTCCCTCCACCCCGGGGCGCGGAGCCGCGGGGGTGTTCCCGTCAAGGTAGACCAGGCCGCGTTCGAAGATCGCCAGGTCCGTGAGGGAGCGGGAGGTGCTCCTGGCCACCGCAGCGAACAGGCCCGGGAGCAGCGTGGTGCGCAGAAAATGGGCCCGCGAGCGGGTTGGCTAGTCGCTGTCGGCCCGCCGCGGGTCCTCAAAGACCAGACCCATCCCTGTCCAGGTCCGATTCGGAGACATCGCAGGCCGAGTACCCCGGTGAAACCGGTTGCAGCAGCGGCCCGCATGGCGGCACGGCGGGCGCGCTGGGCCTCGCTCGTCAACCCCCGCCAGCGGGAGTTACCGAGGCGGTTCGATGTGGTGGTACGATTTGCGTCCAACTTCCTCGCTGACGATGTCGCAGGGGTCAGCAGATCGGGACGCCAGGTCGGGACTTCGACGGTCAGGAGTCACCGAGGGCGGCCGGGCCCGGCAACCGCTGGCCTTCCAGCACGCGGAGGATCTCCCGAGCTCCACTCGGTGCCCAGATCGCGCAGATCAGTCCGGCTCGCAGATCGATCCTGGCCTGCGCCGGGGCCCGCCCGACGACCGTGACGTCACCGCGGACCTGACCACCGCCGTGTTCCACGAGCAGCTCGGCGGCGCGGCGGCAGCAGCGCAGGCGTTTCCCGGTCGACGGTGCGTTCAAACGTTTGACGCCCCCTGATGGCAACCCGTGCCGCCGGAAGGTGGGAGACACTGGCTGGGGCATCGCTGCGGCCTCCAACACGATGGCCGTGGTCTCGGCGGAGACCTCGTGGTTTCCTCCATGACACCGGCGATCTGATCGGGCCGAGTCGTCGGTGATCAGTGCGGTCATCGGTGGAGAGAGGTGGCGGATGCCTGTCGAGGGTGGTGATCTCCTCCCCTCGGTGGCGAGCCGCACCCGGATCGGTCCCTGCAGTTTGGCGGCGTCGTAGGTGCAGCGGCGCCGGACCTCGAGCATCACGCAGTTGGTGACGTCCACCGGAAGCGCGGGAAATGGAACGCACCCGCAGGCTCCGCAAACCGGTCCGCTAAGGCGAACCTGGGCGCCGGGGCGACCGGACCGAAGCCCGATCGTGAAGGCGACGAACACGGATCGCAGCGATCCGACTCCAGGACACCGACGGGCGTAGCCGGAAATCGGGGGCGGGCATGCGCGTGCAGCTCGTCAGGGCTTCACGAACGGAACCCCGTGACTACCGTCAAAGCACGCGACCCAGTCGCAGTGACAGGCCGTGGGACGATCAGGTCAGCGTCGATGTCCAGCAGCACCTGTCGCGCGTCCGTCAACGCGTGCCAGAGTCGTCGTCTCCGCAGCAGCCCTGACGACCTCGAGCACGATGATCCCGTGGCGTGGTCCTCACCCAAGACCGATCTCGTCCTCGGCGCAGATCATGCCGTCGGAGATGTGCCCGTAGGTCTTACGAGCGGAGATTCAAAGTCACCCGGAAGAACAGCCTCGAAGCGCCACGACCACGAGGTCGTCGACGGCGAAAGCTCGAGGCGCCGCACACGATGCCCGGGATCCGGGGTGCCTGTCGGCGGGCCGCTGGGGACCCGACGTCGACGCGGTGCGTACCGATGGTCTCGCTGCTCTTCTGCGGGTTCCTCGGGTGAAAGCGAGGACACGACCCGATCACGAGCGGACCTGTCACCTGCGGAAGAGCCGGTCGACCTAATGTGCTCTCGACGGTCAACCCGAGGCGGGTGAAGGCGTCGGCGATCTCCTTGGTTCCGCCCTTCGGCAGGCTTCACCAGCTCACGCAGCCACGAGATCGCTGCATCGGACACCTCCATCAGCAAGTAAAGGGAGAAACGAACATCACCTTCGCTGACGAAGTCACGCAGGTCGGAGCAGTGCGGAAATACGACGGTACGGTCAACTCCCCACGCCGAAGGCGAAACCGGAACAGGTCTCGGAATCGATCTCCACAGGCCCGCAGCACCTGCGTGGTTGATCGACTCGCAGCCGCACCCATATCTCGATCCACCCTCGGAACGCAGGTACGGCAGGGACGACTCGGCTGACGGATGATCGCCATGGCAGACGACGCACTGGATGTCGACCTCAGCCGAGGCTCGGTGAACGGGAAGCAGTGCGCATCCGCGTGGCGACATCACCGAACATGGCTCATGAAGTGATCTTATGACACCGCGCAGATCGGCCATGGAGATTCCCTTGTCCACCACGAGTCCCTCGGGAGCTGGTGGGAAGACCGGCAGGTGAGTGGCGTCGTACCGTCGGCGCGAACACCTGCCGGGATCGGACGATGGTAGAGGCAGGTCGCGTTCAGCATGGCGCGAACCTGCACGAAGTCTCCGCGCAGTAGCTTGCCGGCAGTCGCGGGTTCCACAGAGGGTGTCTTGTTCACCGCGGGCAGGATGGTCCACTACTCGATTGAGGGCGCTCAGAGTTGTGCACCACTCTTCGCCTCCAGTTCAGGGCGGCCACCTCCCAGCCCATGGCGACGAACATATCACACAGGTCGTCGATCAGGGTCGGGATCGGGCGCAGGGCACCTTGCCAGCACCACCGGCAGAGTCATGTCGACACGCTCAGCGCATCGAGGCCCTCCGAGCTCACCCTCGGCAGCCAGCTCCTCGCGTGCTCCGCGAGGGCCTGGTTGACCTGACCTCGCGCCCCACCGACACGACTCCCGCTTCTTTTGCGCTCTCCGTCTGCGCGCAGCGCCGACTCTCGGTCATTGTGCGCAGGCGCGAACGCCCACCCGTGTGATCGATGCGCACCCTGCTCAGCGCCTGAGACGAGCTGGTGGCCGCTGCGACAGCGGCTAAGGCAGAGTTCACGTATTCTCGACGGAAGCCGCGATCAAGAGCCACCGTCCGCTGTGGATCTCGCACCGTCATTAGGGCCTGCCATGGATTTCCCTTCCACTGCAGCAGCCAGTCTAGAAGACCGTCTCGGGCAGGAACAATCGCGATCGCCTCGATGTCCCTCGGAAGGAAACTTCCCGCGCACGTTGACAGCCACGCCGATGAGCTGTCCGAGACCGATTCACCGCTGAACCTTCAGCTCTCAGATCATTCACCGTATTGTCCCGCAACGCTGCGGGAAGGTCATCGGGCAGCTGCCCCAGACGCGCGACCATCACCGGGCCACGTTTTCATCCTTCGCGATGATGACCCCAGGGGATGGCTGCCCGCAGCCTTGCTGGATCCGGCCAGTAGACGGCAACCTCCAACGTCTTCGCCGCGGTGGTGCCAGCTCGAACAGACAAAGGACGGGAACTGGCCGCACGATTGGCGGGAAAGCTCGATCCTGAGCGTTGCACAAAGGGTCCCGGGCAAGCAGAACAGCGATTTCTGCCCAGCCGCGCCGCCCGGAGAAGTTGCTGTGAGTCGTGCGGCGAGAACTGGTGGGAGGACCCGGCAGGGATCAGTTCTTGCGGCGTTGAGCAGAAGCCGTCTGATAGAGGCAGATGGCTGCAGCTGAGGACAGGTTGAGGTCTCGCCGCACCCACATCGGGACGGCGACCATCCGGTCGGCCAAGGCCGCGTCCCCAGTAGGCAGCCCCCAGGCTTCGTTGCCCATCAACCAGGCCGACGGTTTCGCCAAACCACCAGAGGCAGCGAGCAGGTCCAGCGGTTCACCATCGCCGTCGGCCGCGAGCACCTGCATGCCCCGGGAGCGCACACGGGAAACAGCCTCAGCAAGGTCGATTCCGGTGAGAATCGGAAGGTGGAACAGCGATCCTACTGATGAGCGCACCGTTTTGGGGTTCCACACCTCCACCGATCCCGAGGTGAGAATCACACCATCCGCCCCGAAGGCATCGGCACAGCGGATCACGGTTCCCGCATTCCCCGGATCACGGACCTGGGCACAGATCACCAGTAGGCGCGCATCTTCAACGTCCTCCCAACCGAACCGGGGCTGCCGGCACACCTGCACAACCCCTTTGCGGGGTGACCGTGTCGGACAACTGCCGTACAACCGCCTCAGAACCTACACACGGAATATAGATCTTCAACGAGATCGGCATGACGCTCCAGGATCAGCGACGATCACACCCGTGACGAGGCCGTCCGTGGCGCTTTCCCGCACCGCCTGGCGGCCTTCGCAAGAAACCCCGCCAGTTCGCGACCGCGCCGGTTCCTCAGCCGACGACTGAACGCAGCACGGAGCCGGAGCTCACGTGCTGCGTTCGAGCTATGTCCCGAGCCACGCTCAGGCGGCAGCCGGGGTCTGGTTCTCGCGGGCGACTGCGACCCAGGGCGTTGAACGCCCCGGCGTCAGTGACGCGCTAAGTCGGCGAGTATCTTGCGATCCACCTCACCCGGCGTTCTTCAGGCCGTTGATGAAACGGTTGCAGGTCAGCCCTCCGCGCGGGCGGCTGCGTTGATGCGCTGGATCCACAGGCACGGAAACGCCCTTCCTGGCCCCATGCGGTCACGGTAGGCGTAGGTGGCGGAGTGGAGGATCTGCCCTTCGCGCCTTGCGGTACAGACGCGAGCGCTGCCCACGGCAGCCGGAGGCATAGCTCCAGCACTTCGCGGCGCTTCTTCGTCGATTCAGAACGCTTGACGCTGCCATGGTTACTTCCTGCTCTTTTCGGCCGGTCATCCCCGGCCCACGGGTGTGCTGGGAATCGGGTGGGGCTCAGCGGCCTGAGTAGCGGCGAGGAGCGCCTTGGCCTGCTTGAGGTCGGAGCCGGCCATCCGGTGTTGCCTGAGGCGACGCAGCATCGCTTGGAGGATTTGTGGGCGTTGAGGTGTCAGGTTCGCCTGACGGTGCATCAGTTTGCCCGATCCGGTCACCTGACACGTTTCTTGGTTCCCGAATGCGATTTCATCTTCGGCATGGTTGGCTCGCTTTCTGATTGGTGAATGGCCCGCGTCACAGCTCGATGTCGGGGTCCATGTTGTCGGCGGGGCCGCGCTTCTTCCTGGACGCCGGGCTGCGGCTGAGCCGCCTCCTCGGCCTTCTCCGCCTCGGCGTCGCCCGCGCTGCTCCAGTGCGACGTCCCGTTCCTCGGCCTGTTCGGCCCGGGCCTCGGTCTTCTTCTTGGTGGGGCCGAGGACCATCAGCATGTTCCGGCCGTCCTGCCTAGGCGCGGATTCGACGAAACCGTGCTCGGCGACGTCGTCGGCGAGCCGTTTCAGCAGGTCGATGCCCAGTTCCGGACAGGGACTCGCTCGCGCCCACGGAACATGATGGTGATCTTCACCTTGTCGCTCGGCTTTCAGGAACCGGACGACATGGCCCTTCTTGGTCTCGTAATCGTGGTTGTCGATCTTGAGACGAAGCTTCATTTCCTTGGTGATGGTGTTCGACTGGTTCCGACGGGCGTCCCGCGCCTTCTGCGCGGCCTCGTACTGAATCCTGCCGTAATCCATCAGCTTTGCAACCGGGGCGCGCCTGGGGCGCCACCGACGAGATCGAGGTCGCTCTCAGCTGCGAGGCGAAGGCGTCCTGAGACGCACGATGCCGACCTGCTCGCCTTTCGGGCCCACGAGCGGACTTCGGGTACTCGGATGCGTTCGTTGATCCGCGGTTCGAGTGCTGATGAGTTCCTCCAGGATTGTCGTTATCTGGCTCAACGACGAAAAGGCCTCCCGCACGCGCGCGGAGACCTGACAACACGCCGTGGCGTGTGTTCCGACCCAGCCGCCACTGCAACCTGGGTGGGAGGTCAGGCCTCCGCTTTATGGGCGAACGCTTCGCGCTGTCAACGGCCAGCAACAATACTCGCCAACTCCGGGAAAACAAATGCTCCTCAGCCAATGGTTTCGATCACGTTGCCCCTTTCGCTGTCGGTGATCTCGGTGCGTTCCATCGTTCCAGATCACCCTGTCGGGCGCTGATGTACTGACCGGCACGGGCCCGAGTGGCGGCCAGCCGGGAGAGATCAGCGGGATCGAGGGTCAAGGTAGCCTCCTTGTCCCCCAGCTGGATCCCGGTGCGACCACCAGGCAGAAAGAGCTAGTTCCGCGTCGGGACTGTGAAGAAGGAACTCACGACCGTGCGGCGGGTACGACTGTTGAGCCTCTCCCAGAACCCCGGCGACGCGGGCCCCGATGGTCAGCTCGGCATGCCGGCCTCGGCTCAGATCCTGAGCACGTCGATGAAGACCCGCCCCATCCTACGATCCATCCTTCTTTTCCGCCCCTCCGTGATCCGTGTCGCGATCCGGATCGGCTCCGCAGGATCTCCTCGCAGCTCGGTGATGCCTTTTCGTCGGGGAACCGGTCAGGAGCGCGAAAAATTTCTCCGCGTCCCAATTGTTGACGTCGTCGAGGTCCTCGACGTCAGCCCGACAAGCTGCACGAACTGCACGGAGCCACTGGGGTCTCGACACTGCCCAGATCCGGGGTCCTCAATCGAAACCCTAATGCCGTCTGAGTGGTTTCTTCCTCCAGGGAAATCGGGCCGTTGGCATCGATGTGATGGTGGGTGCGAAAGCGTTTCGGTACGAAAGACATAGCGCGCCGGGTTCTGAAGCAGACTCAGCGGCCAGGTGAGGCGCCTCCGCAGCCTTCAAGGCCCCGTCGTCGACGAGCCGGAAGGTCAGCTCGAAAACCGTATCCGGACACCCCATCTCCGGTTCCTTCCTGTTCACCGTAGAGATCACTCAGCCCGTAGGTGACGTAGTGCCAGTGCGGGCGAGGTTGCGTCGCACGTGCAGACGGAGATACCGTCCAGCGGATCATCTGAATCGTCATTGCTCAAGAAACTGGGGAACCAAGGTGCTGACGTGAGGAGCGACCTGATCCGGGTAGATCCGTTCGCGGGCCTCCGTAGATGGCTTCCCATCCGAGGGCTGTCCTCAGCTCGGTCTCAGCTGTGTGGACAGTCGTCGACTCCCGGCCGAACAGTCCGTTCAAGATTCCCATCCCGCCAGTTTATCGACAAGGGGTGGCTAAAAGTTCACATCGGCAGTATTGGTTCAATCTGTGAACACTTATCCTGAGTCACCAGCGGTCGGCCGCCCTGAACGATTTCCTCACACCATCGCGAGACGCCGCACCGGCTTCTCGGGCTGCTTCGGAGATGGAGGCCCCGCCGAGCAGAAAACAACCGCGGCGACGCAGGATGCCACGGGAAGGCCTGCCAGAACGATCCAGGGCACGGGTGCGAGCAGTACGGGTTTCTCGCCAAAGGCAGGGAGGAGGCCGATCCGGTGCTCCCAACAGCACGGCCAGACCGCCGACGGATGCAAGCATCCCGAGATGAGTTCCAGCCCTTGCCCTCCGGACAGGTCCGCGACAATGCCCCGGGCAGCAGGCATGACGAGAGACCTGCCCGGCGTGGAGTCCGACCACGAACAACACCGAGGGCAGGAAGGCGAGCACCCCGGGCAGGGGCGGCAGGGGCAGCGAACGCGGCCACCCTCAGGAGTCTGCAGCCATCAGGGCGTATCCCCATCCCAGGATGCGGGCAGTGGACCAGTGGGCGACCAGGCGCGTGACGGGCAGTTGCAGCGTGACGGTGAGCACGGCGGCCATGCCGAACAACCAGGTGATATCGGCCCCCGGGACGCCGATTCGGTCCAGTTCCACAGGGATGGCCAGGTAGAACTGGTTGTAGACGACCAGGCAGGTACAGTGGATCAGCGCGAATGTCAGGAATCTGCGGTTGGTGAGCACATACCCCACGGACTCCCGCACCTTTGTGGCCTGCCCAATGCGACTTCCCCGCGGCAACCAGATGACCTGGGCAAACATGATGACCGCAAAGACACCTGCAGCCAGCAGGCAGGTCAACCGGAACGGGATGATCAGGAGACACCGCCCAGAACGGACCGACAACAGAGCCCAGCTGGGAAGCCATCATCTCGAGCCCTATGACCTCTTCCCGGGAAACCGTCGCGTCGCCTGCCTCGACATCACCGGCCCAGGCGACGATCGCCGATTCCACCGCGGGCGAGAACAGTGCCGCTGCGAAACCGATCAGGATCACACCCACCATCACCCCGAAGACTTCATCAGCGACGGCAGTGGGTCAGAAATCCCACAGATACGGATGACGCATCCGACGAGGATGGTGTTTCTTTTTATACCGAAACCGGTCGGCGAGCGCACCTCCCAGGAAGAACATGCCCTGCTGGGAGAACGTCTCTCAGCCCCAGCAGCAGGCCGATGATCCACTCGGCGAGTAGGAGATCCTGGCAAGGTGGGCCGCGATGAAGGGAACCACCAGGTAGAAACCGACATTGAAGGCGAACTGGGTGACGATAACCAGCCGCAGCGGCACCGGCAGAGCTGCCAGCATCGCCAACGAGCCACGTCGTCTGCCGCTTCGCCCGGAAGATCCGGGCTCCCTCACATCAGTTCTCTCCCCGGTCTCACCAACCATCGATTCCTTGGCGCTGACCTGGCTGCATGGGCGGGTGATGGACGTGGTCACAGGACTCCTGTCGAACCTGGGCGCGAGGCTCTCATGAGGGTTGGCCAGGTGCTCGGACTCGTGGTTCCACCTCATCATGAGATGGCCACCCACCGTTGCGCGTCAGTCCCGGGATTCGACCGGATTCCCCTGCGCCTTGTTGAAGGCCACCAACCCGGCGGGGCGGACCGCACCGCCGAGAAAACATAAACTCGCGACACAGGGTTTTACAAGTCTGTTCACCGCCGCGACAGGGCATGTGGAATGCTTGAGCGCATGGGTACGTCGCTGTTTGTCACCATCGCAGTCATGACCGTCATCGTGGCCATCACGGCTGGATTGTTCGCCCGCGGTCGCAGCTCGCGGGCCCTGCTCGCCGGAATCGGTTTCACACTGCTGCCGCTGGGGCTCTTCCTGACGGGGCATGTCGGATCTACTGGTGAGCGGCATCGAGCCTGATCGCCTGGGTGGACCGCACCGTGGACGAACACGATGAGCTGGGGTGCCGGCATCGGTGGCCTGGGAATCTTGTTGCTCGTCATGGCTCGATTCCTGCCGGGACCGAAACCACGTGAGGAGACGGAGACAGCGCTGCACGCAAACATCCCGTCGGTAAGCAGTCCACGACCAGCCTGCGGTCGGGAAAGGTCCCTCAGCACACTGCCCAGTCCCTCCCGCCCAGGCCCCGCAATCCGGGACCGCTCCCCAGAAGCGTGCCGCTCAGGGGCAGGCGAGGACGATCTCGACGAGATCGAGGCGCTCCTGAAGAAACGCGGGATAGTCTGACCGCTTTCCCGGCCCGGACCAGGACCAGTTCAGAGTCTGACCGCACTCAGCTCGGTCAGGATGATGCCTCGTGCCCCAGCCTCGAACAGCCGATCCATCAGCAGGTGCTCCGCGCCGCGGCACGAGAACTCTCACTGCCATCCACCGGGCTCAGCTAATCGGGAAACCGTCGGACCGTTTCACTCGGAGGCCAGAGCTGTCGTGGCCTCAAGATCGGTCTCCGCGACGTTGTAGTCCATCATCAGGTAGTTCTGCGCCACCAGCACCGACTCGAGCCGGGTGCGCAGCGAGAGTAAGTCCTTCCGGTTCAACATCCCTCGTCGCGCCGGATGAGGATCGCCTCGGATGTGCAGATGGGTTCCCGAAGACCTGAGCCCGGCTCTGCGAAGCGTGGTCCCGGTGTCGACGACATCGGCCACCACGTCGGCTACTCCCCAACCTGATGGCAGATTCCACGGCCCCGTCGAGCTTTACGAGATTGGCCTCGATGCCCTGTTCCTCCAGCCAGCGTCCCAGAGCCCGGGGTAGGAGGTCGCGATGCGCTGCCCGCCAGGTCTGCAACGCCATAGGGACCGGTCGGATGGCGCCGCGAATCGGAACCGACTGCCCACCAAACCCAAGGGGCAGGACCTCCGTGGCGCGGGCCCCCGAGTCGAGGAGCATGTCCCGGCCAGTGATCCCGACATCCAGGTGTCCTTCCCCACGTACACGGCGACGTCGCGGGGGCGCAGGTAGTAGAACTCGACATCGTGAGCGGAGTCCACCAGGGTCAGGTCCTTGGGGTCGGTGCGCTGCCGGTATCCGGCGGCCCGGAGCATGGCGGTGGCCCTTTCAGCCAAGGAGCCTTTGTTGGGTACGGCGATCTTCAGCATTTTCACTCCCCCGGCTCACAAGTGCCGGTACACATCCTCGAGGTCCAGGTCCAGCGCGATCATCATCACCTGAGGTGGTACAGCAACTGGCTGATCTCCAGCGCAGCGTCGTCGGTTGTCTCCGTGTTCAGCGGCCATCCACACCTCGGCCGCCTCCTCCACCACTTTCTTGCCGATGTGGTGCACCCCTGCGTCCCAGGGCGAGCGACTGTCGACGATCCCTCAGGTCGGGTCGGGCGGTTTCTCGGAGCTGTTCGAAGAGCTGTTCAAGGACTTCACGAACCGACACCCTAGTGGTCACAACTTCACCCCGAGCAACGCATCCACGGCGGAGGAGATCTTGGTGTACCCATCGGTCTCCTTCCCGCCGGATTCAATGCTCGCCGCCGCCCATTCATCGACGATGTCGAGCGCCAACGGCGCATCCAGAGTCGTTGCGCAAGGGCGCCGCATCTCGGCGATGATCTCTTCCGTGGGCCGGGTGGCCGGGATGTTGCGAAGAGCGCCACGCGCTGAGGCGCCTCGTGGCTCGCTCCAGCAGCTGCGATTCCCATTCCCAGTCGCTTCGGTAGTGCTGCCCGAGCAGCGCCAGCCGAATCGCCATGGGATCGGCCCCGCGTTGCCTGAGCCTGCTCACCAGTTCCAGGTTGCCCCTCGACTTGCTCATCTTCTCGCCGTCCAGGGCGACCATTCCGGAGTGGACGTAGGCCCCGGCCATCGGCACCCCGGTCACGGCCCGCGCCTCGGCAGCCACATCTCGTGGTGCGGGAAGACCAGATCGGTTCCGCCGCCCGCACGTCGAAGCAAGGGCCAAGATGATGCAGGGAGATGGCGGTGCATTCGATGTGCCAGCCAGGTCGGCCATCACCCAGCGCCGAGGTCCAGCTCGGCTCACCCGGACGTGCGAAACGCCACAGTAGGCAGTCCAACAGGGTGCCGCTTCCTCGAGCCTGTCGGGATCCCGCCGCGTTCGGCGAAGATCTTGAGCATGCGTTCCTCGTCGTAGTGGCTGACCTCCCGAAACCAGGGCGCGCTCGCCGTGTTGAAGTACCAGTCGGGGTGCTCGGGATCCTCCACCTGATAGACCAGCCCTGTGGACAACAGCTTCTCGATCAGTTCCACCACGCATGGGATGGATTCAACGGCCCCAACGTAGTGATCAGGCGGGATGATGCGCAGAGCGGTCATGTCGGAGCGGAAACAGTTCGGTCTGGTCCTCTGCCAGCTCCTCCCAGTCCTGGCCCGTTGCGGCGGCACGTTCCAACAGCGGATCGTCCACATCCGTGACGTTCTGGACGTAGTTAACTTTCAGTCCGAGGTCCCGCCAGACCCGGTTCACCAGGTCGAAGGTGAGGTAGGTGCTGGCGTGCCCCAGATGCGTGGCGTCATGGGGTGATTCCGCACACGTATATCCGGGCCTCGCCTCCGCGGGGCCGACGGAGATGGTCCGAGCTGAGGAGGAATCGTGCAGCCTGAGCCGCCTGGGCGTCCTGTGACGCTGGAATGCTGAATCTCGACTGGAGCCCACGAGTACATGCCACAAAAGCTACTGCCTTTCGGCACCCTCCCGGAATCAACACCGAAACGGCGGAATATCGGGTCAGAACGGTGGCGCGATACCCGTTGCTACGGGGCAGATGTCTCAGCGGCGTGCACCGGCTGGGCAGCAGAACGGGACAGCTGGGATCGGCGGTCGCGACGATGATCCGGCAGCGCGCGGCGAACTGCTCTGGCAACAGTGGGATACAGCCACACCTGGACCATGGCCGCCACCTCCTGCACGTCCTGGTCGTCCGGGTAGAACTCGAGCTGGATGGCCCCTCTTGGTGTCGAGAGCCCAGCCGATGGCCCCAACTTTGAACAGAACGTCGACGGGGCGTCCAACGGTCCGGAGTTCTGGCTCGACCTCTGGTGCTTCACCCAGCCATCCGAGGGCCGTCGCCTCCTGCAGCAAGGAATCGATGCGACGCGATGGACAGCACCGCCTCCCGCCGCACACTGACGGCAACCAGATGTCTCCCCTTGGCGGATCTGGATGACGAAGATCCGTTCCCCCACCGGCCCGAGGGCACCGGAGACCACCACACGGTCGGGGTGAGGAAATTGTACATCATTCCACCCCACTACCACGGGACGCTCCCTACGCACCAGCGCCCTCGGGATGGTCCGGATTTCGGTGTGGGTATCGCGCATCGCCGCAGCTCCATCGCTCACCGGCGTGCTTCAAGCATCCCGAGGAAGCCGCGCTTTACACTGCCCGAATGGAATATCGGGCACTCAGCGGATCTGGGCTGCACGTCTCCAGGATCGGTCTGGGAACGATGGCCTGCGGGAAGGGATGTCGAGTGGCCGGTCGTCCGTGAACTGGTCCACGACTTCGTTGAGGATGGCGGAAACCCTCATCGACAGCCCGCCCCGCCTACGGCGGCGGGGTCGCCGAGCAGATGATCGGGAAGCTGTTGGCGACGGGCATCCACGCGACTCACTTGGTCATCGCACCAAGGCTGGTTTCATCATCCGAAACGGACGCAGCGATCATCGACACCTCCGCGCGGCACTGCTGAACGACCTCGAGGATCACTGCGCAGGCTCCGCACCGATCACGTCGACTCTGTGGCAGGTGCACGCCTGGGGCGGGGCACCCATCGAGGAAACCCTGTCCGCGCTCGAGTTCCGCTGTCTCACGCGGCTGGCCCTGTTACCGTCGGTGAGCAACTTCGTGGGTGGCAGACCGCAACAGCCGCCACCTGGCAGGAGGGCGATGGCGGGACGCACGAAGCTGGCATCGGTTCAGGTGGAGTACTCGCTGCTGGCCCGCCGCGCCGAGGTGGAGGTGATCGGCGCCGCGCAATACCACAACCTCGGCCTGTTGGCGTGGTCGTGCATGGGCCGGGGCGCGTTGACAGGCCGATACCGCCGCGGAATCCCTGAGGGATTCACGGGCCGCATCCGAGCATTTCGGCTGGTTCCTGGAACCGTACCTCCAACCACGGAGCCGTGCCGTGATCGATGCTGTCGCCAAGGCCGCCGACGGCCTGGTACTCACCCCGCGCAGGGTGGCGTTGATGGGGTCCGGGACGCTCCCCAGGTGGCGAGCGCCCTGGTCGGCCCCAGGACCCCGGAACACCTGGCAGAGCTCATCGACGCCGAGACCAAACAGCTGGTCCCGCCCATCATCGCGGCCTCGACGACATCTCCCGGCGGCCCGAACCAGTTCCGGACCGCAGATTGAGCTCCAGTCATGGTTGCGATTCCCGCCTACCGGCTGCTATCGTTTCTCCCGCGCCCACTGATGTGGGGGCAGCCCGGTCCGGGTGGCGGAATAGGTAGACGCGCTAGCTTTGAGGTGCTAGTGCCCGTTTTAGGGGCGTGGAGGTTCAAGTCTCTCTCGGACACATTTTCCTGAGGCCTGTTCCCAGAGTTGAACAGGCCTTTTTGATTCATCGGCCCTGCACACCTTGGGCATGGCTCTTGCATCCCATGTACCCCTCGGACATCTCACCGTCAGCATTGACCGGGGTCCAACGTTCGGCAGGGGTCCACTCAGAACGGCAACCTATTGCATCGGAACAACGGCAGCCCATCGTGGAACTCCCCCGCGTCACGCCAGTCGCACAAGCCTCGGCAATCGTTGTGAATCAGAGCTCATGAGGAGCAGGTTAGTCGCTCAGGACTCAGTCCTCCTCGTCCCTGTCCGGACTTCACAGCCACCACTTTTCTGAGTATGAAGGCGATCACCATGACGGCCAGCACCACAACTCCCGCCGCCGTCAACCCCGCCATCCGCGAGGCATCCCCGAAAGCCGCCAATGCCGCCTCCCGCACCGAAGCGTCCGTCCCTGCGTCGGAGAGGGTCGCGGTGAATGAGCCATCAGCCACCCCGGGCATCGAACGACGAAGGACACGGCGTACTGGCTCGCCAGTACAGCTCCCAGCACGGCAATCCCGAAGGCGGTTCCGACCTCCTGGACCGTGTCGTTTGGGAGGAGATCAGCCCAGACCGGCTCGTGGGCCCCGATGACATGAGAAGGTCATTGGCCACCACCATCACACCCCGTTGCCCATGCCGAGCAGGATCAGGACGATCAGGGACGGCAGATAACCGCGGATCGGCTGCGCCATGCCGTACACAGCAGCAGCCCCAGCAATCAGCGCCAGGCCAAGCAGGATGAGGGTCGCGCTGCGAGCCGTTTCACGAGCAGCGGGACCAACAAGGAAGCGATCACGGCGCCACCCGCCATCGGTAGCACCGCAACCGGCCAGCAACGCCGCGAAACCATCGACGAGCTGGAACTGCTGGCGATCGTGAACAGCAGACCAGCCATCGTGAACATAGTGGCCCACCGCGGCGGGGCCGCCCCCAGAAACGTGGGGTTCCTCGCAACATCGAGGTCGAACATGCTCACCTCTCCCCTGCTCGAACGCAACCAGAACAGCACCAGCGCCGCGGCTTTCCCGATGACCCGCCGCGGCCAGCACCACGGTGTCGGTGACACCGTCGGAGGAGGGAGTGAATGACGGCGTAGCTGACCCCGAACAGACCGACGCCCGCGAGAAAAGGCCCGAGGAATGTCCAGGCGGCGCGGGTGTGGGTCGCGCGACTCCGGCACCAGCGCCGCTGCTCCAGTGAAGGCGATGGCTGCCATCACCACGTTCAGGGATGAAGATTCCGCGCCAGTGCCAGATCTGCAACACCGCCCCTGGAGATCAGTGGCCCGATGATCACCCTGAGGGATGTCACGGCACCCCAGATCCCGATCGCGGTCAGGGCGGGTGTCGCGGTCGAAGACGTGGGTGATGATCGAGAGGGTACCGGGCATGAACATCGCCCCGCCGACTCCCCATGACGGCCCGACCAGCGATGACGACGTTCGCGTCGGGAGCGAGCGCCCCGATCAGGGAACCTACCGCGAGTACCACGATCCCGAGCAGGAACACCTTACGGCGCCCGTAGCGGTCCGGAGACCGCCCCGCGGTGAGCACCACCGAGGCCAGCGCCAGCGAGTAGGCGTCCATTACCCACTGCAGCTGCTGGGTGGTGGCCTCGAGTTCCGCTTGGATGTGGCAGGCCAGCGTCATGCCGGACTGGTCGAACTGAATGATGGTCGTCGCCAACGACAGTGCCACCAGGATCCACCATCGCCTGGGTGACGCGACAACCGCCGCTCCCGAGTCCTCGCTCGGCGGGTTCTGGTTCTGTTCCTCGGTCACCGATCCGCCTCCAACGTCGTATAACGATGTTATATAACATTGTTATAGCAGAATCTATCGTTACGCTTCTTCCATGCCAAGACCACGGCCCTCACGACGACCATCTGCGCGAGCAGCTGCTCGGCATCGCGACCGAAACGATCGCCCGCACCGGCGTCGAGGGTCTCTCCTACGTACCCTCGCCAGCGGACGCCGGCACCTCGACCAGCGCGGTTTACCAGCTCTTCGGCAGCCGGGCGGCGCTGTTGGACGCGGTCTACCTGAAGGTCCTGGAGGAGTTCAATCGCGCCCAGGCCGACGCCCCGATGCACGAGGACTCGACTGAGGACCTCCTGGAACTGGCTCAGCTCACCGGCGCTGGGCCCTGAGAGACAGAAAACAGTTCCTCGTCCTGGTGGAACGGATCACCCCGAGCCAGGAGGCCGTCGCGGGGTGAGGGCCACGCGGTCCCCGTCGAGGACCGCGTCAGAAGCGGGCACTGGACAAAGGCGCCCTGTCAGGCCCCTGGAACAGGTCGTGCTGTCGCTGTGGGCTACGGTGCACGGCTACACCGCTCTCGAGGTCGCGGGCGTGATCACAGGATCCGATGACGACTTCGAGAGCCATCGCCAGGGCCGCCAACGCGGATGGTCCCGATGCGGGGAAACAAACCTAGTCTTGATCGCATGTGCAACACGATGACCCCTAAGAGCCCCCGTCTGAGGCCGCACCTCAGTCGGCCTTCGTCTTCTCCTGCGCGATGATCTGCTGGAAGGTCTCCAGGGGCTGGGCTCCGGAAATCACCTGGGTGCCCATGAAGAAGAAAGTCGCGACGCGACCATCCACGTTCACTCCGACCGACGACGCCCAGCCCACCAGATCAACACGCCGACGACAGCTGCGACCACAACCATCACCACCAGGTCCGGGACACCCTGCCCCCACACGCGCAGCAGGCCCTCGAGTTCAGACTGTTGCCGGGCATCAAGCAGCCCACCAATGGCCGACGTGGCGTCGGTGACCAGGAAGAGAACCCCGATCCCGGCTATCAACAATCCGCTCAACAAGGCCCACCACGTGGTGTGCAGTGGCCCAATCCGGAGTTCGCGCGGCCGCAGCAAACGCGCGATATCGAACCCTTCCCACAACCAGGCCAACACGAGCAGCGGGACAACCATGCCTGCTGCGAAACAGGCCAGCAGCAGAGCGCCATAGAGCGGTGACCCACCAACCGCCGCCATGGTGAGGACGGCGCCCAGCAGCGGGCCGGTGCAGGCCCCGGCCAAACCGTAGACCGCTCCCATCGCAATAACCGCCAAAAGGCTGGTGCCACCAGAACTGCGCAGCCCGGGCATGGGAATCCGGATGCCGAGAGCAGTCACCAGCCCGAGCAGGATCAACACCACTCCACCTCCAGGGGCCAGGCTCTGACGGTGCGTGATCAACAGCGCCCCCAACGCCCCGGCCCCCAGACCCATGGGCACGAGGGTTAGCAGCATCCCCAGGTAAAAAGCTCCGGTTCGGGCAACGAGCCGGCCCTTCACATCGCCGAAAGCATAGGCGAAGAACGACGGCAACAGCATCGCCGCACACGGGCTCAGCAGAGCCGCGAGCCCCCGAGAAAGGGAAACCTGCGAAGCCGATCCCCATCAGCCAATCTTCTCTTTCTCCTGCGCGATGATCTGCTGGAAGATCTCCAGCGGCTGGGCACCGGAGACCGGACGGGTTCCGACGAAGAAGAAAAGGCGTCCCGTTGACGCCCATCTGACGTCCCCTCGGCGGTTTTCGGTCTTAACCGCGGCCCGGGTCTCCTCGGAGCGATACTCGGCCTCGAAGGCCGCCATGTCCGGCACCCCGATCTGTGTGGCAACCTCCACGACTAGATCGTCCTTGACATCGGGATGCCCCTGGTTGGGAAGTCTCCTGTGGAGGGCATCCTGGAATTCCCAGAACAAGCCCTGTCTCCTGCCGCTCTGGCCGCCGCCGCGGCAGTGATGGAGTCATCACCGAAGACCGCGAGGTCGCGGAATTCGACCCGCAAGGTTCCGTCATCAATCAACGGCTGCAGTTTCGGGAGTGTGTCCTCAGCGAACACGGCGCAGAACGGGCATCGGTAATCGGCGTACTCAATCATCACCGCAGGGGCGTCAACTCGGCCCTTCGCCATCGGATCGTTCTCCTGACGCCTGGCAAGTTCGCGATCCCGGCCTCCTGTTCAGCCTTCTGCGACGGAGTCCGCCGCCTGCTGGGTGGCAGCCTCCGTCGCCGTTGCAGCGGTCGAAGAAGTCACGGAGGTGTCTGCCCTGATGACGCACCGTTGTGCATGGTCTGACTCAACATCCCCAAACAGAACACGAGCGCAACAGCCAGTGCTCCTGTCGCTATCTTCCACGGACGCGCCGGATCCGGTTTCTCCGACTTCGACTTCTGTTTGGCACTCATCACCGTCCCCCTCACATTTTCTGCTCTCGCAGATGCAGCATCCTACGATGCATGGATCAAGGATCCCAAGTGACCGTTTGACAGATCCCTGTCGCCGAACCAAGTAGAGTATGTCTTCATCCCAGGAGTGAGGATTACCGCCCTGAGCACTTCCCGAGGCGACCTCCGGCGCGAAATCGCGCTGGAGCAGGAACATGTTGACCGGGTATACGAAAACCTGCGGCCCCACGGCCAGCGCCCGGACACTCGCCCGCAGCAGCGCGGAGATCTACACAACGGACCGACGACTACCTGCGTGAGGAGTCCGGGACCGCCCTGTTCGAACGCGACGCTTTTGCCTACCAGGCGGCAAAACGTCTGGCGATTCTCGATGCGGAACACGAGGGATTGGTTTTCGGCCGGCTCGACTCTGGAACTTCCCCGAGACCCGTTACATCGGTCGGCTCGGTGTCCGCGACGCCGAATACGAGCCCTTGGTCATCGACTGGCGCGCTCCCGCGGCCGAGCCCTTCTACCGCGCCACCCAGGCGTCTCCTATGAACGGGATCCGGCGTCGCGTGCTGCGTTGCCGCAACGATCAGCGTCATTGGTTTGGAGGACGACCTGCTGATACCAGCGCTGACACCGACCTGCCGATCCTCGGGGAGGGAGCGTTGATGGCGGCACTGACCCGGGCCCGGGGACGTACCATGCGCGACATCGTCGCCACCATCCAGGCGGAACAGGACGAAGCCATCCGCGCCCCTACCAAGGGGTGACGATCATCGGTGGTGGCCCGGCACCGGCAAAACTGTCGTGGCCCTGCACCGCGCCGTCTATCTCGCTGTACACCAACCGGGCCCGCCCCTCGAGGAAGGCGTGGGTTCTCGTCGGGCCCCAGCTCGGTGTTCATCGAACCACATCGAGCGGGTGCTGCCGAGCCCTCGGCGAGGAGTCCGTGACGCTGCGCGCGGTCGGAGCCGTGGCCGGCGACGCATTGGGAATGGTCTCGGAACGGATCGACGCCGCACCAGCAGCCACCCTGAAGGGCTCGCTGCGGATGCTGAAGGTGCTTCGCCGACTGGTTCGCCGCCCCCCGAACTCTGCCGTGGAGGAAGTGCGGGTCAGCATCAAGGGTGAGGTTCTGACACTGGACGCGGTGGAACTGGCCGGGATCCGGGAGTCGATACTGTCCAACTACAAGATGAACCGCGGTCGCGCTGCGGCCACGACGTCAGTGGCTCGGGCGCTCGCCGGGAAACTGATGGTCGACGGGATCCCACCCCCAGGAGATCGATGAGCGCATCCGCGAGCACCAGCGTTTCAGAGAATTCATGGAGTCCTGGTGGCCAATGCTCGATGCCCCCACCGCGCTGGCTCGCCTGGCAGATCGGGAGCTGCTCGACGAGCTGGCACCACACCTCACGACCGAGGAGCGTGACCACCTGGCGGAGTCCTACCAGTGGCTGCAAACCGATGCCCTCGAGATCACCGGCTGGTCGGTAGCCGACATGACGCTGCTGGACGAGCTGCTAGAGATGCTGGGGCCTGTACCTGTCGAATCACACGAAGATCCGGTTTTCATCGACTTCGGGAACGTCTCGGAGCTGGTCACCACCTCCGACCTGCTGCGCCGCGAACACTCCGTCGACCCCGACGACGACCCGCAGACCACCTACACCCACATTCTCGTCGACGAGTCCCAGGACATCACCCCATGCAGTGGCGGATGCTGCGACGCCGAGGACCGCAGGCGTCGTGGACGCTTCGTCGGCGACCCTGCGCAGAGCTCCCTACCCGGACGCCGCCGAGTTGAGCGAGCCGTCAACGACCCTCGTGGGTCGCGCCCCACTGCGTCGCTTTCACCCTGTCCACCAACTACCGTTCTCCCTCCGAGATCTTCGACCTGGCATCAAAGGTCATCACCTGAGGTGTTCTCGAGGCCAGCCTGCCACGTGCGGTGCGCACACCGGCCTGGTGCCGAAGCTCGCCGAAACCGATGAAGCCGGCCTGGCGGAGGCGATCATCACCTTTGTCTCTCGGCCTGGCCGGACACGTCAGCGGAACGTTGGGCATCATTGTTCCGCCTCACGGCTGGGGGCCACGACCCGCCTGGCGATGTCCGATCCGCGGCTGGCAGCCCTGGAGGAACGTCTCATTGTGGTCACCGCGTTGCAGGCCAAGGGCCTGGAGTATGACGGCGTTCTGGTGGTCTGCCCCGACGAGATCGTCGCGAGGCCCCCGGCGCGGAGCGGTGCTGTATGTCGCCCTGACCCGCGCCACCCAACGCATGGCTGTCCTTGACGTCGGAACCTCCGTCTGGCGGACCGCCCTCAGCTGACCCGGTCCCCAACTGATCGCCTCGAGGACCTCTGAGGTGGCCTTCCAACGGTTCTGAGGAAGAACTGAGCCCGGGTTCAGCCGCCAGGAGCTCTCGGCACAGATTGATGGCACGAGACAGCCCGATGCTACGGACCTCGGCGGGATTCCGGGCGGCCCGAGCGCGGCAACGAAGTCCTCGGAAGGGGGACAATCCGCCAGCGATGCGAACCTTTCGATCTGGGTGATCACCGTCAGTGGAGCGATCCCGGGGATGATGGGAATCTGGCTGCCGCGATCACGGACCCGGTTCACCAACTCCACGTAGCGGTGCGATTCGAAGAACAGCTGCGTGATGGCGTAGTCCGCACCCGCCGCCGCCTTCTCCACGACGATCCGGGCGTCCAGTTCAGGATCGTTGTCCGTTGGTGGACGTTCGGGGAAGGCAGCCACGCCAACGCAGAAATCACCGTGTCCCTTTGATGAGCTGCACCAGTTCCGGTGGCGTTGCCGAGCCCCTTCGGGGTGCTGTTCCCAGGGTTGCCGCGGCTCGCCGGGCATGTCTCCGCGGATGGCCAGAATGTCGCGTACCCCGGCCTCAGCGAAGGCATCCAGGGTGCGCAGCAGATCATCAGTGGACTGGGAAACACAGGTCAGGTGACCGACGACGGTGGCGTTTCGGGCAGCCCCCAGAGCAGCGGTCGCGGCCACCGTACGGTCACGGGTGGAACCGAGGCCCCATAGGTGACCGACAGAAAAAGCCGGTGGAACCGGTCGCGTTTTACGACAGATGCTGACGCGCGGCTGTCCCTCGGGACCGTGGGGAAAGAACTCGAAGCTCAGCGTCGGGGACGTGGTGTCGCGGGAGAAGCCTCGGCAACGGTCGGGGACATGGGGACAAGGATACGAGAAGTCGAGACGACGTGAACCGGACCAACAAGCTGGCTTTGAGCCGGCGTCTGTTGACGAGGCCTCTAAGCTGGATCGCATGCTGATTCCCCGCCCACGACCCGACGAACCCAGCTTTTCGTCTCGGCGGTGGAGAAGGCACTGCAGATTTTCCTCGGTGGATTGAGCGAACTGCGGACCGCATCGGTGCGCTGCCCTGCTGGAAGCGGCACAGGCATGCATCGCAGGCGGGAAACGGCTGCGTCCCGCCTTCGCTACTGGGGGTATGTCGCAGCTGCCGGACGCCCCTGCCGACCCGGATCCGCTGCCGCGCGCGCTGCCTCCCTCGACCTGCTGCACGCCTCCCTCCTGGTTCACGACGACCTGTTGGACGGCTCCGACACCCGGCGGGGCGCACCATCGGCTCATCGTCGTTTCGAGGCTCTCCTTCCGGGCCCTCGTGCTGCCCGTTTCGGAGAGGCAGCTGCGATCCTGCTGGGCGATGTCCTGTTCTCCTGGAGGCGAGATGTTCGAAAGCGCAGGGTCTTTCCCGGAGGTCATTCGCCACGCTGCCCGGTGCTCGCGACGATGCGAAGCGAGTGCTGTGTCGCTAGCACTGACGTTGCGGCCGCGTTTCGGGGCCACTGACCGTTCCACTCGACAGGGCACAGATGCACACCGCCGAAAGGTGCTGGAGTTCAAGTCCGCCCGCTACTGGTGCGGCGCCCAGCCGAGCTAGGCGCGACGCTCGGCGAGGCCCCTGCCGGGGCTGCTTTGCGACTCTGGGCACCTACGGTTCCCTGCGTGGGAGAGCCTTCCAGCTGCTGACGATCTCCTCGGGCTTTTCGGGGATCCCAGTGTCACGGGAAAACCCGCGGGACGACATCCGGGAGGGCAACGCACGCTGCTGGTACTGACGGCCCTGGAGAACAGCAACGCCCACCAGCGCGAGACCTTGACTTCCTCTCGGTGCTCCCTGGGGCTCACCGAAGAGGATCTCACGACCGCCCGGGAGATCATCGAGACCACCGGGGCACGGACTCGTGCGAGGAACTCATCGCACGTTCCACCAGGGATGCCCTGACCGCTCTGGAAGGAGCCGACATGGACGCAGAGGGCGCTCGGCCCTCATCGCACTCGCAGGACTGGGCCACCGATCGTGATCGGTGAGCTGCAGGGCCTGACCACCGACCAGGTGGCGGAGCGGGTCAGAGAAGGAAAGATCAACACGCTGCCGGAACGCTCGGGGCGCACCACTGGCAGATCGTCCGCGACAACGTGTTCACGCGCTGAACGCGATGCTGGCGGTGCTGTTCGTGATCGTCGCCGCAACCATGCAGTTCGCGCAGGGGCGTTCGCGATCCTGATCGTCGCCAACTCGATCATCGGCATGGTGCAGGAGCTGCGCGCCAAAACGCACCTCGACAACCTGGCCGTGATCGGGAGGCCCATCCCGTCGTGCTGCGCGACGGGCAGCGGGTCTCCTGCCGCGTGACCAGGTGGTGGCCGACGACCCTCATCGCGCCGTCCCCGCGATCAGGTGGTCGTCTGACGGTGAGGTGGTGGCTGCCGACTATCTGGAGGTCGACGAGTCGATGCTGACCGGCGAGGCCGATCCGGTGGCCAAATCCGTAGGGCGACGAGCTCATGTCGGGCGCCTTCGTCGTCTCCGGTTCCGGTGTGTACCGGGCCACGAAGGTCGGCGCCGAGGCTCATGCGGCGCAGCTGACCGCGCAGGCTGCCAAGTTCACGCTGGTCAACTCCGAGCTGCGGGCGGGCATCGACCGCATCCTGAAAGTTCGTGACCTGGCTGCTGATCCCTGCGGGGTTGCTCATCCATCTGGGTGCAGTTCCGCCAGCCGGGCACCACCTGGCAGGAATCGGCGCTGCGTGATGGTGGGTGCCCTGGTGCCGATGATCCCCGAGGTCTGGTGCGCTGACCTCGATGGCCTTCGCGCTGGGTGTGATCCGGCTGGGGACGCCGCAAGTGCCTGGTGCAGGAACTGCCGGCCATCGAGGGCCTGGCCTGGGTGAGCGTGGTGTGCGCGGACAAGACCGGCACCCTGACCCAGAACGCCATGACCCTCGGCGAGGTGATCCCCTGAAGGCGATGCGGACGAGGTCACCGAGGTGCTGGCCCAGCTCGTCGCAGCCGACCCGGCGCCCAACGCGTCGATGACGGCGATCGCCGAGGCCACCCCCGCGACTTCCTCGCCGTGGGAGGTCACCGCCCGGGCACCGTTCACCCGGCCAAGAAGTGGTCGGGGTTTCCTTCAGGGGCACGCACGGCGACTGGCGCTGGGTGCGCCTGACGTGCTGGCTCCGGCCGACGTGGCCGCCCGCGCTGAGGAGATCGGCTCCACGGGCCGCCGGGTGCTGCTGCTGGGCCGCGCATCCGAGCCTGTCGACTCCCCGGGCGCGCCGGGGTGGTCACGCCGGTCGCGTTGCTGGTACTGGACCAGCTGGTCTCGTCCCGACGCCGCCGACACCCTCGCCTATTTCAACGACCAGCACGTGGCCGTGAAGGTGATCTCCGGGTGACAACGCGGCCTCCGTCGGTGCGCGGTCACCCGCTCCCTGGGGGTGTCCGTGGCCGAGGCCGTGGATGCCTGCACCCGCTCGCCGAGGGCGAGGAGTTCACGGAGAAGATCGCCGAGGGCCGACGTGTTCAGGCGCGTCACCCGCAGCAGAAACGCGCCATGGTCGCCGCCCTGCAGTCCCTGAGGCCACACCGTCGCCATGACCGGTGACGGCGTCAACGACGTGCTCGCCCTGAAGGACGCCGGACCTGGGGGTCGCGATGGGGTCGGGTCCCCGCCACCCGGGCGGTCGCAGCAGATCGTGCTGCTCGACGACCGGTTCGCCACCTCCCGCACGTGGTGGCGGAGGGCCGCCGGGTGATCGGCAACATCGAGCGGGTCGCGAAACCGTTCCTCAGCAAAACGGTGTACGCGGTCTTCCTGGCCCTGGTGATCGGGTTGATGGGTCTGCCCAACCCGTTCATCCCTGCTCCAGATGACCGTGGTCGGCTGGTTCACCATCGGCATTCCCTGCCTTCCCTGCTGTCGCTGCCCCTCAACAAGGAACGCGCCAGGCCGGGTTTCGTGCGCCGCGTATTGTCGCTGGCGGTGCCCTCGGCGTGATCATCGGGGCGGTCTCCACCATCACCTACGTGGTCACCCGCGGTTTCGGGGCAGTGTCGGCCGTCATGCAGGCGCAGGCCTCGACGGCAACCCTGGCGGCCCTGATCATCACCTCCGTCTGGGTGCTGCCGTGGTGGCGCGCCCGTGGGTGTGGTGGCGGCTTGGCCTGGTGGTCGTCTCCTCACGCCTTCTACCTGGCCATGTTCCTGATTCCGTGGGCGTGGCTGCGGGGCCAGCTGCTGCTGGATCTGGACAACCCGTCGACGATCCTGTTCGGGGTCGTGGCCGGGCTGGTCGGAGCCGGGCTGGTGGAACTCGTGTGGTGGTTGACCGCCAGACACAGAGGCGAGCCGGCACGGATCTGGCGGAGTTCAGACGAGGACTGACAGGCCCGACAACAGGCACGTGCCGCCACCAGGAAAGGTCAGTGCCACCACGGAACTCCTCCGCTGACACCAACCGGCCGGTTCTTCCGCGATCCCGGCCAGCCGCCGGGCGCCGTTGATCAGGCCGCGTTCGTCGGTGCCGGCCTGCACCACCACCGGCACCCCCAGCGTCCTCGTGCCCGCGGTGAGATCGCGCAGCAGGGTGCCCTCCGCCTCCGGATCCGGATCGGGATCGCCCGCGAACCACAGCGACGCCGACTGGGCGATCACCGCGGTGACCAGATCCGGCCGGTGGGTCGCGAGTTCCACGCACGCCAGACCCCCGAACGACTGCCCGGCGGCGATCACCCGCGGCCCGTTCCCGCCAGTTCCCGGGCGCTTCCACCAGCGGACGCAGCCCTCGCGCCGTGGTCAGCCACGCGGCCCGCCGTTCCCCTCCCGGTATCGACGGCGACGACGGTGCCCGCACCCTGCGGCCTGCAACGCGGAGGCCACCGCCAGGCGCCAGCGAAGCTCCATCGAACAGCACCAGGGTCCGGTCGTCCCCGGGCAGCACCGCGAATCTTCCGCCGTCGCAGCCGCCACCGCTGCTCGGCCTCGCCAGCCGGGGTCCACGGGGCGGGATGGAAGTCGGGTCCGCGCCACACCGACTGTTCCCGCAGGTCGAAGGCGGGCAGGGTCTCAGGGGTTGAGCGGATCCGGTTCACCTCCTCGTGCACCCGCAGCCAGTCCCTCGCGGGTTGCACCGATGTCGCGGGGTATTTCGTCGCTGCGCCAGTAGCGATAGGAGTAGCAGCCGTCGGCGGGCAGCCACCAGGACAGGGCTCTGAACGCAGTGCCCCGACCGGGTTCATGACGGCGGGGTCCAGCCGGGTGCGGATCGCATCGGTGAGGCTGTTGAGGTGAACTCACCTCACGCCCCCGGGGTTCGTGGGCGACGAAGGTGCCTCCACCATCGCCACGCCATCGATCACACACCGTTTCTCATGATCGGGGAGTGGTCCAGCTGGTCCGGCAGCACCGATCCGCAGGGTGCGGGACGCCCGTGGCGACAGGGGCGTGGGTGGCAGGTGCATGGTCATCGCGGCACCACCATCGGGGTCCCGGTGACTGATCCGGTACGACGAGCACCGGGAGTCCGGAAGACGCTTCCCGACCAGTTCCGCGGTCAGCACCTCGGCGGGCGGTCCCTGCGGCCACGACCGCCCTGTCCTTCATGACCACCAGGTTGGTGGCGAACCGGGCGGCCTGGTTCAGATCGTGCACCACCACGACGACGGTGCGTCCTGCGTCACGGAACCCGCGCACCAGTTTCAGGACCTCGTACTGATGGGCGATGTCCAGGAAGGTGGTGGGTTCGTCGAGCAGCAGCAGCGGTGTGTCCTGGGCCAGCACCGTCGCCAGCCACACCCGCTGCACCTGCCCGCCGGAGAGTTCGTCGACGTCGGCCCGCTGCAGATCAGTCAGTCCGGTGACCTCGAGCGCCGAGGCCACCGCCTTCGTCCTCCCCGCGACACACCTGGACCAGAACCTCTGATGGGCGAACCGTCCTCGACTCACCATGTCCAGCACCTTGATGCCCGGCGGCACCGACTGGCGCGCGGCAGGAACCCGAGCCTGCGGGGCGACGGCGGTGTCCGCAGCTGGTGGATGTCGGTTCCCCCAGGTACACGTACCCGGCCTTGGGAGCGAGCACCGGGCCAGGCCCTCAGCAGCGTCGACTTGCCGCATCCGTTGGTCCGATGAGCACGTCAGCTCCCCTCGGGCACCTCCAGCGTGATGTCCTCGATCACGATCTTCCGGTCGTAGCCGAGCCGCACCGACGAGGCCTTCAGTGGAACTCCTGGGCGGTTTCGGTCATTTCTCTTCCTTTCCTGTCCATTCAGGAGCAGCAGCAGACAGGCGCCGCCCAGCAGACCGGCCGTCACCCCCACCGGGAGCCGCAGACCACCCGGCAGGTTCGCCCCACCAGGTCCGCCGCCACCAGCAGCGCGCTGTGCCCGCCGCGACACCTGCAGGAGCGGCTGGTCCCTTCAGGAGCCGGCGGGTCACGTGCGGACCCGCGAGCGCGATGAAACGAGATGGGTCCGGCAACTGACGCAGCTGCGGTCGGCGCGACCTCGACGCCGGTCGCCGTCCACTGCGTGAAAGCGGCGGAGACCCCAGCCCGGCGGCTGGAGGCTCCTTCCCGGGGCGGCGGCGTCGAGGTGCCGCGAAATCAGCAGAGCGAACGGGCAGGATCACCACGAACAGCACGGCGCCGGACCACGGCGTGACTCCAGTTGCGGCGTTGAGGTGCCGGTCAGCCACAGCCGGGCCGAGGTCAGCGGAGTCGCTGTCGGCCGGGTGAGCAGCAGCACCAGTCGCCCGGTTGGATCAGGGACGCAACCCCAAGACCGATGAGGATGAGACGATTAGCCGCCGAATCCCCGGGGCGAGAGCACCCAGGTGAGCAGGGCCGCCCCCAGGCAACCGATGATCGCCCCGACCGCCGTGCCCCACCCGAAGGACCTGAAAACTATGACGGAGGCCACGGCCCCAGCGCGGCGCCACCGAGTCAGACCGATGATCTCCGGGGATCCCAGAGCGTTGCGCGACAACGCCTGGAAACAGGCAGCCGGCCGTGCCCAGACATGCCCCGACCACCAGGCCGGTGACTGCCCTGGGCATCCGGAACTCCACAGCAGGAGCATGTCGGCGTTCCCCCACCCCGGCCAAGGCCGCCCAGAACCGTTCAGGGGTCATGTTCACGGAACCCGGAGAACAGCACTGCGATCGCCCTGACCAGGGCAATGCCCCAGGCCAGGGTCGCGACCAGCCAGGTTCGTGGGCGGGCACGGAAACTCGAGGGCCCGAGCCGCACGGAACGCACCCGCAGGCTCACGCTGCACTCCCTCGTCGCGCCCGCGCCAGCCCGATAAACAACGGCGCCCAAGCAGGGCGCACATCAGGCGGCCTGCACCTCGGCGGGCGGGTTCACCACCCGGCCCAGCCATCGGCGGCCAGCAACGTCGCCCCACCAGCAGGGCCGAGAACCAGATCAGCGAGCGATGCCTCGGGCCGACGACCAGCCGTGCTGCGAAGGGCGCGATCAACCCGAGGAAGGAGACCGGGCCCACCAGGGCTCGCCGCCGCTGCGCAGAGCACCAGGCAGGTGAGGGCCACCAGCATCCGGGCCCGCCTGGCCGCGAGGCCGAGTCCTTTGGCGAACTCCTCCCCCAGGCCAGGGGCATCCATGGATCTCGCCAGCAGAAGCGCGGCCAGCAACCCGGCCCCAGCGTTCCCGCCGCGGCGATCACCAGGTCCAGTGGCCGCGGCATCACGGCCCCGCATCCCAGAAACGGAACCTGCGTAGATCCTGGGGTCGCTGAGCAGCATGACCGTGGTATGGCCGAGACGACCGCGCTCCAGGCAGCCCCCACCAGCACGATACGAATCGGGTCGTGACGTCCTCGCCAGGCCCCTCGCTGCCCCGGTCACCACCAGTCCGCTGACAAGCGCACCGGCCAAGGAGCACTCAGCATCATCATCGCGATCGGCAGGACCGGGCGAGACCGAGGCTCGATGGCTTGTCGGCGCAGGCAGCGCCCGCATTGACCCCCAGCAGGCCCGGCTCCGCCAGCGGGTTGCGGTCGCGCGCCTGCACCAGCACCCAGCGATCCCGAGAGCGGCGCCGGCGACCAGCGCTATCAGGGTCCGGGAGCCACGCATCCTGAGAACGATGAGGCGCCTTGCCCGGTACCGCCGCCGAGAGCACCCTGCCATCACCTGTTCGGTGGGCACCTCGCCGGACCCGAACAGGAACGATGCCATGGCCAGGCAGGGTAGGAGGATCACCAACCCGAGCAGCACCCAGGCAGACCTGCTCACCCCGAGTAGGCGCCCGCTCAGTCTCGGCCATGGCGAGCGCGCTGTAGTAGTCCAGTTTGAAGCTGGAGATCCCAGCGGCACCAGCTTGCCGTTGCTCACGGTTTTGGGTGGTGTTGTAGTTAGCCCGCCTTCAGCTGTTCGACGGTTTTTGTCGTCTCCAGAGACGAGCAGAAGGGTCTCGGAGGTCAGGGCCTGCACGCTCTGCTCCACCGTCGCGAACACGAAGTCCTTACGGCTCGCACCTTCCTCACCCACTGCTGGCAGGTGCCTCGGCGAGCTGAAGCCCAGCGCCGAGAAGATCTCGTCGGGACCGCTGCTTCGCGAAGGACAGGCCCTTGGAGGGGGTGTAGACGATGGCCTGCACCTGGTCGGTGGGAACATCGGTCATCCCTGCCTTGAGTTCCGAGATCTTTGAGTCGAAGGATTTGAACAGCTCGTCGGCCTTCGTCTGCGTGCCGGTGGCCTCGGCCACCCTTCCGCTGACGGTCTGCAGCTCGGAGTTGTAGTTGATGGCGACGGTCGGGGCGATCCTGGCCAGTGAGTCGTAGTCGTCCTTGGTGCTGTCCTCCGGTGGATGCAATGATGATCAGGTCCGGTTTTTCTGCGGTCACGGCCTCAATGTCGAGTTTGCTGTTCGCGTACAGGGCTTTTACACCGCGCTCCTTGGCGGTGGCCGACCAGTGAGAGAAGAAACCGATGTCGTCGAATCCCCGGCGCCCGGCTTCGATGCCCCGGAACCGACCACGGGCGCATCCAGGGGCCAGGAGGAGTTCCGGTCGACACCACCGATGTGGACACGATCCGTTTCGGGTGCCGTTGATGACGGTCTCGCCGAGGTCGTGGGTAACGGTACGGGCGCTCGTGGAGACGAGCTGTCCTCCCCGGAGGTTCCCCGGATCCGCAGCCGGTGAGCCCCAGTGTCAGCAGGACCGACCAAACCGGAGAACGTTCGCCCGATATCGGGTTGAGAAGTGGATTTGTCATGTGATGAAACCTCTTACCTGTAAGGATAGCAGGCCTCACAGTACCAATTCGCAGCTGATCGACCCGGGGGTTTCACTCCTCGACAGCGAAAGCAGGTAGTCCTCGTAGCTGGGTCCTCACGCCATGCCCGCCGCAGGATCTCACCGATCCGTCCCTGGTTCCTCCATGGTCCCATTCCCTGTAGAGCCAGACGCGCGAACCCCGAGTTCACCAGGACCTGAACCGCTCCAGCGTCGAGTCCGGCCGTAGCGAACCAAGGAACCGAATCCTGCCGCAACGGAGGGTGGTTCGCCATCGCTGCCCGCAGCAGCGGCGAGCCGAGGAGGTGTTCCGAGAACCGTCAAGAACTGGAAGGCCCCGTCCGGTGTGATGATCTCGCCCCGGTCCTGGACCACCTGTCCGAGGAGTGCCCACTGATGCGGACGCGATCGGTCCCGCTCACCCGGGAAAAGGACCCGAACGTCCGCATCGATCTCCGGGGTGTCGATCGCCAGCAGCACCCGCCGACCGAAATGACGTTCAAGATCACGCAGGATCTCCGGACCCGCTGCACGCTCCGCCGATCCCTCGTGGTGAGCACTCGCCATCGTCGATCCCCGCGTGGCTAGCCCCGCAATCGGTCCCCGGCCCTCTGCGAGAGTGAAGCTGCACCGCACGCGTGCCAGTAGTATCCGAGAACGTAGACTGTGCAATACCGTCACGAGAAGCCTATGCTGCGCGCCCGAACTCTCCCGTTCCGGGGATCGGCCCACACTCGATACCGGCAGAGCTCATCGCCCAGCCCAGATCCCCATCTTCCCCAGGAGACCGCGGTGAACAAAAGCAGTACCTACGACCCCATGGTCGGAAGCGTGCTGGATGGTCGCTCGAAATTCTTGCGAAGACTCGCACGGGGCGGAATGGCGACGGTCTACCGGGCCCGTGATGCTCGCCTCCAGCGGACCGTCGCGTCAAGATCATGCGAACCGACCTCGGCCGAGGACGACGAATTCGCGGCAAAGTTCGACCGAGAGGCCGCTCCGCTGCCCTGATCAACCACTCCAGCGGTGGTCAGCATGTTTCGACCAGGGCACGTCCCAGGGACAGCCGTACATCGTCATGGAGTTCATCGATGGCGAAACCCTGCGCAGACTCATCGCCCGTGACGCCCGCTCGAACCAGTGCTGGCACTCGATTACCTGGAACCCATCGCCTCGGCTCTGGCCGCCGCCCACGATGCGGGAATCGTCCACCGCGACATCAAACCCGAGAACGTCATGATCTCGACCCGCGGCCACGTCAAGGTCGCGGACTTCGGCTGGCCTGCCAGACCGAGATCCCCGCAGATGACCGCGACCGGGGTCCTGGTGTACCGCCTCGATCTTCCCCCGAGCTGGTCACCCATGCCCGCCCGGATTCACGCAGCGACATCTACTCGACAGGCATCGTCTGATTCGAGCTTACTCGACCGGGCAGAAAAACCACACGTCGGCGAGAACAACTACCAGATCGCCTACGCGCACGTGAACGTCGATGTCCCCGCCCCTTCCACGAAACTACATGAACTCGGGCTCAGGGTTTCATCCCCGACTACCTCGATGCTCTGGTGGCGGCCTGCACCGCACGCGACCCAGAGGCCCGCATCGCCGATGGGTCGCGAACTCACTGGATGCGCTGCGCCGGGTCCGCTCCGAGCTGCTGAGTCTGCCCGGCACAGCACAATCCGACACTCGCCGCTCAGCTGCGGCCTGCCCGGCGACGGCAATGCCGTCACCCAGCAGATATCCCCACGCCCCGAGCCACGACCACGCCCGCTGAAGGAACTTCCTCCGCCCCTGCTCGCCTCGGTCCGCCAGGACCCTGCTCCCGACCGAGGCGCGTCTCCCCTGACGCGGTGACCGCCATCGTCGAGCCTCAGTCCTCAAGTCTCCGATCCCAACGCCTCGACCGCACCCGGCCCTCGGCCCAGGTCCGTTTCTTCGACGGAGAACTCCCCGCCACGCTTTCCCAGCTCCAACAGAGGAGACCCGAGTTCACACCGCACGCCACTGTTCCCACAGTTCTCCCCAGGAACCCGGCGTGCACGGACGCCGCCGGGGCATCATGCTGATCGTGCTGGTGCTGCTGGTCACGGCGATAATCGTCTCCGTCTCGTGGTGGTGGGCCGAGGACGGTTCACCACCACCCCGAGGTGACCAACATCCCCAGGAACAAGCGCTCCAGAGCCCTCAAAGCCAGCGATCTCGAGTACACCACCCAGGAGGCGTTCTCGAGGATGTCGCGGTCGGATCGGTCATCAGCACCGACCACGAGAACGCCCGATGCTCTTCGAGGAACCAGAGTCACTGTCGTCATCTCCGCGGACGGAGCGTTACATGATGCCCGACGTGGTGGGGCAGAAACTCTCGCAGGCCCGCCCTGCCATCGAATCGACACACCTGACAGTCGGTCGGGTCAAGGAGGATCGTCAGAGTCCGTCAGAAACCGACACGATCATCTCAGCCAGCGAATCGGCCGGCGCCCTCCTGCCACCCGGAAGCAGCATCGATCTGGTGGTGAGCAAAGGCCGTCAGCCCTCACCATCAAGAACTCACGTGGGAACCGACGCCGACCAGGCCAGCAAGGAACCTCAAGAAGCAGGCTTTCACGGTCGACATTTCTGAGGCGCACTCGGACAGCATTCGCGCAGGGCAGGTGATCCCCAGACCCCGCCAGACTGGCACCGGACATCGCGGTGACACCGTGAAAGCTGGTCAAATCACTTGGTCCGGAAATGGTGACCGTTCGAGACGTCGAGAACAAGCGCACCGATGATGCTCAAAGAGAGCTGGAGGTCGCTGTGTTCAAGGTGGAGGTTCAGAACAAGTCCTTCTTCCCCGCACCGACTAGGGTTCGCCTCAGAAACCAACCCCGCAGCTCGGTTCAGCGGCCCCTAAAGGAAGCACTGTCATCCTCTATGTGACATGATTGCCGGAGCATTCACGCCCCCATAGGCCGTTTGCGTGACTTCGAGTCGCTCGCTTCTGCCCTCCGTCGCCCTGCTGGTGGCGGCAGCCGCCTGGGGGTCGACGGTCGTCGTCACAAGGGCGCCTACGAATCCTCCATGACACCCGCCCACCTTCTGATCTCCCGGCTCACCCTGACCGCCTTGTGCCTGCTGCCCGCTTTCCTACCCCATCTCAGGATGAAACGCGAAACCTGTGTGCAGGGCATCATCCTAGGGTCTGATCTTCAACACAGGGCCTGGTGCTTCAGATGGTGGGACTGGAATACACCCCGCCTTCACTCTCAGGGTTCATCACGGCGAGCTACGTGGTCTTCACCGCGATCCTCACCCCCTTGATCATGAAACAAGCCACCTCGGGGCGCACCTGGATCGCGGTGGCCCTGACGCTGGTGGGAATCGGCATCCTGGCCCTCGGGAATGGCGGAGCAGATGTCGGTCTCGGATCTCGGCGCCGCTATCACTGCTGGGAGCTGTGCTCTTCGCCCTCCACATCATTTTCCTGGGACGCTGGGTGAAACCCGAGACGGTGCAGTCACTCACCCTGATGCAGGCCCTGACCGGAGCAGTAGGGATGCTGTGCTTCCTCCCCTTCGCGGACTATCAGCTGCCTCCGTCTGGGACTCTGTGGTGGCCGGTGCTCTACCTCGGGTATCTTCTGCGTGCCGTGCGCTGTTCCTCCAGAGCTGGGCGCAGAGCTACGTGCCCGCCACCGCATCGGCGGTGATCATGTGCTCGGAACCGATGTGGGCCGCCGTATTCGCGATCTGGGCCGGCATGGAGGAGCTGACCTGGCAGGTGCTCACGGGCGGCGGCCTCGTGGTGGTGGCGCTCCTTCTGACAGCGTGGCCCGGGCGTAAAGCCATAGTTTTCAGGATGCACTCGTCGAAGAACTACGCTCACGACGCGCCCGTCGTGGAAGCTGAACCGCTTCGCTGCAAGACTTTCCCATGGAATTCGCAGATCCTGTTCCTGGTGCTGGTCGTCGTCCTGGGTTTCGTCGTGACACTTCAGATCTCTTTCGTCATCTGACCTTGAAACGCCTCGAGCTGGAAATGGGTGGAGCATCCTGATCTCCGGATCACGATCGGCCTGAACCATCGCCTTTTGGCCTCGGACTCAGACAGGTGTCAAGCGACCAGCTGCTGGGCAAGTCACACGAAGGAACGCCTTTTCAGACTTTCGTTACAGCAGCGAACTCCTGGGAGCGACCGCCGGCGCATCGTAGCATCGTCTCTTCCCACCCGATGCCACCCTTCTACCTGTTCCCACGCAATCTCCCATACCCTGCGATCAGTGGCCTGTCCCTAAGTCCACCGACACGCACACGATGATGCTTCTCAGAGGAGAACTATGGCCGAGCAGTGTCAGCTACTGCCCCTCCTATCAGAACTCGGCCCCCGTCAACTCACCATTGACCATGCGATCAGCTGCGATGTTCAACGTCAAGAAGGACCTGAAATCCCTGGAAGCAACGGTGGAACTTCTGGCCCGGATCCGACAGCGATCATCGCCTCCTGCGATGGAACACATGGGAGAAAGTTCGCATCGTCTCCTTCACCCACTCATCCCGATTGGGGAGTACGTGGACCGTGACAACTCGTTACTGAGCTGCTCACCTCGAGCCGAGCGGCTACGACCACGAGGTAGTCAATGTCGTCAGTCCACTCGGGGAACAACATCTCCTTCATCCGCGTCACCCACAAGTGGAAGACCCGGAACGCGAAGAACGAGTGGAGCAGCGTCAAGGAACACACCGAACATTTCTGCGCAGCTTCGATCAATTTCAAGTTCGTCCCCATATCTCGGTGAACATGGGGCGCGGAAAGCCCCAGAAATTTGAATCCATCGAGTTCAACAAACGTTTCAGAGTACGCTGCCCGAACCCACGGTTTGCCTCCGACGTGTCTCCACCAGCGCCAACTCGAACTACCTGCCGAGCGCCTCTCCCTGGAGGTTTCGCGATCACTCAGGAGGCACCATTCGTCGCAGAGAGCGAATGGCCGCCGGCACAGATCGAAGTGATGCTCAGGTTTCCTTCCACGAGTTCTTTCGCCAGTCCCGATTTCGATGGAAGGAACTAGGTCGGGGCCCGGCCAATCCGCGAAACAAGAAGACTGGAAGAAACCCCGCGCTGGGGACTAGGCTCTCCTGGGGGTAATATAGAACGACGTTTTCCGGCGGTCGGCGGGATAATTTCGCCGGACGATTAACACCACTTCCCGCCACACTGGAGGGGTGCTGTTGTTCCTTTCTCTGTTGTCTGCTCATCGGCGCAGCCATCGCGGGCTTCATCCCGTTCCCCGGTACCTTCGTCACAGCGCCCTCCAACGACTCGGCTGGTTCTGGAACGACAAGCCCGACCTTAAGCATCACGGCTGGGCTGAACCTACCCCCGTTCGGCATCGATCAGAACGGGGTGATCACCGCCCACGACCCCGAGTGGCCGCTGGAGCGGGTGGAGATGACGCTGTTTCTCCTCCACGCTTTCTTCGGCCGGATACGGGACCGTCTGGCGCGAACTCGGCATCTGGCCAAGGCCAGTTCTGGAGATCGACGCCCTACCACCGGGGCGCTGACGAATGCGCTGGGGATCCGTCACAGCTCCTTGGCCCGGAAATCCAGCACCGGATTGCCCCGGTTCCGGCGTCCTGCAGGAGCCTGGGCTGGCGACAGTGAAGGCCAGCTCCAGGCTCTGGTTGCGGTTCAGCCTGGGATCACACACCGTCTCATAGCGGTCGATCAGGGTCAGTTTCCTCGAGTTTCAGGGCGCCACCGACACATTCTGTGACATCGTCGCCAGTCAGCTCGACGCAAGCCTCGGCCAGGTACCGAGGGAATCGTGGACATCAAAGAAACCACGGACCTCCTCCACCACGTCGTTGAAGGAACGGGTCTTGTAGCCGTTGGCGGCCTCAAAGGTGTTGCCGTGCATCGGGTCACACACCCACGCGACCTTGCGCCCGGTCTCCTCCACCCCTTCGATCACCCGTGGAAGCACTTCGCGCACCCGGTCGGCGCCCATCCGGGTGATGAAGGTTATCCGGCCCGGTTCCCGGTCGGGGTCGAGGCGATCGGCCAGTTCGATGGCCTGCCGGGGTGTTGTGGTGGGACCCAGTTTGACCCCCAGCGGGTTGCGGACTCGCCGCAGCAACTCCACATGAGCGCCGTCGAGCTGGCGGGTGCGTTCCCGATCCAGCATGTGCCCCGAGCAGACCGTAGATCTGCGAACGGGGAGTCGACTCGGGTCATGGCCCGCTCATACTCCAGCAGCAGTGCTTCGTGCGAGGCGTGAAATCGATGACCGACAGCGCCCGGTCATCCACCCCTGCAGGCAACCATGAACGTCAGCGCCCGGTCGATTTCCGCGGCCAATTCCTCATATGCCGCCTCCACCTCAGGGTTGCCGACGAAATCACGGTTTCCAGGTGTGCACCCGCGCAGATCCGCGAAACCACCCGTCACGAATGCACGCACCAGATTGAGGGTGGCCGCGGAGGCGTTGTAGAGGCGAACCAGGCGTTCCGGGTCGTGGACCCTGGATTGTTCGGTGAACTCGAAGCCGTTGATGGCATCACCCGATAGCTGGGCAGGGTGGTTTCTCCCGGGTCTCGGTCGGTTTTGCTCGAGGTTTGGCGTACTGCCCGGCGATCCGCCCAACCTTCACCACCGGGACCTGGGCGGCGTAGGTCATCACGACGGCCATCGACAGCTGCACCAGCAGCTTGTCCTTGATGTACTGCGCCGTGACCGCGTCAAAGGACTCAGCGCAATCCCCGCCCTGAAGCAGGAAAGGCCTGGCCCTCTGCGACCTCCGCGAGCTTGGTGCGAAGATCATCACACTCCCCGCAAACTACCAGCGGTGGCAGCTTCTCCACCGCGTCGATGACGCGGGTCCAGCGCGGCCTCATCCGGATAGCTGGGCTGTTGAAGCATCGGCAGGGATCTCAGCTCGGCCCGGACATGATCGACATGGCGGGAAGATTACTCCACTTGCCCACATCACTCGTTCGGATCATGCAATCCCTGGTCGATGGCATAGAGGGTCAGCTCCACGCGATTGTGAAGTTGAAGCTTGCGCAACACGTTCTGTACATGGTTTTGAACCGTGCGATGGGAGACGAACAATGCCTCCGCGATCTCCCGGTAGGCCCATGTCCCTTTCGCCACCTGACGCAGCACCTCCACCTCACGAGTGGTCAACACCGGGCCGTCATCATCGTGGCTGTGAGCAACATTGACCATGCGCCGGAACTCTCCCAGAACCAATCCAGCCAGGCCGGGTGAACACCGCGTCCCCTGCCGCGCAGTGCGACGCACGCCCTCGAGCAACTCGGCCTTCCGAAGCCGATTTCACCAAGTACCCCCGGGCACCCGGACTTCATAGCCCGCAGCACATCCTCGCGTTCACCGCTGGCCGACATCACCAGCACCTGAATGTCCGGGAAATTCCTGCACCAACAATTCGGTGCAGGTCGCTCCGTCCGGGGCGGAATCTGCGTCCATCACCACCACGTCGGGACGGGTGGCGCGCGCCCGCTGCAGGCACTCCGTCCCGTTCTTGGCGACTGCGACTATCTCGAAAACCCTCCTCTGAGAGGTCCTCACTCAGAGCTTCGATCCACATGGGGTGGTCGTCCACCAACATCACACGGTTTCGACTGATCTCATTCACGCCTCTCCCACCTTCACCGGGAAAACGCAGTTTCCCATTCGGTGCCTTCTCCCAGAGTGGACTTGACCACGGCGGTTCCTCCAAGAGCCGCCATCCTGCCCACGATCGAATCCTGATACCCGAGGCCTGCCCCCGTTCACCGGCGGACGCAGCCTCGGAAAGATCCATCCCGACCCCATTGTCTCGCACCCACAGGATTACCTCGGAATCGTCCTCCTGGTCCAACAATACCCAGGCCTCGCACTCGGGCCCCGCATGTTTGTCGACGTTCTTCAGCGCCTCAACGAGCGCAGCCTCCACCTCCTCGCGATGAGCCTGGGGAACAAGTACTCGACCGGCCATGGTGGATACGACCACCTTGGTGCTCTGGAATCGGTCGAGGGCAGCGGCCAGGTCCACCTGCCTGGGTGGCGTTCTCGTTGAGGATCTCCTTGTCACGGATGAGGTTGCGCAGCTGGGTCTCGGATTCATGGGCCAGTTCTGCCAGGCGCAGCCCGCGTGGTCCCCAGCTCAGGTCCTCCCGCTCGACGAGGGCCAGCACCTGCAGGGCCCCATCGTGCACGATCCGCGCCAGACGTTCCCGCTCCCCAGCGCCACGGAACGATCCGGGCCGTTCCTGCTCCGTGATGGTGTGCTTGACCGGGTGATGAGCACCCCGACGCAGATGCTCATGAGCAAAATGGCGAGCACGACGTCTATCCGAGGATCGTGAGCCGCGGCGGAATCATCAGCAGAGGCCATCGCTGCGGCCAGGGTGGCTGTGATCCCGCTGCTGTTCCCCAGCACCGCCGCGTACAGGCAGCACCCGCCATCCAGTACCCGGCCAGGGAGGTCTGCCCATACGGCTGATTCGTCACCAGGGGGTGGCGAAGATCAGGGAACACGTCACGGCCCCGTCGGCCATATGCACCACAGGTTCCGGTCGCGGGGCGACGCAGCAGGAAAGTCACGAAAGAACGTCCACAGCAGGACCGCGGCCATGGATACCAGCAGACCGACCCGGTTCCTCGCAGTCGGGTACACGAACCAGAAGGAGGCGACCACCGTGTGGATCGCCAGCACCACACGCACCGTGGCGGTAACGACGAAGACCCGCCCCAGAACGTCATAGTCCTTGCGGAACCAGGAGGAAGCGGCCTGAACTCCACCCAGGCGCGCCGATGTCGGGGTGTCCCGGGATCACCCTTCGCTCGCCACCGGTTTGGGAGCCACCTGCCGGGACGGGGACGCAGGAATTCATCAGAACCCTTGTCCTTGAGGTCGCCGTACTTGACCCGCGTGGCGTAGACATCGCTATTCCTGACCCGGTGAGTCACTGGATGGCGGCCAGCACCTCTTCGGTGACCCAGCGCAGGGTACGGGTCTCGGATTCACGCCCTTTGCAGATCTGAGAAGTCCAGCGGTTCACCGACACACGACGACGGGGCGTCGCACCCAGGAATGCCGAGGAAACCCCGGACGGTCTGGGTGCCGATCAGCCCCACGGGCAATACCGGAGCCCCGGATGCAACACCATGCGCGCCATCCCGGTCTTGCCCTTTGTAGAGCCTGCCGTCCGGTGAGCGGGTTCCCTCGGGAAGATCCGATCACCTTGCCCGCGTCGAGCACGTCAGAGATGGCGCAGCGAGGCGGCCGAGGCCCGACCACCGCCGCGGTCCATGGGAACCATTCCGATGGCCTTCAGGAACCAGGGCCACGATGGCGCGACCGAGGTTCTTTGCTCCCGTCGAACAGCTCCGCCTTCGCGGGAAGGTGACCTTCCGAGGCAGCATCGCGGGGATGATCACGGGATCCATCGTCGCGATGTGGTTGCTCACCAGTATCGCCCCACCAGCGTAGGGGACGTTCTCGGCACCGTGGATACGGGCGCGAAACCCGAACCTGACCAGCGGACGAAAGATGAAAATTTTGAAGAATCTGTACCACATGAGGCGGTCTCAGGCCACGCGTCGCGCTCCTGCGAAGGGGCATGGAATTCACCGAAGCGGTCACCACGCCGCTGCGCGGGTTGGCGCGCACGATCTGGCCATTGCCGATGTGCATGCCGACATGCGTGATGCCGCTGTAGTAGAAGACCAGGTCTCCGGGTTGCAGATCCCCTTTGGAAACGGAGGTGCCCTGCCGAGATCTGGGCCTGGGATGTGCGTGGCAGGGAGATGCCGACCTGCTTGTAGGCGGCGTACATCAGCCCGGAGCAGTCGAAGGTCGATGCCCGGCAGTTCCCATGACGTAGCCCCTTGCCGACCTGAGCGAGGGCGTAGCTGACGGCCTGCTGGGCACGTCCGGAACCGCCGCCCGAGGAGGTGGCGGGAGGATCGGACTTTGTCGCCCGCTCCCGGTGGACGGAGCGGGGTTGGGAGCTGGCGCTCTCGCGGGCTCGCCTGCTCCCGTGCGGCCTCCTCCTGCTGGCGCTGTTCCTCCAGCTTGAGACGCTCCTGTCCTCCGCGCTCAGGCGGTCGTAACCCTGCTGGGCCTCCGCCTCCTTGGCTTCGTACTCCTTGGAGAGCTTCTCCTTGGCTGCTCGGTCCGCCTTGAGCGACGCGTCGATGGTTTCCTGCTCACCGCGGAGCGTATCCAGCCGAGCCTGCTCCACCTGCAGGGTCTGCAGATCGGCCACGCTCCGGTCGGTCTCATTCTGGATGGTGCTCAGCCCGGACAGGAAGGTGGTGTCATCGGTGCTGCCGAGCAGCTGACCGGTGATGTCCACGCCGCCACCGAGACCGCCGCCGTTGAGCTGCATCATCGCCAGGTCACCGAGGTTGGTTCCCAGCTGGGAAACCTTCGACTCCTGGGCGGACAGATCCTGTTTGAGGACCTCGAGCTTGCTCTCCGACCTCGGCACGGGTGATCGCCTCAATGAGCTGAGCATCCAGCTGTGCGGCTTCCTCGTGAATGCGGTCCAACTTGTCCTTCGCGGCTGCGACGGCATCGGGTCAGCGGATGCCGTGGGCACGAAAACGACACTGGCTGCGACGAGAAGGCCAACCAAACCTGTGCGGAACAACTTCACTCGAAACTCCAGACGCTCGGGGACGAGGCTGAGAGAATCCTAAACGACCTTCAGGCCTTTCCCAAAGTTCACCCATCATGCAGGACGTGCACCCCGCTGTCGTATGGTCACTTTTGTCGTCGCCGTCGAGTAACGTCCCCGACGCATGACCTCCCCCACGCCCCGAATCGCTTCAACCCAGCTTCGAGGACCTGGGACGCCACCTGCGCGCGACCACCTTCTGCGTCGTGGACCTGGAGACCACGGGCGCTGGCCCCTGAGTCAGAGATCACCGAGATCGGGAGCGGTCAGGTGTGCGGCGGCGAACCGCTCGGCGAGTTCCAGACCCTGGTGCGCCCCTCGGTCCCATTCCGGCAATGATCCAGGTACTCACGGGGATCACGGACGCCATGGTGGCCGCTGGCCCCCTCCCCGCGGACGTGGTCCCAGAGTTCATGCGGTTTCGCCGACGGATGTGTGCTGGTTGCCCACAACGCCCCTCGTTCGACGTCGGTTTCCTCAAACGTATCTGCAGGGCACCTCGGCATCCGGTGGCCCAATCCCCGTCGTGGTGGACACAGTGGCCCTGGCCCGGCGGGTTCTGCCCAAAGGGGAGGTGCGCAACTGCAAGCTGGGAACCCTCGCCGCCCATTTCCACGCCACCACCCGACCCGACCATCGTGCCCTGAGTGATGCACACGCCACCGTCGACGTGCTGCACGCCCTTCGGAGCGAACCGGGCGACTCGGCATCGACACCGTCGAGGACCTGCGAGCGCTGCTCTCCCCGTCTCCTCGGAGCGCCGCGCCAAGAGAGTCTGGGCCAAGCGGCTACCGGAGGCCCGGGAATCTACTGGTTCGAACACGAAGGCGGGACTCGAACGGGACTCCGCACAGCGGAGGTGCTCTCGTCGGCACGTCACGTAACCTGCGCAAGAGGGTCGCCTCGCTACTCTCCGCCTCGGAACAGCGCACTCGGATCCACGAGATGGTGCAGGTGGCCACCGGAGGTCAGGGAATCGAGTGCGCCACGGACCTGGAGGCACAGGTGCGGAGCTACGGATGATCGCCGCCCGCTCCCCACGGGTACAACCGGCGTTCCAGAAATCAGCACCGCCTGTGGTGGCTGAAACTCACCGCGGTTCCCTTCCCCGGCTGGTCGCCACGAGGACCCCCGTCCCCGGATGATCTGTTCTGGGGACCTTTCCCCGAGCCTGACCGCTGCCCGGGAGCGTCACGTGTGTTCCGTGACGCCTTCCGGGGATGTTGGAACGCGGACACCACCGCTCAGTGCGCGAATCGTGGGCTGCTCCAGAGCCGGAGGGATACTGAACGTCGGTGGAGCGCCTGCGCAACGCCTGGCTCGGTGACGTCAGAGACTGCTGGGCCTCGGCCTCCCCGATTGGCAGAGCTGGTGCGCAGGAACGTTTCGAGGAGGCCGGGGAGACTCACTGATCGCCTTTCCTCGCCGCCCACCAGACCTCCAGACGTTTCCACCGGGTGCGGTCCTGGCCGGTTGCTCCTGAACTGGTGGCGGCCGCCCCGGAGCACGACGAGTGGGCCATTCACGTGATCCGCTTTCGGGAAACTCTCCGGGGCAGCCCGGTCCTGCACCGCACAGGTCCCGGAGATCGCCGAGGACCACCCGCGACTGTCCGAGACGGTGACAGAGAAGCTCCCGAGCGGGCTTCGCCGGGAGCTTCGAGGAGGCCGAACGCATCGCGGACTGGCTGGAGTCGCCCGGGGTCAGGTTCGTGGACACCGTCGGCGACTGGGCCTGGCCCGCGCACTGCGCGCTGGATCAGAAAGGGTCACCGAGTTGATCACCACAGGGACGGTGGGGACGGTCCCGGTGATCGGTTTCAGTGGTGGCGATGGCATCCACGACGGCCTGGCTGGCGGGATCCTTGACCTCACCGAAGATGGTGTGGCGGCGGTTCAGGTGAGGGTAGGAGCCACCGTGATGAAAAAACTGCGAGCCGTTGGTCGCTGGGCCCGGCGTTGGCCATGGCCAGCAGGGTAGGGGCAGTTGAAGGAGAGTTCTGGGTGAACTCGTCGACGAAAACGGTACCCGGGCCCGCCGGTTCCGGTGCCCAGCGGACAACCGCCCTGGATCATGAACCCGTCGATGACGCGATGGAAACCGAGACCGTCGTAGAACTTTCCGGTCTTGCTCTCGCCCGTGGTGGGGTCGCGGCATGCCTTGGTCCCATCCCGCGAGTCCAACGAAGTTCGCCACCGTGGTGGGGGCCGCGTCATCGAAGAGCTCAGATGACGATGTCGCCCTTGGTGGTGTGGAGAGTAGCAGTGCTCGCGGACCCCAAACCACAGGTGACGACCGCGCAGCGTCGGAGCGCATTCTGACGTGTCGTGTCACCAGAGCTGAGCGATGTCCAGATTTCACCTCCCCTGCGCTCGGAACCAGGTAGCGTTGGATGTGCTCGACCACGAGCCAACTCATTGGAGGAATGCAGTGAAGAAGTCACGACTGACCAAGGCCGCTGCGGAATCCGCCGCCGCGCAGCGGAAGCTGGCCGCACCATTTGGGAAGACGCCACCGAGAAGGGCCGCCGCGATCCTGCTGGAAGCCCAGCGCAGAGCCGCTCCTTTCGCACGCAAGGGCGGGGAAAACGCACGGCAGATTTCGCCTCGAAACGCCTCGACACCTGGGAACCACACATCCGTGGCGCACTCGACCGGGTTTCCCCGCCGTCGATGCGGCTCCAACAAAGGTCACAGCCACGTTGCTGCCCAACCTGCAACAGGCCCTGCACAAGGCTGCTGGTCACAAGCCCGCACCGGTGAAGAAGAAGCGCAAGGGCGGCAAGTTCAGAAGTTCGCGAAATTCGTGTTCATCGGTTCCCTCGTCGCGGGCGCCGTCGCAGCCGTGAGGCACCTGACGCCCATGACGACGGCTGGACCGCTCATGAGCCGTCACGCGCCTACGTCAACAACAATGACACCTTCGCCACTGCAGCGAAGTTCAACGAGCCAGCCGCGCCCACCCCCAAGCCGCGCCCGCTCCGGAGGCTCCGAAGGAGAGCTCGGCAGGGGATCTCGTGGGCCCCAACTCACCGGAGGCTACATCTTTCAAGGGCAACGAACGTTCGAAGAAGTACCACGTTCCCGGCACCCGGGCACTGAGCTGACAATCGCCGAGTCTGGTTCAATCTCGAAGAGCTGCCGAGGCGGCCGGCTCACAAAGGCACAACGCTGACCCTGCCCCTGTTCCACTGGCCTGCGCCAGCGCAGCAGCAGCCGCGGCCCACCTCATCTGGGTGGTGCCGCGGCTGCCTCGTGCTGCGCTCGACCGGACGATCCCCGCCCGACTACCGATCCTGGCGACTGCCACGAAAGCCATCATCTAGGCTGGTGGTTCTCGGGGTGTACCTGTGCCCTCTGGAAAGTGCCCGTCGCGCAGCTGCCGCTGTGGTTTGGTCATCCCTGGCGCGGCGGGCGCTGGTATGGTTGATTTCAGAACCACGTGGCTGCCGAAACGCCTGCACTGGATCGCCACCGCCCAGGTTGCGGCGGGCTTGGCGGTGGTCGCCCAGTCCCCGGACGTGCTCGCACCGGCCCCTGGTAGGGCGTGGCGACTTCGGCCTATTGTGGTTGGTGTGGCGGTTCTCCGCAGCTTTCGGTTTCGGTGATGTCGGCCCGGGTTTACTGGTGGGTGTGGTGTCTGTCGATGGGGCTCCAGGATGGACAACAGCGTTGCTGGCGGGAACCCTCATCGGGGCGGTCTGGGCAATCCTCCACATGCTGCGGGGCGGACCCTGAGAGCCATTTCCCTACGGCCCGGCACTGTGGCTGGGCCCCATCGCTGCCGCATTGACGGGCGGCTGAGTCTCAGGCCCCGGTGGCCTCGATCCAGGCATCGAGTTTCGCTGGGCGCCGCCATCGTCCAGGGCCCGGTTGGCATCGGACAGGGTCGTCGCCAGCTGCTCAGCGAGCGGCACCACGGAACTCACCCGCGGTAGGCAAGCAGAGCGTGCCGCGTTCAAGACCACGATGTCGCGGACCGACCGGTCCTGCCTGCCACACAGATCCCGCACCACCTGGGCGTTGTGCTGCGCGTCCTCCGTGAGGTCCGAGGGGCTGCGGGCGGCAGCCCGAGTTCCGCCGGGATCCAGGGTGGTGCGGTGCACCCGTCCGTCAGCCAGCAGCCACACGTCCGAGGGGGATGTGGTGGTCAGTTCATCGAGCCCGTCGAAGCCCCGGAAAACCAGGCCTCGTACTCCACGCTCCGCCAGCACCCGTGCCACGACGGGAGCGATGTCGTCGTTACACCCCACTGCCATCGCCTGGGGACGGGCTGGATTGGACAGGGACCGAGGGAAATTGAACGTGGTCTGAATGACAGTTGCTTTCCGTACTCCCGCGACGTGTTTCATCGCGGGATGGTAGAAAGCTGCGCGAACAAGAAGGTGATACCCACCTCCGCCAGGACAGCGGCATGCCTTGTCGGTTCCAGCATGATGTTCACGCCGAGCGCTCCAAGGTGTCGGCGGTGCCCGGCCTGCAGCGATGCCGCCCGTGAACCGTGCTTGACCACCCTTCGCGCCAGCCGCTGCCGCCACCAGCGCCGCCATGGTGGAGATGTTGACGGTGTTGGCTCGCCTCCCGTGCCCACGACGTCCACGGCCTCACGATCGAGGGTAACCTGCACCGCGTTGTCGAGCATTGCGGAGCTGAGACCCTCAATCTCCTCAGCCGTCTCGCCCTTCGCCCGAAGCGCCACCAGCAGCGCAGCAAGCTGCACATCGCTGGCACGGCCCGAGAGAATCTCGTTGAGCGCCCACTCGCAGCCTCGGTCTCCAGGCCTCCTGCGCACCAGGCCGGTCAGGATATCCGGCCAGGTGTAGGGTCATGCGACTTCTCCTCGCAGCTCGGCCACCTGGGCGGGCACTACTCGGGTCGATCGGGTAGGGCGGAGATCGCCTCGGCGCGCGACCACGTTCCAAGCCATGCGTCGGCCACGCGGGCCACCAGCAGCAGCACCGGTGGGCACGGGTCATAGTCCTCCTTGACCTGATGCGCCAGGCCGATACCACCCTCCGGCTGGGCCTCACCGTCCAGGATGAGGAGAGCGCAACCAGGATCCGCATCCAAGCGTTTCAGCAAGGCCTGCCCAGTAGCCACCTCCTCCACCTCGATGGGAGGCAGATCGAGCCACCTTGCGTCCGAGGCGAACCGCACCTGCTCCCGCACCGTGCAGGTCACTGGAAAACAGCAGCACCCTTGAGGGTTTCGTCGCTCATAGTCTCTCCTTGGCCACGTGTGACTTCGCAATATCGTAGCCCTCCCGTGATGCCCGTGGGTGAGCGAGTCGTAGGCTTCACGTGTGCGTTTCTGAATGAGAGGCCCACCACGGACCTCACCTATTCCGATGTGTTCATGGTGCCGAACTGCTCCGACGCTCCCATCCTGCTGGATGTCGACTGACCTCCACCGACGGATGGCTACGCCGCTGCCTCTGGTGGCGGCGAACATGACGGCGGTCTCGGGCAGGCGCTATGGCCGAGACCAGCGGCTCGCCGCGGCGGCCTCGCGATTTTTCCCCAGGACATACCAGTGGAGGTGGTGGCACGTTCCATCACGAAGGTGAAGCAATCCCACCCCATCTTTGACACCGCAGTGACGGTCTCCCCGACACCACTGTCGGGAGACCATCGGCCTGATGGCCAAACGGTCCATGGTGTTGCCGTGGTGGTGGAGTCCGGCTCGGGTCGCAGGGCTGGTTCACCCACAGGATGCGGCAGCGTCGCGACCGTTTCTCGCCCAGGCCCGTAGACGTGACCATAACGACATCATCGCTGTCTCGCCGGACACAGCCGAAACAGGTTTTCGACTCCCTCGCGGAGCGCCACCAGAAGGTGGCCCTGGCCGTGACCCGGAGGGGCTGCTGGTGGGGAATCATGACCAGCAGGGGGCACTGCGCTCAGCTCTGCACCCCCGCACTCGACGAGCAGGGTCGACTGCGCGCGGGAGTCGCGATCGGAGTCAACGGAGACGTGATCGCCAGGTGCGGGCGGTGTTGGAGTGCAGGCCGATGTGCTGGTGGTCGATACCGCCCACGGCCACCAGGAGAAGATGATCTCCGCACTGGGCATGGCGCGCGGGGAACGTGACCGGTCTGCCGAACACACCGGGCGGCGGGTGCCGATCGTCGCGGGAAACGTCGTGACTCACCGACGGGTGCGTGACCTCGCCGACGCCGGAGCGACATCATCAAGGTGGCGTCGGGCTGTGCGATGTGTACCACGCGCATGCAGACCGGTGTCGGCAGGCCACAATTCTCAGCTGTCCTCGAATGTTTCGGAACAGGCCCGCCGCAGCGCTGTGCGGTGTGGGGCCGACGGCGGGTGAGGCATCCCGCGACGTCGCACTGGCGCTGGCCGCAGGAGCTGGTTCCGTGATGATCGGTTCCTCGGTTCGCGGCACCCACGAATCGACCGGTGATCAGCTGTTCGATCACGAGGCTGGGCCAGCAAAGAGAGTTTCGGAATGGCATCAGCCCGCGCAGTCAGGGCAGCGCACGCGGGAGCAGTCGGCCTTCGACCGAGCCCGCGCCGCCCTGTTCGAGGAGGGTATCTCGTCGTCGCGGATGTACCTGGATCCGCAGCGCCCGGGGTCGAGGACCCTGCTTGATTGGATCACTTCCGGGGTGCGCAGCTCAGCAACCTATGCGGGTGCCCGCACGCTCGTGGAATTCGCTGACCGTGCCGTAGTCGGGGTGCAGTCTCGGGTCCGGCTTTTGAGGAGGGCGCCCGGTCACCACGAGCTGGTGACCGGGCCCCACCCTGCGTATGGGTACTCAGTGGAAGGAATCTCCACAGGCGCAGGCACCTGTGGCATTTCGGGTTGTCGATCGTGAAGCCCTGCTTCGATCGTGTCAACGAAGTCGATGGAGGCCCCACCGAGGTAAGGGCGCTCATCTTGTCGGTGACGACCTTCACGTCTCCGTACTCGGTGGCGATGTCTCCATCGAGTTCGCGGTCATCGAAATACAGCTGGTAACGCAGCCCGGAACAACCACCCGGTTGCACCGCGATGCGCAGGCTCAGGTCAGTGCGGCCCTCGGCCTCCAGCAGGGAACGCACCTTGAGACGGCGACGTCGGTCAGCACGACGCCCTGGGGAACAGTCTGGGTTTCACTCACAAACCTGAGTCTACTTCTCTTCGCGACCTCACCAGAGTCCAGGTGACGGCCACCCGCCGCGCACGGCCCCAACTGCTCAGCGGTGATGTCAATTTCCGCCACTCGGCGGGGCCACGGCGTGCGCCTCCTCGATTCCCGGCCAGACGCAGTTCCCGGGGAGATGAAGTTCCGACCGGCAACCACGACCACCGGCCTCAGCGCCTCGACTCCAGGCGCTCAGTTCAACCCCAACGTCCCCGCCGCGATGATGAAAGTCCAGCTCACCCGCTCCGTCACGATCACATCAGCCTTTGGCAGCCAAGGTCTGCATCCGATAGCCGTCGACACAGAGCCTGATTCCCGAGACCACCCGAGCACCACAGCCCAGCGCCCACGCCCAGCCCCAGAGCGCTCCGCGGGGCGCCTCATCGACGACTTTGAGTCGCTCCAGCCACGCGTGGCGCGTGAATCCTCTGCGAGCGTCGCCGCGATGTCGGCCCCGGTTTCTGCCCTCGTTCTGCCAACATCCCATCAGTCCCCGTCAGGGTACGTCCCGCTTCTCGGTGCGGCACCACCACGGTGGTTCCCGCATGAACAGGCGATACCGGCAACGCCAGTAGCTCCTCCAGCCCGGGAGCGGGGACAGCGGTGACGTCCAGGTAATCGGCCCCTCGGCCAGCAGGTCACACGCTTGGGACAGAGTGTGAGCAGTCAATACGTGTGCGTCAGAGAAAAACACCTCACGATCTCGGCGAACCTTCCCTCCCGCACTCACGGGCGCAACAGCAACCTGCGCCCCTCGCCGCGATGACCAGCGACGGCATCGGACGTCTCGACCGGGTCGAGACGTCCGATGCCGTCGCAGGAAACCAGAACCCTCACTCGTTCTGGATGGATTCGAGATCCACCCTCCGTGTCCGGAACGAGGCCGTAGTACTCCGAGGTGCTTTCGAGCAGTTTCTTCACCTCGTCGAGTGTGGCATCCACGTCAGGCAACACGAGATCAGACTCGACGATCAGGTCGTCGGAACCTCCTGGCCGTTGCTCCGGACAGCATCGACGAGACGCTGCAGTTCTTTTCGAAGCTGCTCCGGTCACCTTCGCGACCGCTTTCTCGACCGCCTCGTCGATGTCGTTGAGTTCGAGAAGCTGTCGGGTTCCATGGTCCACTGCCCGAGCCCCAAGATACGAACAATCATGCTTGCCCCTCGGTGTTGGCGGTCCTGGTGTTCTCAATCATCGGCATGCTGGATGTGGCGGGAGCAGAGGAGATCTGGGAATGTGTGGTGGCGGACCCACCGCTGAGCTGCGCCTTCATGGCTGCTAGTTCTGTTCTCGACCGAGGAACCGAGGCCAGAGCGTCAAGCTCGCGGTCGAGATCGCTCCGACGGAACCAGTGGCATCCTCAAGAGCACCCGGAGGCCAGCAGTTCGTCGACGGCGGGCACGGGCCTGCAGCTGCATGGTCTTGTCCTCGGCGCGCTGGATGGCCATGCCCACATCGCTCATCTCCTCGGAGATGCCGGTGAAGGCCTCGTTGATCCGCGTCTGCGCCTCGGCCGCCGAGTAGGTGGCTTGATGGTTTCCTTCCGGGTGCGGAAGGCATCCACCTTTTGCCTGGAGCCGGGTGCTGGCCCGCACCAGCTTCTCCTCTCCGCCTGAAGGGCCGAGTGCTGGTTCTGGAGGTCCTGAAGCTGGGTGGTGAGACCGGCTTTTCAGTCAGGGCCTCTCAGGGCGAGATCCTCACGATTGGACTCAAGGGCACGCTGCGCGGTGACCGTGTAACGATCGATCTCGGAGCTCATCTTCTGGGCCTGGAGCTCAACACGTTTGCGACTGGTGGCCACGTCCGCCACCTCTGCGCACCTTGCGGAGCAACTCGAGCTGGCGTTCGTAGGAGTAGTCCAAGGTCTCGCGCGGGTCCTCGTACTTGTTCTAGCGTTTTGTGAGCCTTGGTCTGAAACATCAAGGCGATCCGCTCAAAGATGCCTCGCCATTGGGGTCCTTCCGCTGCTGGTCTATCTGTCAACCGTACCGTCCCGGAGGGCCTGCGTGGGAGACAGTACCACCCTGATTCCGATCCCTGATGTTGACAGACCGTTAGAATGACCACTCGATCTCACCCTCCACCTGAAGGTAGATTCCGTGGCACTGTTCCGCCCCTATGAGCGCAAGACCGAACAATCGGGACGCGAGTCTCACCAGCGCACCCGGTTGGTACCGGAGACCGGAAAAAAGACCGGTGCCGCTGCCCCCACGGAAAAGGAGAAGAAGTCCCAGGAAGCGCAGGAAAACGTCGATCCCGAGACCCGGGACGCACCACACGTCCTCACACGGTTCCGGCAAGGTGAAGGTGCCTCGACGCCAGCCAGTACGCAACTCGAACCAACCTCACCCGCAAACAGGCCGAGGCCGCAAGGATGCAGCGCCTGCATCCGAACCTGACTCCGAAGGAACAACGCAAGGCCGACCGCGAGGCCCAGGCCAAGGCCCGGATAGATGCCTGGGACAAGGTGGAGGCATCACCGGAACGCGTTCTGGCACGGGACTATGTCGACACCGGTGGACGATCACCGAGTTCATGTTTCCCCGCAATGATCCTGATCATGCAGCCGGGAACGATAGCCACAGCACAGTGGCCGCTGATCAGCGTCTCCATCGGTCTCGGACTGTGGGTGATGCTCATCCTGAGTTTCATCAACACGTGGTTCTATGGCGGGGTTTCAAACGCTCCTGCTGCAGCGCGTCCCCAGAGCGAATCTCCGGGGTTGTTGATGTACATGTTCCAACCGGTCGTTGATGATCCGCTGTTTCCGGCGGCCGACGCCCCGGATCAACCGTGGGGAGACACGACACGACCTACCAGTGGCACCCGACCGCGGGCGCTCATGACATGGACGATCTCAGGTCGCAGGACCTGTTGCCCGAGTTCAGCAGCCAACCGGAGGCCGAGGACTGGCTCGGGTTGTACTGGTCCGATCTGCTGGAGCCGGTGTGACCGAGGTCGCCCTCTGGGAACGACGGCCAGCAGATCCAACCGCCCATGCCCTTGTCATCCTGAGCCGCCTGACTTTCCACCGTTCCCGCTCAACGAGTCCACCCGCAAGGGCACACCATGCACTCTCCCACTGTGTTCGTGACGAGGGTTCTTCATCACGAACGCAGTGGGGAGTCGGCGCTTCACGTCCCAGCCCCTGCCCCGAGGCGATGGGCTCTTCAGGCTTCGGTGAAGACGAAGCAGGGTGGACTTCCGAACAAACTCTCGACGAGATCGACGGCAGAGTTCAGCGGTGGTGTTCGAATGTCAAGTGCCGGGTTGATCTCCGACCAGGTCGATGGAGCCCAGTCTCCCGGTATCAGCGATCATCTCCACGGCCAGCTGCGCCTCCTCGGTAGGTCGGTCCCCGACGACAGGGGTCCCCACTCCGGGTGCGCACCTGCGGATCCACGAAATCGAGGTCGAGGCTGAGATGAATGAGTGTCTCATCGATGTCATGGAGGGCGCGCTCCATGGCGTGACGCATGCCAGCCTCGTCGAGGAAACGCATGTCGAAACACCTCGAGGCCCTTGTCCACGAGCACCCGTTTCTCGCCTGGGATCGACGCTGCGCAACCCGACCTGGCGGATGTTGTCCACGTCGATGGCGGGTTTCCGATCCGACATGCTGGTCAGTTCCTCCGGTCCGTCACCGAGTAGGCAGGCCACCGGCATACCGTGGATATTTCCCAGAGGGGTGAGCTCATTGCGTTGATGTCGGCGTGGGCGTCCACCAGATGACACGCAGCTTTGCACAACCTTGCGACAGTGCGCGGCGATGGCACTGATGCTGCCGATAGCCAGGCTGTGGTCGCCACCCATCAGCACCGGCATCCGGCCACTCGCCAGTTCCGCGGCGACCGCATCGCGCACCGCCCGGTTCCACTCGATCACTTCCGGCAGGTGGCGGTAACCGTCGACCGGCGGGCTCTGGGGATTCGGGGGCCCGATGACGTCGCCAGCGTCGCGAACGTCACTCCGAAGGCCCGCAAGGCCTTCTCGATGCCAGCGACGCGTAGGCCCTGGTCCGAGACGACAGCCCGCGACACTGGCACCGATGTCAGTGGGGGTCCGATGAGAGTCAGTTTCATGGTCACGATGCTAGGGCGACTGGTAGCCATGAAAACAGGTCACCACGAAATACTTTGTTCCCGCGGGATCAGGCGTGAGACCCGCTCGCTTCCTGACTCCTGCCGGAAAGCCTCTAAGCTGGCCCGGTGAGCACCAACATTCCCGCCCTGAAGACCGCAAAGAGCATCGACCGGGACGCCGACGTCATCGTGGTCGGCCTCACCAGCGTCGGCGGGACCCCGACCCTCGTCAGGTGCCGGCGGATCTGGAGAAGGCCTGGAGCAAGCAGCTCCCGTCACCGCTACTGGAGGTCGCCATCGCATTGGGCGCCCGCAGCGAGCTCGGCACTGACACCCTGCCCCTGTTCCGCAGCAAACTCGTCGTGGTCGGTCTGGGCGACGTCGACGTCACCCCGTCGGCCCTCAGGCACGCGTGTGGGGCCGCCCTGCGGAAGATCAGTGGCACGAAGGACGCCGAGAACCTGAAACGTCACCATCTCCCTCGAACTGCACGACCCCGAGCTGGCGCGGGCCGCCGCAGAGGGCGCCGTGCTGGGCGCCTACCGCGTTCCCTCGCATCACTCAGAAAGCCCAGAAGAGCCTCCGTGTCCACCATTACGCTCGTGACGGGCGCGCCCAGCTCAGGAATCCGTCGAGGAGGCTGAGGTCATCGCAGCCGCCGTGGTGCAAAGCACGCGACTGGATCAACACCCTCCGGAACTCGTCTCACCCGAGACCTTCGCGGAATCCGCCAGGTCTCACGTCTCGGATCTCAAGTCGGGACCGAGATCCTCGACGAGAAGCCCTGCCAAAAGGCGGCTACGGCGGCATCCTCGCGGTGAGGCGGCTCGTCGAGGTCTCCCGCCTGCTCCCGTCTCACCTGGGGCCCGCGCGGCGCGAGAGTTTCCACCTGGCGCTGGTGGGCAAGGCATCACCTTCGACTCCGGTGGCCTGGACATCAAACCCGCCGGGCAGATGGCCTCATGACCTGCAGACATGTCGGGGGCGGCTGCCGTGATCGCCGCCACCGGGCCATCGCGGCGCTCAGGGCTGTCGGTCAAGGTCACCGCCTACGCCGCCATGGCCGAGAACCTGCCCTCCGGCTACCGCCTATCGCTCCGCGTGACGTGCTCACCGCATGTTCGATGGAACCACTGTCGAGAACGTCAACACCGACGCCGAGGGCCGGCTCGTGATACGGCCGATGCGCGGGGAAGAGCCGGCACCGACTCGAACCTCATCGTGGACGTCGCCACATTGACGGGTGCCTGCATGGTGGCCTCGAAACGCACACCGCCGGACTCATGGCCAGCGACGAGCCACCGCTGATCGCCTACCGACGCGGAGCCGAAGTCGCCGGGGAGGGTTTCTGGCACCTGCCGATCACCGACGACATCCGTGAGGGCCTGAAGTCGGACATCGCAGATCTGCGTTCCGGCGGCAAGAATCGCTACGGAGGGGCCCTGACCGCAGCTGCCTTCCTGCAGCACTTCATCCCGGAGGAATTTCCTGGGCACACCTGGACATCGCGGGCCCGGCATGGAACGACGAATCCCGTACGGCTGCACGACCGCTGGGCGGCACTGGGTGCCGCGGTGCGCACGCTGGTAGCTCTGGCAACCCAGCTGGCCAGCTGAGACTTCGTGGGGCGCCGGACGACATCTCCGGCGCGCCACGACCACTCACACCCGCCACGCCCGAGCCTGCGGGAACGGTTGGGAGCCTCTCCAGCAAAGCTGGTAGCCGGACCGTAGCCCCGTGGGCGGACAGTTCGCGTCGGAAACCGCATCTGGTCCCGGTGGGAGGGCTGACCGAGAGCTCCTCGGGACATGCGTGAATTTGCCTCGACGACTTTACCTGGCGAGGTCGCCGGTCGGCTCCATCAGCTTTTGCGGCGGCCTCATCCATCGGTTTCACCGCCCACGCCAACGCAGCCCACGGAGGCGGCGCCAGCACAGGACCGCCGCTTCCGGATCATGCCACCCAGCAGGGACTTCAGGAAATCCAGTGACTGTGGTTTTCACTGATGTCACGGCGCCAAAATATCTGGACAATTCGGTCTCAGAAACAGGTACCGTCGTCACCATCCCCTGGCCAACGTGAAGGAGCAGCGAGGATGCCGCGTCCCCGGAAAACCATTGCCCCCTGAGCGCCGCGCTCGCCTGATGCGCGCCGCCCGCGCTCACTTCGCCCGCCACGGTTACCGCGGCGCTTCCCGCGAATCCTCTCGGAGGCCGACTTTCCCTCGCAGCTCCTTCTATCACTTCTTCCACGAGAAGGAAGTGCTGTTCGACGCTGCGCTCGCCGACGGCCTCGGCTCTGCTGGCGACCCACATCGAGGGTGGCCGATCCAGCACCCTCACCGCCGAGAATTACTGGCCCACAGTTCTCGACCTCGTGAATACCCTCAGCGAAGCCTGCCGCGACGAGGACCCTGGCTGCCGTTCCGTGATCTTCCACTTGCGCGACGCTCCGCAGTCGGAAACGCGGGACCGGTTCGAACGAGCAGCCCACCAGTGGTGCACGCTCATGGTGGAACACGGTCGCGCCCTCGGAAAGCTCGAGCGGGATCTCCGGCTGACCTTCACGTGGAACTCACGTGGAACATGATGGTGGCACTGGACCGGTGGTTCGCCACCCACCCGGAACACATGGACGACGCGCCCGGATCACCGGCGTACTCCTGGCCCGGATGCTCAAGGCGGCGGACCGGTGAGTCCCCAGATGCCCTCCCGCTGGAGCACCACCGATCCGCGAAGGCCGCCTCATCACGGAACTGCACTGGCACGGTCCCGAAACCGATCCGCCAAAGATCGATCACGGCATGCTGCGGGTCGCAGAGGAATGGGCTGAGAGGCGAAGATCAATGAGTTCTTCACTCAGCAGGTCGGGCACATCGTGCCCCCACCTATGGGGAACCCATGAGCACTAGAACACCAAGCACGTTTCCTCTTCGCCTCGGAGACCTTCAATCTGGGTGAGACCTCTCGCGGGGTCGAGGTAGCTGAGCGCTGAGGCTGGGCACGATGTGCGTTTCATGGGTATTCCCGCACGTACGCCTCCTACATCCGGGAGGCGGGTTTCGAACTCGACCTCCTCACCGAAGTGGACGATGCCCGACGCCAGGTTCTTCGCCTTCGAGCAGGGGCGTTCTCACATTTTCCGTTCACAACCCAACATGGTGCACACCCGCGTGCAACGAGCTGGACCTGATCGCACGCTGCACCCTGACGCAGTGATCATCGGGACGACTCACCCTCCTGTTGTCGGCCAGGATCGCCGGAGTGCCGTTGATATACCTACGCCCCTACCCTCGAGTTCAAGCCATCTGGCCCGGTCTCAGCCTTCCGCCGTGCGTGCGCGCAGGTCTCACTTTCGCTGCATCAACCACCTCGCAGGATTCCTGGCCGGGAAACTCGCCAGACATCTCCGGTGGAAACCAGCAGCCTGCCGGTGGCCCCGCGAACACGGTCTCCGCTTCCCAGACGCACCACCGCAGCAATGCTCGACGCCGATCTGGCACCGATCGCATCCTTGTTCCTCTGCTGGACGGGCGGGCCCCTGGTCCGGTGTAACAGCTGTCGGCCCCATCTACGCCCACGCCGCCGGGACCCCTGCCCCGGGAAGTGGAGGACCGCCCAGGAACACAGCCGTCCGCTCATCCATCGTGGGCCTGGGGTTCCTCCGCCCGCCGCGAGGTGTGCGCTTCCGCTGCTCACCGCCCTCGGGGAGCTCGATGTGGACGTCGACTCCACGGCAGGCCGCTACCTCACCCGCGGATCGCAGGCTGCCCGCTTCGGTTCTGGCTTCGATTTCCTCCTGCCCACAAGCCGAGCGGACTCATTGACGCATCGCTCATCCACGGGGGCGAGGCGATGACAGACGCCCGCACCTCGGGCGTCCCTTTTCGCAGGCATCGGGTACGTACAGATGGAACAGAAAGCTCAACATCGAAGAATGCGTGAACTTCGGCAACGCGCTGGCCTTCACCATGCGCGACATCCGCCGAAAACAAGATCCTCCCCTGGTTGAGCGGCTGCCACCGATCCCATCCTGCGGCGACGCGCACGAGCTAGCTACACCTGACGCCGAACGATATCGACGGGCAGGGCGCGCGCCGAGGTCATTCTTCGCTTCCTCGATGATCGGCTGATTCCAGACATGCGCTCGGGCGCGCACGCAAAGACCCCCGGGCATCGCCACTCGTCCCCACGAAAGGCCCCGTGACTGATAATTTGACGAGACCCGGCGCCATCCCAGCAACTCGAGAAGGCGCTCGATCCGTCGAGGCGAAAATCCAGGAGCCCGCATGCACACGACATTCTGGAAAACTCGAACTCGACCGCATGGCCCGGTCGGGGTGGATGGCCTGCTGTCCGGAGATTGCTCGCAGATCGCGGGATGCCCACGGTAGAACATCTCGAAGCTATCCAGGACGTCGACTGGTGGAAACGTGCCGAACGTACGGCAGCAGCGCTCTGGAGAACATTGTGCGACATTCCGTTTCGGAGAGATGACGATTTCGGCTCTGCCGATCCCATCTCCCGGAGAAAATCGATACCGTCCCGCCTTCCACCGTGGTCTCGGAAACAGCAGAGATCTCTGATCTCAGCGAGGATTTCGTGGACCCTGCGCTGCGACAAGGCGTTGATCTCACTCATCCCCGGGGTCCCAGGGACACCGTTCGTCCGGTCGTCGGCCCAGGGCATCTGGGAAAGTCATGATGTCCGCTGCGGAGCGGCGATGTCGAGGTTCTGGGACACGACACCCGCGACGCCATGACCTGCCAGCTGGGAGGTGTTGCTCAATCACCCGTGATACCTGACAGACATAACGACGTTTGACGTTCACCTTTCCCGCAGAGCTCTTTGGTGGCTGGAAAGGCTACGTCAGGAACGGTGCTGAAGCGACGAGACATGTTTGCCCGGGGAAAGAGCAACTGGGGAATCAGCAGCTCGAGTCGCCCCGGCATTCCGGTGCGCGCTTGAGCATCGAATCACCTCAGATGAGAGAAAATCGCTGACAGCGATGCACGAGGAGCATATCTCTCGTGCTGAGTTGAGCTCGCGGTTCTGTGTAGAGCTGACTTTATCCGAGAACTTCGTTCCTCGTCCCGTACTCGCGGCATGCGTTGTGATACGGGCACCACCCCGCGTCATAGGCTGGAATGTCGCGGCGGGAGGCGGGTCACGCCCGAAAGGCGATCGACGGGACAGCACGCCGGTTGATTCCCCATCGGCGGCTCACCAGCAGGATCGGATGGCTTGTTGAGCTGGTGGGTTGCCCAACCAGGCCTCGATGCCCCGGCGGGTGGTCACAGTCACATCGAGATGGTCGAGGAGCACACCGTCCACTTCCTGCTCCTTGGCGACCTTGCAGCAACCTTGCGCTGAGAACCAACCCACCCGAACATTATGCTGAGGATGGAAGACCGTCCCGCATGATGCAAGTTCGACCCGGCCATTTGGCGGTGGTCCCGCCGGCTACGCGCCGACCGCTGCGGGCCACGCAGCTCGGGCGTGGACGGCGCTGGTGGAGGTAAAAGATGGGCGGCACCTGCTGCACACGGGCGTACCCACCACAGGCGTGGTTGCAGGTACAAGATCCGCGCCACCGTCACCAAGGCCGACAGGGTGGGGAATCGGCGCCATCCTCACCGGGGTGACGCCGCAAAGGTGCGGCTTTCATGCGACTCGTGGTCTCGAGGCCGCACCGTGGCTGACCGGTCGGATCCGCGCATCCGGTCATTCGGGACATGGTCGACTGGTGGTCGATGCCGCAGGGACCCGCCTCGACGTCGACGGAGAACGTTGCCAGCGCACAACATCGTCCTGGCAAACCGGATCGGCCCCGTGACGCTGGGCCTGCTGACCGATGGGGAAACGCATCCTCCAGCAGAGTCACGCCCCTGCGCCTGCGAGCGGCTTCCGAACGGCTGGTCAGCTGGCGGCGGCGTGCTCCCGACGAGTTCGGCCTCTGGCGCGACCCCGAGCGCGGGCGTGAGCTGCACTCGTCCCGACCGAGGATCCCGCACCCCGTCGCCGCGCGCCCATCGCGGGCTGTCGCACTGATCGGCAGGCTGTCCGCCCTCACCAATGCCTGGCTTGATGCGCGATGCGCGCCCTCACGTCCACGGGGGCATGTGCAGCACTACCCGAGCTCGCCACCACCACGGGCAGTATTCGCGGTTGGGGATCTGGTCAAGCGCCCGCAGCTGGCGCACCGTGGCTACGCGCACGGTATCTTCCCGGCAGAGCACCTGGCCCATCTGTCGGGCGGGCGTCCCGATCCGGGCCCTCGTCCTCCTGAGGACCGTGACATCCTGCGGATCACCTAGTCGAGTCCGCAGTTCGCATCGGTATTGACCCGGGAGCAGGCAGCGACCGGAGGCTGCGATCTCAGATTTTCGACCTGCGCGGCAATGCCCGCGCCCTGATGCGTTGGCTCCCGGGACCGCGACGCGGACTGGTGCGAGTGGTCCGACGTCCGGGCGGCCCGGTCAGGTGTGCATGTCGTCGGCGATGAGATCGCCGAGCTGATAGCCGAAGGAACACTGCAGGCTGGCAGGCCACCCCGGACGACGTGAAGGACCTGAGTCCACACCGCATCCGAGTCTCAGCGAGGCACTGGCGGAGGTGAAACTCGCCCTGCCGGGTCGGCCCCGCCATGCACACCTGATTGAAGGACAGGGTTTGGGGACGGATAGCGACGCGCCAGACGACAAAAGGAGCCAATGTTCACATGTCAACTGAAGTAAAACTCCGCATCGGGCGAGTCGGTCACCGAAGGCACCCATTCCCTGCTGGCTGAAGGCCGTCGGAGACCGTCGAGGTGGACGAACTCCCTCGAGGCCTCCACGCACAAGGTAGACACCGAAATCCTCCCTGGCCGGGACCCTACTGGAGATCAGGTTCAACGAGGACGACGGCGGAGGTTGCGCCAGTCCTGGCGGTGATCGGGGGCCAGTGAAACTCCCACCGCCAGCCGCACCAGAGCAGCCTGCTGCGAGAACTGCCAACGCCCGTCGCGTGAGCCTGCCCCGCAGCACACCTGAGACCCAACGCCGCAGGCCAGTCCACCGAGACGCACACCAGGTGATCGCGCTCGGTGAGTCGGCTGACCGAAGGCACCATCTCCCGCGCTGCCGTCGGAGAGACCATCGAGGTGATGAGCCTCCTCGAGGTCTCCAGCGATGACAAGGTGGATCACACACTCCGCCGCGGGAACCCTCCGAGATCCAAAAGTCGTAGAGGACGAACGCCGCAGTTGGCGCCGTTCTGGCGTTGGTCGGATGCGCTGCCACGCCAGCACCGGCCCCCTGACGCCTGCACAACCTTTCGCCGCCTGCGCTGGCTCCTCGCCGCCCCGGCCACGCCCCTCCCGTGCCTCGCCGCGCCGGCCACCGCTCGCCGCGCCTCCGACGAAGGGGGTCACGTCACGCCTGGTTCGCAACCGCTGCCGAGCACGGCATCGCGAACTCCGTCCGCACCGCGCGTCGGAGTCGGCATCCGCAAACAGACATCCTCGATGCCGCCGAGCTGCCAAGAAGGCCCGCTCCTGCCCGCCGCTCCAGCGCGCCTGCCGAGTGAGCGCTCGCCACGCTGCGGCCCCAGGCTGCCGCCGTCTCCGGAGGAAGCAGCGAAGCCGCGCGGCACTACGGAGAAGCTGTCACGGATGCGCAAGGTGATCGCGGAGCGATGACGGAGTCGCTGCGAGTGGCCTCGCAGCTCACCGCCACGTCGAGGTGGACGACCGCCATCTCGAAAGCTGCGCAGGCGGCGAAGGACGAGTTCAAGAAACGTCGAGGGCGCTCCTGTCCTATCTGCCGTTCATCACGAAAGGCCACCATCGAGGCCCCGAAGGCGATGCCTGCGCTCAACGCGTCGGCCGACTTCGATGCGGGCTACGCGTGACCTGCGTCGCAGGAGAACATCGGCATCGCCGTCGACACCGATCGCGGTCTGATGGTGCGTCATCCACGACGCCGGGGACCCGAACTCAGCCGGGCTTGCCAAGCGCATCGGTGACCTGGCGGCGCGCACCCGCGCGGAAAGGTCGGCCCCGATAACGAGCGGCGGCACCTCACCATCACCAACTACGGCCTTGGCGGGAACCTCTTTTCGACACCCCGATCATCAACCTGCCGCAGGTCGAGATCCTCGGCACCGGCGCGCTCGGAAGCGGCCCGTGGTGGTCACCGACGCCCTGGGCGGTGACACCATCGCCATCCGGGACATGATGTACCTGTCGTCCCACCTCACGACCACCGACTCATCGACGGCGCCAAGGCCGCCCACTTCCCCAGCCTCGATCAAGGCACGCTGGAAGCCGCGACTTCGCCGGACGAACTGACGCCTGATCCCACCAACTGCATTGGCCCACGCTTTCGTCGCGATCCGGCCAATACCATCAGGACATCAGTGACCCGGCGGAGAACCCGCCGGGCACCTGTGCGTTCTCGCCGGATCAGATCAGGCCGAGTTCCTTGACCGCCTTGCGCCTCGTCGAGCAGTTCGGCGACGGATGCGTCGATCTGGCGCGGGAGAACGGGTCGATCTCGAGGCGGAACGATCTCGTACCTGCCGTTTCTTGACGACACGGGAAGGAGGAGATGACGCCCTCAGCGACCCCCGTAGGAGACCGTCGGAGGGAACCGCCGCTGGAAACCCAGTCGCCGTCAGGGTGCTGCGAGCACCCAGTCACGCATGTGCTCGACGAGTCGCGTTCGCCGCGGAGGCAGTGGACGACAGGCCACGGGCTCGATGATGGCAGCCACGCTTGAGCGACCGTCGGGACGAAGGTCGGACTCGATCCAGGCCTCGTCGTTCACCAGCCCGGCGGCGTTCTTCCCACCCACCTCGGCGTGAAGATGTCGGGTACTGCGTGAGGAGTGATTGCCCCAGATGGTCATCTTCTTGATCTCCTCGACGCGGACGAGCCGAGTTTCTGGGCGAGCTGGACTTCGCGCGGTTGTGGTCCAGACGCGAGGGCGTTGAAACGCTCTCTTCGGCATGTCGGAGCATTGCTGGAAGCGATCAGCGCGTTGGTGCTGGCGGGCTGCCGGTCACCAGCACACGGACGTCGTCCGCCGCCACCTGTTCAGGGCCTGCCCTGGGCGGTGAAGATGGCGCCGTTGGCGCTCAGCAGTCGCCGCGTTCCATGCCCGGCCTTGCGGGGCATGGCGCCGACCAGCACCGCCAGGTTGACGCCGTCGAAGACCTCTTCGGATCATCGCCGATGACGACGTTCTTCAGGTTCGGAAGGCGCAGTCGTCGAGTTCCATGACGACACCCTCCAGGGCCTTCAGGGCCGGGGGATCTCCAGCAGACGCAGCTCGATGGGCCGATCACCAGCAGGGAACCACTGGCTATCCGGAACAGCAGGCTGTAGCAGATCTGGCCGGCTGCGCCAGTCACTGCGATCTTGACGGGAGCCTCAGTGCTCATCGCGGACCTTTCTTTCGACGGATGTCCACCTCCGAGCCTTCGCCCATCTCCGCATCTCATGTGCCGGGGAACCACCAGCGCCAGCACACCGATCGCGGTACCGCTGAAGAGGATGGTGATGTCCATCCAGCGGCGCGGACCACCAGCAGACCCGGGACGTGGCGCGGCGAGCATCAGGCGACCCCCGCGAGCAGGGTCGCCGCGGCCATCACCACCGCCCCGTAACGCCAGTTCCCGAAACCCGCGATCAACACGCCGATTGCGAACACGCAAGCACGCCGCCAGCGGCCACGGGTTCGTCGGGAGCCGGTTAACCGTTGGGGTTGGCATGAAGCACCTCGGCACGGTCGACGACATTGCTGAGCAGCATGGCGCGGGTCATGGGACCCACCCGCCGATTCGGGGTGACCCAGGCCGCCTTGTCCCACACGTCCGGGGCCAGGGTCCCCGGTGGTCCTGCTCGACCTCGGCTGACGCCGACATCGATGCACCGCGTCCTGACGGATCATGTCGGCGGTGATCATGCCCGGCACCCGCGGCCGCCACCACGATGTCGGCCCGCCGGGTGAATTCAGCCAGCATCGCGGTGCCGGTGTGGCACAGGGTCGACGGCGTGCTCGCTGCGACGGGTCAGGATCAGCCCGAGGGACGCCCCACCGTGATGCCGCGACCCACCGCGCACACATCCGCGCCACTCGATGCCGTGGCGGCGCACCGGCTCACCGATGCCGACGGGGGAGGGCAGGGGGCGGGTTCGTTCAGCACGAGCCGCCCCCAGGTTGATCGGTGCAGTCCCGTCGGCGTCCTTGTCCGGGTCGATCAACCCCAGCGCCCGGTTCTCGTCGAGATGCTGGCAGGAAGCTGCACGATGTAGCCCGGTGCAGGCGGGGTCCGCGTTCAGCGCCGCGATGGCTCTCTCCAGCTGCACGGCAGTGGCGTCGGCGGCAGCTCCACCGGATGGAGGCGATCCCCACCTGCTCGCAGTCGCGGTGTTTCATGCGCACGTAGTTCTGGCTGGCTGGGTCATCGCCGACGAGCACCGTCGCCAGCCGCGGGCATCACCCCACATCACGGAGTCGACCCACCCGCTGCTTCAGTTCCGTCTTGATGGTGGCGGCCGTGGCCCTACCGTCAAGGATTCCTGCGGTCATTGTCCCTGCCTCAGTGGAAGAAGTGACGGGTGCCGGTGAAAGTACAGCGCGACGCCGTGTTCGCGCACACGGGTCGATGGTTTCGGTCGCGCAGGGGAGCCGCCCGGCTGGACGATGGCCCGACGCCACCGTCGATCAGGATCCGCGGCCCGTCGGCGAAGGGGAAGAAAGGCACCGGAGGCCACCGACCCGGCTGCCCGCTCCCGCGCGTTCAATCGCCAGGCGGCACGAGTCGACGCGGTTCACCTGGCCCATGCCGACGCCGACGGAGGCGCCGTCGTGGGCCAGGAGGATAGCGTTGACTTCACGGCGCGGCAAGCCCGCCACGCGAAGGCCAGGTCGGTCAGGGTCGCACTCGTCTGCCGCCTCGCCCGCCCTGGAGTTCCCAGTTCGCGGGTCGTCGCCGGGAGCGTCGATGCGGTCGGGTCGCTGGAGCAGGGCTACCCCGGAGATGGATGAGGACGCGTTCCCGGTGCGTGTAGGGGACGGCCTTCAGCAGTCGCAGGTTCTTCTTCGTGGTGAGGGATCGCCAGCGCCTCCGGGATCAGACCAGGGGCGATCACGACCTCGGTGAAGATGTCTTGATCTGTTCGGCCAGTTCGGCGGTGACGGGGCGGCTATGACGCTCTCCACCAAACGCGGAGACCGGATCGCAGGCGTGGGCCCTGCGGTGGGCCTCCGCGATGTCAGAACCCACCGCGATCCCGCACGGATTGGCGTGTTTGATGACCGCGACACGGCTCAGTGAAGCGCTCGCGGCGCGGTAGGCAGCCTCGCCGTCCGGTGTAGTTGTTGTAGCTCATGGGTTTGCCGTCGCGGCAGCTCGGCCTGGGCGATTCCCTCCGGACCGGGCGGATAGGTGTGAGAGGCCGCGGCCTGGTGGGAGTTCTCGCCGTAGCGCAGGTCCTGTTTCTTCACCCAGGCCGCTCCCAGCCAGTCCGGGAACCCATCCCCAGTCAGGGCTACGGTGGCCCCCATCCAGGGATGCGACGGCGATGTCGTAGGAGGCGGTGTGACGGAAAGCCTCGGTGGCGAGGTCGCGGCGCTGCTGGAGGTGAAACCACCCTCGGCGAGGGCGGCCAGGACAGCGGGTACTGCGATGTGAGGTGACCACCGCGACGCTCGGGTGGTTCTTCGCGGCGGCGCGCACCATCGAGGGCCCGCCGATGTCGATCTGTTCGACGCATTCGTCGGTCCCGGCACCGGGATGCGACGGTGGCCTCGAACGGGTAGAGGTTCACCGCCACCAGGTCGAAGGGGAGCGACATCGAGTTCCTTCGAGTTGGGAGACGTGGGCGGGCAGGCGACGGTCAGCGAGGATACCGGCATGGACGCGCGGATGGAGAGTCTTGACGCGACCGTCGAGGCATTCGGGGAATCCGTCAACTCTCGACGGGGTCACGGAATCCCGCTGCGGCGATCCGGGTCGCGGTGAGATCCGGTGGACACCAGTTCCACCCGGCGGCGTGGAGGGCGGTAGCCAGCTCCTCCAGGCCCTCCTTGTCGTAGACGCTGAGCAGCGCGCGGCGCAGCTGAATCCGGTCGGTCATGTCTCTCCTTCGTTCCAGGCACGCACGGTCTCCACCAGTAGGCGGCGCTCGACCACCTTGATACGTTCGTGAAGGGTTTCGACGGTGTCGTCGGGCAACACGTCGACGGCCCCTGGGCCAGGATCCTACCGTGTCCACCCCGGAGTCGACGAGGAAGATCGTTGCGCCAGAGACCTTCACCCCGTGGTTCAGGGCGTCCCTCGGGCCCGTGCATCCCGGGGAAAGCTGGGCAAAAGCGCGGGATGGGTGTTGATGGTGCGTCCCCCCGAAAACGAGCGAGGAAACTTCTTCCCCAGCAGCTTCATGAATCGCAGAGGCCTACCATGTCGGGCTGAAGCCTCGACGATCTCTGTCAGCTCGGCATCCCCACTGATCGCGATCCAGCCCTTGACGAGAGGATGGGCAGACGGCGGGCACTCGCAGGCTCGGGCCCGTTCAGGGCGTGGGCGGCGGGCTGGTCGGAGACCACCGCCACGACCAGGCATCCACCTCCCCGCCGAAACGGCGTCGAGAAGAGCCTGCAGCAGGGTTCCTGAACCCAGACACCAGCACCACTACACGAGTCGTCACCGCACAACCGTATCGCCGGTGCCTCACGCCGCCCAGAACCCGGCCTAGGTAGCAGACTTCTTCCCGCAAGGTGACCACACCCGACAAACTCCCGCTGACTCGTTGGCGACACGATCCTGCAAACACGTCAACGCCATCCGCCAGCGTCGAGGCATGCCGCATCCCCATTCGCACCGGACGGGCATCCGCACGGAAACCTTCGGGGCCCGCCCGAACCCTGGACTTCGACCGGGCCCCGTTCATCGTGATCTGGGAGACCACCCAGGCCTGCGACCTGGCCTGCCGTCACTGCCGCGCCTCCGCACAGCCACTGCGCAACCCGAACGAACTGACCACCGCGGAGGGGTTGAAGCTCCTCGACGACGTGCGAAAGTTCGGGCGTGTGGTGTTCGTTTTCTCCGGTGGGGACGCCTTCAAACGCCCAGACATCATCGATCTGGTGCGGCACGGCGCCGACATCGGGCTGCGCTGCGCCATCACCCCCACCAGCGTCGCTCGCCTCACGCGAACAGCCCAGGCTCTCGCGACGCAGGCCTGAGCCGGCTGGCTGTCAGCCTCGACGGCTCCAACGCGACCATTCACGACGAGTTCCGCCGCGTGAGCAGTTTCGCGCACGGCCCTGCGCATCCTCCGTGAAGCCCAGGAGATCGGCCTGACCACCCAGGTGAACACGGTGGTCCGCAAGGCCAACCTCAACGATATGGAGGACATGTGCCGGCTCATGACGGAGTTGGGAATCGTCTTCTGGGAAGTTTTCTTCCTGGTCCCGATGGGACGGGCCAGAAGGAGGACGTCGCCCCAGCCGAAGGATTCGAGGCCGTTTTCAACCAACTCTACGATTTGTCCAAGACCGCTTCCTTCGACATCAAGGCGACCGCTGCTCCCCAGTACTCGCGGGTCGTCATGCAGCGCAAACGAGCCGAGGCCCGGGCCGGGGCGGACACCGACCTGGACGTGCTGACCTCCGGGATGCACTACTCGCAGCAGGGATGGCATCGGTCGTGCCCGCAACGTCAACGACGGTGACGGCTTCATGTTCATCTCCCACGTCGGAGACATCTACCCTTCGGGCTTCTACCCATCAAAGGCGGGCAACGTCCGAACCGACGACATCGAGGAGATCTGCCGCTACTCTCCGCTGTTTCACGACACTGCGTGACCGCAGCCAGCTCAAGGGCAAGTGTGGCATCTGCTCGTATCGTTCCTTCTGCGGCGGCTCACGGGCCCGCGCCTATGCGATGACGGGTGATTCTGTCGCAGAAGAGCCCTTCTGTTCCCCTACGAGCCGCGGCGCCTCACGAAGAGCTACCGGCGTAGCGTCTGTTCCTCTTCCCACCCGCTGCACGGACACTGTCCTGGTCGGTCTCGGCACAGTGTCGACGCTCCCGTCGGCCACTCCCTGTCTGGCAAAGCCCACCCACGAGTCCTGTCACCGCCCGACTCGGTCCGAGAATGCAGGGCAGTGATCGCCAGACTGCCAAGTCGGACCCCGCGTGCAAGCGCGCTGCGTCCCAATCCACCAGAAGCGAACCATGCGGGCACGAACAGCAGCCTCGTGAGGATTCCGCGGTCCCACCTGGTCAGGGGTCTCATCGAACCGCTCGGAGTGAGCGATGGTGTGACAGACGAGGGGTCGCCAGGACGCCTGCAGAGTACTCCGCCCTGGCAGCCACGAGCCATGCCAGCTCGGCACCGGTCCCGGATCTGGAACAGCTCCCAATACGGGAATCGACGGCAGGAACCCCAGACTGGTCCCATTCATGTCGAGCAGCGTCCCTCTCCCAGGGTGACCCCGCCCCAGCGCGCCAAGCCATGGCCCAGATGACCAGGTTCGGGAGCCACGCCAGCTGGATGACGATCAGCAGGATCCCCGCCGTGCACATCGCCGCCGAGGCCGTCGGCGATCGCGACGCACGCTCGCGTCCCAGGACGAGCACAACCGAAAGCAGCGCTGCCCCGGTTCCCACACAGATGAGGGCAGCCACCCCGATCCCCGCGGAGCGACTGCGCCCGCACGGGTCATCGTTCACGGGGTCGTAACCGACGGCATGCGTTACCCCAGAGACCGGAGATCCCCCGATCAGCAGCTCCCCAGGAAGGCCCGGATCACTGACGTCTCCGGGACGAAAAACGCGATCAGGGTGATGAATACGATGTAGGTTCCCGCACAGTTGCCCGCCCACGCAGCACCAGTCCTCGCAGGTCATCGGTCTGTCGATGGCGGCGCGGGCCTAACTGCGACCGGGACCCTGAGCAGGATCAGTGCCAGGGCTCAGACCGAGCGGCGCGATGCTGACTGCCTGCCCTCCGATCGTGGTCACCGCCCCGTTAGCGAGCAACAACACCCGGGAGGCAAGCCCGAGCGCATCGGCCAGCTGCGATTCCGGGGGTCAGCCACCCGAGCGCGGCAGGACCCGCCATCAGCAACCACCCGCGGCCGCCACCGCAAGCGCCCCCACCGGGGCCATTGAACATCACGGATGATGGTCACCTGGGGCCTCGCCGCGTGCGGCCTCGTCCATCCACGGCTATCATCCGATGCCGAGAACCGCGTTCCGCCACAGCCTCCTTCCTCGATCCAACAGATCACCGAAGTCATGGGTACCCTGTACCAGTGAGATACCGCCCTGGTGGCGGTTCGTCATCCGCGTGGAGGTGAACATGACTGACTCCGGCAAAGCAACGTCCCCGCAGGGCCTTCTCGGCGGACACATGCCCAGCCGGACGGCGTCGACGATACACGTAGCGGACATGCAGGCCGGGCCCGACGCGGCGCCGCTGACGACATCGACTCGCCGTTCACCCGCCCCGCCACATCCTTCGAGCGAAAACCGTTCCTGCACCGGTTCTCCCGAACGGAACGACGCGCCATGCCGGGTTCAGGGGCCGGCAGAAGAGCAATGCGGTGGGATGGGCTCAGCGAAACGCTTCCCGCGGACGAGATCCGTATCCGACACCACGTGCATGCCAGCCCCGCCACGGTACGCACCCTCCGCAAATCGGATCACCACCGGAGCCAACAACCGGCCTCCTCCTGGGGGGCTGGCCCGGATCGACCCTCCCCGACACCGGGCATCCGAGCAACCCCGCACCACAACATCAAGTTCGCCCGCCGACCGCAGATCGAGGCCGGAAACGGACAAGCTCTGGAAGAATTCACGGAGAAACGACGCGAAGACCCGCTATGTACAAGGTTGGGTCGCACATGCGCATGCTGCACCACCATGGGTGGTCACGGCCATCGCCGCGGCTGTCCTGCTGACGAGGCGGGATCTTCGTGCTGTCGCGCGTGAGCACCCTCCCACCAGCCGCCAGCAACGCCAACCCCAGCTCCTCGGGACTCAGCAGCACCCGGTCAATCTCACGGAGCTTCGCTTCTCGACCCGCTCGGATGCAGGCCTCATCGAACCAACTGCCAGCTGGAGCATCACCCCGCAGACATCACGGAGAAGGCGCAGGAGTCACTTCGCCAGAAAGTGAGCTACTGGCGCCCGACCACGGAGATCAACACGACGGCAGCCTTCAACGCGCCATTCGGGACCCAGCAGAGGACAGCTGGCCTCATCCACCAGATCGACGCGTACGCCAACGAGGAGACCGCCAAGAAGATCTATGAGCAGCGCGCCGCTCTTGACTTCCTGCTCGCGACTCCTGCTCTGATCACGGGCTCCTCCACCGTGGCGGCTCGGCGACGAGATGCGCAGCTAAACGTCGCTTCAGGAGCACTGCCCGCAACATCACGATTCTGCTGGTACGCACGGGGCAGGTGATCAGCCTGCTCGACGTGGCGCAATAACAGCGCCGTCGACCCCACAGGCGCAGTGCGCGCTGCATAGCGCCCCTGACCGCCACCTGCGGGAGCCGCTGCCGGCACCTGCCCCCACCACTCCCACAGTCACGCCGACCGCTCCACCCGCCGCAAACCCGCCAGGCTGGCTGATCCCAACGACATCCCGATCATCGCCCGGGGACACCTGGACTGGAGGAAGCAGCCCGACGGGAGGTGGGCTCTCGGATGGGCTGCGAGGCGTGAATCTAACCAGCAGAGCAGGGCCCCACCGACCGCAAGCAACGCTCCTACGAGTCAGCTCTCCGACGAGGCCTTCAAAGTTTTCGGCATCACCCAGTACGTTTCACCTTCGCTGACGAGGCCTCGGCCACCGCCCTCGGGGATCTGTACTCGAGACCTGGCCCTGCGCGCAGAGGGTCGCGGCAGCCAGGGTCACGGAGTTGAGCCCGTGGTGCGCACGCGATGCGGCGGCACGGTCCCAGCCGGCCCGGCTCTTCGACGATGAAACAACAGATGGCCGACGACGGCACCCCAGCGACCGTATCAGGTGATAGTCGCTGATCCGGCACAGACCGTCAGCTATCTGCTGTTCACCGGCGTCGGGAAAGCCAGTTCACTGCGGAACAGCTCACGAGACCTGGCTATGCGCTCGGCCAGCGCACCGCGCAGGGGTAGCACCGGACTGGAAAAGCGAGGATGGGCGCGTGATCGCCGCGCGGTCGCGGTCAGTACGTTGACCCGACTCGAAACTTGATTTTGAGAGCATACTGAGAATTGCTGAGGTTTTGTGTCGGATGTCCATCGAGAGCGGAGACATGCCTTGAATCACACGGAAAAGGCCAGTACGCCAAAAAGGGCCATGGTCGAGGTCGATCTTCGACTTTCCCGGTGAGCAGTCGGACTGACAGACGACGTCATGCGAGATCTCCACGACGTCCCCGACGAGCGACGTCGGCGTTTTCGGGAGGTCTCAATCGCCTCGTCTTGCCGGTTTGCTCGCAGTCGGGACCCTGTTCACTTGGGCGTGGTATTCCCGCACATCGGGGAACGAGTCCGTCTCCGATCAGAGTGGCCAGCGACGCCGCCGTTCAGAGCGCCGCACGAGGCCAGTGGAACAGGGTTTGGCAACTCGGCGCTTCCTCCCGCTCCGGGGTGCGCGGCGACCTGGATTCAGCCGTCGCCGATGAGAACGCCAAGGGAACACGATGCCTCTCTCAAGTCATCTCCTGACGACGCCTTTGGAGACCAGCGCGGATGAGACCGCGGCTGAACGCGAGCAGCTGATCGAGTCCGACCTCAAACTTGTTGCCGCGCAGGCGGAAAAGATCGAGGCTGAGAAAGCAGGCCGAGGAACGTCTCAGCGCGGCGCGCGAGTCGCTGAAGAAGGCCGGGGTCGACACATCTCAGATCTCCGCCGAAGATCTGGCAGCGGCCTCCGCCGAGGGCAGGGTCCATGCCGCTCAGGAGAACTACTCCATCGGCTCCACCTTCGGGCAAACCGGCGCTTGGGCACGGTACCACGGGGCAGGACTTCCCGGCGCCGGTGGGAACCCCCATCTATGCCGCCGCATCCGGCATCGTGCTGAGCCCCACCGCTGCTTCCTGGGCGGGTAACAACGTGGTGATCATGCACCTGAATGGTGGCATGACCCTGTACGCGCACCAATCGCAGGTTGTGGTGAAACCAGGGCAGGCGGTCAAGGCCGGCGACCTGATCGGGCTACGTTGGCCAGACGGGTCGTTCTTTCGGCCCTCACCTGCACTTCAGTACTACCGGCAGGCACCACCCCTGGTGACGTCTACAAAGGCCACCGATCCATGGGTTCCTTCGCAGCCAAGGCGTCACCATCCGCTGACAGTTCTGCGTTCTTTCTCGGTTCACGGGGTTCCGCGCATCAGCTCGGAACCCCGTTGTTCGATTTCCTACAGTTTCTCCATGGGCGCGTGACTGATGGCGGACGTTTCTTCCCCGCCGATCCGAATCCACATCACCTGCTGCTTTGGACCGGTCCCATGGACGGCCAGCACCGTTCCGAGCCCGAGCGGTGTGGGCTACACGGTCTCCGACCGCCAGGTCGCTGACTGCCAGGCGTTTCCACGGTCCGAAACTCATTGTTTCTCTGGTGCGTGACCTGCGTTCCCGCGTTGCTGGCCGCCCACGTGGTCGGGGCTCGCCGAGACGACGCCAGTCCATCAGCCCTGCTGATCTCTTCCAGGAAACGGGAGGTGGGTTGTGGCTCAGTTGCCTGAAGGTGACCCGCACCGTGGAGACGAGATGAGTGCAGCAGTGCGCGAGCCGCGTGATGCCGACATAGGCCAGTCTGCGCTCCTCCTCCAGCTCGTCCTGCGATTCCATAGCACGCGTGTGAGACACGCCCTCCTCATGCCGGTGAGGAACACGGTGTCGAACTCAGGCCTTTCGCGGTGTGCAGGGTCGTGAGGTCACCACTCCCTGCCCCTGCTCTCCATCCGGCACCTGGTCGGAGTCCGCTACCAGGGCGATCCCGTTCCAGGAAGGCAGGCAACGAGGCGTCGGGTTCGGGCATTCCGCCGCCAGCCGGAGCCCTCTCTCGTCGAGATCGACGGCAGTCGTGCCGCCACGAACTCTGCCGCAACGTTGACCAGCTCCTCCAGATTCTCAGGGCGCGTCGTCCTGGGGATCAGTGGAATTCTGCAACTCTGCGGTACCCGGAGTCGGTGAGCACCGAGGTGAGGATCTCGTCAGCAGGATCACCCTGGGCCATTTTCACGGTGCCGTTCGATCAGGCTCACGAAACCACGGATCTGTTTTTATCGAGACGGGTTGCAGGCCCTGGCGCATCCTCGCTGCGCGAGAGTGCCTCGAAGAAGCCAATGCGTTCCGCGCCGGCCAACGACGAGATCGCCGCCGCGCGGTCACCAATGCCGCGTTTGGGAACGTTGAGATTCGCCGCACCGACACGTCGTCGGCGGGGTTGGCGATAGCTCGAAGGTAGGCGATGGCGTCGCGGATCTCCCTGCGCTCGTAGAACCGCACCCCACCGACCACCCGGTAAGGCATCCCAACGCGGATAAAAACCTCCTCAAGCGCACGCGATTGGGCATTGGTCCGGTAGAACACCGCAACATCGCCGTAGCGCGCACGGCCATCATCGACGAGCGGTCGATCTCCCCGCCACGAACTGCGCCTCATCGTGTTCGGTGTCAGCCACCCATCAACGATCAGGCGCCCTCCCCAGGTCCTCCACACGCCTTTCCCGGCGCCCTCGGTTTCTGGCGATCACCGCGTTCGCGGCCTGCAGCCGGTGTTGGTGAGCGGTAATTCTGGTCCAACACAATCGTCCTGGCACCCTGAAAAATCATTCTCGAAATCGAGGATGTTGCGGATCAGTATGGCCCCGGAAGGCGTAGATGGACTGGTCCGAGTCGCCCACCACCATCAGCTCAGCCGGATCCACCGTCAAATTTCCCGTATCCGACAAGGTGGTGTGTCCCACAGAGTTCACGGATCAGCGCATATTGGGCGTGGTTGGTGTCTTGGTACTCGTCCACCTATGTACGCGACGAAACCTTCGGCGGTATTTCTCCCGAACCTCAGGAACGCCTGGAACAGGTGCACGGTGGTCATGATCAGGTCATCGAAGTCGAGGGCGTTGGCCGCCGCCGCTCACTGGTGGTCCCTCATAGACCTCGGCGTTGGTCTTCTCCACCGGGCCGCGGCCTGTTCGCTCGCGGCCTCAAAAGTCCACCAGTTCGTTCTTCCAACCGCTGATGGCGTTCATCACCGCGCACTGGAAAACGTTTCGGATCAAGTTGTGGTCCCGCATCACCAAAGACGAGCAGACGCTTAAGTCGGTGTCGTCATAGACGGAGAAAGGATTTGGTGATGCCGAAGCGGTCGATCTCGGAACGCAGGATACGCACGCAGGCCGGTGGAGGTCGAGACCCACATCAACGTGGCCCGATTGCGCCCACCAGCTCCGCCACCCGCTCTCGCATCTCGGCAGCTGCTTGTTGGTGAAGGTGATGGCTAACACCGCACCGGGATGTACCCCGGATCCCACCAGATGGGCGATCGCCGGTCAACACCCTTGTCTTGCGGAACACTGCCCGCCACGACCAGCACCGGGGAACCGGCGTGAACGACAGCCTCCCGCTGTTGTTCATTCAAACCCGCCAACAGTTCCTTCTCGTCAACAGCCCGCGCAGCGCCCGCGGCGAAGTGTGGCGGCGGTCGCCTCGTCAGGCGCGAAGCGGTGGCAAGATCGGGGAGGAGTCAGACATCGTATCATCACCGTGCAATAGGCTTGGCCGTCGCGAGGCGAGTCCTGAGATTCCTCCGTGTCGCGATTCCACGGATCAGTGCCCGGCCTGCTGTTGGCTGGATCGCCTTCATGATCGGTATCACCGGCCGGAGGTCGTTGCGAAAGAAGCACCGAAAGCTGCGACGTTTTCCTTACTCCCTGCACACCAGTGGCCGTCGGTCAGGATGAAATCACCGTCTACACCTTCGGTGAAGAACTTTACCGGGACATGCTCGCCGCCATTGATGGTGCCCGGGATGTGGTGAACTTCGAAACCTACATCTGGAAGTCCGACGAGGTGGGAGAGGCTTTCAAAAGATGCGCTTGGCAGAGTAGCTGCACGTGGCGTCAAAGTGAACGTCATCTGGGATGATTTCGCGAATCTTGTGGTACCGCGTTTCTTCACCATGCCTGAGGTGCTCGCGCTCCGACATCCGGCTTTCCCGAAGCCCTGGTCACCGAGAACATGGGACGCGACCATCGCAAAGCTGCTGATCGTCGACCACGAGAGAGTTCATCGGCGGCTACAACATCGGCGAAGCTGTACGCGCAGCAGTGGCGCGATACCCACGCTCGCGTGATCGGCCCCAGGGCTGCTGAACTGGAGAACGCCTTCGTTGATTTCTGGAACCAGAACGCCGGCGAGCGGGACTCAACCCTCCCCAACGATCAGCAGCGTCGCTGGAATTCTCGTTGAAGTGCACCGGAACGTCCCACGGATTCAGGTCTCACCCGATCCGAAACATGTACCTCGAGGCCATCGATCGCGCCACCGAACGCATCTGGTTGACGCCTACCTCATCCCCGATGACGATCTGGTGGCCGCACTCCGGGACGCCGTGAAAACGCGGTGGACGTCCGGATCATCGTTTCGACCGTTCCAATCACGCCGTAGCGGACTGGCTGTCTCGGGTTTCTACCGACTTGTTGAACTCTGCATCCGGTTGTTCCCTCTATCAGGGCGCGATGGTGCATTCGAAAACCGCGGTGATCGACGGCGCGTGGTCCACCATCGGAACCGCGAACCTGGATCGCCTCAGCCTGTGGGGGCAACCACGAGGCGAACCTCGAGATTACCGATCGCGACGTGGCCTCCCACATGGAACACGTCTTCTCCGTCGACGAGGGCAACACCCGTGGAGCTGACCGCCGAGGCCTGGCTCCGCCGGCCTGAGTGGAAGAAGTTCGCCAGAGTCCCTGCTCAGCCCTGGCGGCCCCTGTTCTGACCGACGACGGGATGAACCGGGGTTCACCTGATGGTGTGCGACCCCTCCGCAGGGCATGCTTGATACATGTTCACCCTCATCGCATACATCATCATCGGCCTGATCGGCGGCAGCATCGCCGAGGCGATCATGCCCGAGGAAGAA
>BNJU01003811.1_pt1 | contig 82729 bp, 80 predicted proteins | sample 8539281 | NCBI WGS metagenome assembly BNJU01 (sample SAMD00202456, study PRJDB9452) | human saliva metagenome | isolation source: human saliva | place: Japan | reverse complement strand
CCACGTGCGGCGTGGTCGCCGTCGCGCTGACCTCGACAGGGCCCACACTGCCCCACCGCAGCGCCCCTGCGCACTGGCGGGTGGCGGCATTTCAGCCGCCCGGTGCATTTCCACCGCCTGGGGCCAGACGCCAAACCCGGCGTGGTGATCGGCCTCTGCTGGGATGGCCTGACCCCGGGACGCCTCGACTGTGCTTCGAGTTTTCCTGGGTGAATTGCTGCACTGTTCCTGCCTAACACCTGGCCGGCATCGGTGCATGGACCCCATGGACGCCAGGTCCCACTCCTCATTGCCAAGGCCTGCCCACCCGCTGAAGGGATCGTCTGACACAAGGAGGTACCCATCTTATGTGGTGAGAATTCCACAGCTCACGAGCACCACCTTCGTGATACCACAGCAGCGGACTCCTCAGACCTTAGTGGCGATGACCAGCCTGAACTCCTGCTGCCCTGCTCCACCAGTCTCTACTCCTACCTATTCCACCTCCCTGTGAGAGCCGGGGTCAAGACATCGCAAGGCCCTCATGTCCAGTTCACTGGCCCCTGGTCCCACCTGATGCTGAACAAGGACTGGAGTATGGGCTGTTTACTCATAATCCTGCAGCGTACCTGGCTGTGGGACTGTCCTGAAGGTTGTGCTGCACTGGGGAGGATGAGCACGCCGCCTGCATGGGTCTGGGGATCCAAATGCAAGTGATCCTGCGTCCAGTAATTGAAATGAGCTGGAGACCTGTTTCGCGCTCCCACATTAGTTTTTCCACAGCTTCATTCCCGTCGCATAACAGGTGTGCAGACGGTGGTCGATGCGCGGCCTGCATTATACCAGAGTGGCTCAGCCCGCTGGCCAGCAAGCCCACCAGCCCTTCGCCGACATCGGACAGTGCACCTGCAGCTGATGGTGCCAAGCCTGCTCACCTCTGACCTGGGTGAGGCGGAAGCCGTATTACTACTAGCTGGCGACGGTCTGAATAAGCGCCTAGGGAAGCTTCTGGTGGGATCTGGGCCATGATGACGTGATAGAATGAGCTACAGGCGGCCTGCCTCCCTGGGGCTTCCACCAAACTCCCAGTGTCCTGCACCTGGCCGGGCTGCCGCGTAAGTGAAAGCTGACCATGCCCATCACCAACCCCGGCCCCCGTGTCACAGGGGCGCTTGCACCCTTGCCCAGACTTTCCGTCTCATTGCGGCTGATGCCACAGATGTCTCTTGTGCGGCATGGCCCAATCGTACTGGTGCGCAGGCGTCCCCTGCGCCTTCCGCCCTACCCAGTCAAGGAGTTCCTGCGATGAATCCGCGCTGAATTTGGGCGAGGTGTCCCACGATTCCCTGCTGTCATGGTCCTCGATAGCAGGGTCACCTTTTCGTAGCGCAAGTGTTCCAGCTATACCTACTGGATTCTCGCAAGTTTACCAATGACAGTCTGTTCTTGCCGTCGGCAGTGACTGAGCCTGAGGCTACTGCGGGCTGATGGCTACCGGCAGGGTTCCTTGCTGGTGGTCTCCTTGACGACGCCATCCGCGATGCCAGCGACTTTGGCGGCAAGTGTAAGGGCAGTCACCTTGAATAAGGGGCGCGGTGGCTGTGACTAGCATGTTTATGGATCTCTGCAGCTGATGAGGGAGACGCGAGGTGTCGATTGTTATGATTGATGCCAGAGACAAGTGTCGTCAGTAAGGGCCACCGGGATCCTGGAGTCGACACGTCCCACGGTGGAGGATCCCACCACCATGCAGAAGGCGGAGATCATTATTCAGAATGCACTATTTCACTGAGTCGTGGTGACTGGGCTGAAGGTGCAGGGACAAGGGACGAGAACGGAATCCTCCGAGGAGAAGGACAGCGTCCTGTGACTCTTTCTCAAGGATGCCTGAGAAAGTCGCTGCCTGCTTTACGCTGAGAGCCTTCTCAAGAAAGTCCGTCTCCTCCCTGCGCCATGACGGGTGACTAGAGCGTAGACCCCTTGAGCACTCCGCCAATCCCGAACTCCTGGTCAAGGAGCAAGCTGATGCAGTACTGGTGAACTGATTTATGAGGAGAGACCTGCCAGCAGTGCTGGCGGTTGTTGAGGCTGAGGGACTTGGAAGGAAGTCCGTACTGCTCATATCGCCTGAGAAGCCGAGAGAGCCGGAACTGACGTCAGCATCGTGTGGTATCTTGGGTCGATGAGGCGCGGAGGCGCACGCCCAGCTCTAACAGGTTCAAGAGAGCCTCCTGCACCAATGGCCCATTCCTGTTGTTCTGCTGAGCTGGACTTGCACTCTCCGAAAGCGTTGTGGCGAAAGCGGATGGACGCCGGACATTTGACCGGTGCTGGCGCCAGCCTTTGTCCTCGAGGAGGTCCCAACCGTCTGCCCTGGTCCTGGCGTGGTCGCGCGGGCTTGCAGCGCGAGGCCTCGGCCGAGGAGATTACCGGTAATGCCAGGGCGACGCCGACTACCGCCGCCGTCGAAGCCAAGGGGGGTGGAAATTGACCGTCGCCCCCATGTGGCTGCTGCGCAACCTGCCCAGCGCGCCTGCACCCGCCTGGTGGATCCTTGGCGTCCGCGGTGGTGACTTCGCGCCGCGACTCGATCCGGTGCTGGTCCATCGCCGACCTGGCCACATCGCAGCAGAGGTCAGCGCCCGGGAGATCTCCGATAATACGTATCCCTCCCCAGCGGACGCCCTCCGCCCGCCCTCCTCGGGCCAGGGCGAGACCGCAGACATCACGGAGTCGGCCATGCGTCAGATCTCGCCCATGCCGTTAGCCCAGTCTGACCACGTGATCCTGGACTGCGGCAAACTGGCTTGATGATGGTTCTGGCCATGGGGCCTGACTCCGCGACTGAGCCTCATCAGTCGCAGTAAACTCCCTGATGCGTTGGCCTCTGCGCTCCGTACGCAGGCTGAACGACGCGCCTGACTGGCCCTGACGCCTGTGGGCGCCTGATTGGGTGGTCAACCGACCAGTCGGCAAACGTGAGATCCAGCCGGCTACTGGGCAGCGAAGATGACAGGAGTGCACTGGCTGTGACCCTGAATTTGACGGCTCAGGATCGAGATGGCCGTCAACCCAGTCACTCCATTGACGTCATGGGTTCCGCCATGTGGCTAAGGCCGCCCAGCCCATCACAGCGCTATCGTGACCGGAACGGCGAGCAAACCCTGCAGCGTCTGAACAGAGTATGCGCGGACGACTTGATCAAGATCTCGACGATGGGGCCATGCAAGCGCCGCCGCTCGAACGGGCCAGACTACGGTGGAGTTCCCGTGGTCTCGCCTCAGCCACCGCTGATTCCATATGCATCCAGGCACCCAGCATCGAGCCTGGCACGGTATTACCATGGCATGCCAATGAAAGGGCCTAGCGCTCACGGGTGTCTTGAGAGCCCATTGCAGCAGTGGCGTCACCAGTCGTCTGCCGCAGGTAACAGCCATGCTGCACGGTACTAAGGTGAGCATGCCTATGCAGACAGGGTGACCAACACATTCTGGTCATCCTCCTGCTGTCAGATATGGAGCACGCAAGGAGTGCTAACTGTCTGGGGGAGAAGTGATATATTTACGTCCACAACTGCAGCTGCCTGGCCCTGTTTGTCCTTACCTCATCCTGAAGGCCTGATCAGCCGCCCATGTCATGAGGAGCGAGTGTGTCCTTGATATGAGCCTGGCTGGGTTCTGTGCTGATTCTGGTCCTGGCCACCTTGTTCCTTGTTCAGGGCTTCTTCGCTGGTTCTACAGTGACTCTGTCAGCGCAGCCAGTCGGAGACGGCGCTCGCAGCACGCTGGGCGCCTCGCAGGGAAGGCACGAGGCGCCGCCTGACTGGGTACGCCTGAGTCCGCATTGAGTAGCGTTGCGGTTCTGGGCATTGTATCAGGTTACCGCCCGTCCTGATCACCGCATCCTGGTCGATCACTAGGTGAATGCGCCACTGTGACTGGCTGAATGTACTTCCCGAGGGCTGAGATGGCACTACGAGGACCGGGCGTCGCAGCCCCAGGGAGGAAGACAGAAGGCCAAGGCAGAGAGAGGACCCAGAAGGCCTACTGAACCTGCCATGGATGAGACTGAATCTAAGAGGTCGCTGGCTAGAGCTGGCCCAGGCGCGCCCGCCGGAGCGTGGGTAATTTAATGGACGGTCCCTCGAGGGTCCTAAGCCGCGTCGCGCGCGAGCGGGCCTGCCTCCATCGCTGAGCAGATCGATGACGCTGCTGACCAGGGTGCCTGAACCCCCATCGCGGATCATCCTTCCGCCGAGACTGGGTGGCTCAACGCATGAGGATGCCCCATCGGAGCGGGGCTGACGAACTGAGCGGCGCCTACCCGCTTCACTCCCCTGAGTGCGCTGAGCTGGACAGCTCATTGGGATCACATCGTCCTCGGTCAACCGCCGCGTGGACGGTTCCAGCCCGATGGTCGACGCACGCCTCCCCGGCGGGAGAAATCGTCATCACCATCCTGCCGCTGGTGCCTGACGGACCGTCCATTACCATCCGCGGCCCCTCAGCCCGCTTCCTGATCTCAGTCGCTCGCACAGCCTGCGCAGTCGCCGACCCTAGGCACCCGTACGCCCGGTTCAATATTCCTGTCTCCGGCGGAACTGGATCTGGGGAAACGACTTCCCAACGCACCGTCCGGAAATGATCTCGACCGAGAGCGGATCATCAAATACTGAGGATGCGGGCCGAGCCGTCCTGCAGCAACCCTGCATGTGGTTCGTCGGAGGCGCACTACTACTACCGAGGGCGCAGGACAGGCGATGATTCGTGATTCCAGTGAGAAACTCTGCCGCGTATGCGCCCTGATCGCATCATTGTTAAGTGAGGCCCGTGGCGGCGAGACGCTTGGAGGGCGCTCCAGGCGATGAAATACCGTCAGCGAGGGCTCACTTGACCACCGCGTACGCCAATTCTGCCACCGACGCGCTGAGCTGGTCGGAGACGCCGTCCTCCAGTCTGATGTCACGCTCCCAGTCGAGACCGTTGTATCAGACTACGGTGCCATCGACGCCGCTTATCCAGCTGAATGCTGACCTCCACTGGCATGAGGGGAGGGCCAGCATCATTGAAGCTGTGACCTGACGCCAGCGGAGAGCCATATGACCTTTGCCTATGATGCGGCACGTCTATACCTGTCCAGTGACTGCTGACACTCTTGATCCTGTGCATTCTCGCCAAGTATGGACAGAGAAAGTTCACCAACATGGCCCACAACTCCAGCAGGCCTTCTTGGTGGAGGAGACGGCATCATGAGCAATGTCCTTCTAATTTTACATCAGTGGCGCCGCCACCTCCTCATCGGAGTGCCGCACTCCATCACTTGTCCACAATGCAAGTGCCACAGCTGAATCCTCTGCGAAGGGGCCCGCTGAGCCAAATTCACTCAGCGAGGAACTGCAGAAGTGCTCTTCATTTCTTGGTAGACTCCTTTCAGTGCTGCAGAGCAGGATTCCAGCGCTGGGCTGACCGGGATGTGGATTACGGTGGAGCTTATTCTCAGCAGGGTGATTGTCTTTCCCATGCCTTTGTTGCTGAGTTGCACCGCAGGCGGTGGCCAGCCCCATCCCAGCTTTGTTCTTCCGATGGATGCGCTGACGCAGGGACCAATGGCCGAATGATTCATCGCCCAGCCCCTTGAGGCCCTTGTTCTGGGTCCCAACGGAACCCCAGCAGGCATGGTAGAATGCGCCTGGGTCCTGGCCGCCCAGAGATGTCTGCTGAGCCTGCGGGCGGAACCCAAACATGCCACCTTCCAGCCTGCGCCTGGATGGCTGAACAGCGCTCCCTACCGACCTTCCGAGCGATGCCTCACGGGGAGTTTGGGGTCCTTTAAAGTACGATCAACATCCAGTCCATGCAGGCGGCGCGCCTGCCAGCGCTCCTGTACGACATCGCCCCTGCGTCAGCATACATCGCGCGCAACTGCATCGCGAAGCCAGGACCGCGGCTATCGCCTTCCGGCCTTCCAGTGCCGCCCAGTTCCCCCACGGCTGGTCCCACTGCCAAGGCCCGGCTAACGCGAAGCCCGGAGTATTTGGATGATATGGCGTCATCGTTCGCTGACGTACTGGTCCTCGCGGCCTCTGCTTCGGAATCGGCGCACTGCCCATGAGGCCTGTCTCGTGGAGGCTTAGGTGACAGCAACTACTTGAAATTACAGGCCATCTATTTGTCCCTTCTTAAGCGTATAGATGAATTCAATTTCAATTGTAGATGAGCAGAACCAATTTGGTACGGACCATAAGAAATATCATGCCCCTGTTGCGTAATGTGGCACTCGTTCGCGTCATCGATAATTCTTGGCATTAGAAACCTAGAAATTTTCGTAAACTCTTGTGGTCCCGCCCCAATTGAAGTCTCTTGACTGCCGACTGAAGAATGTCAACCCAGGAGGGTCTTACTCTGATCTTCTATCCAACGAGAAGCTACTATTTCACCCAGCATCTCTCCTTCTCCCGTGATTTTCATTTGTTGGCCCTAAGCTAATGGACTGTCTCTTTGGTGCGTACTTTTACGGATGAATCTTTGGCTATTCCCAGGTAGTTCTAGCTACCAGGCACTGATCGGGACGCGACCTCCTGTGGATTTCTGATATTCTTGCCACTACAGTGCGCCTAGGCATGTTGCTCTCAGCAGCCCACTGATGCGTCTGTGTTTCACTGATTTAATCCTATAGAGGAGATGCGGCACTTTTACGAAAGTGGCCTTTGCTCCTAAGTGCCGGGACGCTTCTTATCACATTTTATGAACGCTACGCCTGGATAACATCGATACCCTGTTACAGTAATTCCCTCCAACCAAAGAACTGGGCACTGATCGGTGATGCCTCAGCTTCCAACGGTCAAGGAGATTCTGATGAATGAGCACAGCAGGTCCAAGGTGCTGCAGCCAAGGCGCAGCCTATGCAGTACTCGTCGCCACGACCATATCATGGTCTAAAAGCAAGGATTCTCATGCCTGAGATGATATATTCACAATTGGGAGGACAATCAAAGATTGCTTGGGTGATACATGCGATACTTGAGACTCTGAGCACTCACAACCCCCGGCCTCCCAGTCCCATCTAACATCACATCTTCTGCTGTTCATTTGATCAAGGGAGCATATGGCCCGGGACTTGATCCTAGCCAGTGAACTCTGGGATTATTGTTTGAATACTGGCTGGACTCCTGCCTCCAGCGCTACCAATAGGTCCTGTGAAGCCAATCGGGCACTCCTGAGAAAGGTTCGGAAGCACCCTACAACTCATTGTTGGTGTAAATTGATTTATACGGCGTTCCGACCCCAGTAGCGCTTGCATTGTCGTCACCTACCTTCCTACCATATTTATGGTCTCCCTCTTCCCGCTTACACCATCGCATCCCAGCTCAATGACCCCGTGTGTTTCAGGCGTCTGGGGCATCATGGAGCGTTACGCCCGTCACTGGTACCCCAAATTTCACAATATGCCCCTTCCTATCATATGTTGCAGCAACCATGGCTGCAGTGGATTTTACTGGCATCCTTCCGGCAAACTGCCTAAAGCCAGCCAGTTCAGAACCAGTCGGTTTTCCATCGAAGCCTTTCGTGGAGCTGAGGAACGCCTCAAGGAACGGCCCACCATCGCTCGGGACCTGCAATGACTCGCTCGGCGGTGCGTCCACAGCATTCGTAATGCCCGCTGAGACCCTGGACAGTTCTCCTTCTGCCTCCTGGAGCATCACCACCCTGACGCCCAGCTTCCACGATTTGATCTTCGAGTCCGCGGATGAGGCAAAGGAGAAGCGCTGACCTGTCTTTGGATGGCCTGCGTTCTGGCGAAGACAAGATGTTGGGGTACCCAACAGGAAGCGAAACTGGCAAGTGTACTGGTACTGTAGCCTCCATAAACAGAAGTGAATCAACCAAATGTCTTGTTCAATTGAGAGGATGTGCGCCCAGCGGAAATCAGGTAGGATCTTTCACAATGTCGAGAAGCATGGGTTTATGACTTCAGCCAATGCTGATTTTTCATGAGCAAAAACATACTTTATCTGGACACTACGACAGTGGATACTGGTCTCAATAATAGAGAGAGCGGACTCTAAATCATAATGTCATTATGGACTTACCGGATTGAGTAGGAGTTACAATATTTTAGGTGGCCACATCATCAGACTCACCTCTGAATTTGCCGATGGAACACGCATCCATCCTCGTGTCCCTACTAATCTACTTTGGCAACAGCAGAAGATATGAAGCACAAGGGTCGTTGATGACAATGCCATTGTTCGACGGATTTCACTTATCTCAAACCGCATCGATGCTTTTTACGAGGGGCTTACTGAAGTGATTGATGTATTTTCAAATGAGGCGAATCATGCACTCCTGAGCATTATCTCCTCCTGAGCATCTCTATGCCCTGGGACGCAAAGGGCTTTGAGATCCTGAGCTTGGCAGTGATGCGTCATTATGCCCACCTGAATCGAGATCCTGGGCCAGCATCTGCCAGGGCGCTTGATGCGGGGCATGTGGTTATCTGGTCCAGTCAACTGTACCAACGAGTGTAGCTGAAAATGGCTGAGACTCATGCAGCATGGCCTGCGCTCGGGTAACAGCGGGATGTCAGTGCCCACACCCATACTTCAAGAAGCCTCAGATAACCCTTTTCGTGGGACTCCAGGCCCTGGAGAGGAGGCTGAGATTCTGACTCGCAGCAACCGCGTCCAATAAGCTTTCAGACGCCCAACAGCTTTTTCTCTGGAACGAATGGTGAAAACTCATCTCTGGCCAGCGCCTACCCTTGATCTACGTCTACAGCCGCGCCGAGGCGTGATCGCCGTCTGCTGTCACCCGCCTATCAGTTCAGTGTGTGAGGCTACAGGACAGGCGCATGCCCCGCCCGACAGGGCGCGCAAATTTTCAATCTCTGAGACTGTCAAAGACATGAGGCATTACCTACGGTGCCAATGGTGATGGAGCAATACCGCGAATAACAATGCACTGCTCCGCCTTTCCAGGTCTGTCTCCCCAGCAGGCCTGGGCCGAACTTTCTGCGATGGCGAACGAGGCCAGACGATGGTCGAGTACGCCAGTATCGCCTCGCCGCCGCCTGGGCACACGGCCGCCACCCCAGTGCTGACCTGTGTGGGCACCCACTGGAGAGACCATTATCCAAAGATTATGGGGCGATCGCAGATCTCAGCAACTAACAGGTACCCTGCTATTTGAGGTGTCCGACTATGGAATTCTCATCAGGCTCAGCTCTGATGAGTGGGGAAACTTGCCGATTGTCTTTTGTTGTCCATGTCCTCGCTCCTGGTGCCGTCTCGTCGGTCTTTGTGGCCCTCAGATTTCTGGCGGGCCTGGCTGCTGGCGCTGGCGGCCGCGACCCGCCAGGTGTCATGAACAAAGATGGATCCGCTCCCTCACCATCGTGGGCTCCCCAGCCACGCCCGGAGGACTGTTTCCAGCCAAAGCGTGCGCCAAGGCAGCACCTGACTGCAGGTCGACGCCCGGCATCATGGGGCCACAACGTGACCGCCGTGAGGTCTCCCCGTCACCGCGACGAGAAGACTGATCATCGCCCTGAGGCCGACCCGTGCCATGACGATGCCTGCCGACGCTTTACCAATGCCAGTCCCTACAGCGAACCAGCGAGCAAGCCCAAGACATCCCAACCATCTGGGAGTCCTATCAATCTCCTGCCCTGGCACCACCGGCGCTTCCTGGCCGCCCTGACCTGACCTGGACGCGTGTGGAGCGCCATCAACGGCAGCGGTGCACGCTAGACCTTCACCCGGGCGAGAACATCACTCCTCCTACTCTGTCCTTCTCGGCAAGGTCGATACTGACATCAAGGGACTGTCCTTGGTTCCTGGCCGGCTTCTTACCACTGTCCGGTCCTGGGAGGCCGATGTACGCTAAGAAGCACAAGGTCAAATCTGAGAATCATTTGGTAAACCAAGATCGGACTTAGCCATCCCACGCCACTGAGCCTGCCGGACCTGGTCGCCATCGAGCGCTACACCAAGGCCCTGGATGACTCCCACTCAGCACCCAGGCCGGGCAGCATGGACATCACTGTCAATTTCACAGCGACGCCACCTTCGCCTCCTGACTCCGCTGACCTCACCCCTGCCGACACCCAGCTGCAGACTGTCGCTTGACCAGCCTGAAAGTAGCACCTGATTTATGGCACACCCACCATCGTGGCCACACCGGATTATTCCAGGACGACGCCTACAACCAGACCCTCCGGAGAAAACGCGCCACCGTTAAAACTTGGCCCCAGCAGCTCACTGCCGGATGGTAATTAGCGGTCTGCGTGGCGGGCGAGCCAGCCGTGATCATGGACACCACTGACGAGGCCTGAGCCGCCAACCAAGAGAGCTCGAGAATACCTCTGACTTCACCGGCGGCAGTACCTCCCCTGCTGATAGCAGCACCACCGCCAATTTCTGGCAGCAACAGGAAGGGCACGGTAAGCCGTCAATTCCAGGCCCTGCCAAGTACCTGAGGCGGGCGCTGCCACCACCCCAAAGACACCCGGCCACCAGCGAGGTTACCCATCACCCTCGACTTTACCCACACCATACCGGCACCGGCTCACCTGCACTGGCCGTAAGATGGATTCTACCGCGCACCGCTCCACCCATTACGAAGCACCCTTTCAGACAGGTCCCAATAACCAGCGACGGAGTCCGGCGGCGCCTTACTAACCTTCAACGCCAGCGACGGCTCTAATCCTCATCGTGGCGGCGAGCGTATCTTCCTGCTGACTACCTCGACGCTGACGCTGGCCAGCACTCCTGACTGAGCCATGCCTTCCTGACTCACCCCAAGGCCACAGTACCCACCTACCCATCTGCACCCATCTGGCCTGGACCTGGCGAAGGCGACACCCCATCACCTCGACTCACCCTGTGGTGGAAGGAAAGTATCTCACCCAAAGGCACCTGCCTACCGCCTCACTGACATATCCCTGTGGGACTGGCAACAGCTGAGCGGTACCATGTCTCGTATTCTGCGTAAGACTCCGGTGGGTTTCCATCCGACTGCGCAACCACTGAACGCGCGGCATTCCGCCCTACGGCCAGTGTTGCCGCGGCAATTTGTCGCACTTCCCGTGGCACTGACTCGCGATCACCCTCCTCCTTGGAGACGCCATCCTGCACCGCCGCGGATGCCATAACGCGGGCATGCAGCCGCTTTGGCGGCAGTACGAGCCTGGGAGACCCATCGAGTCGACCGGCTGGAAACGCCGTGACGCTTACCAGTGAGGACGACCTTGGAGCAATGCCGGCAGAGGACTCGGATCCTTTCGCCGGTCCAGAGCCAAGGAGCAGCGGAGCGCCATGCCCTGATGGATGGGGCTACGCCTACGGCATATCTTTGTGACACAGCGCGCGGCACCGTATCCATCCGCATGAATTCGCTGCACTGGTACTTGTTCAGTTACTCACCGCAACTGACTGCGAAGATCGAGCTTGAGGATGGGTGCATGCCTTTGGTGCAAGGCGCCTGTAGTAGGCTCTGAGATCAATGGAGCGCAGACCAGGCGTCCGCAGGGCCAAGACCTCTATCAGAAGAAGATGCCAAGCTGGCCCCTCTGGCGTCGGGGATGAGCAAGAAGGCGTCCCACCCGCCTAGTGGCCAGGCCTGAGCTCTGACCCCAGGAGCAGTACACGTCCTGAAGGTGCCAGACTGGCCCCTGAGAGAGACCATTGATTCTACAACGCTGGCTATACATCTGTCCGTAAGTCTCTTGATAGATAATGCATCAACTTGATGACAGCCTGCCTGCACCTGCCGCCTCATTTCGGTGCGAGGCACCTGCGCCGCTGTTCCTATATATCTCCCAACCAGTGCGGCAGTCTCTCAGCACTGTCTGTTTCCAGATCTCAGTCAGCACTGTCCAAACTGGCTGCCCAGTCCCCAACCCAGGGTGGAAACAGAGTGCATCAGTACTACACGGTCATCATCCAGTGGATATACGAAGTTAGTCTGGGGACCAACCCGCGACTACTGCAGGTCACTGACGCACGGGCCGAGCTGAGGCAACGTCCCAGTGGTTCCAGCCAACGTTCCCGCCCATCGTCCTCACCACCGTAATCTCAAGCAGGCGTACGCCGAGCCGCGACTCTCTACCCTTCCAGGTAATGCAAATCGACTCTGACGGTCGACGCGGATGCAGTGGCTGATTTATCAGCAAGACGTCGTCGGGCAACGCCCGACAACGCAAAAGGTCCTGTCCCCGGTCACGTACCTGACCTGACAATTGGCGGTAACATCACGTACCCGCCGGATAACCTCTGCAGGAGCCTGATGGAACTGGCGCGGAATAACTACACGCTTCCCATGTCGATGTCCTGCCCAGATACAAGCTTGGTGTGTCGACCCGGCATGGAACAGCTTCTGATCGCCCTCGCGGGTCAGCGTATCTGCCTGCAGTCGCCCTCCTATGATCTCGGGCGACCTGACAAGAGATGACCTTCACCTATGTCAGCTGAGGGAACTCAACCGCGGCATCTCTGGAGTCCGGTAAGCACGGTGCGCCGACGGTCACCTACAACACCGTGACGTCCTGCACCAGCGGATCCTGATCGCGATCCGCCACCAGCTACGCCAAAGAAATCCGTCCTGCCTCCCCTGTCGGCACAGTCAACGTCCCCAGCCCGCTGTCCGCAGGTGATCCACTGAGTCTTCCGCTGCGACATCTGCCGCAGTCCTTACAACACAAAGCGGAGTAGCCCGCAGCCTGCTGTCAATGGCAAGAAAAGATCACTGATATCGGCGAAGATGCTCTCCGTCCCTGGAGTACCGACGTTTCCACAGACCGGAAGCATAAGTGTCGTGTCCCACCAGCCGATTCTTCTTGAGACGCCTGATGATAACGCGCGGAGACAGTGGCCAAGACTTTGCAAAGCGATCAAGGCAGTGGCGGGTGATAGGCGCGCGCTGCGCCAGAGTGCCTGTGCCAGGAGGCGCCCGACCCAGCGCCGCACCAACTGCCAACACTGCCTCCAGCATCCCAATCGACGCACTCAGACGGCCCGGCTGCACGGCCACCGAATGCGATGCCTCGCGTCCATAGCTCCAGGTGCCTGCGACGCTTAATACGAGGCTACTGGCAACCTACGACGATGGGTAAGCAATAGACCTACCATGACAGCAGAGGCAGCATCTCCTGATGCATGTCGTCGAGTACCAGCCGCTGGCGCAAACCAGCGGCAAGCATCCTATTCGCAGAGCGTGCAAGGCCACGCTGCCTCCAGTCCATTCAACTGAAGATCACTCCTACTCGAGGTTCCTGGAGGAACTGAGAAATCTCGTCTGACTAAGAAAGTCAAGATGATCCTACTCAAGAAGGTAGACCGTAAGATCGCTGAGGTCTCACCATGTGCCTGGGATCACTGCCGATGGCCTGTGAGAGAGCTATGGTGTGTCTATGCCTCGCAGACCCCAAGAACATGAGAGCCTGGACTGTATGGGGTCTCCGTCCTCTCTCATCGTTGACGGTGAATGCCCCAAGGCGCCGTCTCCTCATGCGCCTTTGGTATGGACTGCCTCGTTGAGGCGGTCGCCCATGCAATAGGTCACCAGATAAGACACTGCTCCAGGGGAATGACCTCGGTCGGGGATGTGGAGCAATCCGCATTCCCGTCCAAGAGTCCTGGGCGAGGCCCCAGGACTGGGACTGGCATTAACTTCCGGAATCTCCTGTCTGCCCACCTCAAGGACTTACTGGTGCGTGGTGGTGGGCCCGGTACACCGTCTCCGGCGACAAGAGGGTTCTGCGCAACGACATCGGAGCATCGGGTTCTGGCTTCAAGCGTCGATACAGCACCACCTGTGCTGATGCATCAGACAAACCATCAACCCAAGGAGCTCCCACCTCTGAGAACTAATTTCGAGATCGGCTGGACCTCCTGGAGGCCAGCGGGAGGCACCCGCCACCGAGAATCGGCCTTCTACTCAGCCTTGCAGATCCTGGCTGGGGTGGGACCTGCTGCTCGGCCCCAAAGGTGGAACCGGCACCCCTCGTCACCTCCTGAGTAGCAATTCCGGATGACGGCCCCCAAACGGGTGCACTTTGAGAACCTCTGATCCTGACGAGGCGGCAACACGACCATCCAACGACGATGCGCCTCTGATAGCCCTGATGCATGGCACCGGCAGCCTTCCTTGCCAGCTGGCCCTCTGCAAAGCATCCAGGTCCGGGGGCGACCGGGACTCGGCCTTGAGGACGGCCCACTTCTGCCAGCCTAAGGCTGATCGGTCGGTGGCTAAGTCCGCATCTAGAAACACGTGACTGACCTATTGATGTTTGGCCATCCTCGGGATGGCCCAGTCCATTGAGACAACGGATGCTTATCAGGCACTGGAACCCTGATGAACGTAGCCTGAGCCGTCACCTGCGGATATGGTCGCTGGCCTCGAACAGCCATCACTAACGGATCCACTATCCTTATGCGCAGCAGTACCTGATCACCAGTCTCACTTCTGTAAGAAGCGTCCTCTGGGCCACCAGCCAGGAAGTCGAAGATCTGGCCCCTGTGGACTTTCTAGAGAGAAGACCACCAGTGATCAGGTCTCGACCGTGGCCAGTGGACTATTTTCGCGCCGGATCGGTTCGAGTGGTGCCCCGCCTCACCCCCAGCGCACGTCCACGTGGCGTTGGCGGCCTTGCTGGCTCCTATTGATAATTGCCAACCTGCATTTCGGTCCTGGAGGCCACTACTCACTCTCCCTTGCTGATGATCGACATTCAGGGATGGACCGGAGGCTGATAGCCCGCGACCGCTTTCAAGCCCGCTGCCCGGAGAGCGTCTGTCGCGGAGTGCCGCCGCGGCAACGGAATCCGTGGCGCCCCACCACGGTGACCGCATGGCGGCTTGCTGTCCCAGCGCTTGACGATCTTGCTGAGCACTATTGGCGGGCCGGTCAGCGCACTGAGTCGAGTGCTCGCAGAGCATCACCAGACAACGAGGGCCACAGCCGTCTTCCCATCTGAGGAGAGGTGACCGCGCGTCCGGAGCTGCCTGAGCGCGACACCGATGATGATGCTGGGCCCACGTCCGACCACCTGATATCGTCGTACTGCGCCGTTTCGCCGCTTGACGATCGCTGATGGATCGGCTGTGGCGGCCACGCTCGAAGCGCCCTGGGCGGTCGCTTTGGTAAAAGGTAGGCCAGCAGCCCCAGCCGAAACTGACCACGATGCTGCGCACACGGCGACAGCCGCCGTGTATCGCACCCCAGGCTGAGGCGACACTCAGCCCCTCAGCTCCTGGCGCTTCCATGCGCCTGCCGCCCCACGCCTCACCAACATGCTGCTGGCTGGGTTGTCCGCTGTTCGGAATGGTGATGCAGGATGCCTCAAGGCCCGCCGACACGGAGAAGGCCGCCGGAGGCGACTGTCTGACCAGTCGGATGCACCCGCGAGGTCGTTGGATACAGGCAACTCCCTTGGGAGTCGGGGAGAGACCTGTAAATGTTTGAGAGTACGCCTAATGAGCCAGGCCGCCGGCGGGTTGTTCCGTACCTCCTCTCTCCCTGGGCCTAGTTTTCCGCTGGGCTGAGGGAATTGAGCCATCTCCTGCTTTGAGAATCGAGCCAGATCCACATGTCATTTTTCTTGTTACTATTCGTCACGGAGAACATGATTGCTACCACGTTCTGGTTCCAGAGATTAAATCTAGAGAGATGCACCCAGCCTTTGCCGCCAATACTGGTGTATGAGATCACTGACCGCGCCATGTTATCGTTAGCTGCTACCGCTCCCTGGCCTGCGTAAATATGACTTTTAGCGCTGATGCCGACGTCGACGCAACGGAATCTCTGGAGTCCGAGCCACCCTCCCAGATCGCAGGACGCTGGCGTGATCAGTTGACTGATTTGGCACCTGGCAATGCACAGAACTCGCTGAGAAATAGCCACAGATGGAACCCATTAAGAGTTTAGCTACCTTGACCGAGGAACGTAAAAACGGCTAGCATTCTCTCATCCGATAATGGGGAGGCCCTTAATGGTGAGAGAGAACAAACGTAGTACATGGATATACCTGGGTCCCCATGGACCATCCAAAGTATTCCGGGGACCCTGTGATGATGGGTGGCATGGGGAGCCCCTCCTGTGCGCACGCCAGTTCCATCATTACCCACTCTGGAGTAACTTGTCATCTCTGCCTAGAGTCTCGGTCTCTGCATTCCTTCTTGCCCGCTTTAGTGTCTCCCTTTCTGACAACGCTGTCCTGCCTATCTCTTCGTGGGCCTCCTGGTCCCAAGTGTAATGGGCTGCTGGTGCTGCAGTACGTGATCTGCCGGGTGCGGCCTGCTGTATGACCCGGCCTCGGCAAATGGATCAGTCTTGCTTGCAAAGGTAAGGCCAAGGCAGGTGCACTGATCAAGTAGAAGCCTGATGCCCAAGATCATGGGGGCCAAGGTCGCGACATGAGTCTCCCTGTCATCCAAAAAGAACGACACCCACTGATCATGGCCCTGGAGCTACCCAGCCAAGGACGACGCCCATCGACTGCCAAGACCAGACCTCCTGACAGAGGACAACAAGCTCCAACATCTCGAGGCTACCTCAGGACCACGTCCATCCATCGCCCTGGGCAACTGGTGCGCCTCCTGCTCAAGCTTCCCTCGACCTTGGCTCCAGGCGCGATGAGCCAGGTGCCACCGACGGCAGCGGGCGCCGACGACGGATTCCTGGAGATCACCCTCCTGCATGCGAAAACCACTCACCTGTCCGGGCCAGCAGCCGACACCGACACCGTGACCGTCATGGTCTTGCCAGGCGTTTACACCGTCTCGGTCCTGCAGAGGCAGACGCCGCCAGAAAGCCAGCATTGACCGACGCCGCCAGCAACCCTCGACGTTCGGGCCGCCACGCCACCGGAGCTCGCCAAGCCTGCGCACCATCGAGCGCCGCACCCGCCGCCCTGGACGACTCCACTCAGCACCCACACCTCGGGCGATAAGGACGTCACCGTCACCCCTCCAACAGCGACGTCACCTCGCCTGCCTCCGGCTGACTCCAATGCCAGCCGCTCACACGCCGAGCTGCAGCACCGCCGTCGCCGACCAGGCGTGGACCCAGTACGACGGCGCACGATCCGCCATCGTGGGGCCACATGCACTGACGACGTCCGGGACGGCGCGGCAACCAGACTCTCGGAGAAAACGCGCCAACGCCGTCAAAGCCAAACTCCAGCTCACCGACCTCGACATAAGTGAATCCCACCGCTACCGGTATGGGCGGGTCCGACGATACGAGACTCACCTGACGAGGCCTGAGCCGCCAACCGAAAGAGCTCAGTGCTCACCCCACACTGGCGGCACCTCACATGAGTTGCAGCAACACCTCTGCACACCCCAGCACGGCAGAAGCGGCGGCGACAGCGATAAGCTGTTGGTCGCAGGCGCAATGCCAAGGGTTCGAGGCGCCACCCCCACTCCAAAAGGCACCTGACGCAGCGGAGAGTCACCCATCACCCTCGAGCCACCTCACCCGCCAGACGGCAGCTACCTCCTAGAGCACGATCACCTGCACCGTCAAAGGCACGCTCCCACACGGCACCGCTCCACCCACTACTCGAAGACGACCTACCCTTAGCCCGTAACCACCATTTGAGAGACGGCAGCGCCCTTACCAACCTTCAACGCCAGTCGACGCTCAACCCTCATCGCCAGCTGGTGAGCGTATCTTCCTGCCGTGACTACTCCTCGATGTGCGCCGACGCGACACCACACTCTCGGACTGAGCCCAACATCTCGACTCACCTCATAGAGACCGGCACCACTCACTCCATCCGCACCCATCTGGCCTGACCTCAAGGGCGCGTGCCATCACTCTTGACCACCCTCGACCGACAGCATCACCCGAGGCACCCGCCCACTGCCTCACCCTGACATCCCCATCAAGAACCACAGCTGAGGCGCACCGACTACCGCGCGCGCGCTCGTCCTGTCCTGCGTGGAGGAGGGACGAGTGACGGGGACGACCGGCCTTTCCAGCCTCCCATCCCGCTGCTCACCGAGCACCTTCGCTGCAGTCGGCACGGCAGCGACCATGCGGGCGCCTCTGCCCTGGAGGGCCTGAGTGTAGTCCCTGCGCAGTCCCTAGACTCATACACCTCAGACGGAGCAAAGACAGAACGGCGCCCAGCCGCCTCCCACGTGAGACGGCACGACGCCGTTGTGAAAGAGTACCTCAGGCCTTGGTGACGTCCATCGGGACGTGCCGCGGGCGGGTGGTGGCCATGGTGGCCTTGAGGATGCAGCAGCCTCTCGAGGTCGAGGGCTGCGGCGCGGAGCCTCCTCCAGGAGCGGTGGCCTGGAAGTTCTCCGTCAGCTGCTCACGCCTCCAGGAGAAGGAGGCCGGCCGACGATGAAGTGGAGGCCGGAGGCGCGGTCCATGGAACCTCGATACGGCCACCTTGATATCGAGTACGGCCTTTGCCCACGTCCGTCGTCACGCGTGCCGCGCGATGGGCATGAGGCCGCGGGGCCGAACACGCAGGCGCGCCGACCTGCGCCCAGCGCCAGGCGTCGTACACGACGGCGCCGAAGTCCGTGTGACCGCCAGCGACCTTCCTCGATGAGAGCTCGCCGCCACTCGACCTCGTCGCGCCGGGCGGCGAGGGCCTGCTCGGCGCCAGCTCTGCCCCTGGGCGAACGACGACGACGGCGGGGCCGTCGGTACCGTGCAAAGCGTGACGCAGTGCCGCGGACTATCGGTCCAGTTTTGACGGGGCCACTCCCAGGATTTCAGGAAGATGCAGACACACGGGTAAGTGCTGAACTTGGCGATGGAGGTGTGGACTGGCCAGGTGAATGGCCTCGGCCGTGTAGAGGACTCGACCGATCTTCTCAGCCGCGGCCTTGCGCCTTGACCGCAGTCAGCTGCGTCACCGGCTCTGCAGGTCGCGTGTTCCGGGCCAAAGCGAGTGCCCTTCCGCACGGCTCGCGGCGGGAAGCACTTTGGGAGACCGGCAGGCCAGCGAGCGCCTCAGGCCTCGACAGCATGGTACCGTGGGCGGCGGTGCCGGCGATGCTCTGGCGGCGGCACGACGTCGTTTCGCGTTGAGGGTCGGGCATCAGACTCAGCGATCTCGCTGCACCTGAGCCTGGCTGTCAGGAGGCCACCCTTCACGGTGTGGGGGTGGCGGATCCTCGCAAGGACTGCCCAGCGCCTTTCGATGAGCCTCGGCGGCCGGCGGGGTCCTGGTGATGAAGGTGGGTGAGCGGTCCTCGGAGGCGAAATGGATCCGGATGACGCTGCCGCGCTGAGCGACCTCGGCCGCCGCGCTGCTAGCCATATGCAGAACTCCCATGATGTCGACATGCACGTAGCGAGCTGAGGCAGGGCCGATCAGCGGGCAGGGTTGACTGCCCATGCTGGATCTGGAGCTTGATCAGCGCGACGCTTCTCCTATGCCATAGGAGTGGGTCCTTCATGCTTGTCCGATGCTGCGCGCACTGCCCAGCGCATCCGTGCAGCTGCATGCGCACGCTGAAAGCGCGCATCGTGGCCCTCGTGCGAGGCCGCACAGGGGCGCCCGGTGCGCGGTATCATGCAGCACGGCAGCCTGCGATACGCCGGCTCCCCTGACACCGCCGGTCCGGCGGTCCGAGAGACCGATGGCCCGACCCGCGCAGCGGACGCGTCGTCGAGCCTGACGGCGATGACGAAGCCCTCGCTTGGAGTCGGTCGCTTAGATCTTAGCGACCTGGGTGGGAGGAGAGCCCATGGACCCGGTCGTGCGGCCGACACGGGAGATGGAGTACCTGGAGCTTCTGGGTCTCGTGGACCCTCGGAGATCGTGGCGCAGTGGTGACTCAGAGGACCGTCGGTGACGACGACCGACTCTGCCGACTCCCGGAAGGCAGTACTCGAAGACCCTGACCACCGGTGGCGATCTGGGTGCCGGAGCCGGACCTCTGAGCGGCGAGTGGCCTCGGCGGCCGCGGCTCCTTGGCGGCGATCTCCTCAGGCGCGCGCCGGGCCAGTGACGGCCTCCCTCGAAGGTCAGCGGCACCGCGCTGGCGGTCCCCACGAGCCGGTGACGGCCGTGTCCACTTGATGGTGCCGCACGCGTGTCCGAGCTCCAGGTCGTCCAGGTCGCGCGCACTTTGAACACGTAGCCGAGGATCGCGTACCCGGGAGACTTCCTTCTTCATGCTGCCGTCTCTTGATCTCGACCAGTGACGGTCCTATGGGGACAGTGGCGTCCGAAGATGCAGTCCGCGACCTCAGAGTTCCCGGCGCGGGCCGCGGTGTCGGCATGGCCACGCGGCGCTCGCAGCTCCAGTGCAGGTGTGCGGCACGCACCACTGCACCGGCTTGAGGCCGAGACATCTGACGACGGAACTCCGGCCAGCGGGCCGGAGTCGACGCCTCCTCGACCGCTCAGCCGGCTGGCCGGCAGCCTCGACGGCGCCGTCGGCCTCGGGCGCGACGTGCTCGTCTCTGGATGGCCCTGGCCAGTTCCAATGGCTCACGCCGCTCGGCGGCGAAGCAGAGTGAGGACCTCGGCGTCGTCATTGTGTGTGGTCTATGCAGGGAGGACGATCCTCCAGACATGGTGGAATTTGCCTGCCAAATGGCGTGAGACGAGAGGGTGGCAACGCGCTGCGCGAAGGGCAGCAGTGAGATAAAAGGAGATGAGGTGAGCCGGGCCTGGCACCACGATTGTGCGGCCGCCGAGGCTGAGGATCGCGCGAGAGCCGCGCGACGGCTTTGTACGAAGGCGAAGTCCAGCACCGCGAGAGCCATGATGGCGACGATGGCGAAGACGACGACCACCGTGCGGCGCCTGCACAGCCTCGTTCGCGGTGGGGCGACAACGCGCGCAGCTCGCCAATGACCTGGCGGATGACAGGGCGATGCGCCCGACGAGCTTTTCGCGCTTCCTGTCCGACGCCTGCCGCAAGCGCATGCGCCTCGCCTGCGTAGGAATCTGGGCCTCGGGCTCTGACGAGGTTGGGCCAGTTCCCGCACACAGCGGGCGAGAGAAGCGAACTCGACGGGATCTCCCGACAGATCCGGCCAGTTCTCAGCGAGGGCAGGCGCGACCCTCAGACCCACAACCGCCGGTTTTTGAGACCGGTGCGCGCACCACTGCGCCACTGCCCCTTCAGCTGTGCCTCTCGTCTGCCACACGAGTAGACGTTTTGCGGTAACGCTGCCGAGCCGTGTGCGCCGCTGCCTCCCAGATGCGCCACAGGCGGCGCCGACGCATGACCGGACGGACGAGCTGCCGGCGGGCACGATCTTTCACCGTGCAGGTGTTTGCGCAGGTCGTGGGACGCAGCCGCGTGACACCTGCACCCACACGCGTGTTTCCGCCCGACTGTCCGCCATCGCCCTCGTCCGCCACCCCGGCCGCTGGTGCCAAGGCCAAGGGCCCTCAAGGCCAGCCGCTGCCAGCCTGGATCACCGGGCTTCGGCGCGGAGAGCCTGACTCCCGCCAACCTCTGACTTTTCACATCGGTCGCCGCTCGCTGTCGCCAGCAGGGGACCCGGTCAACCACCGGGCACTCCGCCAGGGGCCTGCCGGTCTGCGTCGAGGCCATCAAGCCAAGAACGCTGCGCGACTCCTGGCCACGAGGTCGCCCCCACGACATCCTGGCAGGGACCCACGCGGCGGCAAAGCGCAGCCCGTCTCCAGGGCATCTCGCCGCCCTCGCCGACCCTGGTGACGAGGTCCTCTGCATGTGCGCTCCCTCTGGACCACCCACCCCGCACATCGCCCTGGCCGGTGCAGCACAGCAGTGGGCTTCGCCGGTGCGGACCCGGGACTACAAGCTGGCCGCGCTCGACCAGCCTCGTGGCGGCTCAGCACGAGCGCACGCAAGGTGCTGCTGCTGTGCTCTCCGTCGAACCCGACCGGCCCGGTCTATTCTCCGAGCGACCGCCATCGGCCAGTGGGGCAGGCGCATGCATCTGGCCAATACGATGTGGGATCTACGAGCACCTCCTCATGACGGTGCCCAGACCAGCTCCCGCCGCCAAGCGCTGGTCTCGAGCGCCGAGACAGACCATCGTCCTCAATCGGCGTGGCCAAGACCCTACGCGCCATGACCGGATGGCGCGTGGGCTGGATGATCGCTGAGACTGACAACATCAGGTACGCAACTTTCCAGCAAGAAGTCCGCATCGCAGCCTCAGGCGTGCCGCCAACGTCTCCCGTGCGCGGCGGCTGGCGCTGCCAGCGGCGACCTGACCTCGCCGTCGAGCAGATGCGCACCCGCCTTCGACCGGCGCCGGCGCACTATGGTGAGAGATGCTCTCTCGCAGATCGAGGGGCTGACCGTGCCTGTTCGACACGTGCGCTTATGCCTGGCGCCTACAGCATCGGAAGGACTGCCTCAGGCGCGCAGCTGCGCGCATCGATCGACAGCCTCGGCCACGCTGCCGCGTTTCATCTCGAGCACGCCGCTCGCCGTCTGCTCTGGTGAGGCCTAGCCGGGCCCTCCGGCTTGCGTGGCTGGTCCTCACGCGCTGGGCGACGACCTGGCTCGCAGAGGCGTGGGACGGACCCAGAAGCTCCTGGCCGAGGTCGATGAGAGAGGCCCCACACCTCGTCCGAGCCGGGCACGTTTCGCCGAGACCGACAGATTTCGTGGGCGCGCGCGAAATACATGCCCGGCCCGGTGTCGTATCACGCGCTGCAAGGGCTTCCCAGTAGTCCTCGCGGGATTTATCATCTCACTTTGTGCCTGTCTCGCCACGTCCGACGATGAACGTCGTGCCACTGATCCCAGTACAGAGCCCGAGGTGCTGGCATCTCGCCGGAGACCCCTTCCCCGACCTGCGCCCCATCGTCGCCTTGCTAATCCCGCTGTCCCTGCAGTGCCGCGAGCAGATTCTCCAGATGGGCGAGGCGACCTGCACCCAGGTATCCCGCAGGCTGATGAGTGCAGGAAACCCGCATCCGGATCAGGAGGAGCTCAGGACGAAGTCTGGAGAGGCAGCACTCCTCTCGGCCTCGGCTCACCCGGATCACAGCGGCGCGTCTCACCGTACGCCAGTCCCCGTGGGGCTGGCTCCCCAGACGATGGTGCTGGGAGCTCTCGCCGGCGTGGCGCCGGCGATGGTCGGCTCGAGCGCGCGCGCTGTGCCCAGCGACCATGAGCACTCGCAGCGGACTAATGCCCGCGTCCGGCACCGCCCTAGCAGCGGCGGCGCTGGTGCAGCGCCGCTCGACTCTCTGTGCCTCGTCCCAGCTCCTACTGCCAGGGCTGATGAGCGCACTGGCCGCCGTTCTGATCCGGTGGTCGCTGCAGCCGAGTCCTCGGCGGCATGCTGCTGGCGAACCAGCGCCAGCCCATGACACGAGGCCGACGCCGTCCAGTCCGGGTCCGTCAGCGCACCGGCTGACTCGAGGGAAACAGCGGCGGACGTGCGACCTCGGTCGTCCACTGAGAGGCCACCACCGAGAGTTGCATGGAAGCGTGCGGTACCCTCCAGCAGTGGGCCTGACTCTTCCTGCATCAGCAAGACCTCCACTCTACCAGTGCATGGAGACCCCTGGGTCAGAAGCGCTCACAGTCCTCTGTGACGGGCTGGAGTCGCTGCCTCGATCCTGGAGCGGACCGGCGTCTCTCCGATGCAGGAACTGCATGCGACCGAGTTCTCCATCGCTGGTGCTCGGCAGCCGAAACCGAGGTCCGCGAGCGGAGGTACCTGGGAAAGCCTGGGACACCCTCCACACACTCCAGAGTACAGAGCGAGGCCGAGGCCTTCTCCTGACTACGCGCACTCGCAGACCAGGGTATGGACCCGCTGGAACACGACCAACCGTGGACGAGGATTCACTCATCCCAGGGTCGCACATCCCAGCTTCTGACGGCCCCAGCGTGGGCACCCAGCAGGGATTGCGGGATTGTCAGTGCGCGCGCATGGCGGGCCTGGATCCTCACGCCTCGTGCCAACCCAGGTCCTGGCGCGGGCGAGGCGCCCCCGGCGCTCAGGGAGCGCCACGACCCGCCGTCCCTCACGGCGGGCACCGGCCACGAGGACAGGACGACGCCGGCACACCAGGGCGCACGACTCGTCCACCTCGCCCGGCTCAGCGCTGGGTCCAGTCCCAGGGTTGCGCGGCTTCGGGTAGGAGGCGGCGCCAGGGTGGTCAGGACGCCCACGCGCCCAGCAGGCAATGGCCAAGTCGTCAACGCGATAGCAGGAGTCGACACCAAGCGAAGTAGATGACGGCCTCGCCTCCATGGGGACGCCTCGCCTCTGGAAGTCGCGCGCGCGGGACCGGTCCGGCCCGGCGATCAGGGCTGGCCGCGCGCCGCTCGACCCCCTACGGCGCGGGCCCGAGCCGCGTGCCAGGCAGTGACAAATAACGTGCAGCGCTGCTTGCATAGTGGCGGGCCCGCTCGGACCAGGCAGGCGTGCGCGGGCAGCTGCAGCCAGCGCTGCAGCCGGGCAGGAGCGGTCCAGCAGGAGATGAGCCGACGGAGACACGCCAGCTCGCCGCGTGAGAGAGAGACGCTCATGCCCGATGGGACGCCCAGCGGACAGCGCCACGCGCCCGACTCGGTGGACAGCAGGACCAAGCCATCAGTCCCAGCCGAGACCTCGGGCGCCGGGCACGCCGGAGGCAGACGGCAAGCGGTGGCGCTGAGCGAGAGGCTGCGCCTGGCCGGACGCAGACCATGGCGTAGGCGGTGGTCTCATCCCGGGAAGGTGGCGCGCACGACGAGCAGCGGACGCGTGGGCCGGTAGGCGACTCATCGTGGCCTCCTGACCTGGAGTGCTGGACTCCGGGGCCGAAAGCAGCGAGGATGCGGGCGAGCCACCAGTCCGAGAGCTCGGGTCGGCCCGGGTCAGCCGCCACGTGGACCGCAGGGCCCGTCCCCGCCGGTGGGAGCCACCCAGCCAGGCTCCGGGGCGCGCAGCTGGGACAGGCGCGCCGTCGTGGCTGCAGCAGAGTACTCAGTGGTGGATCGCCCGTTGGGCGCGACAACAACCGCCGTAGCCCACGGACACGCCCGCTCCGGGACGGTGATGGACAGAGGACTTCCCAGCTGGCCAGGCGCTGGCCGGCCAAAGCGAGGGCTGGCGAGATATACGCACGGACGGCGCGCGCGCTGTCAGCAGAGCCACCCTCCTCGGCGCCTCGACGCCGACAGAGGTCTCATGAGGGATTAGTCTGCCCCACGCACCTGATGGTCTCGCCGCCATCGCGTGCTCCGTCAGCAGCAGAGCACGCACTCTGCCTTCCGGCAGACGACATGGGAACTACGAAAGACGGATTCCGGTCTCGATCGACCGACCTGCTCACCCGGGCGACTTTTTCAGGACTTGACGTGAAGGCCTCAGTCGTACCCTCCGCACTCCATCCGCGCGGGTCCCAGCACTCTTCTTCCAATCACGGGCGCCCGCACCACCCGAAAAAGTCGCCCAATCACCTACGAGAAGGCACCGCTGGTGCCCTGTGCAAAGAGATCCGAAGTTATCCGCAGCATCAATCCGCGGCTGTAGCTTTTTGATAGTTTTAACCAGCATTTAACTCATGTTTGACGACGGCCGCCGGATGACCTGCGCGCTCGACTACTGGCCAGGCACGCGCAGCCCGGCTTCCTCATTGCACCTCACGCGATCCGAGCGCAGAACGGTGGCGCGCATGCCGTCTGAAGGTACTGACTATCCCACCCCGATCATGTCGTGGCCCTACTGCATCGGCTGAGGGCTCTTGTCATCACCTGCCGCCGACTGGAGGCAGCTGCGACTCTGTGGGCACGCGCTGAAGCACTACGGCATTCCGCTCAGGGAACCGCCCGGCATTCTCCACGTCGCCATCCCGGCGCAGCGCAGCCGCGTCTCTAACGCCATCGGTCGTACGGTGGTCCACACCGCGTCAGAGGACTGTTGATCCCTCAAGGACACCAAGCTACCAGTGGCAGAGGTGAGCAGGCTCATCTGCACATGCGCTGTGCTGACGAGCTCGATGCACCATCTCGCTCGATGCGGCGCTGCGCATCGGCTACAATGACACGCAGTCAGTTGGCATCCGCGCTACAAGGCCCTCAGCTAGACCTTTGAGGATCTCTCTCGCTCCAGCCCAACTGACGGCCCGTCTCCTGCTGGAGACGATTGCCCGCCACGACCTGAAGCGAGCCGGTTACCACCCCGTCACGGCAGTCAGCGCTCAATCGGGACCGGAGAGGTGGACGGTACTCAGCCGAAATCCGGAGGCGATCGTTCCTGCCCTGCGGACGGCACTCATATCCTCACCCCAGCCGCGCCCGGCCTTGCTCGTCGAAACGGATGGCTATGCGTATCACCGCCTCGGACTCGCGCCGCAGATCACCTCCTGCGTGATCAGGCGGCCCCGCTGCAGGGACACATACCCATTCGCCTCACCAGCAACCAGGTCCTGGATCGTGACACCAGAGCACCTCCGGCCTCGCACAGGGCGTCGCGGACGAAGTCATCGTCAGGCGCGTGAAGAATCCTACTATGCGCGACCTCGCACCTCCCCAAGGCGCACCTGCACCTGCACTTCACGGGATCGATGCGCCTGGACACCCTCATCGAGCTGGCCTCCTCGCGCACCCGCCTGCCCTCCAGCTTCCTGGACGGAGACCCCCTGCGCGCCCGCAGACCGGCGCGGCTGGTTCCGCTTCCAACGCGCCCATGATACCGCCTGGGCCCTGGTGCGCACCGGAGGAGGCGCTGCGCCGCATCGTTCTGGAGGCCGCGCTCCGACGACGACGCCGAGTCACGACGCCTGAGATCCAGGTCGACCCGACCAGCTACGCTCCTTCGTCGGAGGGATCACCCCGGCCCTGGAGATCATCCTGACGTCGCCGCAAGCAGGCCACGACTGACCGCGAAGCTGGCCGTCATCGTGCAGCCTCCCGGATGCGCCATCCCTGACGCGCGCACCGCATCGCCGCTGGCAGCCAGCGCCGTGACGAGGTCGCGAGGCTGTTTGTCGGCTCTGTCCAACGACGAGCGCGCCGGATGACCGCCTCTCGGGAGCGGGCCTTCGCCATCGCCCGACGGGTGGTCTGGCCTCATGCCGCACGGCGGAGAGCCCCTGGGACCTGACCACCTGCGCGAGGTCGTCTCGCACTCGGCTGCCACGTCTGGGCACGGGTGCGCCGGTGAGGACCCCACGCCGCTGGACGCGATCATCGCCGCGGGCATCAGCCTGAGGTCTGCCCGCCTCCAACGTGAGTCTGGGCGTCTACCGCAGCCCTGACGACGTCCTCTGCGCACGCCTCACGAGTCGCGGCGCAGATCGCCCTGAGTGCTGACGACGTTGCTCTTCCAGTCCCGACTCGTCAAACCAGTACGGATCGCTCGGACCTTGGGCCGTGCACGACTGCTGAGTTGGCCGAGCTTGGCTCGCGGGTCGATCCGCGCCTCGCTGGCCCTCACTCGAGCACCAAACGGGCCTGGCTGGCTGAGGTGGATACCTGTTGGCAACGCCCGACGGAGACCGAAACGGGGAGCGAGTGGCAGCTGGCAGGCTGATGCCCCGAGTCTCATGCGCTTCCCGAGCAGGGAGCTCGAAAACTGACCTGATGCGCTCGGGCACGAGGGCGACGCTGGCAAGCTCGCACGCCAGCCACGATCTCATGCAGCGCAGGCGGGCCAGGTCCGCCCGAGCGCCGCCCCGGTTGGTCAGGCCAGTACGTGCTTGGTGACAGCCGGCCGCTGCGCCCCGGCTCCACGGTGAAGCCCTTGGTGGGCGGCGTGGGTCGATGAGCCAGGCCGCGCTGGTCTTTGACCAGGCCCTCGATCACGGGGGCCTCCTCTGGTACCGAGCACCACCTGGGAGTGGTCGGTGACCCGGGAAAATGAGGGCGTCCTCGGGCAGGCTCCCCGCCTGGTCCTCGATCAGGATCGGGTTGAAGAAGGAGCCGGCAGACCAGGTGTCGTGGCAAGCGTCCAGAACCATCCCTTGGACGACGCAGCTCGAGGAACCGCCTGCGCAGCTCGCGCTCGGGCACGTTCCTGCCCAGCTGACACCAGGCGCACCGGCCAGCTGGGAGTAGGCGACGCGAGAGGACAGGGAGCCCTGCCCACGGCGAAGGTGGCGTCGAGAACCACCCAGCGCCCGGTCGGCCCCTGCAGGCGCCCACCACCGACCTCAGCGTCGGTGAGGGACTGCTCGAGGCGGAGTCGCGACACGTACAGCCCTAGCTGCGCCCAGGGCCAGCCACACCACCCGGTTGCGCAGACGGTCCAGGCGCACGCTGGCGATGAGCTCGGCGACCTCGGCGCCGTAGGCCCGATGTTTCTGCACAGGGGCGGCACCGACCGTACCGGGGATCCCGGACAGGGCGCGAACCCGGCCCACTGGCTGGCGATGGCCCACGCGCCAGGTCGTCCCAGGTGGTACCGGCGGTGGCCGTGACCTGACACCGCCGCACACCGAGTCGGGAGATGATGAGACTCAGCGCGGGCGTCGCGGATGACGAGCCCATCGAATCCGGCGTCGGAGGCCAAGATGTTGGAGCCGCCACCGATGCACGAGGACAGGCGTGCCAGCGGCGTCGGCCTCGCGGGATCGCCCCGGTCAGCCTCGCTCTGGGTGGTGGCCTCGACGTGGCTGCTCACCGGGCCGCCCACGCGCAGGGTGGCCGCCTCGGCCAGGCGGGTGGGCGCGTGCCGTGCCGGGCACGCGCGCCAGGGGCCTGGACGGGTTCGGGCAGGCCGAGGGGTCGACGTCGGCGCTCAGCGACGGTGCAGTCACCCTCCACCAGGTGCGGCTCGGTCGGCGGTTTCGGTCGACGTCGCAGCTCGCGGGCAGCCGACGGATCGATGGGAAGGGCGGTCTTCTGGGGCGGTGGTCAATGGAGGCCCCGCTCTTCCTGGTCAGTTCCTCTTAAGAGAAGAGAGGCCCTGCTCACACCAGCGGTGCATGCGAGCCCCGAGGCGCGGACAGGCCGCTCGCCTCACTTCTTGTTGCGACGCTGGTGACGTCTGCAGAAGCAGCCAGCAGTCTTCTTCTGGCTGCGCTTGCGGCGCTTCTTGATGACGGATCCCATGAGATCTCCTCGCAGTCTCGCTTCAGTGCCGTGCAGACCCTCCCTGCGGGCCGAGGCAGGCCGGCGAGGGTTGATGCCATGGGGCGGTTGGTCGGCGCGTGAGGCCCAGCGGCCGACCACGCAGGTGACCGCCTGAGTCTAGCGGGTCCTAGGACCCCGATGCCCGACGCGTCGTGGCCCTCCCAGTCACCCAGCCCGGCAGCCAGGTACTCGTGAACAGCGCGCCTGGAACGCGGAAGGAGCGCCCGACCTGCATCGCGGGCAGATCACCGGAGTGCACCATCCGATAGACAGTCATCTTGGACACGCGCAGCATCGCCGCCACCTCGGCCACGGCTGAGGAACGAGGCGCGGAGGCGCCGGATGTGGGAAGGCCCGGTGCGCATGAGCCTTGAGGTCCGTTCGTCGTGGGTGGCCCTGTCGGGCAGTGAACACCGCCAATATATCCTCGCACCAGCCATCGCACAGGATTCCTGGACCCCAATCGCCACATGCGTCGCATTTCACACTCGACACCAATGTCGCTGCCACAACCGCAGTTATCGCACCCGAGAACCGTTCCGGCGACCACCACCGGCAGCCCGGATGAATCCCGGAACACGCCGGCCCCCACGCCGCAGAACGTGACGAAGCCGCCTCGACAGGACCACAATGGCGACCGTGCCTCAGACAGACAGCGCCCAGGAGCCGGAGCCCGGCCGCGATCCCACAGCGGATCCGGGCATGGTCCGCACACCGCCAGGCGACGCCAGGCTCACTGGCACGCCCCGCTCGTGGGCGTTGTCGGCCGTCCGTGGAAGCGGCACAAGAAGCACCTGCCGGGGCAGGCGGCGTCGACGACACTGTGAGCCACCCGTCCGGCCCCCGCTTCCAGGCACAGAGCCCACCGGACTGCGTCGCCTGCTCAAACATTTCGAGCCGCTCAGCCAGATCGCACGGGCGGCGAGGTTCTACCCAGCCCGACTGGCGGTTATCGTCTTCGCCGCCATCATCATGGTGGTCACACTCCTGCTCAGCCTTCCGATCGCCACGGCGAGCGGAAAGCAAGCCGACTTCCTCGACGCCCTGTTCACCCGCCACCTCGGCGGCGTGCGTCACGGGCCTGAGCACCGTGGACACAGCCACCTCACTGGGTCCGCCTTCGGGCACGTCGTCACTATCCTGGCCGCCGCCGTGGGCGTCTGGGGGCATGACCTTGCATCATCCTGTCCCTGGCGGTACTCACGCCACGGGACTGACTCAGCGGATGCTGGCCGCCCGGAGAACCAGTCGCGCCTGAGCGAGGTGGGCCGCCCCTTCGCGCCGTCATCTCACGGCCACCGGCTGCGAGCCTCCTCCTCACGCCTGCGTGCTGCCCCGCCTCCCGGGCCATGGCGCTCTGATGTGGGGCACTTCTGTGCACGCGGCATTCATGGCACTGTCGATCTCAACAATGCCGGCTTCGTCATCATGCCCGGAGGGCCTGCGCATGCCTACGCCACCGACTGGTGGATCGGCCTGCCGATCATCCTGGGGACCTTCATGGCGCCGTCGGCTTCCCCGTGATTCTGGACATCATGAGCCGACGACGCAAGCCCCGGACATGGAGCCTGCACACGAAGCTGACCCTGACGACCTACCTGGCCCTCACCGGCGCCTCAACCCTCGCCATCGCCACCTTCGAGTGGAACAACCCGCTCACCTACGGAGCACTGCCCACGGGTGGCAAGATCATGACCGCGCTGATCACCCAGCGTCAACGCCTCGTCCGGGCGTCCACGATCCCGCCCGAGCATACGCACGAGGCCACCTGGTTCCTCCAGGACGCCCTCATGTTCGTCGAGGCGGCTCGGCCTCGACGGCCGGCGGCATCAAGGTCTCCACCTTCGCGGTCCTGCTTCAGCGATCCTCGCCGAGGCTCGCGGTGACCAGGACATCGAGGCCTTCGGGCGGCGCATCACGCCCTCGACCGTGCGCCTGAGCGTGGCGGTGGCCTTCATCGGCGCCAGCGTCATCGGGTTCGCCACGCTCCTGCTCCTGCAGATGACCAACCTGTCCCTGGACCGGATCCTCTTCGAGGTCATCAGCGCGTTCGCGACCGTGGGCCCGTCTCACGGGCATCACCCCATCTCTTCCCGCGAGCGCCAAGCACGTCATCGTGGCGCCTGCGTTCGTCGGCCGCGTGGGCACGATGACGGCGGCCAGCGCCCTGGCACTGCGCGAGCGGCGCCGCGTCATCCGGATGCCCTGAGGCCAGCCCGATGATCGCTGGCGCCTGCCGGCCGATTCCATGCTCTGCTCACCCAGCAGCCCGCAGACACCAGCGGAACGATCGCCCCCTCGGGTTCCGACCCGTCCGGGGCGAGCAGGTGTCCGAGGGTCGCGGCCGCACTCCTCCACATCCGCGCGGCCGGTGATGAGCCTGCTCGACGATCAGCCCGAAGGACACACTTGGATCAGGGAGGCCAGCTGCTCGGGATTCAAAACGAGCGGAGATCGTTCCAACCCCTCTGCCCGTTGCGGCACAGGCGTGATGAGTCCGCTGCGGATGTCGTGGTAGTTCTCCTGGACCATGACGCGCATCCGGGATCACGAGTCAGCCTCGCCCCAGGCGTGATAGGCCAGTGGCGCCCAGGCGCTCAGTCCGACGTCGTCAGCATCCTGTGGGCCTCGCCTCGCCGAGCGGATGCCTGCCGCGAGGTGGAGGCTGCCCGCCGGCGTGCTGCTCGATGTCGTCGCGCTCGTAGCTGAGCAGGACGAGCGCCTCGATGAATCTCGCTCGAAGTCGGCAGCACTCGACTCGGCGAGTCGCTCGATCCGGCTCGACGAGCGGCCCCATCCGCCGAGCCAGGACCTCGCGCATGAGAGAGAGCGCTTGCCCTCGGGAAGTAGCGGTACACGGCCGACGACGACATCCCGGCTGCGGCAATGACCTCGTCCATAGAGTGGCCTGGAAGCCGCTGCGGGCGAAGCACTCGGCGGCCTGCGCATGATTCGGGCTCTTGTGCTCTCGGTGAGCGGCGGTCACTCGCGGCATGAACTCAGGATAAGCGACCCAGAACAGCTCAAATCGAAACGATCGTTGTTGACTGGTCGTCACGCACCTCCTAGACTCCAGCGCAAACGAAAACGATTGTTTTGATGTGGAGGCTATGATGACATCCTCAGTGGCATCCGCTCTCGCGAGCGGACCGAGTCGGCACAGGGAGACAGGAGGAGACGATCGTCGATTTCGCAGGCGGGCCCGGCCGCCGCGCGGCTCATGGTCAGCGCCGTCCTCACCCAGCTGATGATCGTCCTGGACCTGACGATCATCGCCATCGCCCTGCCCTCAGATGCAGGACGACCTGGGAATGACCGTGTCCCAGAGCCCGTGGACGGTCACCGGCTACAGCCTGGCCTTCGGTGGTCTGGGTGCTCGGGGAAGGCTCTGCGCCGTGGTGGGCATCCGCCGCTCCTACCAGGTGGGACTGATCGGCTTCTGGGGTCGCCAGCCTCGCAGCCGGGATGGCGACCTCCTTCCCCATCCTGCTGGTGGCCCGCGTGGCCCAGGGCTGCTTCGGCGCCCTGCTGGCCCCCACCTCCCAGTCAGCTGCTCACGTGACCTTCACCGAGAGCGCACCGAGCGCGAACGTGTTCGCGATCTTCGGCGCCACTCGGCGGTCTGGGAGCGGCCGTCGGCCGCTGGTCGGCGGAGCCCCTGACCGACTGGATCAGCCCTGGCGCTGGGCGCTCTACATCAACATCCTCCTGGCCACCGCCGCTCTTCTCATCGGCAGCGCAGCCCGCCGGCCGACCAGCGCGACCGTGGCTCACGCATCACCGACGACCTGACCGGCCTGGTCCTGGGATGCGGGGACATGCTTCAGCGCCGTCTACGGGCTCGACCGCCCAGCAGACCTCCTGACCTCGACGTCGACCGTCAGGCTGGCTGGCACTCGGCGGCATCGCCGCGGTGCTGTTCGTGGTCCGCGAAGCTTTCGCGAATCGTCCGGTGCTACCCCTGTCGATGATGGCACTACCGGTGCGGGCTGCCTCCTACGCCACGCAGTTCATCGCCGGCGCCGGCCAGATGGGCGCGATCATCTACCTGACCTACTACATGCAGAACCACTTCGGCTACTCGCCCTTCAAGAGCGGAGTCGTCTTCCTATGGTTCTCGCCCTGATCGCCACCGCGATCCCGGCCGGGCGCGTCATCGTGCCCAGGCTCAGCACGCGGCACCCCTGCCGCCAGCTGGCGGTGCTGACCGGCCCTTCCCTCATCTTCTCGCGTATGACGACGCAGTCCTCCCACTCGCAGCGTGGCGCTGCCCGGCCTCATCGTCTTCGGATCGGTCTCAGCTGACGATGCCGGTCACCTTCAACTCCGGCACGCGCGGGGTGGATGCGAAACGGACCGGACTGGCCTCGGCGATCCTGAGCGCCGCCCAGCAGATCGGCGGTTCCTTCGGAGTCGCGCTCATGACCTCCTTACGCCACCCAGCACGCCGAGGACTACGTGGCCGAGCACCTGAGGAGGTCAGGGCGGCCGCCATGGAGGCGATGATGCGGGCCCAGGCCCTGCCGCAGTCGCCCGCGGGCGAGCAGATCATCGAGGCCCTCAAGGCCCAGCTCGTCGATCGGGCCCAGATCGAGGCATACGCCGGCGGATTCACGATGATGGCCTGATCCTGGCTGGGGCCGGGGCGGTCTGGTGGCCTGCGTGGATCACCCTGAGCGTCCGCCGTCGTCGCACGCGGTAGCGTAGGAGCCACCGTCCAACGGCCGACCCTCAGGAGACCCTCATGCCCGCCCCCACCCTCGCGTACCGACTCCACGCTTGTCATCGGCTGACGCTCGGCTCCGCTGTTGCCGCCACCCTGGACCGGCTCGGGCGCGAGGTGCTGGGCCGTGGAGGCCAATCCTGCGATCGTGCGCCAGTGGACCGGCCGCATCCCGCTGGTGGAGGCCGACGCCACGGACGTGGAGGCCCTGGAGCAGCTGGGCGCCACCGAGTTCGGCACGGCGGTCGGGGGTGGCGACCTCTGGGAGGCCTCCGTCCTCATCACCGGCAACCTCGTGGACCTGGAGACGCCCCAGATCTGGGCCACAGGCCATCTCCTGCGCCCACGGGCGCATCCTGCGACGCATCGGCGCCCACCACGTGGTCTCACCCCGAGTTCTGACGCCGGTCAGCGCGCCGCCCACCTGGTCTCGGGACGCATGCTCGACTACATCGAGATGGAGAAGGGCGGCTCTACCATCGTCAAGATGCGCCCGCCCACGGAGCTGCACGGATTCACCATTGGCCGAGTCCAAGGTGCGCTCGCCAGGGGTGACCGTCTTCGGTCTCATGAGCCCGGGCGAGCCTTTGAGTACGCCACCCCTGACACGCTGGTCTCCGCCAGAGGACGCTGGTCGTCGGTGGGGACGCCGCCCTCCTGGAGCGCTTTTGCCAACCGCGCCTGAGCGGCGCGAGCCTCGCAGGGCCCGGAAGGCCCTCAGAAGGCGGAGAGCTGGGAGCGCTTGTGCTCGGCGGCGCCGTCGGCCTCAGCAGCCACGGCCGCGAGGTCTCTTGCCGATCCCGGCGGCGCCGTAGGCACCGAGCAACCCTCGACGAAGGGCGCTGCGGAGAGCCGGACCCGCTCGGCCACGGCCGGCTCCAGCATCTCGAGCCATCTCGGCACTCATGATGCCGCTGCCCAGGTCCGTCAGCATCAGGACGCCGTCGCAACGGTCGGCGAGCGGCTCTGACGACGGAGACGATCAGGCCGGGCATCGGTACCCAGCCCCGTCGGCCAGCCTGGCTGGGCAGAGCTCAACGGGGACGTCGACGCCACGATGAGCCGGCGCCAGGGTCGAGGGCGGCCTCGGCCAGAGCACGGGAGTGGGAGACCAGGACGATGCCGACACTCACCGAGGCGACGCTCGACCGCTCCGGGCTGAGGGAGCGGCACAGGATCGGAGGAGACTGCGGACCACGGGCTCACACTGTCCTGCGGGCCACGACGTCGTCGAGGGCCGCGAGAAGAAGGCGGTGGAGGCGGCACGGGGTCGATGTGGCCGGCCGAGCGCCCCCAGGTAGGAGGCCCGCCCTTGGCGGCGACCATGGCTTGGTGGCGTCGCGCTCGGCGGCGGCTACGCGCAGCGGCCGCAACACCCTGCGACGAGATCATCGGGATGGGTGCGCAGCCTCCAGGGCCGGGCTCCAGGCGTCGAGCATGGTCTCTCCCCGTGGTGGCGCGCCCACGCGCGGCGATACCACCGATCCCTGGCCTCCAGCCTCGGCCGCGAGCGCTCGCGCGTCGATGCCGTCCTGCCCTGACAGAGCGCCGCCGGTGCGCAGGAAGAAGGTTCCGCACAGAGGCCCCGCGGCCCCCGACGGTGAGACTCAGGTCGTGCCGACCTTCTTGAGCAGTGCGTCGGCGGCGGTGAAGCCGCCGGCCCTCACCGCGTCAACCGCAGCAGCCAGGCCGCGCTTCATATTGGTGCCACGGTTTACGTCACTCAATGGCGGCGTCCAGCTCGGTGAGCTCCTCGGCGTGCTCGCCGATGAGCTCGGCGCTGCGACGCACCCAGGCCTCCAGGTCGGCCACACTCAGCGTCTGCCGGGCGGATCCTCGTCCGCCGTCATCTCGCTTCTCCTTCAGCTCTTTCCGCCGCCCGCAAGAACCGCGGGCGACGCGATTGTGCCAGACCCTCACATGCCCCAGCGCAGGCCGGGGTGTCACGGGGCGTCCCCACAGACGTAGCAGCTCGGCGTCGGCGCGCACCAGGGTCAGGAGCAGCCGGCCATGTCGAGACTGGTGATGTAGTTACCCACGAGGTTACGCGCCACCGTGATCCCGGCACCCCTGAAGGAGGCGGGCGATCTCGCCGTACATGAGGTAGAGCTCGAGCAGCGGGTGGCGCCGGCATGCCGTTCACTCATGGCGATGACGCCCCATCAGGACCGGCGGGCTCTAGCTCGGTCAGCTCGGCCAGGGATCGGGGTGACGAGGCGCTCGGCGACCTCGGCCGCGGAGGCGACCTTTCACGGTGACGGCCGGGCTCTGTGGATGCCGATGCCGATCTCCATCTCGTCGGCCGGAAGGTCGAAGGAGGGCTTGCCGTTGGCCGACGGCGCAGGAGGTCAGCGCCATGCCCATGGAGCGGCCGCGGCGCTGACGCGCGCGGCGATGCCGGCGACCCGTCCAGCGGGCGTCCCTCCTCCGCGGCGGCGCCCGCGATCTTCTCCACCATGACGGTCACGCTCTACGCCAGCCGCCGTCCGGCGGTGTAGAGGGAGTCCTCGACGGCGACGTCGTCATTGGTGACGACGCTGGCGACCTGATGCCGGAGTCGGCGTCGACGATCCCGGCCGCCATCTCGAAGTTCGTGACGTCGCCGGTGTAGTTCTTGACGATGTGCAGGACGCCGGCGCCGCGGTCGACGGCGGTGGTGGCGGCGACCATCTGGTCGGGGACCGGAGAGGTGAAGATCTCGCCGGCACAGGCTGCGTCGAGCATGCCGGTGCCCACGAATCCACCGTGAAGGGGCTCGTGCCGCCGCCGCCGGAGATGATGGCGACCTGCCCTTCTCCTGCGCTGGTGGCGGTAGACGATGCGCTGGTCGAGGTCGACGTCGAGCTCGTGGGGGTGGGCGGCGCGCTACTCGCAGGGCGTCCGTGACCACGCTGTCAACGGAGTTGATGAGTTTCTTCATGGGCCTGACGCTACCGCGCCGCGGGTCTGCGCGTACCGCCAGAGGTCCCAGGGAAAAAGGTCTGTGCACATCGGTGCAGGTCACAGTGGCCCGGACGGCACGGATGCGCACCCAGGGGCCGCGTCGACAGGCACGACGGCACCCGATCGTGAGCGCAACCACCACCCCGCCTGGACGTCACCCATAGAGATTCTGGGGACCATCTGGGAGGTCCTTTTTCTGGGGCATCCTCACGGCGGTTCCAGGCAGGATAGAGACATGGACCTGTCCGTTGTCGCCATTGTGGCCACCATCGCAGCCGGTGTGCCATCCTGGTCGCAGTTGCTGCCGTTTTCTGCCGCGCGGCGCTCGACGGCGCACGCGGACCTGGCCCTCAAGGAGGCCTCACGGATCTCCCTGGGCCAGCATCTCGCGGATCAACGAGGTCCAGTCGGAGGCGAGCTGGCCCGCCTGGCGGCGCGTCACGCCGCCGAGCGACTGCGCTCCATGACCAAGGAACGCACGACGCCGGACAGTGTCGCCGCCTACCGCGTCTTTTCTGAGGGAGGTCGTCGAGGACCGAGCACCTCCTGGGTCCTGAAGGCACGGGGAACCATGAAGAACGAGGCGCTGGACCGGCTGCGGTGGGGCGCTCGTGGGCGGCTCGGACGAGGTACTGCGAGCGCTGCGCAACTTCGCCCTGCTGCGTACTCAGCAGCCCGAAACCCCTGGCCCAGCGCCTCACGCCATGGCCTACGCACGCCTGGAGTCCGACCTGGTCACCGCGATCCGCAACGACCTGGGATCCTCCGAGGAGTCCCTGACCGCCGACCAGATCTGGGGAGCGGTCAACGCCCGCTGCGTCGACCCGCCTTCCGGCTGGCACTGCTCAGCCCCTGGAGGACAACAGGCGCAACGCCGGACAGGACCCCACCCATTACGACCTCGACCACCTCATCAAACCCTGCCGACCGCTTGGGACCCTTTCGGCTCCGCTGAGGCCGCCGGGCCGACCGCCCCTGCACGGTCCGCACCTCCGCGCCTCCTGCCGGCGCCTCCGCCCCCAGCCCCGACGGCGCTCACGGCGTGCTCCGAACCGGGTGGCGCCAGAGGTCTCGGCGAGGGTCGCTGGAACGGTTGGGCAGAGTGCTCCAGCAGCAGAAGCAACGCCACGGACAACGACAGAGACGGCCGGAGGAGCAGCGACGGCCGGCACCGGGCTGCCTGACCCTCCGGACGTCGTGTGGGCTCCGCTCAGCCCAGGACGTCGAGGCTCGCACGCCACTGCAGCCACCGGTGCAGCATTGACCGCTGCACCCACCGGATCATCGGCTGCCACGTCCGCGGGAACCTGGGAACAGGCCGTTGCGGGCCAGCGGGCCACGGCCGCCCTCGCACCGAAACCGGCGCAGCCACATCCTGCGAGCCCAACAAGCCGCCGGGTGCCAGGGCCCTCAGCGTCCCTGTCTTCGAGGACCCGACACCCAGTCGCATCTCCCGACGTCGCCGCAGTCAGGACCCCCAGACCGCTCTGTCCACTGAGGCGACCGCCGTCCCCGAGACCGGGCTCGCCTCGTCGAAGACCACCACAGCCGCGCCACCCTCGACGACGGCCTCGATGCCGTCCGAGGGAGCAGTCGCAGCAACGGCCTCAACGGCGTCGGCCGTTCCAGCCGGGACCTCGACAACGTCGGCCAACACCGAGGAGACAGAGCCCGTCTTCGCTCCGGCCTTCCCCGAGGCGCTGACCAGGAGCCGTGCGGCTGAGCCGAGCGCACCGATCGCAACAGACGCGCCCTCCGCAGCCGCCCCGGCACAGCCCGCACCGACGCAGCCACGATCCACCCGCACTCGCGCGAGCTCAGCGTCCAGACCCCCAGCCGCCTCTCCAGTGAAGGCCACGGCAGTCGCCGCTCAGACGGTCACGGTACCGACGGGGCCTCAGGCAGGTTCTCAGCCTCCACCCTGCCGCGTCCGCACCGCTCACCGCCGCGGCAGGGACCGGTGGCTGCGCATCGTCCCGCCCCGGGGCCTGACGGAACCATCCGCACAAGCACCGGGCCACGCCGGTGGTCCCTCCCGCCTCATCGGGTCCTCCTGGCCTCAACGTCCCCAGCCGGCCGATCAGGGCTCCGCCGTGGCCGCAGCCGGTGCCGTCCCCACCAGCGCCGTCGGATCTCACCGGGCACCTGCCGTCCCGGCACGTACGGCCGCTCGAGCCGGATCCACCCACGCAGCCGACCCGGACACTCAGCAGACCGTCACCGTCACAACGGGTCCTTCGGCAACGGCTGCAGCGACGTCGGAGAGCGCACCGGCGTCCGAGGCCTGGTCCTTCACTCCCCGTCCTTGCAGGACTCCACTGAGATCCCCCTAGGCTCGCGGCGCCTGAACCAACCTCTCCGACCACCGGGTCGTTCTCCCCATCCCATCCGGGGCCCCCGGCCCCGTCCACCGTGACAGAATCCGGGTGCGGAAGCCACCCGGCTTCCGCAGAAGGGAGCCGGCACGTGAGCGTCTTCGCCTGGTGCGCGATCATCGGCTGCGTCACGCTCCTGACCGGTGTCGTGCTCGACGGGGTGCTGGACGCGTCCTCCCCGACGGGTTGGTGCCGGTTCTGGCTCTGCCGGTAGCCGTGTTCGGTGCGATCGGCATGGTGATGACGGCGATGTCCGGTTCCACCGCCACGCACGTTCCAGTGGCGATGGTGGGGAGTCCCGACAGCGCTGGGGATCGCCTCGGGCGCGGTGACACGCTGGCTGTGGAACCGTCTCGAGACGGACCATGCCGCTGGATGCGGCTCCACCCACCGCCGCTGAGCTCGTCGGCGAGAAGGTCACCGTCCTGTGGTGGAAGGACGGCAGCGGCGAGGTCCGTGCCATCACCCGCGGCAACCAGCTCACACTGCCGGGCCCGCTCGGAGGAGCCGTTGCGCTCGGGCCAGAGCGCCTGGGTGCTCGACGCCGTCGACTCCACCCTCACCATCACTCCGTGGGGGCAGGTCGACAGCTGAGCGGCGCCAGGTGGCGACGCCGGCCTCCGCCGCCCGTCCCCCGCTGCCACCCGGCTCCCGCTACCGCCTCGGATCCGCCCTTCCACGGCCTCCGGCCTCCGCCGCCCCGTCCCTTCATCTTTCCCCAGCTCCCGATAAAGAAAGGAACACCGCATGGACGCAATGCTCATCGGCGCCATCGTCATCATCGTCATCATCGCGCTGCTCGTAGTCGCCTACCTGTTCAGCCGGATCGTCGTCGTCCCCTCCAACCTCACCGGCCTGATCTCCGGCTCGAACAGGGGCACGGTCAAGATCATCCACCCCGGTGGACGCGACTTCGTCCTGCCGGTCATCCAGACCATCCAGTACCTGCCCTTCACCCAGACCACGATCGGATTCAAGGTCACCGCCGAGGACGAGAACAAGATCAACGTCAACGTCGCCGCCGTCGCCGCCGTCAAGGTGGGTGACTCCGACGAGCAGGTACGCGCCGCGGCCAAGCGCTTCCTGGGCAAGCCCAACACCGACCAGGCCATCGCCGACTCCGCCCGTGAGGCTCTCATCGGCTCCCTGCGCTCGATCATCGGGCACATGACGGTCACCGATCTCATCTCCGACCGCGACGCCCTCCAGCGCAACGTCTTCGACGACGCCAAGAGCATCATGGCCAACATGGGCCTGGAGATCGACATGCTCCAGGTCTCCGAGATCACTGACGCAGGCGGCTACATCGAGTCCCCTGGGGGTGCCCGAGCAGCAGCGCGTTGAGAAGGACGCCCGCATCGCCCGGGCCAACGCCGAGCGCGAGGCCCGCGACGCCGAGGTCACCTCCCGTCAGCAGATCGCCGAGCGCGAGCGCGACCCTGTCCCTGCGTCAGGCCCAGCTCTAGGCTGAGACGGACAAGGCCCAGGCCGACGCCGACCCGCCGGCCCGATCGCCCGCGCCGCCAAGGAGCGCGAGATCGCCATCATCGGACAGGAGGCCGCCGAGGCCAAAGCCGCCCTGACCGAGCGCGAGCTCGACTCCACGGTCCGCAAGCCCGCTGACGCCGCCCGCTACCAGCGCGAGCAGGAGGCTCAGGCCTCAAGACCGAGGCGCTGCTGCGCGCCCAGGCCGAGGCCGAGCGCACCCGCCTGGACGCTGAGGCGCAGGCCCAGGCCACCGTGGCGCGCGCCGAGGCCGAGGCCAAGGCGACCGCGGCTCGGGCCCGCGCCGAGGCCGACGCGATCGCGGCCCGTGGTCAGGCCGAGGCCGACACGATCCGCGCCGCCGGTGAGGCTGAGGCCAAGGCCATGAGTGACAAGGCCGACGCCCTGGGCTAAGTACGGCGAGGCCGCCACCCGCCAGATGCTGCTGGACAAGGCCCCCTGAGATCGCCTGGGCCCTGAGCGAGCTGCTGGCCAGCGCGCGACCTGTCGATCATCTCCACCGAGGGCGCCTCCGCCCTGCCCAAGGCCGTGGCCAGCAACGTCGAGCAGCTCGATGTCATCCTGCGCAGCCTCGTGGGCACCGGCCTGACTCGACATGGTGGGCACCCGCCCTGCGGGCTCCAGTTCCTCCGACGGGGAAGAGGGCATACCCGGTCGACGTCGTCGATCACCAGGAGGGCTGAGAGTCAAGCTGCCGATAGGCAAAACGGCGACTCCTGACGCGGCCGGGTACAGGATTTCGTGCCCGGCCGCGTAACATGTCCCCAACAATCTTCCAGACTCATCCAGACTCCAGCAACGGGCAGGTCAACATGCGACGTCGCGCCTCCTCATCGCCGCGCTCGGCACCACCATGGGCGCCAGTGCCGTCTCTGAGCGGCTGCGCCAGTATCAAGCGGCGCATCGCACGCGCGTGGGCCCCACAGTCAACCACGCTCCTTCACGCGTCACTGTCCAAGCCCCCGAAGGCCACCGCCATCCCTGACCGCCTTCGGCCCGGAGCCGGTGTGGCCCTACGCGCATCGAGGAGAACAAGAATCGGCCGTGGCCCACCAACGCGACGATCGTGGCCGCCCACGGTCCTTCCTCATCGCCTACGACATGGGCGACATCGAGAACACCACCCTGTCCGGCGACCGCCCCATCATCGTGGACCCTCAGGGGCCGACGAACTACGCGATCGTCCCCGACGACCTCGAGCACAGGTACCGCATCGAGCAGATGACCCCGCCTCCGATCACTGGCGTTATCGAGGAGAACCGCGTCGCCCCCTGGTCCCGGCACGCTCGTCACCGAGCAGTTCATCAGCGCCGGCGTGTGCGACGACGAGTTCGCCTATCTCATCACCGGCACCGAGGTCGTCAGGATCGGCCAGCCTCCCGAGAACCGCGGGCGGATGAGCCTACTCAAGATCCGTCTGGCCGACCGCAGCATCGTTGCCAGCACGTTGCTCGGGGAGGGCTCGCCTCAAGGCGAAGGAGGCGACCCTACCGCGCCGGCTCCTCGATCTCGCTGACCTCCGACGGCGCCAGCCTGCTGGTCACGAGCAGCATCCCGCACCGAGCCCTGAAGCTGTCTGCGGCCGACCTTCCAGTGCAGCCTCGACCTCGCCTCGACGACGTCCCAGAACTTCGGCGCGGTGGATGGCGGCGAGGCGGTGGCCCTGCTCAGTGACGACGACAGGACCCAGACGGCCGTCGTCACCCTCGCCGATGGCGTCACCCACCCCTGGAGAACACGAATGCCTGGATTGTTCACCAGGGCTATCTCTACGCCGTCGGCAGCCGCACAAGCGATCGCCCCGGCTCTGAGCGAATCATCAACCTCGCCACCGGCGAGCAGGTCGAGCTCGAGGAGATGCCGGACGACTACGTGGAGCACAAGCAGGCGACCGTGAGCGCGAGCAACGGCGTCATGATCAGAAAGAGCGACTACATCCAGGTCCGCAAGAACGGCTCCGCAACCGCAGTCCTCTCCCGGAAGTCGACTGAGAAGGAGACCTACAGGAGTGCTGCGATCTACGGGTCCGTCCTTTACCTCACCCTCAACGGTGGCCGTCTGCGCCTGGTCGACCTGAACACCGGCAAGGTGATCCAGGATTCCAAGACCAGCAATCCCAACGAGATGGTGACGGTGACGCCCTACGGCTTCTGCAACGAGATCAACTTCTACCCGGCCACCGCCTGGCAGTCCTAGGACAAGGACGGACAGGGAGGTATCATCCTCACAGTTATCCGCACTGTCCGGGGGCGGCTGAGAAGTCAGTAGCAGGCACGTTGGTGCACGTCCGCGAAGGAACAGGGACTCGCGCAACAGCGTTATCTATCGGCCAGTGCGCCCCAGGGCACGTACAGCACGAGCGGCCGCCGGCGTCACCTAGAACGGGCTATGAACATTCGTGCGCCGGCTGTGGTGACGAGGGTCCACCGGCTCCGAAGAATCGTCAGTGAAACCGGATATCACTGACGAATGAAGGAGCGCACGCATGAGCGAGAGGATCAGGCTGGCCGACCTCGACGAGCAGATGCAGGGGGCGATTGCAGGCACCAGACAGCGGGTAGCCGACCTGCACGCCGAGCTGCCCCGGTGGGGCCTGGTGGTGTGGACCGCCGGCAACGTCTCCGAGAGGGTCGTCGTCGACCGCGGCGACGGTCCCGTCAAGACCGACCTGTTCGTCATCAAGCCCTCCGGCGTCTCCTACGACGAGCTGACCGCGGACACGATGGTGATCTGCACGCTCGACGGCGAGAAGATCGACGACGGGACGCCGGCCTCGCTGACGCCCTCATCAGACACCGCCGCCCACGCCTACGTCTACCGGCACCGCGACGACGTTGGTGGCGTCGTCCACACCCACTCCCCTACGCCACCGCCTGGGCCGCACGCCGAGAGCCGATCCCCTGCGCCCTGACGATGATGGGCGACGAGTTCGGCGGCGACATCCCGATCGGCCCCTTCGCCCTCATCGGGGACGACTCAATCGGCCGCGGCATCGTGGAGACCCTGGAGGACTCGAGGTCGCCGGCGGTCCTCGCGGCCAACCACGGTCCCTTCACCGTCGGCAGGGACGCGCGCGACGCCGTCAAGGCCGCCGTCATGTGCGAGGAGGTCGCCCGCACGATGAGCATCGCCGAGCAGCTCGGCGACGTGAAGCCGATCCCGGCCGACATGGTGGATCGTCTCAACGACCGCTACCAGAACGTCTACGGCCAGCACTAACCGGGCGGCACTAGGGCGCACCACGTGTGCGGGGGCCGGAACCCAGCTGGTTCCGGCCCCGCACTGTTCGTGCTGTCTCCGCCTCCGGAGGCTAGGGACGGCTCAGATGTCCTCGAGGACCTCGCCCTGGTCTCCCGGGCCAGCATGTAGACGAAACCGCCCAGGGCCAGCATGGCCGCGAAGAAGAGGAAGGCCGGGAAGACAGCCGCCAGCGGGTGCGCCAGCTCCTTGAGGTTGTCCGAGCCGATCATCGCCCCCATGAGCAGCGGGCCGACGATCTTGGCGATCGCGCCGATGCCGTAACCCAGTCCGAGTCCCGTGCCTCGGGCGTCATTTGAGGGAACTGCTCACCGCCGAAGGCGTTGAGGATCCCGAAGGCGCCGTCGCCGAAGCCCATGGTGATGCAGATGCCGGTGAAGAAGATGATCCAGGAGGTCTCCCAGTGGGCGGAGAAGGCCACGATGACCGCGCCCAGGGCGCCGATGAGGCCGAAGGAGAACATCGTCCAGCGCCGCCCGATCCGGTCGGCGAGCCAGGCCGAGGCCAGTCGGCCCGAGGAGATCCACCAGGAGACCCCCATGAAGAGCGTGCCCACGGTGTCGGCGTTGATGTCGTCGAAGCCGACCTCCAGGAGCGTCTGTCCCCAGGACTGCACGGTGAAGGATCCCAGGATGAAGCAGAAGGAGCCGATCGAGACGATGAGCAGGGGCCTGAGATGCTTGCGGAACAGCTCGGAGTAGGCGATGCGCTGCTCGGTCTCAACCGGAGGCAGGGCGCCCACGACGTCGGGGCTCAGCTCCAGGGCCCAGGCGATGGACTCGCGGGCCTCGCGCTCACGGGCCCTGGGAGAGCAGGAAGCGGGCGACTCTGAACGATCCTGATCCAGGCCAGCAGCAGGATCGGAACGGCACCCAGGGCGATGAGACCGCGCCAGTTGTCGTGCATGGCGCGCTGTCCCAGGGAGCCCAGGAAGAGCCCCAGCGGGATGAACACCGAGCCGAGCCCGGCCAGCAGACCGCGCTGCCTGGTGGGGACGAACTCCTGGACGTAAGGGAATGGAGACGATATTGAGGCCCCCAACGCCCACGCCGACCAGCACCCGCAGGAGGGCGAGCATCATCCACCAGCCGGTGGGGGTGAACACCGAGGCCAGGGTGAAGATGGCGAAGAGCAGGACGCACCAGAAGAAGGTGCGTCGTCGGCCCATCCGGTCGGCGGCCCGGCCCCACATGACCGATCCGAGGACCGTCCCCAACCCGGAGCATGCCAGGATGACGCCGGTCTCGAAACCTCCCAGGCTCCACTCCTTCTGGAGCTGGACGACGGCGAAGCCGATGAGGAACATGTCGAAGAACTCCGAGACGTTGGCGACGATCGCCAGCCCGATGATGCTTCGCTGGTGGCCCGTCAGGGGCCGGGAGTCGATCTGTTCAAGGGCGCTCATGGCGGCAGCTCCCGGTGCCGCGCGTCCCGATACGGTACTCATATGCAGTCCAATCTATGGTGAAGTCGGTAGGCGGCCGGTCAGCGGACGATGTCAGAGCCCTGCGTCTGGAGCAGTTCGGCGGGGCGCACGTGGGTGAGGTCTCCGTGGTGGGTCAGGGCCAGGGAGGCGACCTTGGTGCCGATCTCGATGCCGCGGCTCACGTCGCCGTCGAGCCAGCCGTGCAGGGTGCCGGCCACGAAGGAGTCGCCCGCCCCCGGGCGGTCGACGACAGGGACGGACTTGATCTCGTAGACGCGCTCGCCCTCGGCCGCGGTGGACAGGTAGGTGCCGGCGCGCCCGTCGGTGGACACGACCGTGGGGGCCCCGATCTCCTCGCGCAGGTTGCGGCACACGTCCACACCCTGGCCTGGGACGCCGAAGACGATACCGGCGTCGATGCGCGAGCAGAAAAGGATCGAGGCTCCCCTGGCGATCGGCTCCAGGACCGCCCGGGCCTGCTCGCCGTCCCACAGCAGGGAGCGGAAGTTGACGTCGAGGGCGACGTCAACACCCCGGTCCCGAGCGGCGTCGGCGACGTAGCGCACCACCCGGGCGGTCTCGGGAGTCAGGGCCGCGGTGATCCCGGTAAGGAAGACCAGGCGGGTATCGAGCAGGGCGTCCCAGTCGAAATCCTCAGGGACGATGCTGCGGAAGGGCGTGTACTCGCGGTCGTAGGTGACCTTGCCCGGCAGCGGGAACTCGCCCGGTTCGAGGAAGTAGAGGGCGACGCGCCCCTCGTCGGTCATGACGACGTGGCTCATGTCCACACCGACGGCGGAGTACTCCAGCGCGATGCGGTCGGCCAGCTCACCGCGAGGGCAGCTTGGTGGTCCAGGCGGTGGAGCGGCCGAGCTCGGACAGGAGCCCGGCGACGTTGGCCTCGGAGCCGGCGGCGGTCATGCGCAGGGACCGGGCGGTGGCCAAGCGGTCCCCACGCTCGCAGGTCAGCCGGATCTGTCCCTCGCCAATGGTTGTCAGGTCGTACCTCATTGTCGATTCTCCTCTGCAGCGGCTGCGGTGCCGCTCGTGGTTCGGGTGGTGGTTCGGGTGCGGTCGTACGGTCCGATAGGTGGTGAAACGGCAGGAGACGATGGGATCCGATCGTTGCGGGAGCGTCCCTACGGCGCCACGATGGCAATGCCCGCCGAGGCGGCCCGGTCCTCGATGAAGGTGCGGGCAACGGCGCAGCGGCTCAAGGAGTCCGGAACGTCGTCATTCCACATCTCGATCATGAGGCGGCCGCTCCAGCCCTGGGCGGCCAGGAGCTCGAAGGAACGGTCCCAGTCGACGACGCCGGCGCCCATCTCCACGCGACGCGGCTCACCGGGGCGCACGTCCTGGCGTGCATCGCCACCATGTGGCCGCGCCCGGCGGCGAGCTCGACTCAGGGTCGAGTCCCTGCTCGGCGATATTGCCCAGGTCGGGATAGAGCTGGAGGTAGGGCGAGTCGACGGCGTCGACGAACTCCATCGCCTTGGTCAGGGAGGTGACGTCGTCGCCATCGACGTTCTCGATCCCCATGACGACGCCCAGGCGCGCGGCCAGCGGGACGGCGTCGGCCAGGAGCTGGGTATACCAGTACTCGGCGTCGGGATTCGGATCCTCGTAGTAGCAGTAGTAACCGGCGAGCTGGATGACCGGGACACCCAGGTCGTGGCAGACCTGCAGGCCCCAGGCCATCACTCGCGGGCGCGCCGGCGCACGGCCGGGTCAGCCGATCCGGGCCCGATCCGACGGTGCACGGACAGGCAGATCCCGCCGATGACGGTGCCGGTCGCCTCGGCAGCCCGGCGCACGGTGCGGCACTGCCCGGCGTCCCAGTCCAGACGAGCCTCCCGCTCGGGGGACTCGTCGATGGACAGGTCGAGGAAGGAGAAGCCGGCGCGAGGAACCTGGTCGAGGAAGACCCTCCAGGCCTCGCCATCCACCCGGCTCCCGGAGACCGCCAGCGGCCCGCTGCGCAGAGCCTTCTCGTAGATGCCCAGACTGATGCCGGCCGCGAGCTCGGCCGCGGCGCCGGCCCGTGCAGTCTCTGCTGCTGCGGTGCTCATGGCCACACCTCCTCCAGGGTGGCACGCAGCTCGGCGGCCGCGCGGGCAGGGGTCCTCGGCGGCGACAATCGCCCGGCCGGCGATGACGATGCCGACTGCACGTCCAGCGAAGGCGGGCAGGTCGGCGGGGCTCACGCCGCCGGTAATGGTGACGGTGAAGCCCATGGCGGCCAGCTCATCGATCCGGTCCATGTCCTCGCTCTTCCAGGACAGGTCACCGGAGGCCTCCCGGTCGCGGGAGCGCTTGACGATAACGTGCTCGACACCGGCCTGGCGCCAGGCGCGGGCGCGTTCGGCGTCGAACCACTCGTCGGCCAGCTCGACCTGGACCTCGCCGCCGAGCTCGTCGGCCACCTGGCAGACCTGGTGGATCGTGGACATGGAGGCGCCGGCCACGCAGGAGACGAGGTCTGCCCCGGCCTCGAAGGCCAGGCGGGCGATCTTGGAACCGGCCTCGGCGATACGCACGTCGGCGAGGACCTGCTTGTCCGGGAAGAAGGCCCGGATGGCGCGCACGGCGTGAAAACCCTCGCACAGGACAGGGATGGTGCCGCACTCGATGACGTCGACATAGGGTGCGGCCTGTTGAAGCGGACCGAGCGCGCTGGGTAGATCGAACGTGTCCAGGGCGATCTGGAGCCTGGGGGTTGGAGGCTGCCGGGTCATGGTGATGACTTCTCCTCTCAACCGGCCAGGGGCTCGAAGGCGAAGAAGGTGGCGGCGTTGCCCACCAGGAGATCCTGGACGTAGGCGGGGTCGACGCCCTCGTCCTTGATGAGACGGGGGCAGAAGACGGCCGGGTCGTAGTCGATGCCGGAGACCGACCCGTAGGCCTTCTGGTAGGAGGCCTTGCCCGAGTCGGTGCCCAGGAGGATCTGCTTGCCGTAGCCCTTGGCCCCCAGGGTCTTGATGAGGTCGACCCGGGCGTTGTCGGGCACGTACTTGATGCGGTTGGTGCCGTCGAGCTCGACGTAGGCGCCGGTGGCGACGATCTGTTCGTGGACCCACGGGTCCCAGTTGCGCTGGATATGACCGATGGCGATCTTCTCCGGGGCAACGCCCTGCTCGATGAGGAAATGGGCCTGCTCGGGGCCGCAGGTGCCGGCGGTGACGTGGGTATTGATGGGCGCACCGGTCTCCTTGGAGGCGATGGCCACGGCCTGGCCGGTCTTGACCTCCCAGTCGGTGATCCTGCCGTAGGCGGTGGCCCACTTGATGCAGCCAGCCCGGATGTCAGTGCGCTTGACGAGCGGGCCCATGTAGTCGTTAGCATCGACGCCCTCGACGACGTCGGCTATGAGCAGGTCGGCGATCTCGGCGACCGTGTACTGGCTGACCCAGGACTGGCGCCATTCCAGTAGACCTTCTGCTGGTGGAAGCCGGTGGCCTGGATGACCTGCAGGTCCGGGACGCGGTCGACGACATCGCGCAGCGTAAGTACGCCGCGTCCCGACGAAGCCGGGCACATGTCGACAATGGTGGCGCTCGGTGCGAAGCGCTGGAGGCCCTCAACGAAGAAGGTGGCCTCCTGGACCGCCTTGTCCTCGTCGATGAGAAGGTGGTCGGGGTCGATATAGACCTCTCCCGCGCCGACGCGAATGAGGTGGTCGTGGGCATTGACGACTCCGAGGCTCGCGGGGTCGACGTCGCCGTGGATGGTGCGGACGATTCCCATGGGTTCTTCTCCTCCAGACGGATTTCGGTCACGTGCTGGCGGGCGCCGGCAGCGGCACAGCACAGTGCCGCCGGGCCGTGCCCGCCCATATCCGTCACGCTACGAAGAGGCGGATCGACGTCGAAGGCGAGTCATGAACAAATGTTCAGATTGACGGCACAACCGACACTCCGTATCCGAAGAAATCGTTGTCAGGACATGAGATACAATGATCACGATTGGATAACATGAACGCATGTGTGCACATCTGACTCGGGAGCGGGCCTCGCTGCTGCTGGAGGTGGCCCACCTCTACTGGGACGAGGACCTTGACCAGGCGACGATCGCCAGCAAGATGGGCTACTCGCGCCCCACGGTTTCGCGCATGCTCTCCGAGGCCCGCCGGCACGGCGTCGTCACCGTCACCGTGTCCCACCCCATTGAGCGACTCATGGCCCTGGAGGAGCGGCTGACACAGACCTTCGGGCTCAGCGAGGCGCGAGTCGCCGAGGACCGCGCCGACGGCGCCAACGGCCCGGGCGCCGAGGTCGCCCAGGTGTGCGGCGATCTGCTCCTGGAGCACTGCGGGCCCCGCAGCGTCATCGCCGTGTCCAACGGCCGGGCCGTGGGCGCAGTCGTCCATCACCTGCCCGAGCGCGTCTGGCCCGAGTCGACGGCGGTGGCGATGCTGGGCTCGGCCGGGGAGTCCTTCCATCTCGAGGACGGCCCGGACATCTGTCGTAACCTGGCCCTGCGACTAGGCGGCCACTACCGTTCACTGCCGGTCCCCCTCGTCTTCGACTCCCTGAAAACGCCCGCGCGGTGCGCAGTGAGGAGCGGGATAGCTACGACGCTGGAGCTGGCCGCCCGCAGCGACGTGGCTCTCACCGGCGTCGGCGCCGTCGAGGAGACGACGAGCAGCCCGCTCCTGCGCCGCTGGATGACACCCGCCGTCATGCGCGAGTGCCGCCGCAAGAACGTCATCGCCCACGTCTGCGGACACCACCTGGACGCCGAGGGAAACCACGTGCGCACGGCCCTGTGCGATCGCACCCTGTGCCTGGATCCCTCCCGGCTCAGCGAGATCCCCCTGGTCATCGGCGTGGCGGCGGGCCGGGACAAGGTCGATGCCCTGCGAGCCACTTTGCGTGGGAGCTACCTGTCCGCCCTCGTCACCGACGAGAGCACCGCCCGCTCCCTCCTGGAGGGCATCTGAGGGGAGGCACCGGGGCGAGTTGGAATGAACACGCGTTCATCCGTGTACTTGCCCGGCTCCGCAGAAGCGGGAAGGATCAGCCGTAATGCCCGACCGCAGGTGCGCCAGCACGGTGCTCGCGGCCGCGAGCAATATGCACCCTCATGCACAAGGAGTCCTCAGTTATGAGCGCTGAGCCGCTGCTCACCGATCTTGACCGTCAGGCCATCGCGGTTTCCAAGGCGCTGGCCGCCGACGCCGTGGAGAAGGCCGGGTCGGGCCACCCCGGTACGCCAATTTCCCTGGCGGGGGTGGCGTGGCTGCTCTACCAGCGTGAGATGGTCCACGACCCGACGGACCCGGGCTGGCTGGGGCGCGACCGGTTCGTCCTGTCCATCGGGCACGCCTCACTGGTGCAGTACATCCAGCTGTTCCTGGCCGGCTACGACATCGATCTGAGTGGCTTCACGGCCTTCCGCTCCCCGGCCGGTCTGCCGGGCCACCCCGAGTTCGGTGAGGTTCCCGGGGTGGAGACGACCACCGGACCGCTGGGGGCGGGCTTCGCCAACGCGGTGGGCCTGGCCATGGCGGCGCGCCGCGAGCACGGGCTGCTCGACGCCGGCACCCCGCTGGGCGAGTCGGTCTTCGACCACTTCGTCTACACGATCCTGGGCGACGGCTGCATGCAGGAGGGCGTGACCTCGGAGGCCGCCTCCCTGGCCGGTACCCAGCAGCTGGGCAACCTCATCGCCATCTACGACGACAACGACATCTCCATCGAGGGCAACACGGACATCGCCTTCACCGAGGACCCCTCGGCACGCTTCGAGGCCTACGGGTGGCACGTGCTCGACGTCGACTGGCGCACCGGCCCCGACGGCTACGCGGAGGACCTCCAGGCGCTGCACGAGGCCATCGTGGCGGCCCGCGCCGAGACCGAGCGGCCGTCGCTGATCCGTCTGCACACGATCATCGCCTGGCCCTCGCCGACCAAGCAGGGCCAGGAGTCCTCCCACGGCGCCAAGCTCGGGGACTGAGGAGGTCGCCGGGCTCAAGCAGGGCCCTGGGCCTGGATCCCGAGCAGAGCTTCATCCTGCCCGACGACGTCGTCGCCCACGCCCGGAAGCAGGCCGCCGAGAGCACCCGGGCCGCCCGAGCGGTCTGGGACGAGCGCTTCACGGCATGGCAGCAGGCCAACCCCGACGGCGCCGCGCTGCTGGAGCGACTTCGGGCCCACCGCCTTCCCGAGGGCCTCCAGGCCGCCCTGCCGACCTGGGAGGTCGGCCAGTGCCTGGCCACCCGTGCGGCGTCGGGCAAGGTGCTCTCCGCGTTGGCAGACGTGGTGCCTGAGCTGTGGGGCGGGTCGTCGGACCTGGCCGGCTCGAACAACACGAGTATGGCCGGCGAGCCCTCCTTCCTTCCCACTGCCCTGGCGCAGGCCGACGGTGACGGGCCCTTCGGGCGCACCATCCACTTCGGTGTGCGCGAGCACGCCATGGGATCGATCCTCAACGGCATCGCCCTGGACGGGTCTCACCCGCGCCCTACGGGAGGGCACCTTCATGGTGTTCTCCGACCACATGCGCCCGGCCGTGCGCCTGGCGGCGCTCATGCGGGCATCGGCTCGATCTTCGTGTGGTCCCACGACTCCATCGGCGTGGGTGAGGACGGCCCCACCCACCAGCCCGTCGAGCACCTGGCGGCGCTGCGCGCCATCCTGGGCCTGGCCGTGGTGCGGCCCGGGGACGCCAACGAGACCGCCGCGGCCTGGGCCGAGATCCTGGCCCGTCCGGACCAGCCGGCCGGCATCGCCCTGTCGCGTCAGAACCTCACCGTGAACGCCTCCGCCAGCGCCGCGGCCGAGGGGCGTGCGCCGCGGCGCCTACGTCCTGGCCGAGGCCACCGACGCAGGCGGCGGCCAGACCGACCCCGAGGTGGTCCTGATCGCCACTGGCTCCGAGGTCGGCGTGGCCGTGGCAGCCCGCGACGTCCTCCAGGAGCAGGGCACGCCCACCCGGGTGGTCTCCGCCCCCTGCCTGGAGTGGTTCGCCCAGCAGGACGCCGCCTACCGGGACCAGGTGCTGCCGGCCGGTGCCGCCAAGGTCGCCGTCGAGGCCGGCATCGCCCTGGGCTGGCGCGAGATCGTCGGTGACGCCGGCGAGATCGTCTCCCTGGACCACTACGGCGCCTCGGCCGCCGGCACCGCCCTGTTCGAGGAGTACGGCTTCACCGCCGATAACGTCGCCCGAGCGCGCCCGCCAGGCCCCTGGCCCGCACCCGCGGCTGACTCCCGTCCCCATCACTACCGAGCCGGTCGTTCTTCAGCTAGCCATACGGACAATCCGTGGGGCTACGGCTACCTGAAGAACGACCGGCTCAATGTGAGAAATATATGTCACGGGGATACTACTCCCCATACTGAACAGGTGACGCGCCGGAAGATTTTGGGCACGCTAGGGTCCGGTCGCGCCGCCGGGCGCACTGCGACACCAATCCCCGAACACAGAAAAAGGCCGTCTCTCATGAGCGCACAGCAACCCGCCCAGAACGCCCCCCAGATCCCTGACAGCAACGACTCCGGTGAGGACCAGCCCCTGCGCACGCGCTACTACTACCTCATCATGACCATCATGGTCGTGATCGGCGTCGTCATCGATATCGCGATCTTCATCGGGATCATCACGAACGCCGAGGGGAGGGTGCGCATCCCCTACCTGGTCTTCATTCTTCCCGTTGTCGGTGCTCTGGCGGTCGGCAGGTTCGCCGACGCGGCCCTGGCCAAGAAGTCTCCCCACCTGGTGCCCGGTTACGTGGCCCCGCAGTACCAGCCCTATCCAGGTGTGACCCCTGCACAGCAGGGCTACGGCCAGCCCCAGCAGCCGCAGTACGGACAGGTCCCCACCGGTCAGGCTCCCCAGAACCAGCAGCCCTATGACCAGGGAGGGCAGCCGGGGCAGACCGGCCCGGTCGGCTACTGAGGCCCGGAGGGCACCGAGCAGATGCCCGAATAGATGTCGGTGGGGCCCGATACGCTCCCGTCATGCCCGCATCGAAGAGCCCCAAGGCGCCTAAGGTCTCCTACCACTGCACCGAGTGCGGCTGGTCCAGCCCCAAGTGGATGGGCCAGTGCCGGGAGTGCCGCGAGTGGGGCACCCTCGAGGAGGTCCAGTCCGCCGGCACCTCGGGTGGGGCCGTCGGCGGCAGTGCCCTGGCCGCGGCCAGTGCACGTGCGACCGACGGTGTCCGCCCGTCCCATCGGGGAGGTCAGCGCCACCGAGGCCAGGGCCCGCCCCACCGGGGTGGGCGAGCTGGACCGGGTCCTGGGCGGCGGGATCGTGCCGGGCGCCGTCGTGCTGCTGGCCGGCGAGCCCGGCGTCGGGAAGTCCACGCTGCTGCTCGACGTCGCCGCGAAGGCCGCCGCCGTGGCGCGCGAGCGCGGGGAACGGGCCGGTCCTCTACGTCACCGGTGAGGAGTCGGCCTCGCAGGTGCGGCTGCGAGCAGAGCGCATCGACGCCCTGGATCCGGGGCTGCTCCTGGCCGCGGAGACCGAGCTCGGGGCCCTGCTGGGGCACGTGGAGGCGGCCGGCCCCTCCCTGCTGGTGGTGGACTCGGTTCAGACCATCGTCTCGGCGCAGGTCGAGGGCAGTGCCGGAGGCGTCACCCAGGTCCGGGCCGTGGCCGGCGCACTCATCGCGGTGGCCAAGGAGCGCAGTATCCCGGTGCTGCTCGTGGGGCACGTGACCAAGGACGGCGGGATCGCCGGACCCCGGGTCCTGGAGCACCTGGTCGACGTCGTCGCCCAGTTCGAGGGCGACCGCCATGCCCGCCTGCGCCTGCTGCGGGCCGTCAAGAACCGCTACGGTCCCACCGATGAGGTCGGCTGCTTCGACCTGGGCGAGCGGGGCATCGTGGGACTGGCGGACCCCTCGGGCCTGTTCCTGTCCGCCGCCCGCTCCGAGGTACCGGGAACCTGCGCCACCGTCACCCTCGAGGGGCGCCGGCCCATGCCGGTGGAGATCCAGGCGCTCGTGGCCTCCACCAACGCCGGCTCGCCGCGGCGCACCACCTCCGGGGTGGACCACTCGCGCACGGCCATGGCGCTGGCGGTTCTCAGCGCCCGGTTGCGGGTGGACACCTCCAGCGCGGACGTCTACGTCTCCACCGTGGGCGGGGCGCGCGCCGTCGAGCCGGCCACGGACCTGGCGGTGGCCATCTCCGTGGTCTCGGCCGCGCGCAACCCTACCCACACCCGCCGGGACTCGTGGCCTTCGGCGAGGTGGGGCTCACCGGTGAGGTGCGTGCCACCGTCGGCATCCAGCGGCGCCTGGCGGAGGCCTCCCGGCTCGGCTTCGACCGGGCGATCGTGCCGCTGGCGGGCTCGGCCGAGCTGCGCGAGGTCGCCGGGATGCAGGTCCTGCCGGTCTCTCACGTAGGAGAGGCGATGGGGGCGGCGCTGCCTCGTTAACAGCGTTGACGGCGCAGCCGTGAACCGATCCGCTCGACGGCGCAGCCGCACGCAGCCAACAGACCGAGTGGTCCAGTGTGGGAAGGCCCTCTCCGAGAGGCGGCCCGCCTGCCGATACCATGGAGCCGTGAGCACCGATGGGTGCGCGCTCAACCAGATGGCCTGAAGCCAGAAGGTTCGAGACGCTCGCACCGCCCCGGTGAGCACTCACCGTGCGAGTCCTTACCCCGGGTCACCGTGAGATCAGGAGAGATGATGATCGAGGCCGCTGGCCAGCTGCGCGAGACGCTTGCGCTCGTCGCTCCCGGCACCGTCCTTCGCGACGGCCTGGAGCGGATCCTGCGCGGTCGTACCGGAGCGATCATCGTGCTGGGCTTCGACCCGGTGGTCGAGGCCATCTCCTCAGGCGGCTTCCACCTCGACGTCGAGCTCTCCGCGGCCCGCCTGCGCGAGCTGGCCAAGATGGACGGCGGCGTCGTCGTCGACATGGACACCGCCCGGATCCGGCGCGCCAACGTCCAGCTCCCTGCCCAACGCCTCGATCCAGACCTCGGAGACGGGCATGCGCCACCGCACCGCCGAGCGCGTGGCCCGCCAGACCGGCTACCCAGTCATCTCCGTGAGCCAGTCGATGCGGATCATCTCCCTGTACGTGGACGGCAAGCGCCACGTCCTGGAGCCCAGCGAGTCCATCCTGGCCAGCGCCAACCAGGCCCTGTCCGCCCTTGAGCGCTACAAGGCCCGTCTCGATCAGACCTCCGCCGGCCTGGACTCCCTGGAGATCGAGGACCTCGTCACCGTGCGCGACGTCACCTCGGTGCTCCAGCTCATGGAGATGGTCCGTCGCATCTCCGACGACATCGATTCCTACGTCCTGGAGCTCGGCACCGACGGGCGCCTTCTGGCCCTGCAGGTCGAGGAGCTCACCCGGGGCCTGCTGGCCGAGCACGGCTTCCTCCTGGAGGACTACCTGCCCGAGGGCCTGGACACCGCCACCGTGGATGCGCGCCTGAAGTGGGTGGGCTCCCCCGCCCTCCTGGATCTGGCGATGGTGGCGCGCTCCATGGGCCTGGGCGGCATCGACGGCCAGGACCTGGACGCTCAGGTCTCCCCGCGCGGACTGCGGATCCTGTCCAAGATCCCGCGCCTGCCCGTGGTCACGGCACGCGCCGTCGTCGAGCAGTGGGGGTCCCTGCAGGGGGTCCTCGGTGCGACCATCGAGGAGCTCGAGGCGGTCGAGGGCGTCGGCGCCCAGCGGGCTCGGACCCTGCGCGACGGGTTGTCGCGGCTGGCGGAGATCTCCGTCGTCGAGCGCTACGCCTGAGCCCTCCAGGTTCCCTGAGCGCCGACGCCGGCGAGCACCCGGCGCTGCCGGGGCCGCTGCCACGGCCAATCGGAGTCAGCCGACGACGAAGACCCGGTCCTCAGTCAGGTCCTTGTCCCCCATGACGAAGCGGAAGCGGTAGGTCCCGGCCCCCGCGGCGCTGCCGGGCGCGGTCTGTGCCTGGCCGGCCGAGGCACTCGCAGAGGAGGCGCCGGTCGCACTCGGGTCGGTCGAGGCCGCGCCCTGATCGGTGGCCTTCCCGCTCGCGTCCTTACTCGGCGTGGACGAGGCCGGCAGCGCGGTGGCGGCGGCGCAGTCGGAGGTGGCGGCGTTCCCGTTCCACGTCACGCTGACGTCAGCGGCCTGCCCCGGAGGCAGAAGCAGCGGGCGCTTGGTCTGGCCCACCGGGCAGGTGACGGAGTCCCATACCTGCTGAGAGCCCGAGGAGACCCGCACGCCCACGGCCTGGCTGCCGGCGTCGAGCAGACAGGGTGCCGAGCCTTTGTTGACCAGGGAGATGGAGAAGGTCGCCCCGACGCCAACGCCTATGGACTCCGGCCCCTGCACCGTGTTCGACAGTGCCGAGGGGTCACAGGCTCCCGGCGTGGGGTAGACGGTGTGCACCTGAGCGGCGGCGCGCTGCTCGTCCTGGCTGCGGATGGTGCCACGCACCCAGAGGTAACCGACGACGACGGCCACCACGAGCAGCAGGAGGAACAGCAGGATGCCTCCTAGGACCAGTGCACGGCGCAGGCCGTAGCGGGGCTGGGGAGGGATCGGCTTGCGCAGGCGCCCGCTGCGGGGCTGCTCGGGGCCCTGCTGAACCGAGTCGGGGGCCCCGGTGAGTCGCCCGCCGCCGATGTGGGCCCACTGGATGCCCTTGCCCCAGCCGCTGCGACGATGACCGGAGCGACCGGCCTGGGTCGAGCTCGTCCGGGCGGAGCGAGCGGTTCCCGGAGCGGCCTGCCGCGAACGCGCCGCCGAGGAGGCCTCAGCGACCTGTGAGCTCTCAGAGCGCTGCTGCCCCTGACCGGGGCGTCCTTCCGCTTGCTGGCCTGAGCCGACTTGCCCCTCCGGAGGTCCTGCCCGTCTGCCCCGAGTGCAGAGGGTGTCCCGGCCCTGATTGGCGCTGGAGGTACGCCCCCTCGGCCCTTGGCCTGGGGGCCTGGCTTCTTTCCCTGGGGGGACCTGGCCGTACCGGCCCCGGACTCGCCAGCGCCGCCCGTGTGCCGGTGCGGCCGGGACTGGGATCCGGATGATGAGCGGCCCGTCGAGGAACCCGCGCCACGACGGGCCGCGCCTCGTCGTCCTGCGCTTTCCCCATGACTGCGTCCGCGTCCTTTGGCCATGGTCACGACTCTACCGGCGCAACGGGCTCGGTGCCGTGAGCGCCCCGCCCGGGCGGCGCGCCGAGCCACAGACCTTCGTCGCAGTCCGAGTGGTTCCGCGCCCGCCGGCCCGGTCGCAACCACGATCCCCATGGTGAGTCCGCGAGCTCGTCGGGGAGGGGAGGCGTGCGGTTACGGGAGCCGGTAGGAGACGCCGTCGTCGTCGGTGGCGATGAGTCCGTCGACCAGGAGCGTGGACAGGGCTCGCACGGGCTGATCGGGATCGGGGGCGCCACCACTGGAGCGCAGTCCCGCCCGGGCGGCGCAGGCCACGAGCTCACCGGCGTCGACAGGCTGTCCGTCAGCGGCCTCCCGCAGGCGAGCCATGACCAGGCCACGGGCCTGGCGGTCGGTTCCGTGCCAGGCCTGGCTGCGGCGTCGGCCGGCATGGACGTCCGCGGGGCGGCCTGCCGCGAGCCAGGCGCAGTCGCTGCGCCAGGGACAGGCGTCGCAGTCCGGTTCGCGGGCGGTGCACACCAGGGCGCCGAGCTCCATGACGGACACCGACCAGTGGGCGGCGGTGGCGTCGTCGTCGGGCAGCAGGTGCAGCGCCCGCTCGCGCTCGGCCCGGTTGAGGCTGGGGGCCGGCAGGGCCTGGCCTCCGACGGCGCGCGCCAGGACCCGCCTGACATTCGTGTCCAGCACGAGGGCGCGGCGGCCGTGGGCGAAGGCCAGGACGGCACCGGCCGTGTACTCCCCCACCCCGGGCAGGGCCAGGAGAGCGTCCAGGTCATCGGGCAGGACGCCGTCGTGCTGCTCGACGACGCTGCGGGCGCACTCGATGAGCCGCAGGGCCCGGCGTGGGTAGCCCAGGCGTCCCCAGACCCGCAGCACCTCGGCGGTGGGGGCCTGGGAGAGCTCGGCGGGCCCGGGCCAGCGCCGCATCCACTCCTGCCAGGCGGGGACGACGCGGGCCACCGGGGTCTGCTGGCTCATGACCTCCGAGACGAGGACCTCCCACGGCGTTGTTCCGCGGCGGCGCCACGGCAGGTCGCGGGCGTGGGCGTCGTACCAGGCGATGACGTCCTGCGCCGAGGGCTCAGCCGGATCGGCGAGTGGCAAGGGCGATGCCGACGGCGCGGCAGTGATCGTGTCAGGAGAGGCAGGGCGGGCAGGCACGGGGGACACCGTAGCGGCAGCGGCTTGGACGGGACTGGCCGCCGCCGTCGCCGTCCGACTGTGTTGTCTCGTGGCTTCTGAGGGTTTCGGATCTCATGACATCTGAGAAACCTGTGCGTGCTGCACGAGGTCTGGGTTCTACTGGCCGCGAGGTGGCTGTACTCCGCGGGGTTGGGGGTCTCGTGCAGTACGCACACCCCCTGGCCAGCGCACCCCGGGCCTCGTGCAGTAGCAGGCCCAGGGTCCTCACCTGGGAGCGGAGACCGACCGAGCGGGTGACGGAGGCGGCGCCGCTCGGCCGCGCACCCGCACTCAGGGACGGCTCAGCCCCTGTCGACGCTCCTGACGTTCCCGGAGTCCCTGCTGGATGCCGAGGACGCCGCTCAGCTCGACGTACTCCCCCGTCTCCTGGGTGTATCCGCGGGCCACGGCCCAGGACCAGATGCGGTCCAGCTCGGCGGCCCCCTTGCGCTCCAGCGCCTCGCCGCTGAAACCGGACCAGCTCAGGCCGGTCAGGGCGATGGCCTTGCCATCATTGTCGACAACGTGCGCCTCGGCGTGACGGATCTGGGCCTGCCGGCGGCGGCGCTCAGGGCCGCCGGCGCACCGGAGACCTTGACGAACAGACCCGTGCGCGACCGGGGCCAGGGGATGTCGCGGCCCCTGCCGCCAGCCCCCACGTGAATGCCGGTGGCGTCGAGCACCGTGCGCACCGACATGAGGAGTAGGACGCCGAGTGCCAGGAACACCCCGAGCAGCAGCAGGATGACGAATGCAGTGATCGTTCCCTCATCACCGAGATAGATGAGGTTCCAGACCGCTCCAGCCAGGCACGCCAGCCCGAAACCACCGCCGACAATGAACTGGATGCGGCTGGCGGTCGTCGCCGTGGGCTTGAGGACCAGACGGTCCTGCTCGATGGGGATCGGGCCGAGCTGGGAAGGCTGGTACTCAGCCTGCGGGGCCGACGACGTCTGTGGGCCGCCCGCAGCGCCGTGGACCGGCTGGCCGGCGGGCTGACCGTACTGGGCCTGAGAACCGGGCTGCTGACCGTACTGGGCCGGTTGGGCAGGCTGACCGTAGCCCTGCTGACCGTAGCCGCCGTACTGGGCGGACTGACCGGGTTGTACAGGCCGACTGTAGGGATCATTGATCGGTGGCTGACTCATGAGCACCTTCCTCATCGGGCTTCTGCAGGTATCTATGGTTTCGGGCGAGGCCTCGTCAGGCTACCGACTCGGCCCCGCGGCAGCCCCAGGCAGAACTCCCCATAACCCTGAACAGTCCGTGACGGCTACCTGCCACGGGCGAGGCGGCGCAGCACGCGCACCCGCGAGGACCACGTCGCGGGACGGACGACCGTGCCCGTGGTCTCGCGTTCGGCGTTGTCGAAGAGGTCCTCGATGACGGCGTCGTGCAGAGGTTCGACCGCGGCCGAGAACATGAGGCGCATGGCGCCACGGGTACGGCCGATGAGGACGTGGCGGATGCGCGTGCGCCTCTCGTCCAGGGCGTCGAGGCTCAGCTCGTGGGCACCGATGATCCCCGTGCGGGGACGGAAGGAGAAACGTACCCGTCGGCCGGGCTCGTACTCGCTCACGTAGTAGTAGATGCCGTCATGCCCTCCATCGGCTCCCAGCGCCAGAGGCCGGTCCAGGACCATCGGCGGCCAGTACCGAGAGGGCCAGAGGCGATCATCCTTCTGCCCGAGCCCGTCGAGCAGGACGCCCAGGGGCTCGAGTGGGGCGTTGATGACGCGTTCGTGAACGTTGCGGATCATGGGTGCTCCTCCACGGTTGTCGCATGGCTGTCACACGGTTGTCGGTTGCTTGTCCGGAAGGATCGCGCCCGTTCTGCACCCAAGCCGCAACGCGAGCTCTCGGCCCGACCGGCTCAGCCTGCTCGACTCACAGGCGCAGGAGCATACGGGCGTTACCCAGGGTGTTGGGCTTGACCCGGGCCAGGTCGAGGAACGCGGCCAGGCCGTCGTCGTGAGAGCACAGCATCTCGGAGAAGACGTCCGCGCCCACCGGGGTGCCCTCGATCGGCTCGAAACCGTGGGAGCCGAAGAAGGGCTCCTCGAAGGTCAGGCAGAACACCCGTTTGAGTCCCATCTCCCGGGCCTGCGCAATGAGCTCGCGCAGAATGGCCGAGCCGAGACCGGTCCCCACGGCGTCGGGGTGGACGGCCAGGGTACGCACCTCGGCGAGGTCGTCCCACATGACGTGCAGCGCCCCGCAGCCCACGATCCTGGGCGTGGCCGAGGCCTCTCCGTCATCTCCTCCACCATGCCCGACGACGCCGGGGATCTCCTCGGCGACGATGAACTCCTGAATGTCCTCGAAGTAGGAGATGAGGTCCTTGGAGACCAGGACGCGGCGCTCGGCATAGGGGCGCACCAGCTCTGCGATGGCGCGCACGTCCGCCGGGCGCGCCGGCCGCAGAATGCGGTGCGAGCCGTCAACCCCGTAGACCTCGGCCCGGTGCGTCGCCCGGCCGCTGGGCAGGTGTTCATCTGTCATGACAGCAGTGCTGCTCATCGTCGTCCGTATTCAGTAGGGCTCAGTTCTGGCCTCTCGACCCGCGAGCCGGCGCTACACCGGCGATGTCGGGGCCGTAGTAAGCAGACCGCAGCGCGATCCGGGCCCACATCCTGCCACGTTCACGGCTCATCGAGAACCGCCTCCCGCCTGGCCTCGGGCCTCGGCGAGCTCCAGGACGGCGCGGGCCGTGGCGTCATCAACGATGAGATCGGTGGCGGTCCGGGCGCGCAGCGCGGCCAGGAGAGCCCGGGCCTTGCCGGTCCCGGCGGCCACGCACAGGCGGCGCGGGATGCGGGAGAGCTGGGCCGGCGTCGGACCGGTGGCCCGGGCATTGAGGGTGACATCACGCCACGAGCCGTCGGAGCGCAGCAGGACGGTGCACACGTCCCCCACCACGTTCTGGCGACGCAGGACGGCCTGGTCACGGGCGGTCAGGTGGCCGCCCTCGTAGACCTGGGAGGGCAGGGCCCCGTTGAGGGCATCGAGGGCGCCGACGCCGAAGACGGCCAGGCTCGCACGGCGCGTCACCGCCAGGACCCGCTTGACCGAGCGCTCCGACCACATGGCCTCGCGCGTGGCCACGTGGTCGAAGAAGGCCGGCACCGGGAAGGAGATCGTGCGCGCCCCCAGCGACAGACGCATACGGGAGAGGACCTCCCCGGCGCTGGGCCCCTCGCGCACCGGGTCCGAGGCGCCATTGAGCTGGACGACCGTCAGCCCCGGGACCGAGCGCGAGGGCAGGGCGGCGCTGACCTCGGACATGGTGGTGCCCCAGGCGACGCCGACGACGACACCTCCGCTGCCCCTGCCCTGGACCGAGCCCTCGCCACCTGAGCCTGCCGGGTCCTGGGACCTGCGGTCCCGCCGTTGCCGGCCTGCTCGGCCAGGGGCCTCGATGAGGTCGACCATGTGCGCTGCGGCGACGGAGGCGACCTGCTGAAGGCGGTGGATCTCCGTGGTGCCCTCACGCACCGGCACGATATGCGTACGCACCCCGAAGGCCTGCGTCATCCTCCCCTCCAGGGAGCCGGCGCCGCCGGGCTGGACAAGGGTGACCCGCACGACGCCCTCCTGACGGGCGCGCGCCAGGAGACGCGAGACGGTGGAGCGCGAGACCCTCAGGTGGTGAGCGATCACCTCCATCGTCTCGCCCTGGACGTAGTACATGGAGGCCGCCTCGTAGGCGCGCATGAGACCGCCCGGGTCGGCTGCGCTCGCCGCGCGCCCGACGGCGTCAGTGGTGTCTGTGCCGGTCACGTCGTTCTCCTCCGACCCTCCCTGCCGCCGGGGTCGCCAGCGCCGCAGGAGGGCCTGATTCCGATCCTTCAGGGAAGCGGACAGCCTCCACAAGGACGGATGTCTCGCAGCTGACGGACATTCTTGTGGATGCCTCCAACCCTACGTGCACGTTCGTGCACGCACCTTGCGCATTCTCCCACACACAGCAACAGTAGTGACTGCCGCCACGACGTGGCCGTGCGAGCGAGGCAGACGCAACAGGGGCCGGCATCAGCAGTCGGCAGCTGAGGCTCAGTCCGCTCTGGCGCCCAGCACCCCGGTCAACGCCGACCGGGGACCCGCTGGCGCTACCGGCCCGCGCCGCGCCACGCAGACTGATCCAACCGCCGTCACGACACGTAGGAGCCACAGGAGCCATGACCTCCACCCGCACCCCTCCTCGAAGAAGAAGACCCCCGCCCGCGCCGCCGGTTCCTCGGGCCCCACCGCCCCTCCTACCCCGCCCCCACCCACGACACCGCCCTCAACGCCGCCCAGCGCGAGCACGCCCTGGAGGAGATGTCCTCAGCCGAGGGCCTGGACCTCCTCGTCGTCGGCGGCGGCGTCACCGGCGCCGGCATCGCCCTGGACGCGGCCGCCCGCGGCCTGCGCACCGGCATCGTGGAGATGGGCGACTGGGCCTCAGGCACCTCCTCGTGGTCCTCCAAAAGCTCGTCCACGGCGGCCTGCGCTACCTCTACCAGCTCAACTTCGCCCTGGTGCACGAGGCCCTCACCGAGCGCGGCCGCCTGCTGAGCACCACCGCGCCGCACCTGGTCAAGGCCCAGCCCTTCCTGTGGCCGCTCAAGCACCACTACGAGCGCTCCTACTCCGCCGTCGGCGTGGGCATGTACGACGCCCTGGCCCTGGCCGGCTCCCGCGGACGCAAGACCGTGCCGATCCAGCGCCACCTGGGCCGCAAGGGCACCTCCGCCCTCGCCCCCTCACTGGACACCAGCGGCCTGGCCGGCTCCATCCGCTTCTTCGACGCCCGCGTCGACGACGCCCGCCTGGTCATCGACCTGGTGCGCACCGCCGTCGGCCTGGGGGCACTGGCCGCCAACCGCACCAAGGTCACCGGCTTCATCACCGACGAGCGCGGCCACGTCCACGGCGCCCGCGTCACCGACCTGGCCACCGGCCAGACCCACGAGATCCGCGCCAAGCGCACCATCAACGCCGCCGGAGTGTGGACCGAGGACGTCCAGGACCTGGCCACCGACGCCGGCGGACTGAAGGTCCTGGCCTCCAAGGGCATTCACATCGTGGTCCCCAAGGAGGCCATCGACGCCGAGACCGGGGTCTTCCTGCGCACCGAGAAGTCGGTCCTGTTCATCATCCCCTGGCCCGAGTACTGGGTCATCGGCACCACCGACACCCCCTGGGACCTGGACGTCTCCAAGCCCGTGGCCACCGCCGCCGACGTCGACTACATCCTCGAGCACGCCAACTCCGTGCTGTCGCGGCCCATCACCCGCGACGACATCATCGGCGTCTACGCGGGCCTGCGCCCCCTGCTCCAGCCCAAGCTCAAGCCGGGCGCGGAGTCCGCCTCCACGAAGGTCTCCCGCGAGCACACGGTCACCCGGGTCGCCCCGGGCCTGACCGCGATCGCCGGCGGCAAGCTGACCACCTACCGGGTCATGGCCTCCGACGCCGTCGACCACGCCCTGGGAGAGGCCCTGTCCCACGCCCACCCCTGCGTCACGCAGGAGCTGCCCCTGGTGGGCGCGGCCGGCTACCACGCCCTGGCCAAAGCGAGCCGGGCGGATCGCCAGTGAGCGAGGCTGGACCCTGGAGCGGGTCACCCACCTGCTGGACCGCTACGGCGACGAGACCCCGGCCCTGCTGGCCTCCATCGACAACGCTGACGATCCCGAGGCGCGCCTGGGCGAGCCGCTGGCGGAGGCCCCCACCTACCTGCGCGCCGAGGTCGCCTGGGCCGTCACCCACGAGGGCGCCGAGAGCCTCGACGACGTCCTGCTGCGCCGGGTGCGCCTGGACCTCTCGCGCCGCGACCGGGGCCTGGCCGCGGCCGACGAGATCCTGTCGATCATGGCGCCGCTGCTGGACTGGTCGAAGGAGGACGTCGCCGCGCAGAAGGAGGCCTACGCCCAGCGCGTGGCCCAGATCGCCGCGGCCGAGGCCGAGCTGACCGACGCCGCCGCGGTGGCGCACATCACCGAGCCGATCTAGCTCCTGCCGGCTGAGTGCCCCGCCCCGGCGCCGCTCAGCCCAATACCCTCGTGCTGCCCGCCGTTCCCGGCGGCGGCGGGCAGCACGTCAAAGCATCATCCATCGAGAATCCGGACCATGCCGGTGACGTCCGAACCCGCACAACGTCGTGCAGAAAGAGAGCCGCAATGTCTGCGAGCCTGACCCAGATCTTCGCCTCGGAGGTCTTCGGGACCTTCCTTCTCATCCTTCTGGGCTGCGGCGTCGTCGCCGGTGTTGCACTGCCCACCTCCAAGGCCAAGGACGGCGGCTGGATCGTCATCACCATGGCCTGGGGCCTGGCGGTGTTCGTGGGCGTCTACGCCGCCTACAAGACCGGTGCTCACCTCAACCCGGCCGTAACCATCGGCCTGGCGGTGGCAGGACGGGATCTGGCCGAGGGGATCCCCGCCTCGGCGACCAATATCGTGGTCTACTTCGCCGCCCAGATGGTGGGCGCCATCCTGGGCGCCACCGCCGTGTGGCTGACCTACAAGAAGCAGTTCGACCAGAAGGCCGACGCCGCCGCCAAGCTCGGCGTGTTCGCCACCGGCCCGGCGGTGCGCTCCTACGGATGGAACGTCGTGACCGAGGCCGTGGGCACCTTCGTCCTGCTGGCCTGGATCATCGCCTCGGGCAAGACCCCCTCCGGGCTCGGCCCGCTGGCCGTGGCCCTGGTCATCGTCGTCATCGGCCTGAGCCTGGGCGGACCCACCGGCTACGCCATCAACCCGGCCCGTGACCTGGGCCCGCGCATCGCCCACGCCATCCTGCCCATCCCGGGTAAGGGCGGCTCGGACTGGGCCTACTCCTGGGTCCCGGTCGTCGGCCCGATCATCGGCGCCGTCGCCGCAGGACTCATCGTCCCCCACATCGCCGGACTGTTCTGATCCCGGCAGCTCCCCTCACACACAGTCACAGCCCCTCACAACGCAGTGAAAGGACATTTCCTTGAGCCTCAACAGCACAGCTGACAACGATGAGAAGAAGTACGTCCTGGCCATCGATCAGGGTACGACCTCCTCACGCGCCATCCTGTTCAACCACGACGGAGGGATCGTCGCCGTCGACCAGAAGGAGCACGAGCAGATCTTCCCGCGCGCCGGCTGGGTCGAGCACAACGCGAACGAGATCTGGGACAACGTCCGCTCCGTCGTCGGCGGGGTACTCGCCAAGGCGCAGATCAACCGCCACGAGATCGCCTCGGTGGGCATCACCAACCAGCGCGAGAGCGCCGTCGTGTGGGACAAGAACACCGGCGAGCCCGTCTACAACGTCATCGTCTGGCAGGACACCCGCACCCAGAAGATCTGCGACCGCCTGGCCGGTGATGACGGCCCGAACAAGTACAAGGACCGCGTCGGCCTGGGACTGGCCACCTACTTCGCCGGCCCCAAGGTGACCTGGATCCTGGAGAACGTCGAGGGGGCCCGCGAGCGCGCCGAGGCCGGCGACCTCCTCATGGGCACCATGGACACCTGGACGCTGTGGAACCTCACCGGCGGGGTCAACGGGGGCGTGCACGCCACCGACGTCACCAACGCCTCGCGCACGATGCTCATGAACATCGACACCCTGGACTGGAACCCGGAGATCTGCGCGGACATGGGCATCCCCGTGTCCATGCTCCCCGAGATCCGGCCCTCCTCCGGCGTCTTCGGCTACGGCCGCAAGAACGGCCTGCTGGTGGACACCCCCATCAGCGGCATCCTCGGCGACCAGCAGGCGGCCACCTTCGGGCAGGCCTGCTTCGAGAAGGGCCAGGCCAAGAACACCTACGGCACCGGCTGCTTCATGCTCATGAACACGGGCACCACCCCGGTGCGCAGTGAGAACGGGCTGCTGACCACCGTGTGCTACCAGATCGGGGACGAGCCGGCCGTCTACGCCCTGGAGGGCTCGATCGCCGTGGCCGGCTCACTGGTGCAGTGGCTGCGCGACAACCTGGGCATCATCGCCGACTCCAAGGACATCGAGGCCCTGGCCGCCAGCGTCGAGGACAACGGCGGGGCCTACTTCGTGCCGGCCTTCTCCGGGCTGTTCGCCCCGCACTGGCGCCCCGACGCCCGCGGCGCCCTGGTGGGCCTGACCCGATACGTCAACAAGGCCCACATCGCCCGGGCCGTGGAGGAGTCCACCGCCTACCAGACCCGCGAGGTCCTCGAGGCCATGAACCGGGACGCCGCGGCCTCGGGATCCACGGGAGCGGCCCTGACCGAGCTCAAGGTCGACGGCGGCATGACCCGCGACGAGCTGCTCATGCAGTTCCAGGCCGACCAGGTGGGCGTTCCCGTCGTGCGCCCGAAGGTCGCCGAGACCACGGCGCTGGGGGCGGCCTACGCCGCCGGCATCGCGGTGGGCTTCTGGTCCGGGACCCAGGACGTCATCGACAACTGGGCCGAGGACAAGCGCTGGGAGCCGGCCATGGACGAGGCCGAGCGCGAGCGGCTCTTCCGCAACTGGAACAAGGCCGTCCAGCGCACCCTGGACTGGGTTGACGAGGACGTGGTCGAGTAACACGTGATATGACCGCGTAACGTCCAGCAGCGCTCGGGCGGTGGCAGCACCTGCAGCCGCCCGAGCAGCACATGAAGTGCCCCGGCGCCGCCGGTGGACCCCGTCTCCTCCACGGATCCGCCGACGGCGCCGTCCTGCACCACTAGTCCTCACATACACTGTTGCACCCCTTGACGGATCGGTAGATTCCTGGGTGGCGCTCCCCGGCCTGCTCCGTGGGGCCCTTCCCGTCCCCCTTGCGAGGAGTCCCTGCATGACGGCTCATCCGCCCACCGCCCACACGTACTCGCCCGCCTCGGCCCCGTCGGCCTCGACGCCGGCACTGCCCGTCGATGAGCCCGACGACCTCTCCGGTCCCGGCGGCTCCGCCGAGGCGGCCGCGGGAGAGCGGCTCATCGACCGGATCGAGCGGTCCGACATCCTGCGCATCGCGGTGGTGGGTCTGGCGGTCCTGGGCGCCTGGGTCGCGGGGGCCACCGGCACGCCCGGTTGGGCGGTGGGCGCCGTCAGGGGCCGCGGCCCTGCTGGTGGGCTGCTGGCCGCTCGTCGTCGAGGCGGTCGGAGACCTGCGCGAGCGGCGCATGAGCATGGAGCTGTCGATGCTCCTGGCCATCGTCGCGGCGGCAGCGATCGGTGAGTGGGTGACGGCTCTGGCCGTGACCGTCTTCGCCCTGTGCGCCGAGGTCCTCGAGGACCTGTCGATGGACCGGGGCCGCGACGCCCTGACCGACCTCATGTCCTTTTTGCCGCAGACCGCACGGGTGGTGACCGGGCCGCACACTGACGAGGTATCCGAGGTCCCCTGGACAAGGTGCGCCCGGGGCAGGTCATCGCCCTGAGCCCCGGGGGCCGGGTGCCGGTCGACGGCGTCGTGCGCACCGGGCGGGCCGACGTCGACCAGTCCCGGATCACCGGGGAGGCGCTGCCCGTCCAGGTCGGGCCCGGAGACCGGGTCCCGGCCGGGTCGATCACGCGCGGCGCCCTCGAGCTCGAGGTCGAACGGGTCGGCGAGGACTCCTCCTACGGGCGGATCGTCGCGGCGGTGCGCCACGCCCAGTCCTCGCGCGCACCGGTCCAGCGTCTGGCCGACCGCCTGGCGGCCCGCATCGTCTACCTGGCGCTGGCGGCGGCCCTCATCACCTTCCTGACGACCCGGGACGTGCGCGCCACGATCTCGGTCATCATCGTGGCCGGGGCCTGCGGGGTGGCTGCGGGCACGCCTCTGGCGGTTCTGGCCGCGATCGCCCGCGCTGCCCGCTGCGGGGCCTTCGTCAAGGACGGCACCCACCTGGAGCAGCTCTCCGCGGTGGACACGGTGGTGCTGGACAAGACCGGGACCCTCACCGTGGGCGCACCCCGGGTCGTGTCCGTGACCCCGGTGGAGTCCGTTGCGCAGCCCGGCGCGGGCGAGGCCGAGATCCTGGCCCTGGCGGCCGCGGCGGAGTGGAACTCCGAGCACCCGATCGGCAGGGCCATCCACACCGAGGCCGCCGTACGTGATCTGACGGTGCCGGTGCCCGACGACGTCGCCTACTCCCCCGGCGCCGGCGTGAGCGCTCGCGTCGACGGGCGCCGGATCACGGTGGGACGCCGTGAGGATCAGGAGGGTCGGGACCGGGCCCGCACCAGGTCCGCTGCCGACGACACCCACGACGCTACCGACGCTGACGGCGCTACCGACGCTGTCTCATCCACCGCCTCCGACTTCGAGTCCGACCCGGAGGCGCCGGCGGCCACCTCCGTGGTCGAGGTCCGGGCCGACGGCCGGCTCCTGGGCACCATCGCCCTGGCCGACCGGCTGCGCCAGGGAGCGGCCACCGCCGTGCGCGACCTGAGCGACATGGGCCTGGAGGTCCTCATGCTCACCGGCGACTCGCCCGCCTCAGCGAGGCATGTGGCCCGCGTACTCGGCATGGCGGAGGAGCAGGTGCGCGCCGGGCTCCTGCCCACTGACAAGGAGAAGGTCATCGATTCGCTGCGTCGGGCGGGAAAGTGCGTAGCCATGGTGGGCGACGGCGTCAACGACGCCCCGGCCCTGAGCGCGGCCGACGTCGGCGTCGCCATGGGCACCGGAACGGACGTGGCCCGCGAGGCCGGTGACGTGGTGCTCGTGGGCTCCGCCCCGGCCGACCTGGTCGAGACCGTGCGGGTGGCGCGCAGGGCCCGGCGCATCATCATGGTGAACTTCGTGGGCACGGTCGTGGTCGACGTCGTCGGCATGATCGCCGCCGGGCTGGGGCTGCTGGGCCCCGTGGCCGCGGCTCTCGTGCACGTCGTCTCCGAGTCCGCCTTCATCCTCAACTCGGCCCGTCTGGTACCTCGGCCGGCCCGCAGACGCTGACGGGAGCCAGTCGAGGCTGCCGGAGATTTAGCGCACGGACCGAGCCGCAATATCGTGGCAGACGCCGCAGCGCGCCGTCGGCCAGGACTGAGCACTCCCTCACTTTCTCCCGGGAACCTGCGCGAAAACGGTGACCTACCGCGCCGCATGGTGCACGAGCCGCCATCTCCGTGGCATGATCGTTAGGCCTTAGTACCCAGGACGCAGCACCGCGGCTGCCCACCCGGCACCGTCCGCGACCTGGCCGACCTCATCAGTACTCACAGTGGAGTAGCCATGACGCCAGCCGTCCAGTCAGCCTTGGCGGGCCTGCCCGCCGCCTTCACGCCGTCGACCACCGCCGTGGGAGGCAACGTCTACCTCACCGCCGCGGTGGGTCTGCTGCCGCTGGTGGTGTTCTTCGTCCTCATGGGGGTGTTCAAGGTGGCCACCCACTGGTGCGCCATCATCTCCCTGGTGATCGCGGCCATCACCGCGATCACCCTGTTCCACATGCCGGTGGGCATGACGGTCATGAGCGCCACCCAGGGCATGGCCCTGGGATTCGTCCCGATCGTCTACATCATCATCGCGGCCGTGTGGCTCTACAACCTCACTGACGTCTCGGGTCGCTCCAAGGACCTGAAGGCTGTGTTCAACGTGATCGGCAAGGGCGACATGCGCGCCCAGGCCCTCATCGTGGCCTTCTCCTTCTGCGGCCTGCTCGAGGGGCTGGCCGGCTTCGGCGCACCGGTGGCGATCGCCGCCGCCATGGTGGCGACCCTGGGCCTGCCCAAGCTCAAGGCGGCCGTCGTCGTCATGGTCGGCAACGCCATCAACGTGGGCTTCGGCGCCATGGCCATCCCCACCACGACGGCAGGCAAAGCTCGGCGGCCAGGACCCGGTCACGGTCGCCACCGCCATGGGGCACCTGACCTGGGTGTTCTGCGCCTTCATCCCGCTCCTGCTGCTGTTCATCCTCGACGGCGCGCGCGGCGTCAGGCAGCTGTGGCCGCTGGCGATCGTGGCGGGGCTGGCCACCGGGGTGGGTCACTTCTTCACCCCCTCGATCTCCTACGAGCTCACCGCCGTGCTGGCCTCCCTGCTGGGACTGGCCGCCTCCTACATCTTCCTGCTGGTGTGGACCCCCAAGACCCCTGACGAGTACCGCTCCCAGGTGGCCGCCGACGACACCCCCGACCGCGAGCGCGTCATCCTGGCCCTGCTGCCATACATCCTGGTGGTGGTCATCATCGCCGCGACCAAGCTGTGGACCCTGGGCGTCAATCTCGACAAGGCCTTCAAGGCCACCGACCTGCCCGTGAAGTGGCCCGGCGTGTACGGCCAGCTCCTGAACGCCAAGGGCGAGGCCTCCAAGAGCGCCATCTACACGCTTCAGACCCTGTCCAACCCGGGCACCTGGATCTTCCTGACCGCCATCATCGTCACCTTCGTCTACGCGGCGCGCTCGGTGCCGGGCAAGTTCGAGATGAGCGTGGGCAAGGGCTTCGCCACGCTGGCCAAGACCTGCTACACGCTGCGCATGGCGATCCTGACGATCGCCGCCGTCATGGCCCTGGCCTACGTCATGAACTTCTCCGGGCAGACCTCCGCGATCGGTGCGGCCCTGGCGGCCACGGGCGCCGCCTACGCCTTCCTCTCCCCGGCCCTGGGCTGGGTGGGCACCGCCGTGGCCGGCTCGGCGACGAGCGCGGGCGCCCTGTTCGCCAACCTGCAGGCCACCGCCGCCCAGGGGGCCGGGCTCGACCCGAAGATCCTGCTGGCCGCCAACACGATCGGCGGCGGGCTGGGCAAGATCGTCTCCCCGCAGAACCTGGCCATCGCCTCGACGGCGGTGGACGCCCCCGGCACGGATGCCGAGATCCTCAAGAAGGCGGCGCCCTACTCCCTCGGGCTGCTGGTGGTGCTGGGCACGCTCGTGCTCCTGGCCTCCCAGGTGGGGCTGGGCGTCTGAGGCCGCCGGCCACCCACGTCCGTTACCGTGCACTGCGCCCCCGGATCCTTCGCGGCTCCGGGGGCGCAGACGCGTACTCGGGCTCCGACGTCGGATCGGGAACGTACCTCTCGATCGAGAACTGCGACCTCCCACAAACGACTGCGCCCCGACACCAGCATTCTGACGGCAAACGCAGTCCTCGCGGCAAAGGTACGTTCTCGACGGCGGCTTCACTGGCCAGAGCGACGGGATTCTGCTGGGATGGGCGCGAAGGAGGGCCCGCGATGACTCTTACTCCCCTGGCGGCTGGACGCCAGCACACCGTCCGATGCCTCCCCAACGGCCGAGTGGTCGCCGTCGGAGCAGATTCCGCCGGAGAGTGCCGAGTCTCGCAGTGGCGGGACGTGGTCGCCGTGGCGGCCGGCAATGTCCACGCGGCCGGCAACACCGGGCGCTCTCACACACTGGGACTCCGCAGCAACGGAACAGTTCTGGCATGCGGATGGAACGCGCAGGGTCAGTGCAATGTCCAGGACTGGCATGGTGTCGTCGCCGTTGCCGCGGGATGGAGATTCAGCGCAGGACTGCGGGGCGACGGGACGCTGGTGACCACCGGCCGCGACACCGAGGGGCAGCGGCAGGTCGACCGCTGGAGCGAGATCACGGGTATCAGCTGCGGCGACTGGCACACGGTGGCCGTTCGTGCCGACGGAAGCGTCTGCGCGGCGGGCAGCAACGCCGCGGGCCAGTGCGAGGTGCACGACTGGCATCGGATGCGTGCGGTGTCGGCGGGGTACCTCCACACCATTGGCCTGCTGGAGAACGGCGCTGTTCGCGCGGCCGGACGTCCGGAGTTCTGGGCCGGGATCGAGCACTGGACCGACATCATCGCCGTGGCGGCGGGCAGCCACCACAGCGTCGGACTCAGGGCCGATGGGACCGTCGTCGCAGTAGGCAGGTCGGAGGCCGGTCAGTGCGATGTGGGCCATTGGCGCGACATCGTGGCCATCGCGGCGGGCGCGGCCCACACCGTGGGGCTCCGCACCGACGGCGGCGTCGTCGCCACCGGCAGCAACAGCCACGGACAGCTCGAGGTCGGGGCCTGGCCCTCCAGCTGAACCTGGCGCTCACGGCCGACGACGCCGTCATAGGTTCCGCGGGTCTCACAGGCCTCGCAGGATCAGGCCCAGCCCCGAGCGCAGCTGGCCGATCACCTCGTCGGACTCCGTTGGCGGGGCGTTGAGCAGGTCGAGGGTCAGCCCGTTGACGACGGCGGTCACCAGGCGCGCTCCCTCGGCGGGTGACAGGTCCACGCGCATACGACCGGCCTTCCGAGCGTCCGTCAGAATGCCCTCGACCCAGGTACGCATGATCTGGAGCGCCTCCCAGTAGGGTATCGGCCAGCCAGGGCCTGGTGGATGCGGCGGCACCGAAGGCGACCCAGGCAGCCGCGTCCTCGCGCTGCACGGCCCCGGTCGGCAGAAGCTCGGCAAGAGCCCTCACCAGGGTCTCCGGCTGCGCGGGGTCGACCTCGTGAGAGAGCACACGGCCGGCCTGGCGCTGGCCGGAGCGGACGAGGGCGTCGGTCAGCAGAGTTCGCCGGCTCGGCGAGCGGTACTGAACGGTGCCCGGGGCGACGCCGAGCCGGGCGGCCACGCTGCGAACACTGACCCGGTCGAAGCCCTCCTCGGCGATGATCGCGATGGTGGCGTCAGCGGTCATGCTCACCGCCGGTGACATCAGGGTATTGAGGACCGATCGCTGGTCCGTTTCCTGGTCCATGACGCTGCCCTCCGTGGTTGCCCGTCTCCGTGCCTTCGCAGGCGCCCTCCACCATCGTTCCTTCCACCGACTCCTCGGGCGCTCAATAGCGGTTGCCTCACCAGACTATCCCCCGTACGATCGTACGAGAACCGTCGTACGGTCGTACGACAACAGTCGGTCAACGAGCGAGGCACCCCATGGAACACGTCGCCACACTCACAGGACTCGCCCTGCTGGACTCCACCAGCCTGGGCACACTGGCCATCCCGATCGCGCTCGTCGTGCGCAGCCATCGCGTGGACCGCAGGCCGATGGCCATCTACCTGACCACCGTGTGCCTGGTGTATCTCGGCCTCGGGATCGCCCTGGTGGCCGGCTTCGACCTCATCAGCTCCACCGCGGCACGCCTGGCCCGAACCGGGACGGCACAGTGGGCGACCCTCGTCATCGGTGTGGTGCTGGCGGGTTTCGGCATCCTCAGCCCTGACCCGGCCAAGCCCGAACCCGGAACAGATTCTCTGGGAAGCCGGCCCACTCCCGCCTCGGCCAGGGCGATGGTCGTTCTGGGACTGGGAGCCTCACTCGCCGAAGCCGCCACCATGGTTCCCTACATCGCGGCGACCGGGATCATCGCCTCCTCACCAGAGGCTTGGCCGGTACGGATCGTCACCTTGATCCTGTACTGCCTGGTCATGATCGCACCCGCCCTCGTCCTGCTCATCCTGGCCGATACGCTGGGGCAGCGCTTTCACCCAAAGCTGGCAAGAATCGCCCCCAGGCTGGAGTACGAGGCCAAGGTCACCCTCCTGTGGATCGCAGCGATCCTCGGTCTCCACCTCGCCGGGCGCAGCGCAGGCGCCCTGGGCCTGTTGGGTTAGCTGCACCAATCGGGGACGTACTTCTCAACCGAGAACTGCGTTCTCTCACCGACGACCACGCCCCGACACCCGCATCCCGCCGGCAGACGCAGTCCTCGCCATGAAGGTGCGTTCTCGCAGAAAAAGTACGTCCTCGACGGCGGTGGTCGCGCTCCGGCCGGAGCCTCCCCGAGACCCGCCACGGATAAGGGCAGTGATGCATGACGCAATCCGCGTCTAGGACTTACCTCCCACACGCCGCAAACACCCCCTGATCAACCCACCCTCAATGCACACAGATCTGCACCATCTCACCGGAAAACCCACTCCGAAGAACGAGACCGACCGGCCAGGAGACCGACGTCGTCAGATGACCCCCATCGTCGGCCCGTAGCCTGAGACACAGCCGAGGCCGCAACAGATCCTGCCCCGCACAGGCAGTTCGAGGCGGTCCTCGTGACAGTCTCAGCTACGACGTCGTGGAGGCATATCGTGCGAATCGCCCTTTTCGCCACCTGTCTTGCGGACACCATGTTCCCGCAGGCAGCGCAGGCAACCGTCACCATCCTGGAGCGGCTCGGCCACCAGGTCTGCTTCCCCGAGGGACAGGTCTGCTGCGGCCAGATGCACGCCAACACCGGCTACTTCAAGCAGGCCGCCAAGATCACCCGTAACCACGTGGACACCTTCTCCCCCGTCCTCGACGGCGAGTGGGACGCCATCGTCATCCCCTCGGGCTCCTGCACCGGCGCCGCCCGCCACGAGCAGGGCCTCGTGGCCGAGCACGTGGGCGACACGGCTCTGGCCAAGCGGGTCGAGCAGATCGCCGCTCACACCTACGACCTCACCGAGCTGCTCATCGATGTCCTGGGCACCGAGGACGTGGGCGCCTACTTCCCGCACACGGTCACCTACCACCCCACCTGCCACTCGCTGCGGATCGCCAAGGTCGCCGACCGCCCCTACCGCCTCCTCAAGGCCGTCGAGGCCCTCACCCTCATCGACCTGCCCGACGCCGAGGTCTGCTGCGGCTTCGGCGGCACCTTCTCCATGAAGAACTCCGAGACCTCCACCGCGATGCTCGCCGACAAGATGAGCAACGTGATGTCCACGCGCGCCGAGGTCCTGTGCGCCGGCGACTACTCCTGCCTCATGCACATCGGCGGTGGCCTGTCGCGCGTCAACTCCGGGGTGCGCATCATGCACCTGGCCGAGATCCTGGCCTCCACCAAGGACGCGCCCTTCGAGGGCAACATCTCCTTCGCCCCCAAGCACGTCCAGCACACCGGCAGCTCTCAGCACGCACAGGCGGTGGCACGATGACACAGGTATTTCTGGGCATGCCCCACACGGGCGGCTGGCGCACCGACGTCGAGCAGCCCGAGGACACGCTGCGCTGGGGGCCCACCTTCCCCGAGGGAGCGCACAAGACGCTGGCCAACACCCAGATGCGCCGCAACCTGGGCCACGCCACGCGCACCATCCGCTCCAAGCGCGCCGACCGCGTGGCCGAGATGCCCGACTGGGAGGACCTGCGCAACGCCGCGGAGGCCGTCAAGTTCGAGGTCGCCTCGCGCCTGCCCGAGCTGCTGGAGCAGTTCGAGGCCAACGTGACCGCCCGCGGCGGGATCGTCCACTGGGCACGTGACGCCGCCGAGGCCAACCGGATCATCACCGACATCATCGCCTCCAAGGGCGTCGACGACGTCGTCAAGGTCAAGTCGATGGCCACCCAGGAGACGAACCTCAACGAGTACCTGGCCGACCGGGGCATCACCGCCCACGAGACGGACCTGGCCGAGATGATCGTCCAGCTCGCCGACGACATGCCCTCGCACATCGTGGTGCCCGCCATCCACCGCAACCGCTCCGAGGTGCGCGGCATCTTCCTGGACCGCATGGACGACGCCCCGGCGGACCTCTCCGACGACCCGCAGGAGCTCACGGCCGCGGCCCGCTCGCACCTGCGCAACAAGTTCCTGCACGCCTCGGTGGCCGTCTCCGGCACCAACATGGGCGTGGCCGAGACCGGCACGGTCTCGATCTACGAGTCCGAGGGCAACGGACGCATGTGCCTGACCCTGCCGGACACGCTCATCACCCTCATGGGGATCGAGAAGCTGGTGCCCCGGTTCCAGGACGTGGAGATCTTCTCCCAGCTCCTGCCGCGCTCGGCCACCGGTGAGCGCATGAACCCCTACACCTCCATGTGGACCGGCGTCACCGAGGGCGACGGCCCCAAGGAGTTCCACCTGGTGCTCATGGACAACGGGCGCACCAAGACCCTGGCCGACCCGGTGGGCCGCCAGGCGCTGGCCTGCATCCGCTGCGGGTCGTGCATGAACATCTGCCCCGTCTACCAGCACACCGGCGGGCACGCCTACGGCTCGGTCTACCCCGGCCCGATCGGCTCGATCATCACACCCCCAGCTCACGCAGGGCTGGCCGACGACGACCCGGTCCACACCCTGCCCTTCGCCTCCTCCCTGTGCGGGGCCTGCGGTGAGGTGTGCCCGGTCAAGATCGACATCCCCACGATCCTCGTCCACCTGCGGGCCCGTTCCGTGGACGTCAAGCGCCGCATGGTGCCGGATGTGTGGGACGTGGCCATGAACGTCTCGGCCCCGGTGATGTCGAAGAGCTCGCTGTGGGAGGCCGCCTCGCAGACGGTCAAGGCCTCGGCGCTGCTGGGCGGCAAGGAGGGCAAGATCGGCGCCCTGCCCTTCCCGGCCTCCTTGTGGACCGGGGCGCGCGACCTGCCGGTGGCCCCCTCGGAGACCTTCCGCCAGTGGTGGCGGCGCACTCACCCCGACGGCGAGACCCCCCTGAGCCAGACCGCCGACTCCAGGGCCGACCACGGCTACGCAGACGGCTTCCCGGCCGATCCGCCCCCGCCTCCCGGCGAGCCGGTCCCCGGAAGCGCGAGCGCCGACGGCGAGCCGACCCCGGCCGCGCTGGACGCACGCTCGGCCATCGCCAACCCTGAGCCGATCGCCTCGGAGACCTCCGAGACCCCGACCGGCTCGACCAGCAAGGAGGAGCTGTGATGGATGCGAAGTCCGCGATCCTGGCCCGCGCCCGCGACGCGATCTCGCGGTCCCAGACCCGGCCGGTGGGGCCGATCCCGCGCAACTACATCCGCTCCGGGGAGAATCCCCCCGGCTCCAAGCCCGTGGTCGACGAGATGATCGAGAAGCTCGAGGACTACTCGGCCGAGGTCATCGTCGCCCCCAAGGACGCGGCGATCCTGGACGCCATTGACGAGCTGCTCGGCGAGGCGCGCACCGTCGTCGTTCCCCGATGGACTGCCTGAGGCCTACAAGGAGGCGGCGGCCCGCAACGGCCGTACCGTGGTGGAGGACTCCCGCCAGGAGGCCATCGCTACCCTCGACCTCAATGAGATCGACGCCGTGGTGACCTGCTCGCGTGTGGGCGTGTCGATCTCGGGGACGATCGTCCTCGACGGCGAGCCGGACCAGGGTCGCCGGGCCATCTCGCTGGTGCCGGACAAGCACGTCGTGGTCCTGGAGCGCGAGTCGATCATGCCGACGGTCCCGCAGGCCGTCGACGTCCTGGGCGAGCACCCCACGCGCCCGATGACGTGGATCGCCGGCGGCTCAGCCACCAGCGACATCGAGCTCGTGCGCGTCAACGGCGTGCACGGCCCGCGCAACCTGCGCGTCGTCGTCGCCCACTGAGGTTCATCAAGCACAGCCCTGGATCCCGCGTCGCCCGATCGCATCCCCGATCGGGCGACGCGGAGTTTCATCCGCTCCCGCAAGGATTCCGGCGGGTGGTAGGGGTGGTGCGGACCAGGGCCGGTGAGGCGTGCCCGAGGCATGTGCACACCCGTTTTCCATGGAGGCGGGGTTGACTGGGGGTGAGTGGTGGTAGCGCGGAAAGGACATCGTCTTGAGCATCTCGCTGGCAGAGTCGCCCCTGGCACCCGACTATGACCGCTCCGCCATGTCCACCGGGATCGTCCACATCGGCGTGGGCGGCTTTCACCGCGCCCACGAGGCCGCCTGCCTCGACAGTCTCATGCGCAGACGCGCCGGGAGCGCCGCCCCGGGAGGCCGCCTGCCTGGACTGGGGGATCTGCGGCGTCGGGCTGCTGCCCGGGGACACGCGGATGCGCGACGCGCTGGCGGGTCAGGGACCACCTCTACACCCTCGTCCGCAAGCACCCCGGCGGGCTGCGCGACCCGGCGGTCATCGGCTCGATCCACGACTACCTCTTCGCCCCCGACGACCCTGAGGCGGTCCTGTCCCTCCTGAGCGCACCGTCCACCCGGATCGTCTCGTTGACGATCACCGAGGGCGGCTACAACGTCGACGACACGACAGGGCGAGTTCCACGTCTTCAGTCCCGGCGCCGTCCACGACGCCGAGCACCCGGGTGAGCCGACGACGGCCTTCGGCTACATCGTCGAGGCGCTGCGACGCCGTCGGGAAGCGGGAACCGTGCCGTTCACGGTCCTGAGCTGTGACAACCTGCCCGGCAACGGGAAAGGTGGCGCGCACGGCGGTCGTCTCCCAGGCCGCGATGAGTGACCCGGAGCTGGCCGACTGGATCGACGGCAACGTCGCCTTCCCCAGCTGCATGGTCGATCGGATCACCCCGCAGACCACGCAGACGGATATCGCGGAGCTTCGGCGCGGACTCGGCGTTGAGGACGCCTGGCCAGTGGTCTGCGAACCCTTCAGCCAGTGGGTGCTCGAGGACGACTTCCCCGCCGGGCGGCCCCCGCTGGAGGAGGTCGGGGTGCAGATGGTCGACGACGTCGCCCCCTACGAGCTCATGAAGCTGCGCCTGCTCAACGCCTCCCACCAGGGGCTGGCCCACTGGGGGCGGCTGCTGGGGATGGAGTACGCGCACGAGGCAGCGGCCGACGAGGACATCTCCTCATGGGTGCGGGCCTACCTCGAGCGGGAGGCCCGCGCCACCCTGCGCTCGGTGCCGGGGATCGACCTGGACGACTACGTGGACACGCTCTTCGAGCGCTTCACCAACGAGGCGATCGCGGACACGCTCTTCCGCCTGGCACAGGAGCCTCCAGCCGGATGCCGAAGTTCGTTCTGGGCACGGTGCGCGACAACCCTGACCGCCGGGGGCCGATCCGCCTGGGGACGGCGATGGTGGCCGCATGGGCGCTGGGCGATGAGGGGGTCGATGAGAACGGCGACGAGATCGTCATCGACGACCCGATGGCCGATGAGCTGCTGCCCTGGCGGCCGCGCAGAAGGGCCGGCCACGAGACCGCCTTCATCTCCCACGAGGGAGTCTTCGGCGACCTGGCGACCGACGAGCGCTTCCGACGGACCTTCGTCGAGGGCTGGACGCCCTGCGCCGCAACGGCGCGCGGGCGCGTCTGCGCAGCCCTGGCCGGCCGCACCCGAGCGGCTTAGCCCTCGGCCCGTACCCGGCCGCGCGGATCGTCCCCCGCCGCCGAGCAGACACCACCGCACCGGCGAGTGGTGCCCGCAGAGATTCCGCAGAGATCCTGCATAGATTCCACCCTCTCACACCACCTCCCCCACCACATAGATTGCTAAGCCTTACCTTGCTTTGGTGACCTTTTGTCCCATAGCATGAGGTGGTTCGTGAGTCTCAGGGCTGGGCCATGGAGGCCGGCTGCTCACGGGCACTCCGCGCCGCGGGAGCATCCAGAATCCGACTCACTGATGAGGGTTCCTATGGTCAAGCGCCAGCTTCCCAGCCGAGCGAGATCTTCGAGCTGCTGCACTTCAAGACGCCCGAGCTCAATCCCAGGCGTCGACGCCTCGACGCCGCGCTGACCACCTGGGACCTGCGCAAGATCGCCAAGCGGCGCACCCCGGCCGCGGCCTTCGACTACACCGACGGCGCCGCTGAGGGCGAGGTCTCGCTGCGCCGTGCCCGCCAGGCCTTCCGCGACATCGAGTTCCACCCCGACATCCTCCACCCGGCCGTCGACGTCGACACCTCCTGCGAGATCCTGGGCGGCCGCTCCTCCATGCCCTTCGGCATCGCGCCCACCGGCTTCACCCGCCTCATGCAGACCGAGGGCGAGGGTCGCCGGGGCCGGGGCCGCAGGCGCCGCAGGCATCCCTTCACCCTGTCCACCCTGGGCACCACCTCCATCGAGGACGTCAAGGCCGCCAACCCCACAGGGACGCAACTGGTTCCAGCTCTACGTCATGCGTCAGCGGGAGATCTCCTACGGGACTGGTCGAGCGCGCCGCTGCTGCCGGCTTCGACACCCTCATGTTCACCGTCGACACCCCCGTGGCCGGGGCCCGCCTGCGCGACAAGCGCAACGGCTTCTCCATCCCGCCCCAGATCACGGCCGGCACCGTCCTCAGCGCGATCCCCCGCCCGTGGTGGTGGTTCGACTTCCTGACCACGCCCAAGCTGGAGTTCGCCTCCCTGAAGTCCACCGGCGGCACCGTGGGCGAGCTCCTCGACTCGCCATGGATCCCACCATCAGCGACGACGACCTCAAGGTCATCCGCTCCATGTGGCCCGGCAAGATCGTCATCAAGGGCGTGCAGACCGTCGAGGACTCCAAGCGCCTCATCGACCTGGGCGTCGACGGCGTCCTGCTGTCCAACCACGGCGGGCGCCAGCTCGACCGCGCCCCCGTCCCCTTCCGCCTCCTGCCCGAGGTGGTCCGGGAGGTCGGCAAGGACGCCACGATCATGGTGGACACCGGCATCATGAACGGCGCCGACGTCGTGGCCGCTGTCGCCCTGGGCGCCAAGTTCGGACTCGTGGGTCGCGCCTACCTCTACGGGCCTCATGGCCCGGCGGGCCGCGAGGGGCGTGGACCGCATGATCGAGATCCTCTCCGACGAGGTCATCCGCACCATGAGGCTCCTGGGCGTCTCCAGCCTGGACGAGCTCGAGCCGCGTCACGTCACCCAGCTGACCCGCCTGGCCCCGGTGCGCCCGCAGGTCAAGGCCGCGGCCGACGCCCTCACCCGCTGAGCCCCGGGCCGCACAGGCCCCACCGGTCCCGCACCCCTCCGCTCGTCGGAGGAATCCCCATCAGCCGCTCCTTGCGGCACCCGGTGGCCCCGGAGACGACCCCAGTGGTCCTCTCCGGGGCCACCGTCATCTGACGAGAACCGGAGCATGCCGGAAACAGACCAGGCGCTATGGTCCGGGAAGAATCACATCTCTCCTCGGCGACGGGTCTGGGCCTCCTCGTGCGAGACGGACCACCCAGCGCCCTGGATCACCCCTGCGGTCGGCCCCGAACGACCACCGCCCCTGAGGAAGGGACAGCGCCATGGCACAGTCCACGTCAGACCCAGTATCGAGCCCGACGTCAGGCCCCGCGACGACGGTCGACGACCTCGAGGAGGACCTCGCCGGGCCCGGTCGCCTCATCTCCAGCCGGTGGCGGCCTCGCAGCCTGCGCACCACGCCGTCGAGGGAGGACCGGGGGCTGTTCGGCCACCCTCAGGGGGCTGCCCTGGATGCTCAACGTGGAGATGTGGGAGCGCTTCTCCTACTACGGCATGCGCGCCATCCTGCTGTACTTCATCACCGACACGATGGCCCATGCGGGGCCTGGGCCTGAGCGATACCAGCGGACAGGTCGTCATCGCGCTCTACGGGATGGCCGTCTACCTGCTGGCCATCCCGGGGGCATCTTCGCCGACCGCATCATCGGGCCGTGGCTGTCCACCCTCTACGGCGGCGTGGTCATCATGGCGGGCACATCTGCCTGACCATCCCCACCACAGTGACGTCCTGGACGGGGATCGTGCTGGTCGCCGTCGGAACCGGCTTCATCAAGCCGAACCTGACGACCATCGTCGGCGGCCTCTACGACGACGATGACATCCGCCGCGACGCCGGGCTTCCAGCTGTTCTACATGTCCATCAACGTCGGCGCCTTCGCCTCTCCCCTGCTCACCGGCTGGCTGCGCGAGCACTACGGCTACCACGCCGGCTTCTCCTCGGCCGCCGTCGGCATGGCCTTCGCCCTGGCGGCCTTCGTCTACGGCCGCCACAAGCTCTCGGCCTTCGCCTTCACCGTCCCCAGCCCCATCCGCCCCGAGGAGCGCCAAAGGCTGCTTCTGGGTTCCCTCGGGGTCCTGGTCGCCATCGGCGTCGTCGTTGCCGTCCTCCAGGTGCTCACCGGCGACCTGGTCACCACCGTCGCCACGGCGGGCCTCCTCGTCCCGGTCGGTACGGCCGTGGCCTACTTCGTGGTCATGTTCCGCTCCCCGAAGGTCACCATCCCCGAGCGAACCCACCTGCGCGCCTACATCCCCCTGTGGATCGGCGCGGTCCTGTTCTTCATGATCACCGAGCAGGCCGCCGGCAAGATGGCCACCTTCGCCGAGTCCAACACGGACCTGCGGCTGCCCTTCTTCGGCTGGTCGACCACCGCGGAGGCCTATCAGTCGGTCAACCCCGCGGCGATCGTGCTCCTGGCTCCCGCTGATCGGCATGCTGTTCACCCGGCGGGCGGGCAGGTTCCCCTCCACCATCATGAAGTTCGTCATCGCGGTGCTCATCGTGGGGCTCTCGGCACTCATGCTGGGTTACGGATTCCAGATCTGGCCGGGCGGACAGGACCTGTCCCCCTGGTGGTTCCTGGCGCTGGTCTACGTCATCCAGACCGTCGCCGAGCTCTTCCTGACCCCGGTCGGCCTGGCACGACGACCGCCCTGGCCCCAAGAGCTTCGCCTCCCAGGCGATGGGGCTGTGGTGGCTCAGCGTCGCCACCGGGACAGGGGCGTCGCCGGGTTCGTCATCGCCCAGACCGAGCATCCCTCCGACGCCACCTACTACGGCTGACGGCCACGCTGCTCACGGCCCTGGTGCTGTTCGCCGTCGCCCCGTGGAC